>Ga0335082_10001787_pt1 | contig 22981 bp, 32 predicted proteins | sample Lox_Sample_41_FD_206718 | JGI IMG/M metagenome (GOLD analysis project Ga0335082, IMG submission 206718) | Soil microbial communities from Loxahatchee National Wildlife Refuge, Florida, United States - Lox_Sample_4.1 | ecosystem: Environmental > Terrestrial > Soil > Wetlands | place: USA...
GTCTTCGGGTTGGGAGCTTTGGGCGATGGTTCTCAGCGCTTCGATGGCTCGCGGCAGCACGGCTCGCATGCTGCCGCTGAGGTCCAACACCAGACCGAGTGAGACCGGCCGGTCCTCTTTCCAGAAACTGGAAATCGGGCGGGGCTCATGTTCATCCAGGACCTGGAACTGATCGGGCGTGAGTCCGGTAATCACCCTACCGTTGCGGTCTATGACGGCAACGGGGACGAGGACCAGCTGCGACCTTGCGCAGAAGACAGGTTGCTCCCGGCGAGGCTGCTGGTCCGCGGCGCGCGGTAATGCCATCCGCGCCAGCATCGCGATCCCTACGGCCGGCGCGGCAAGGAAACCAAAGAAACCCAAGGAGAACCGCCGGTACAATTGTAGCCCGAGAAACAGAGCGCTGCCGAGTCGAGCTGAAGCAGGCGCGGCGGCTGTGGCGCCGCGTAACGAAACTGGAACCGCATTTCGACGGTATTGAACTGAGGTGACGGTCGGGTCAGCAGCACATAGCTATCCCCCACGGCGTGCAGAGCGCTGGAGCCGCGGAATGCGCTGCCGATTTCATAGCGGCCGATGGACTTGCGCACGTGGTGCACCACGAGCAGCGCTGCGCGTGAAGCCTCGCGCAATCGCAGCAGGCTCTGGCAGAGAGCGGCCATAGCGCGCGTATCGTTTTCGTCCTGGTCGTGCGTGGAGTAGAGCGGGTCCAGGATGATGATCTCCGCTGCAGCCGTACGCGCCGCCGCGAGGAAGTGTTGCAGCCCTTGCGGCGCACTGAGCAGATTACCGGTGGCGCGGGTATCCACGAACAGGTTCTGATCGGCAGCGTTTCACATGGCGCGGCGCATCGTAGTCAATCGGCTTACGAACTGCGGGATGGGTAGTTCGAACTGGCAGACAAGCACACGGCATGCTTTCGAAACCGGAAAGCCGAGGTCACGGTATGGATCGCGTCGTTTCTGGAATTCGTTGTTGCCGTCGTTTTGATTCTAGTTCGACGGCGATGGTGGCGCGCTTGGATTACCGCCCTGTGGGCAGCATCGCTCTGCTATTTGTGCTGTACGCGCGAGATCCGATCTGGGCCAGAGCACTGCTACAAGTGCCGATTTTGGGAGCGTTAGACTGGGCATGGCATTCCGATCCTGGGAGGCAGTAGCTTGGTCGATGCAAACGCCCGGCCAACTACACTTCACCGAAGGGGTGCAACGCGGCAACTACAAGGTAATCCTCCGTCTAGCGATTTACTTGCACTCCATTCAACGGGCGTGCGCAATAGCGCGCTTCGGCACCTGAAAGTCATGATATCGATAGCCAGCGGGCTGATCTGTTGCCGGCGATCAGGATGCCCGTAGTGTCCAAGAATTCGATTCACCTGGCCCGGTCGTCGGCGGTAGAATAGCCGGGAATGCGTCGGATCGATCCGTTTGGCTTTCTCACAGCAACGCTTGCGGGTTGGATGAATCAACACCAGCAGAACGCTTTGGAAGACCTCCGCGAGGAAAACCGAGTTCTTCGCGAGCAAATTGGCAAACGGCGAATTCGCTTCACAGACGCACAGCGTGTTCGACTGGCGGAGCAGGCGAAAGGCCTCGGCCGAAAGGGCCTACGGGATATCACGACCCTTGTGACGCCGGAGACCCTGCTCGCCTGGCATCGGAAACTGATCGCTCGAAAGTACGACGGAAGTTCGCGCCGGGGCCCGGGCCGACATCGCGTCATGAATGAGATTCGCGAGCTCGTTGTCGAGATGGCGGAGCAGAACCGGAGTTGGGGTTACACTCGAATTCAGGGTGCCCTGAGCAATCTCAGCCACAATGTCGCTCGAAGCACGATCGCTAACATTCTGAAACAGCGTGGTCTCGAACCCGCGCCGGAGCGACTGCGGAAGACCAACTGGCGCGAGTTTCTGGCAGCGCACTGGGACATGATCGCCGCTGCGGATTTCTTCACGGTCGAGGTTTGGACTCGCCTAGGTCTGACTCGATTCCTGGTGTTCTTCGTCATCGAACTCTCGACTCGAAGAGTTCAGATTGCAGGCATACACCGAAACCCAACTGGCGCGTGGATGGAGCAAATCGGTCGCAATCTCGTGGATGTGGACGATGGGTTCGTCAGACGGCGGCGATACTTGATTCACGACCGCGATCCGCTATTTACCCTGCAGTTTCATGAGGCATTAGCGGCGGCAGGAATCAATGCCGTGAAGCTGCCGCCGCGTTCACCGAACCTGAATGCTTATGCTGAACGCTTTGTCCGGACGATTAAGGAGTCGTGCCTAAGTCGGCTCATCATCTTCGGCGAGCGCGGACTGCGGAAGGCGATCACCGAGTTCGTCACACACTACTATTTCGAGCGCAATCATCAAGGGCTCGACAACCGACTGATTCTCGGTCGAGCGAAGTCATATCCTCATGGCCCGGTTCGACGCAGAGCGCGATTGGGAGGGTTGTTGAACCACTACTATCGCGAGGCAGCATAGGTTGCATGTTGACGTTGAACCGATCGGCGATTGTGGTCACACCGAAGAAGCCATTTTTGGATTGGATTCGCGACGTTGATCCATCGAACCGCGAGTTAACTATGGCAGAGCTCGAAAGCGACCCGTCTGTTTATTTGCTTCCGTCATTGAGTTTCGATCATGAGATCGTGGACCATTTGAAGAAATCGTGTGCGGACATATTCGAGCAAGAGCTTGAAAGCTGGGACCGAGAGGAGGAGTCGTGGCCGAAGGACCGGAGCTTTGCAGTGTTTCAGCGGTGGTTCGACTATAGCATTCACACGATGATGTTCGACTTGGCCGATGAACCGCTTGAGCTGGAGGAGATGTGACGACTTCCCTCCCGGCCCGGGTCGAGGAGGTTTCAGTTTATGGACATTACGAGGTAAGCCACAGCTACAGAATCATCTACAGCAGGTTTAGTTGCAGTTATGAAAATGTTCCTATCTCTTTGATTCCATTGGTCGGGGCGGGGCGATTTGAACGCCCGACCCCCTGCGCCCAAGGCGGATTCCAGCGTATTAGTGAAATCGCCTATTTTCAATGGCTTTTGTTTCAAACAGATGGCTGCCAACTCGTTGAAACGTGTTGAACCGCGTGGAAATTGGAGGCTTCGTCGTCTACATTATTATCTACAGTTGCTCAAAACAAGAGGTGGTAATCAAAAGGGTCGTTATGTTCGGAATCCCGTGACGAGCCAAAATGCTCGTAGTCCGCCGCCGCAGGTAGAGTTGATTGTTCGATGGCTTTGGCCACATTGCGCGCTAAAGTATAGGTGGCTCGCAGGTTGCTTCCGAAGAATCGGACATTGCCATCGACAGAACGTTCCAGAACAACTTGCCCTTCTGGTGTACAGAGTTGACTGAGGACCTTCAACTTGGTCGCACCACTAACGGTAGTAATGGCACGTTTCGTCTCACTGCCTGGCGTGTAACTTTGTACTGTAGTTTTCAAGATCAGGAGATCGTGAAGGCCGGTGGCGTTGCGATCACCGCTTCGGAACACTCGTTTGAACTGCTTCGTCTTGGTTAGCTCATCTAACAGATTTTCATAAATTGCAGCCTTAAACGCGGGATCAAGATTCACATCGCCTGTGTCCACGTTCGCGACTTGAACACTCCAGTGCGGGCCAGGCATGGCTTTATTTCCCGCCAGCACATGCGACGCTAATGCGGCTTGGAACAATAAGACCGCTATCAATGAGGCCGGCGTCTTCGCTTTCATTTCTTCGTCTCCTGTGCATTCGTTTGATCTGCCGGCCGGGTGATGTGCACTCCATCGGTTTCCAGTTCATTTTCAAGAACCTGCGCTTGCCCCTTTTCTAGCTGGAAAATCGCGCCGTGCAGGCCCCCGTCAGAATCGATATATTGCAGGGTGACCGTTTCGTATTTCTTGTGTGCGAAAAGGCCAACCACTCGCCCGCCGCCGAACGGTACTGCGGCCCTGGTGACGGCCATCGGCGTCCCACCCACCTGCTTGTCTTCCAAGCCGAGAAAGACATCCTGGATGGAACCGATTGCTATCTGGACGCAGGGACCGCCTCTCTTCGCAAACCGTAAAGCATCATCTTGTATTGAGAGCTCTCCATTCAGGTTGCTCGATATACCTTCGAAACCCATAATGTGCTTAACCTGCATTGTGAAACTTGATGCTGGACCATTGGCTCCAGCGTGGTCCTGGGCCATTAGACCGGTGCGAAAGCAGGCCACAAACATTAAACACCTTAGCATCCGACCGATTTGCTCGGAAGCGACAATTCTATGGATCATGTTTCATCTCCAAGCCGGACGTGTCCAGCATTATGCAATCAGGTTTAAGCAATCCAGGTTCCACGACGATCGAGTTGGTTGAGCGTGGAAGAGCACAGCCTAGTCATAGCAAGATAGTGGGAAACTCGCGACGACAAGATGCGGCACGAATGGATCCTGCTAAAGTCCCGGTTGAGAGTTGGACTCCTACTCTAGAGCCAATCTACTGAGAGCATTTCACGTTTATCAGCCATTCTGAGTACCACCAGAGAGAGTCCGGATGGCAATGGTGGGCTACTTGTTCAGCCCATCGTCTTCCAGGGAGCCTACAAATGGTGATTCGGGCGGTCGGCCACAATCACAGCATGGGAAATGCTTCGGATCGAAGGGATGTCGAGAATGAGTCCATACTGACGATTTGGACGTTGTCGAACGGAGGCTGTGCTTTACTCAACCGCGTTGAAGACTTCGCGCAATCGGCCGCAAACAAGACAGCTTCAATCCAGCTCTTCTCAGATGAGGATTAAAGCCCGAACGGGCGGCGGTACCTAGGAACAGAGGAGACCCTCCGATAATGAGCATTTTGGGGCGTGTCGTGGGGCTCTTAAAGCCCCGATCAGGGAAACAGATTTTAGTCTGCCTGCTACTGGCGGCCCTGTTATCGTCGGCTTGGCCGCAGGACTTGCCATCCCACCAGGACCCGCAACTACCCGGGCAGACCGCGTCGCCATACCCGCACCAGACTCCCGAGCAGTTGCAGCAGTTGGTAGCGCCGATTGCCCTGTATTCGGATTCACTGGTGGCGCAGATCCTGGCCGCATCGACGTTTCCCGAGCAGGTCGTCGAGGCCGACAGATGGGTGCAAGCGCATCCTGATGTGAAAGGCGACGCTTTGGGCCATGCCGTGGACCAGCAACCCTGGGATCCAAGCGTCAAGGCGCTCACCGCATTTCCATCCGTTCTTGGAAACATGGATAAGAACCTCTCCTGGACGTCATCTTTGGGAGACGCGTACTACAACCAGCAACCAGATGTCATGGATGCCATCCAGGTGATGCGCCGGCGAGCCGAGCAAGCCGGCAATTTGAAGAGCACGTCGCAACAGACCGTGGAGACGCAAGGTTCGACGATCGTCATTCAGCCTGCTGCCCCCGAGGTCGTCTACGTCCCCGCGTACGATCCGTGGCTGGTTTATGGAGACCCTATCGTGGCGTGGCCGGGATGGTACCCTTATCCTGGCATTTGGTATGAGGGCCCTTACCTTTCGTGGGGAATCGGCTTCGAGATCGGCTGGTTCGGCGGTTTCGGATGGGGCTGGAGTCAGTGGGGATTCGATTGGCATCACCGATATGCAACTTATGACCACGACCGTTACTACTCCCACAGCCGCACGTTTTACAACCGGGACCACTTCTACCGAGGTGGAGGCGAGCGGGAGGGAGGTGAGCGCAGCGGAGGTTTCAACCGTCCCGGCGGCGCGGCCAGGCCCTTCAACGGAGACAACCGCGCGGCGCGAGGATATGCGGAACCCCGCGGCCAGAGCGGCGTGAGATCGGGAGCCTTCAGCGACTTCGGCCATGGCGGAGAGGAAAGAGGCTTTTCGTCGCGTGGAAGCTCCAGCTTCGGCGGCAGGTTCGGCGAGCGCGGCGGTGGTGGTTTCGGTGGCGGCGCGCGTGGCTTCGGCGGAGGAGCGCATGGCGGCGGAGGGCGTCGGTAGGAAAGAAGTCATATGCAACACACGAACTTCGGTATTTCCAAATTAGCGGCGGCCGCGATCCTCTTGGCCACAGGTCTCCCCAACGATTGTATGGCGCAGCAACAGGGCCAGAAGATATTTTCGTCGCCCCAAGACGCGAGCATGGCGTTAGTCGCTGCAGCGCAGCGTAACGACGAAAAAGCGATGCACGAAATCCTGGGGCCAGACGGCAGGCAAATCATCTCGTCGGGAGACGAAACCGAGGACGCCCAGAGCCGTGCCAATTTCGTACGAAGATATCAGGAAATGCACCGTCTGGTGAGGGAACCTGATGGATTCACCTTATATGTCGGCGCTGACAATTGGCCGCTCCCCATACCCATCGTGGTGAGAGATCACTCCTGGTATTTCGACACGGCCGCGGGAATGAAAGAAATTCTGTACCGGCGAATTGGCCGGAACGAGATCTCGACCATTCGCGCGTGCCAGGAACTCGTGGCCGCCGAGAAGGAATACTACTCCACACAGCACGAGTACGCCCAGAAAATCCTCGGCGATGCGGGGCAGCACAACGGCCTCTATTGGAAAGCTGCTAATGGCGAACCCCAGAGCCCCATTGGGCCGCTGATAGCGTCCGCCGTTGCCGAGGGCTACACCAAACGCCCGGACGGCGCTCCAACTCCTTACCGCGGCTACTACTACCGCGTTCTCACCGGTCAGGGAAAGAATAGCCCGGGCGGACCGAAGAGTTACATCTCCGGTGGCAGAATGACCGAGGGTTTCGCTTTCGTAGCCTATCCCGCGGAATACAGGTCGTCCGGCGTGATGACCTTCATCGTGAACGAGGATGGCGTAGTATATCAGAAGGACCTCGGCTGGAAGACCGAGATTCTCGCCAAAGCCATGAAGGAGTATAACCCCAAGTCCGGCTGGCAAAGGGCTGATCAGGAGTGGGAGACCGCCGCGCAGCAAAGCAAATAGAAGGTAAGGCCTCAGAACAGAAGCTTCAGAGAAAGTTGCCTAGCGCGGGCTGGAGGATGTCCTGTGTGTAGGCAAAACTGAGTTCTCAAGACCCTCGAAGGTGCCCACTCGAATTTGGAACTGGGCCGCCGATTTGACACAGCGGATTGAGGCCGCCATTCTGGCTCCACACCGCGCGCCGCTGCGATTACTGATCGAACCCATCCCGTCGCAGCGCGGCACGGGTTCATTCATTTCTACGCGCACGATGGCTTGTTCCTTTGGTCAAGTCAGCGTGAACGTCATCGGATAATGATCTGAGGCTTTGATGTTCGCGTGAACCTGGGCCAGTGTCGCATCGAGGTGTCCAGACACAAACGCCCAATCAATCGAACGCGGACTCCCTAAAATGGTGTGCGCCGGTGTAGTGTAAACGCGCGATTGTCCGAACACATTGCGAAAGCCACCTCTTTGAATGAGCGCAGCCGTTTGTCCTTCCGAAATATCGAAGTTCAAGTCGCCTGCCACAAGAGCCGGACCATGTGGCACATTTCGGGCAGCATCGTCCAACACTTCACTGAGCTGAGAGAGGCGGAGGTTGTCGTTCCCCCGGCTCTCCAGGTGGAGATTGTAAACGGTGAATACCCTCCCCATCACATCGACGTCCGTTACCAAGGCTATGCGTCCACCGAGCCGCTCCTGAAAGGGCTCCGTCCGCGGCAGAAACCATCGCGGACGCCAGAATCCAGACTGGCGGTGAAAGCGGATTAGACGAGAATTCTTCAATCTCCAACGGGATAACGTCGCCTGACCATGATAGGCGGGCGATGTACTCGACCCTTGGGTCAGCTCCTCAAATTCACGTCCGAAAACGTAGTTCATTCCGAGCGCTCGCGCAAGTTCTTCGGCTACGTTCAGCTTTCGGGTGCGTTTTGCATTGACATCGACCTCTTGGAGAATAAGGAGATCGGCCTGCTGAAATGCAAGAAAATCCGTGATTCCGTGCAAATGCAGCCCTCGATCGATATTCCAGTTGACGACTCGGAGCGTTTGGGGTGGCCAGAATTGCGCTGGCCGGGACGCGAAGTTACCCGTGATAACGTCTTTCATACTGACTGCGTCACGAGTGAGTTCAAAGTAAGACTGGGGAGAATACGGCGTCTTGTGAACGCCCAGTCTTCAGGATGATCGATTTCGACAAGGCAGGTCGCCGGTGCTTTCGAATCCGGCAGGAAGACCTTCATTGGCGAGTTGCTGCACAGCGACATTATCGTTCTCATTGCCGTTTCGGATGAAATTGTCGGATTCATCAGAGGGTACGGGCAAACAGCTACTTAGCAGTGTGACGGATCGAACTTCCGACAGAATCGACTGCGACAGCGGCGCCTCTCACGTTGACCAGTTTCACTTCCGCCAGAGCGGATTTTATAGAGATAACGCAAAGGAGCAAGCAAAACGGAATTGCCAGCGCGGCGATCAGCAAGAGAAGCCGTGCCGTAAATCCCGATTGACTCAAAGGGCTCCACGAGACACCCTCGTTACTGGCTACGGGATCTATCGGTTGAGATGGTTTGATCATCATGTATGTGCTCTACGCCGCTTCGGACTGGTCGACGGGGATTCTGAAGGTATCTTCATGGGTGGTCTGGGAGTCAGCGGCTTCCTGGCAATGAATGCACCGTTCGGCCCACGGAATCGCCTTCAGACGCTTTGGCGCGATCTCTTCTTCGCATTCCTGACAGACGCCGTAGGACCCATCATTCAGACGCTCGATGGCCGAGCGAAGACGCCGCACTAGTGCAGAGTCGCGGTCGAGACTGTGTACCGCCATTTCCCGCTCTACGGCTTCTCGGGTCATATCAACGGAATCTGCGACTTGGTTGATGCGAATCGATTCGCGCAATCCCCCCGTGAGTGCGGTTTCCCTTAGTTTTGATTCCAATATCTGTCGAACCGATGTGAGATTCGTGTTCATGATCCTATGTTTCCTGTGCAATGAAATGTGAAGGCCTAGACTCGTCTGAACATGCCCGCTGTCTGGGGTTTTGCAGTCTGGAAAAGCATTGTAGTGGAAGCAGCACGGTTAGCTGTAGCGCTGGATCTTTCCAGCAGCTTGGCCATGGCGTGGGTTGGAAGCCCTTCAGCCTCTTTTGAAAACGTCATTCGTGGGCAGCTAGCGTCGTGGTCCACTCGAAGCCAGTCCCCGGCGCGCACCTGACTGGTGGCAATCAGATTTGAGAGTGGTTGAACCACCAGCCGCTCAATCGCACGCTTCAGATGCCGCGCCCCGTACCTTACATCGGTGCCTTCATGCAGCAGGAACTTCTTGGCGGCATCGGTGGCGGTGAAAGCAAATGCGTTTTGGGGCGATGCGTCGAATATACGCTGTTGCACGCCATCGAGCTCGATGTCGAGGATTGTCTGCAACTGCTGGCTGTCAAGCGGGTTGAAAGTGACAATCTTGTCCAGACGATTGATGAACTCAGGCGTGAACTTTCGGCGCGCGGCTTCAACAGCGGAGCGTGCGACCTTGCCTTGCAGTTTGTCATCCAGTGTGCCGACGCTCGCTTGACGAGCACTCTCGCCGGCGGCGAACCCGAGTCTCGGACTGATAACTGACGACATTTCAGCCGCTCCGAGATTGCTGGTCATGAAAATCAGAGCGCGAGAGAAGTCAACTCTCCTGTTGTCGCCGAGCGTCAGAGTCGCCTTATCAAGGATTCCCAGCAGGAGGTTCCATAACGCATCGCTGGCCTTTTCGATTTCGTCAAAAAGCACAAAGCTGACCTTCATTGTTTCAGTGTGGTACTGGTTCAGCACTTCTTGACTGAGCAGTGGATGCGTTTCACGGTGACCGAGATAGCCGGGAGGCGAGCCGATGAGCTTGGCGATTTCGTGACTGTGCTGAAATTCAGCGCAGTCAATTTTGATGACGGTGCGTGGATTGTTCAGGAGCGATTCCGCTGTGGCCTCTACCGTCCGAGTCTTACCCGAACCGGTCGGGCCAAGAAAAAGAAAGTTTCCGATCGGACGGCCTGGCGGGGTCAACCCACTCGAATACATCTGATAAACGTTGACGATCTGCATGATTGCATCGTCTTGACCGACGACAAGCTTCCGCAAATTCGTCTCGAGAGCCGAAGCATCCTTACCTGTCTTCGTAGGATCAAGAGCAACATTGACTCGCACCATGTTTGGCCTCCTTTTGCGACTCCTGGCTAGCTGGTGAGCAACTCTAGTTCCAATGCGCGATCGTCGGTTCGTGCTCGCATAAACTCTCCTATATTGGGTTTCCAGCCGGACATTGATGATGGGTTTGGTCTGTCGGTGAGATACAACAATTGACAACTCCTAGCGCCACCCTGTGGCTTATGTGTCGAGGGCTCGTCACCGGGTGGGCAAGCGAAAAACCTGCGTTTTCTCCGCTTCGACTTATAAGCGACCCCTCGCACAGACCGTCGAACCAGCGCTAACCATGATGCCGGATCGGTAAGGCTAGCCGAACCTGACGGCCCGCTTCCCGCGTATCAAAATGAATCTAGCGAAGTCGCCGGCTCAGCCTTGCTATCCACCGCAGCACCATTCCTCTGATCACGGACGAACGTCTTGCGCTTCGATCGTAAGGACAAGTATTCGTGTGCTTCCTTAGTGAGGCGACGGCGCTCGGCGGAGTTGAATATCGCCTTCCGTACCACGCGCCAAATCACGCGAGGACGAAAGTAGTATTCGCCATAGAAGCATTCGACTGCATCCACCAGTTCCGCTTCGTTCAAACCGGGATAAGTAATGTTTGGCAGTTGATGGCCGGCTTCGTCCGCCATCGATACATTGATCAGTCCATTCTGGGTGCCGAAGTCGTGGAGCTCGGTGCCTGGGAGAGCGTGCGCAATCGATACTTGTATGGTTTCCGTGTCAAGGCGTTTTGCAAAGTCGATCGTTCTGCGAATTGTCTCTTTTGTTTCGCCAGGCAGACCGACGATGAAATCTCCGTGGATCACCAAGCCCAACTTTTTGCAATTCTCAGTGAAACGCAGCGCCATCTCGACGGTTGCGCCCTTCTTGATGTTTTTGAGGATTTGAGAATCGCCGGATTCATATCCAACGATCAGCAGCCGGCATCCGGATTCCTTCATGGCCTTGAGCGTCTCGTAATCCGTGGTTACCCGGGATGTGCATGACCAGGTGAAATTCAGGGGTTTAAGCTTGGCGCACAGTTCCAACGTCCTGGCTTTCCGATAGTTGAAGGTGTCATCGTCAAAGAAGATTTCCCCGACTTCGGGGAACGTGTCCAGCGCATAGCGAACTTCAGCGGCCACGTCATCGCTCGAACGGAGGCGCCAGCGGTGTCCGGAGTGCGTCTGTGGCCAAAGGCAGAAAGTGCACATCGCAGGGCATCCCCGCGAAGTGTATAGGGATATGTAAGGGTGACGTAGGAACGGAACGTTGTACCGCGTTATGTCGAGATCGCGTTTGTAGACTTTCGTCACCCAGGGCAGTTGATCGAGGTTCTCAATCGCTCGGCCTTCGGGATTGTGTATGACGCTGGCGTTCTTCCTAAAGCTGACGCCTGGTAACTTCTCGATCGGCGTACCTCCGGCATAACCGGCGATCTGGTAATCGAATTCTCGACGCACGACGAAGTCGACTGCGGCGTCCTGAAGGACTTTCTCGGGTTCGATCGTCGCAGGCGGTCCAACGAATGCAACCTTTGCCTTCGGATTCGCATCCTTCATCATTTCTGCGATCTTCAAATCGATGCGAAGCCCGAGGCTGGAAGTAAACAACACGACGAGTTCGAAATCTTTCGCAATTTCAATTGTTTCGAGCGCTGTGATTTTGTGCGGTGGTGCGTCGACGACCCTGCTGTCAGGCAAAAGACCAGCCGGGTAGCACAACCACACCGGATACCAGTAGGACTCGATTTCGCGCGTGGCAGGCCACCTGGAGCTCGCTCCGCCGTCAAAATTCTCGAAGGACGGTGGGTTCAAGAAGAGTGTTCGCACTAGTAGTCCTCCAGTTTCTGAGCTTACCTTGGCGTTTCATTCTCCGGAGTTCGTGTGGTCGCGGTGTTTGCGCCGGGACTTTCGTTGGAGGTCCGGCCAAAACTCTTTCAAAATATTCGTGGCCATGTCGACGCCAAACTGCATTCCAAGCTTCGACACGGCGCGGCTTGCAGTCCGATTGTCCACATAGTATGCATTTGAGAGCGCAACCGCAGCGGAGTTGCCTACTATTTCAGAATAGTTGAACTGCGTTCCGCCTGAATCGCGATGGGTCCAGAAAATTTGCCCCATTGCGTAGCCTAACCGGGATCACCCGGTTCCAATACCACGCCTGAAATACCTTGGGTCCTGGTGGAGCGCCGTGGGGAAGATGGCCTCTGCCATGAAGTTTCCAATGACTTGATCGCCGTATGCAGCACCGTAGTAGCGCCCGAAACCTGCTGCGCCCTGACCAAACGATCGGTTTGCGTTCGTCAGCTGAGCTTCTCCGGCGAAAAAACCGGCTAATACAAACGCACCCCAATCAAAGGAATCTTCCGATGCCAATTTGAACTTGGCGCCGACCGTCAATGGCTCGTAATTGACCAAGCTCGGAGAGGTTCGGTAATTTGGGACAATCCCGAGAATACGCTTGCTCTCCTGCTCCTCCGTTCGATCACCCGTTACGTTTTGACCGGCCGCCACGGAAGTGGCGAGAAGGACGGCGAAGTCTATCCAGATAACGCGATAGAGCAACAGGAACTCCTTTGTCTATGGGCCAACGCCGCCCTTGATCTGCGTATTCGGGCTACTTGCTCCCGAATTGAAATACAACGCCGGCCGAGTAGCGGACGTCGTTCTGATGGTCGCCGAAACTCTTGGTTGAGCCACCGAGCTGGGCGCTATCGAACTGAGTCATGACATATTCCACTTGGACCGGCTTGATTGCGATGTGGCTGGTCCACTTGTAGTCCAAACCGCCCCCGGCGGCCGTAGCGAATGCATTCTGTGTATTGGAATTCCCGCTTGGACCACTCCACGCGTATGCGCCACCAAACAGGAACTGCACATAAGGGTTCCAACGAGAGTGCCGCCAGTTAAAGCGCGGACCGAACAGGTACGTAAGTGCCTTATCATTGATTCCCTTCCGGGTGTTCGCATATCCACCAAAGTCTCCAACCAGTCCAATCATTCTGTTCAGGTTGTACTCGAAATATCCTGAGCCGCCGTTTCCCGTCCTCTGATAGTCATAGTTGGACGAATTCACATGTAGCCAGGAATAGTTTAAGCCGACCTCGTATCGCGGCGTCGGCACCTCCTGCGCGCTCATCACTGCGCCAGATACCAGAAAGACTCCCAAAACAAACCTGAGTGATTTCATAACTAATCCCTTTCTCTTCTCCTTTTAACTAGCGCGCCAAGTCGTAGTGCGCTCATCTGCTCCCATCGATCTCAGAACAAAGCCAGTTAACGCTCGGTCGATCTGCAGTTACTGAGACCGTTACGACTGGAAAGAGCGTAGCCCCTAAAGTTTTGTTGGCGTCGGACCCAGAACTGTTTCGTGACGAAATCCAAACTCGCCGGTGACAACAGGGCGGGAATTCGAGAGGTCTTCTCGTATGTGATCGGAAGGGGATTGAAATGAGCCGAATATCGTTATGTCATTATTGTGCGCGCAAGGTCATCCTTGCTAGTGTCAAGGTTTCGACACTTCTGCTGATTGGGTCGGAGGTCTTTGGACAAAGCTACCCCGGGCTACCGAGCCCAGAGAGGTCCGATCTTCAGGTTTCGGACCCAATTCAGATCCGGGTCACGAAGCAAAGGAATGCTGGTTCGAACGTCGTTACACTCCAGGAGATACAGCACGTCGTTCCCAGTAAAGCCTGGAAAGAGATGGAGAAGGCTGAAGCAGCACGTCTCAAGAACCGCACAGATGATGCGATCAGCCACTATCTTCAAGCGATCGCACTCGATCCCGAGTTCGTCGCCGCCCGCAACAACCTGGCTGTCGTTTATTTTACGACGGGAATAGGGGATCCGGGCATCTCGCAATTGGAAGCGGCCATCAAGACCGATCCCCACAGGCCGACTGTATTCACGAATCTGGCATTGGGGTATACATTGATTCACCAGTACGAACCCGCGGAGCGGGCTGCTCGGGTGGCAGTCAGCCTCGACCGGGCGGATGCGCGGCCGCGCCTTATTCTCGGAATCGCTTTGGTAGCACAACAGAAGTCCACGGCGGAGGCGCTTCAGAACTTCGAAGAAGCAGGGGGAACGTATCAAGAGGCTCATCTCTTCGCCGCGAGGGTGCTCATGACTGAAGGTCAGCTAAAACGGGCGAAGTCAGAGATCCAGATCTATTTGTCCAGCGCTGAGCAGGAAAATCGTGCCGTAGCGATGCACTGGTTTGATCTCATCGTCCAAACTGAACAGAAGAGTGTAGCTTCGTTTCTTAGCCCGTCACCCACGAATTAGTTGTGCGCAGTCCATAACACTATCTTCAGTTGCGGTCAGTGCGATAAAGCAATTGACGTAAATATCGTCAAGTTCTATCTCGAGCCTCAGGCACGAACATGTGGGCTTGCCATCGTGACCTCCCTAGTAACAGGAAATCCGTGGGCCCGCCAGGCCTTCAGGCCGCCGGCGAGCGGCCGAACGTGTTCAATCCCCTTTAGGCGGAGGGCCAGTGCGACGCGCGCGCTTGTGTACTCACCGGGACACGCACAATATAGTACAATCTCACGCAACGGCGATATTCTTACATCCCTGTACTGCTCAAGCGCTCGAGGATTAATGCGAACCGCACCGGGAATGCCCATGGTTTCGGCAGTCGAACCGGGGCGTCCTTGCAGATCTACAACCAAAATGTCTTCACCAGCGTTGAGCTTGTTGTTCAGCTGTTGCGGCGTAATCCTTGCAAGCCTAAACTCCCGAAAAAAGCGTAGCCAGCGAGCGAACTTCCGAAGTACGTTGAAGCCGACGCCAACAGCAACAGCGAGCGTGATGAAGGCTCCCACGTGAACTAAGTGACTGGCAACGCGGTCTAATTGGTCGCTAAAAATGTAGCCGAGGGCCACGTAGGTCGAGGTCCAAAACGCGGCCCCCAGGACATCGAAGAACAAGAACTGGATTGCTGATATTCGAGCCCTTCCAGCTAGTGGAGCAGCGACGGCGTCGAACCCGACTATAAACTTTGAGATCAGCAACGTCCTAACACCGTGCTTCGAGAAAACGCCGTTTGCCCTGTGGACACAAGACCCCGGATCTCGAGAAAGCCCGCAAAGGAAATGAAGAACTCTGTCGCCCAATCTCCGACCAGCTTCGTACCACGCCAAGTCCGCCAACAAGAACGTCAAGACTGAAAGGCCGACGATTCCTGACAGACTTAATCTTCCCGAGCGCGCCAGTGCGCCAGCCGCGACGAAAACCAAACTCGCGGGTATTGGTAAACACGCTTGCCTGCCCAGTACTGCGCCGATTAGCAGCCAATAGTTGTGCTGCGCAAGAAACTGGACGGTCTCATCCATGGTCAGCGTCCGACCAAGGACCTAATCATTTCCGGCGCAATATCCCTTAACGGCGTTCCCGTCTCTTCTCCCCGAGCGTCCATTCTCGAATGTGAAATGGGCCAGATCAAAAGCTCGATGCCCTTCGATTCACAGGTACTTAGGAACCGCACAACGCTCCGATCCACGAGTTTCACCTCTCTACGATGGTAGTCATTGCAAATTGCTGACCATTTCTGTAATCGGAGAAGACGCAACAGACTGACCGCTTGTTTGACCGGTCATTTACATATCTTCCAAACAAGCGCGGTTTATTGCGGCTCCTCTCCTGTAGATAGCGTGGACTTCCGCCTTCGAAGACAGAGAGACTGTTTGGTAGATACAAGTGTTGGTATACGGTCCGATTTTCAAGGCACGCACGGTGTTGTGTCGATCTCGGGCAAAATTACCATCGACTCCTCGCCAGAATTACGCGTCCTGTTGCTGCAGAAGCTGCGATCCCCGGCCTGCCTAAGCATGACAGTAGATTTTAACGACGTGGAATATATCGACACTTCCGGGCTGGCCATCCTGGTCGAGATCCTCAGGGCTGCGCGCGCCGAAGGAAAATCATTTTATCTTAGCCGGCTTCAAGAGAGGCCGCGCTATTTGCTTGAAGCAACTCATCTTCTGCACCTTTTCGATGAACAGAGCGCTCCCGGGGCCCAGACAAATTGTCCGTGAAAAGAGAGCGCGTTATGAACTTACCCGTCGTGGAACGCATTGGCAGCGCGACAATAAGCTACGTCACGTATATAGGCAGTCTCGCGGTTCAGTTCTGGAAAGTTCTTGGCTCGCTAAAACGGACGCTACCGCTCCTCGGAAATCGGAATCGCTGGCGGTCAGCAATGACCCAAATGCTCGCGGTGGGCGTCGATGCAGTTCCAATGGTCGGAGTTATGGCCGTCTGCGCAGGATTTATCCTGGCCATGCAAGGGGCGTCCGAGCTCCGCCGTTTTGGGGCAATGCAATTCGTGATTGATCTCGTGACCATTGGTTTTACACGGGAGTTAGGGCCACTGCTCACGGCAATTGCGGTCAGCGGCCGTTCAGGATCGGCATTTTCGGCGGAGATCGGAACCATGGTGGTCACCGAAGAGATCGACGCGCTGAGAACGATGGCTATAGACCCAGTAGAATTCCTGCTTGCGCCGAAGTACCTCGCAGCGCTGGTTGTACTGCCCTGCTTGACGATTATTAGTAACGCTTGCGGAATTCTGGCCGGCTGGCTGTTCATGCGGATTAGCACGGATATGGCATTCAGTATGTATTTTCAGTACGCCATGCACTCCATGGTTTTGCGCGATGTTGTGACCGGATTAATCAAGAGTCTGGCTTTCGCTACCATCATCGTGCACGTTGGGTGTCTTGAAGGGTTCCGTGTCCGGGGCGGGCCGGACGCGGTTGGCCGGTCCGCCACGGCGGCGGTCGTGAAATCCACCTTCTTGGTTATCCTTGCCGATGTCGGATTTACAGCCATCTTCTATCTAACTGGAGGGCATTGACGACGTGCCAGGGTCGGTCGCAGAAGCCACAGAACCAGCAATCTCCGTTCGAGATGTGGTCGTCAGTTACGAAGGGCGCCAAGTCCTCGACGGGATCAACCTTGAGATCGCCCGCGGGGAAACCATGGTCTTGCTCGGAGGGAGCGGGTCCGGAAAAAGCACCCTACTACGTCAGATTATCGGTCTGGAGCGCCCACAAGCTGGCCGGGTTCTCGTTGCCGGCGTCGATATTGCCAGAGCCAAGCCAAAGGAGTTGACGAAGCTGCGGCGTTCGATTGGAGTCGCCTTCCAGGATGCGGCTTTGTTTAGTTCGATGTCGATTGAAGATAATATCGCGCTGCCTCTCCGCGAACTTACGCGCTTGGCCGAATCGACCATCCGCTTGATGACTTGGATGAAGCTGGCCGTGGTGGGGCTGGCAGAATTTGGGAAACTCAGCCCACAAGAACTCTCAGGGGGAATGAGGAAGAGAGCCGCGGTCGCCAGAGCGCTGGCGCTCGACCCTGAGATCTTGGTCTTTGACGAGCCATCGGCCGGGCTTGACCCGATTGTGGCGGCGGAACTCGATGAGTTGATTTTGGCATTAAAACGCGCATTCAACATGACCGTTGTAGTAGTAACTCACGAACTGGCGAGCGCATTCCGGATCGCGGACCGGATGGCGATGCTCTATGAAGGCTCGCTTATCGCCGTTGGCACTAAAGAGGATATCCGGAACAGTTCCAATCCTCGAATCCGGCAGTTCCTAGACCGCGTGCCGGACCAAATTGTGGACACCGCTGGGGTTGACAAGTATTTCGAACGGTACCTGGAAGGGAGTCTCACGTGAACACAGAAACTAAAGTCGGAACGTTTGTAATTATCTGTTTGATCCTGTTGGGCGTGACGGTGTACTACGTGGGTAACGAGCAATGGGGAACTCATGTAACAGCATATAGAACGTACTTGAGGTACGCCGGAGGCGTGGGACCAGGTACTGACGTTTTGTTCGGCGGGATAGAGGTAGGCAGAGTGAAGGCAGTTAGGGCATGGAACGAGGACCCGACGCGAATAGAAATTCTGCTTGAGGTAAAGGAAGGGACTCCTGTCAATGAGAAGTCCGTCGCAAAGCTTGGCTCGGTGAGCCTGATGAGTAGCCCCGCGATTTCGATCACGACGGGTGCCCAAGAAGCCCGGCGCCTCAAACCCGGTCAAGCAATTCCTTCTCAGGAAACTGTCAGCATGGATGACATGACGCGGAAGCTTTCCGGCATCGCCGATAGCGCAGAAATCTTGATTACTCAGGTGCAAGGCGAACTTAAGGGTGTCAGCGGACGAGCGGAAGCGCTTCTGGCAAACTTGAATGACGTGACGGGGCCAACAAACCGCAAGCAGATTGCTGAGATCTTGCAGCAGGCGAACTCGCTCGTAGCAACGCAATCTCCAAAAATCGACCACATCACGGACCAGGTGGCGCTGGTTAGCCAGGATGCGGACTCCGTAATCAATAAGATTGGCCCGCTTGTGGATCATTCGGACGCGACGGTAGCCAATGTCAACTCCACGATCGATCAACTACGGGACCCCATCCGCCAGGACCTTGCCCAATTACAATCCACCATGGAGCAGGCGAAGAACTTGATAACTAGCCTGCAAATCGTAGTGCGGTCGAACGATGACAACATCCATGAAACAATAGAAAATCTCCGGGTCGCGACGGAGAACCTGGATCAATTGACCGATCAAGTCAAGCAACGCCCATGGAGCCTGGTAAGAATCCGGCAGCCGAAAGACCGCAAAGTGCCGCAGTAGGTCTGGTCAGGAAATGGCGCTAAGTGCGACCGGCCCTTTACAGTTCATCATCGTGCAGATGTAATCAATGAAGTCTTGGTCATGCGCGAACTCTGCCGCCACTCCTCCCCATTCTCGTAGGAAGACTGGACCGGTTAAAGTGCGCTTGATTTCGCGTTCCCAAAGTACCCAGAGATGTTTCGAAATGTACCCACCCTTGTGAAGGTGATAGACATCCGCGACCAACTGGATGCAGTACAAGGTGCAGTCCGTCAATTCCTGGCTGGAAGGCGGCATGGGTCGAGAGGGATTGAGGTTTGCAAGCCACGCTTCCGTTGGAAACAAGCGCAGGATCTCCTGGAATCTTGAGGAAATTTCGATGAACATCTGAGCGTTCAATTGCCGGCGCTGGTTTAGGAGGGCGACCCAAATACCTACAGAGCCGAGCACAAGGGTTCCGACCTGCATCAACAAAGTGTCAGTTCGCAATCTCCACCTCACTGTTATTACGAAGCGATGACGGTTCAGATAGATCGCTTTGAGGGGAAAGAGCGCATTCTGAGTTCTCCTGTTGGATGACTCCAAACTGAATAATCTACTCCACACGCCAACAAAGAACGACTGGCAAAGATCTCATCGTATCAGGTGGCCAATACCAGAACTCAAGCGGACCGCCTTATGGAGCACACCTGGTTTATGCGAAAAAGACACTTCTTTCTTTTCGTAGCAGCTGCTGCTGTTCTTCACGCGGGTGCTGCAAACGAGACAGCGGCACGGCTTGGCAAGGCGGTGACCGTTCTCAGTAGGATGACGGAATCCGAGCATGCCATTCCGGTAGCAAAGTTAGCGAGTGCCGACTGCATCGCGGTGATCCCGGGATTTAAGAAGGGCGCCGCTGTTGTAGGCGTAGGGTACGGGCGGGGATTCATATCCTGTAGGAATGGCAACGGCTGGTCCACGCCTGGCGCAATCACGCTGGAAACTGGCAGTCTGGGGGTCCAGGTTGGCGGCGAAGAAATCGACATCGTGATACTGTCGCTGGACAAGGAGAAGCGCTCGAAGCTTCTTTCAGAGCGTTTCACGGTCGGGTCGGATGCTTCGGCGGCCTGGGGAAATGGCAAATCAGCGCACGAAGACCCGAATACGCAGATTCTCTTTTACGGGCACACTAAAGGTGCCTTCGCCGGTTTCGGCCTGGATGGCGCAACGCTGAAGTCCGACGATTCAAGCAAAAAGGCGCTCTACGGCAAGACATTGACCAACGGTCAAATTGTTGCTGAAGAAGCGACGCCGGCCGTTGCCCGGTCGTTCGTCGCGAAGCTCGATGGGGTGGTCAGCCGATAGTCGGTGGACCACTCACGCCGCGTTTCAGCTCAAGAATTGCGGGCAGAGGCATCGGAACAATGAGGCCATACTCGTTCTAGTTCACCAGTACAGACGGCCTGCACCCCTGTAGCCACTGGGAGAGCGGCCCGACCTGGCTGGGGTAAATCCTGTTAGCCCTCAGCTGGGCGTATCCGTTTGGAATGGTGGCGATACGACGGACGGGCGTTTCGGGCTCGCTCGCGGTTGCGATCTGCGCGGCGGGGCTGCTGGTGTCCATATGGTCACTCAGGGCGCTGGGCAACGAGTGGAGCAGAGACGTCGAATTGAAACACGGACACAAGCTTGTGGAACGGGGATCGTATGCCTTCGTGCGGCAGCCGATCTACACCGGCCAATAGCTGATGGGATTGGGGACGGCCATCGGATCCGGCCTGCTCGTTGCGTTGCGGGGCCGGCGCCTGTTCCTCGTGGGATTCTGGATCAAGCTGAGGCAGGAGGAGAGTCTTTCTGGTGAGGAATTTTCCGGAGGAATACCCTGCCTACCAGAAGCGCGTCCGGGCGCTGGTTCCTTACGTGTTGTGACGCGATATCTCGCGAAGCGGCCGACGTGGATGGCCAGGTTGATGACGCAGACCACAGAGGTCGGGATGTATTTCCGCGGCGATGCCCTACACGCGACATGCCAAGGAAACCGCGGTGAGCGCGGCCATTTCCTTCTGAGCTTCCAGGGTTGGGAATAGGTGAACGCGCTTGGGACTGGCGAAAAGATGTCGTCGCAGCCCGGATTCGCTGCTCGTACACTATTGTTAGTAGCTCTGGCCTAACCGACCGTTCACTCCCTGAATCTACAAATCGAGTATGTAGCCGCCGGTCTGCTTTTCGTTCAGGCTAGACATTTTCACCCGGTCACGGCTGGGTTTTCAAACCCGGAGTCAGGTTAGCTGAAGCCGGAGAGCCGTTCGGCCTATAGTCGAAATACTCAATGGTCATCTCCGTCGCGCCAAATATGCGGGCATCGGTCACAGAGCGGTCTAACACCGGCAGCCAGAAGGCGCCGGCTTTCTCGTAGTTATGATCGAAGTGAACGCTCTTAATCCAGAAAGAGGGATTCTTAGCTGGCATGCCTTCAACTCGGAGGATGGCGTATTCCTCAGCATCCACCCAGATTCTGCCCCGGGCGAGATATTTGTTAGAGGTCTTGGGTTCAATCGCAAGCACGTAAGCTCGCCTGCCCCGGACGCATTCTGTGCCCCTCATTTCAAACGTGTAGTTTTCAGGAGTGATCCGGGAACGCTCGCGAACCTCCGGCCGCGCGGCCTCGATTTCACCCTGGAGGAGCCGCGGAAAAACGTGCTTCCGCGCCCCACCCCAACCATCTTCCGACAAAACTTCGAAGTCTTTTGAGCCATCCTCGCGACAGATCACGCGCACCAACATCTCGGCACGCTTATGATGACCGTCGTTCTCCAGCACATACCGCCGAATGGCCGTATAGCCATGGAGGTTCGCCTGCCGTTCACCATCGTGCTGAAGCATTTTCGCAACAACCTCGTCAGCACTTTGAGGCATGAACGCAGTCTCGGCAAATGCCATCGTTACAGACAAAGCAGCTATCGCTGCGGCCAGTTTCATTAGCTAGAACTCCCAAATGAGTTTTCCTCGCAACGTTCGGCCAACACCGTTAAAGAGCGCGCCATAGCGGTAACTATCGATGTCGCTTTGAACGTCGCGGGGGTTGAAGCGATTTAGAAGGTTGAAGACACTGAATCCGATGCGAGCTTTTACGTCTTTATGCGGGAACGGAAGCCGAATCGGTCTGGTGACTTGTAGGTCGACAGAATTGAACACTGGGAAGCGCAGCGAATCTCTGGGTCCGACGAACTCACGTTCCTGGTCAATCCGGGAATACGGGAATCCGGTGTGGACGTCAAGAACGGGCATCAGAGTCAACTTGAGAGGCCCTTCAAATTGGCCCCAGAACAAGAACCGGTTTGGAGCATCGAAGGGGAGCCGGCCACGAGAATTTGGCTCGATCACTGCAACAGCGTTGTTGCCAAAGAACTGATTGAAGTCATTGAGATCGCCAAATGCCTTCGAGTGGACATAGGACGCATTGAGGGTGTCCCGCTTGAACTTATACTGTCCTTCGACTTGGAACTCGCGGTATAAACTACGACCGTTGTTCGAAAGCGAGAGGATTCCCTGGCTTAGGTTTGCCTCCGGGTTGATGACGAAGTCGTGAACGGTGTTGCGTTCCTGAAATCCAGCTCGAAAGATAAGGGCGGAGGTGATTTGCCGGTCAAGCTCGATGTTCCAACCGAGGCTTCGGGGGTTGCGAAGGCGTCTGGAGATCGTATTGACGTATGGCATAGCATCCAATACTTCCCCTGTTGGCCCGAGAGTCTCAATTGTGCGGTCCGGCAGAAGAGGAAAAGACGCTGTGTTCAGCGGCACTCGGTCATAGAACAGACCCACGCCGCCCTTTAGTAAAGTCCTAGCATCGCCGGTAAGCGCTAGGGCGAAGCCGACACGTGGCGCCGTATTTGTGGAATGCGTCACGGAATCACGGTCAAACCGCAGACCGACTTCCAGGGTGAGCCGTTGGAACGGCGTCCACTTGTCGGCGAGGAACCACGCCACCTCGTTCTGGTGAATGTCAAAGTGAGAAGTGGTCCCGAACGTGATGGATTCAATCGTAAGGTTCGATGATCCAAGAATGGTGACCGGCAGAAATTGAATACGACCGTCATACTCGCTGTGGGCAAAATCCATTCCAACCTTGAATTGATGCGAACCGAGGAAGCCGTGTGTACCGAACTGATAACCCTCCTGCCATTCTGTCCTGTAGCTCTGACGGCGCTGGCGGTCGAAAAACCCGCCGGTCGTGGTCTCGACCAAAAGTTGATACGGGGCGTTGCTATTCGGGGTGACATCAGCGTCGAAAAC
>Ga0335082_10001788_pt1 | contig 22971 bp, 19 predicted proteins | sample Lox_Sample_41_FD_206718 | JGI IMG/M metagenome (GOLD analysis project Ga0335082, IMG submission 206718) | Soil microbial communities from Loxahatchee National Wildlife Refuge, Florida, United States - Lox_Sample_4.1 | ecosystem: Environmental > Terrestrial > Soil > Wetlands | place: USA...
AGCGGGAACTTCTTATTGCGAGCCAGCTTCTGGCGCATCAGGTAGGACCCGACGCGCAGCGACTGACGTAGTGGCATGGGCATTATTGCCGTACCTCCTTGGGCAGGCCGAACCGGATTGATTCCGTGGTCGTCACTCGCTCGGAGACGGACAGGGGACCTAGCCCTGAGAGCGCCGAAATGATCTCCTCCACCACGGCAGGAGGGGCGGAGGCTCCGGCGGTCAGGCCGATCGTCGATACCCCCGCTAGCCAGCCGAGCTGGATGTCCGCCGCACTGTCGATCAGGTGCGCCGGAGTACCGGCCCGCTCGCAGGTCTCCACCAGCCGAACCGAGTTGGAGGAGTTCGCCGAGCCGGCCACGAGCACCATGTCGGAATCGGCGGCGACAGCCCGCACCGCGGCCTGCCGGTTGGTCGTCGCGTAGCAGATGTCGTCGCTGCCGGGCGCGCGCATCGCGGGGAACCGCTCGCGCAGCGCACCCGATACTTCTGCCGCCTCGTCGACCGACAGCGTGGTCTGCATCAGGTAAGCGACCCGGTCCCCGTCCCGCGGACGCAGCTTGGCCACGTCCTGCGGGGTCTGCACCAGGACCATGGAGTCCGGCGCCTCGCCCAGGGTGCCCTCGACCTCTTCGTGGCCCTCGTGGCCGATGAACGCGACGGTGTACCCGTCGGCGGCGAACCGGCGGGCCTCCGCGTGCACCTTGGACACCAGCGGGCAGGTCGCGTCGATCACGGCCAGCCCGCGCCGGGACGCCTCGGTCCTGACCGCGGGCGACACGCCATGCGCGGAGAACACCACGGTGGCCCCGTCGGGCACCTGGTCGAGCTCGTCCACGAACACCGCGCCGCGGTCCTCGAGCTCGCCCACCACCCGGGTGTTGTGCACGATCTGCTTGCGCACGTAGACCGGCTTGCCCTGCAGTTCGAGCGCGCGCTCGACGATCTCGATGGCCCGCTCGACGCCGGCGCAGAACGACCGCGGCCCGGCCAGCAGCACCTGGCGTGACCCGCAGGCCGCCGCCCAGCGTTCGGCCACGGGCGCGGCGGCGCGCAGCGCGCGCAGCGCGGCCAGGCCGCCGGAGACGATGCCCGCCACCGGATGGACCGGCGTGTCTGACACAGCCCTGATCACCGCCACCGGGCGATCCCCGGCCGCGGCGGCCAGCGGCGCCGACTCCATGTCGGCGAGCAGCGTGCCGTCGGCGGCGAGCCCGGCCCGTTCGGACCGGCGGACCAGATGGTCCACGGTGGTGATCCGGCCCGTCCGCGCGGTCAGCCCGGCCCGGCGCAGCTCGCCGGCCAGCAGCGGAGCCGACAGGCACGTGGCCACGCCGACCTCGGTACCGACGACCAGGTCGCCCGGGCCTAGGTCGGAGGTCAGCCCGGCGCCGACACCCATCACGACCAACTGGCCGAACGGGCTGGCTTTCAGCTCACCCGCACGGTCAGCCGCCCTCGTGGTGCCGTAGCCCGTGCGCAGTACCTCGGGAGGATCGGCGCTGGTCCGGAGCCCTCGCCGGATCGCGCGGGCCTCGATGCGCATGGGGGCACAGATGATCGCGTCGGTCATGTGTCGCCTCCGTGGACGTACCTGCCCAGGGCGCTGACCGGGAAGGCCAGCCGGTACAGGTGGTAGTTGATGTAGAAATCGCCGGGGAAGCCTGTGCCGGTGAACCAGGGCTCGTCCCAGCTGCCGTCGTCTCGCTGCGTCCGCGCGAGCCAGCGGATGCCGCGCTCGGTCGCGGGGTTCTCCCGCTCCCCCGCGGCGAGCAGCGCGAGCAGCGCCCACGCGGTCTGCGACGCGGTGGACTCGCCCCGTCCGCCCAGCGCCTGGTCGTCGTAGGAGCGCAGGTCCTCGCCCCAGCCGCCGTCCGGATTCTGGTGCCGCTCCAGCCAGGCCACGGCGCGGCGGATGACCGGCTTGCCCGGCCTCACCCCGGCCGCGATCAGCGCGGGCACCACGGCACCGGTGCCGTAGAGGTAGTTCGCGCCCCAGCGGCCGAACCACGACCCGTCCGGCTCCTGCGCCCGCAGCAGCCAGACCACGCCGCGGCGCGCGGCCGGCTCGGCGGCCCGCCCCTCGACGGCGAACGCCTCGACGATGTGCGCGGTCACGTCGGCCGAGGGCGGGTCGATGACCGCGCCGAAGTCGCAGAACGGCAGCTTGTTGATGAGCTCGCGGGTGTTGTCCGCGTCGAAGGCGCCCCAGCCGCCGTCCTTGGACTGCATCCCGGCCAGCCAGGCCAGGCCCCGGTCGATGGCGTCCCGGCTCGGCGTGGCCACCCGGCGCAGCGCGAGCACGACCTCGGCGGTGTCGTCGGTATCTGGGTAGTTGTCGTTGTCGAACTCGAACGCCCAGCCACCGACGGCGGTGCCCGGCCGGCGCACCTGCCAGTCGCCCGGGCCGCGGATCTCCTCGTCCAGCACCCAGCGGGCGGCTCGGGTCAGCGACGGGTCGTCGGGCGGCAGGCCCGCGTCGGCCAGCGCGGTCATGGTCAGCACGGTGTCCCAGACCGGCGACTGGCACGCCTCCAGGCGCCGGACGATGCCGTCTGGTGTGTCCTCGGTGATGGTGAAGCGGTCCAGGCCGGCCAGGCCCTTGGCCATGACGGGGTGGTCGAGGCCGTAGCCCAGCAGGTTCAGCGCCATCAGCGAGTACACCCAGGGCGGCTGAATACCGCCCCAGCAGCCGTCCTTCTCCTGCCGGGCGATGATCCACTCGGCGCAGCGGCGCAGTGCGGCCCGCCTAACCGAATTTACCGGTCGGTAAAGGAAAGGGGGCCGGCGGCGGAAGGACCGGTCGAGAGCGTGCAGAGCCGTGTCGAGGCCGTTGAAGAAGCGGGCCCACGGGTCGCGGGGGGCCGAGGGGGTCTGGGGGGAACGGCTCCCCCCCAGGAACGGGGGGGGTTTGGGAAGGGTCGTCCCCCCCCGGCTGATAGGCCTGGCGTCCAGGTCGCGGCGCGGGCGGGGAGCCCGGCCATGGGGACCGCCGGTCTTGAGCTCGTCGATGGAGATCCCGATGGGCCGCGCGGGGCGGAACGACTGGACCACGGCCAGCGCGACGATCGTCTGCCGCGCCCAGCAGCCCCAGTCGTAGATGTTGAGCGGGAACCAGGACGGCAGGTAGATCAGCTCGGGCGGGATGACCGGCAGGTCGTCCCACGACCACAGGCCGGACAGGGCCAGCCAGATCCTGGTGAACACGCGGGTCGCCTCGACACCGCCCCGCTCGGTGATCCAGTCCCGGGCCAGCTTCATGTGCGCCGCGTCCGGCTCGTCGCCGGCCAGCCGCAGGGCCAGGTAGGCCTCCACCGTGGTGGACAGGTCGGCGGGCCCGCCGTAGAAGTTGGCCCAGGTGCCGTCGTCCCGCTGCCGGGACCGGATCCAGCGGCCCGCGGCCGCGACCACGGCGTCGTCGTGCAGGCCGAGGAACTCGCGCAGCAGCAGGTCCTCGGCGTCCATGGTCACGTTGGTCTCGAGCTCGCCCTGCCACCACCCGTCGGCGTGCTGCAGGCCGAGCAGATGGTCGCGGGCCCGGTTAAGGGTCCCGCGCGCGAGATCCGTCGGCGCGGCGTCCGCTACCATGTTCGGGCCGTGATGAACTCGGCGATCGCGGTCAGCTCGGCCCGGACGTCGCCGGCCAGGTCGATGCTGGCCAGGCTGGCGTTGGCCGCGGCGAGCTGAGCGTCGGCCTCGGACTCGGCCCAGTCCTTGCCGCCGGCCGCGACCACCAGGTCGGCCGCGCGGACCAGGTCGGCCTCGGTCAGCGACTCGGGGCTGGTGAGCAGGGCGCGCAGTTCGGCCGCCTCGGGCTGGCCGCTGTTCAGCGCGGCCACCACCGGCAGCGACTTCTTCCTGGCGCGCAGGTCGGCACGGACCGGCTTGCCGGTGACCTCGGGCGCGCCCCAGATGCCGAGCAGGTCGTCGGTGAGCTGGAACGCCAGCCCGACATGCGCGCCGAACCCGGCCAGCGCCATCGCCAGCGTGGGCGGCGCGCCCAGGTGCACGGCGCCGATACTGCAGGCGCAGGCCATCAGCGCGGCGGTCTTGTCGCCGGCCATGTCCAGGCACTCGGCCAGGGTCACGTCGTCGCGCTTCTCGAAGGCCAGGTCCGCGCCCTGCCCGCCGATCAGCCGCAGCACCGCCGCGGACAGGCAGCGGGCCGCCCAGGCGCCCTTGAGGGTGTCGTCCTCCAGCAGCAGGTCCTGGGCCAGCGCGAGGAGCCCGTCCCCGGCCAGGATGGCCGCGCCGACGCCGAACACGGTCCAGGCCGTCGGCCGGTGCCTGCGCTCGGTGTCGTTGTCCATGATGTCGTCGTGCAGCAGGGAGAAGTTGTGCACGAGCTCGACCGCCACCGCGGCGGTCACGCCCCGCTCGGGCGGCGCGCCGGCGGCGCGGGCCGAGAGCAGGGCGAGCGCGGGCCGCAGCGCCTTACCGCTGCCGCTGCGCATCGGGTTGCCAGCGGCATCCGCCAGACCGAGGTGATAGGCCGCGACGACGCGCACGTCCGGGGTGAGCCGGGCGATCGCGGATTCCATCGCCGGGCCGACTAGGTCCCGGGCCAGGGCCACGCCCTCGGGCATTACAGCAGTCACTTGGATACCCCTATCGTTGAGAGGGAGGCTTTGAGCTGGGCTGCCGCAGTCAGGCCACTGCGCACGGCGCCTTCCATCGTGTCCGGCCAGCCGGTGTCGGTCCACGCGCCGGCCAGCACCAGGCCGGGCATCTGCGTCGCGGTCTTCGGCCGCAGCGCGCCGCTGCCCGGGCTCTGGCGGAACGTCGCCCGCCGCTCGCGGGTGACGAAGAACTCGGTGACCTCGGCGTCGCGGGCGGCCGGGAAGAGTTCGGCCAGGGCGGGCAGGAACTGCTCCTGCAGCTCGGCCACTGGCGTGTCCGCGAACTGATCCGCAGCCGACAGCGAGATGGCGAGGTACTGCTGTCCCGGCCTGTCCATGCCGGAGATGCGGGTCCGGTCGAAGACCCACTGCACCGGGGAGTCGATGGCGGCCACGAACTGGCGGTCCATGACCGGCCGGTCGTAGACGACGTGCACGTTGACGATGGGCGACGCGCCCAGGCCGGCCCAGCCCGCGACGGTCTGCCCGGGCAGCGCACCCGCCGGGATCAGCGGTGCGGCCTTCTCGTGCGGGACGGCCAGGACCACCGCGTCGGCGGTGACCGGGGCGCCCTGCGCCAGCGCGACGCGGAAGCCGCCGTCCTGCTCCGGCTCGATAGCGGAAACCTTGCTGCTCAGGGCGACCTGGCCGCCGAGCTTGGCCAGCAGGGTCGCGCCCGCGTCGCCGTGCAGTTCGCCCAGCGGCAGCGTCGGGACGCCGATGTCGGCCGCGTTGTTCTTGCCGAGCAGGCCGGTCTTCACCACCACCGCGGCCAGCGCCAGCGAGGCGTCGTCACCGGCGATGTTCAGCGCCGAGACGGAGAACAGGTCCCACAGCGCCCGGCGGGTCCGCTCGCTCTGCCCGTGCCTGGCGAGCCAGTCGCCGAAGCGCTGCGTGTCCGCCGCCGGGTCGGCCGGGTCGACGAAGCGCATAGCCAGCGCGGGGCGAGCCACCGAGGCCCGTTCGGTACGAGATAGAAACGGATACCGGCCCAGGGCGGGCAGCATATGCAGCGGGCCAGGCAGCGCCGTCCTGCGGAGCCTGGCCTTCCTCCCTCCCGGGGCCAGGACGGTCACGTCGAACCGGTCCTGCAGCGTGGTGTGCCCGGTCATGCCGAGCCGGTCCAGCAGGCCACGGTAGGCCGAGCAGCAGCCGAGGAAGATGTGCTGGCCGGTGTCGACGGTCAGGCCGTCCCGGCTGAACGAGCAGGTCGCGCCGCCCAGCCGGGGCCTGGCCTCGAGCAGGGTGACGTCGGCGCCCGTCTCGGCGAGCGCGATCGCGGCGGTGATGCCGGCCAGTCCCCCGCCGATCACCGCGACCTTAAAAGTCATCTGATCCTCCCCGCCAGGGCGCGCACCGCGACCATGGCTTTCTCCCCCGTGGACAAGGAAACGCGGCTGTCGAGAACGGCCGCGGGCTGCGCCGCGATCCGCTCGAGCAGCCGGCGGTAGATGCCGGCCATGGCGCCGGTGCAGGCCGCGCTGCGGCGGTCGAGCATCGGCAGCAACTGCCAGCCGGCGGCGTACCATTCGCGGGCCCGTTCGGCTTCGAATTCCACCAGCCGGATGAACTGGGAGACGCTGGGTGCGTCCAGGTCGATGTCGAACTTGGCCAGGTCCTCGGCGGGCAGGTAGACCCGCCCGTTCCCGTGGTCCTCGCGGATGTCGCGCAGGATGTTGGTCAGCTGCAGGGCGACGCCGAGCGAGTCGGCCAGGCGGGCCGCCTCCCGCTGGTCGTGGCGGGTGCCGAAGATGCCCAGCGACAGCCGTCCGATCGAGCCGGCCACGCAGCGGCAGTAGTGGTGCAGGTCCTCGAACGTCTCGTAGCGGGTGCCGCGGACGTCGGCCACGCAGCCGTCGATGAGCTCCCCGAACGCCTCCATCGGGACCGGGAAGTTGCGCTTGACGTCGGCCAGCGCGAGCAGCACCGGGTCGTCATGGCTCGCTCCGTCGAGGTTGAGGACGGCCTGGCGGGCGGCCTCCAGGTCGGCGATCTTCTGCTCGGCGGGCATGTCTGCCTGCTGACCCGGCAGGGTGCCGTCGCCGATGTCGTCGATGCGCCGGGCGAACGCGTAGATGACGGCGAGCCCGCGCCGCTTTTCCTGCGGCAGCAGCCTGATGCCGTAGGCGAAGTTCCTCGCCTGCGACCAGGTGATCCGCTCGCATTCGCGATACGCCTCGGTGAGGTCCACTGGCGTCTGCTCACCTCCCTCTCAGGAACGCGGTGACCAGTTCCGCCGCCAGCCGCGGCTTGCGGCCCCGCGGGGTCCCCGTCAGCACGTCGTAGCGCTGCCGCCTGATGGCGGCCAGCGCCGCCCGGCCGCCGGCCAGGTAGCCCGCGACCGCGAACCTGGCCGCGCCGCGCAGCGTGCCGACCAGCGGCGCGCCCTGGTCGAGCAGGCGCGAGGCACGGTCCGTCTCGAAGATCATCAGCTGCCGAACGGCTTCGTTCGCGGCCGGCGCGGCCAGGTCCGCCTCGGCGCAGCCGAACCGCTCCAGGTCCTCACCCGGCAGGTAGATCCGCCCGTTGCCCAGGTCCTCGGCCACGTCCTGCCAGTGTTCGGCCAGTTGCAGGGCAGTGCAGATGTTATCGGAGAGGGCGATGCGTTCCGGCGTAGCGACGCCGAAGATATAGAGCACGATCTGGCCAACGGGGTTGGCGGACAGCTCGCAGTACTGGGCGAGCTCGGCGTAGCTGCGGTAGCGGGTGACCCGCTGGTCCTGCCGGTTGGCCTCGATCAGGTCGAGCAGCGGCTGGGCCGGGACGCCGCATTCGCGGACAGTGTCCGCCATCGCCCGCATGACCGGGGACTGCGGCGTGCCGCCTGAGTAGATGCGGTCGACGTCGGCGGCCAGCTCGTCCAGCAGGCGCAGCCGGAGCGCGGTCACGTCGGCCCCAGCGTCAGTCCCATCGTCGGTCCCAGCGTCGCGGGCCTCGTCGCCGAGGTCGTCGGTCAGCCGGGCGAAGAAGTACAGGTTGGTCAGGTGCCGCCGGTGCCGGGCCGGGAGCAGCCGCAGCGCGACGGGAAAGTTCTCCCCGGAGGCGTTGGCGACCACCTCCTCCGCACGCGTCTGCGACGGGCGGACGTGCTCCCGCACGCTCGTCCGTTCGGCGCGGCCGGTACTTCGGCTTTCCCCAGTCACCCAGTTATTTTCCAGGGAGCGCGCAATTAAAGGCAAACAATGACGCATGCGTCACATGACGGGTGCGTCGGCTAGGGCCTCGGACCGGCAACCCGCTGAGCGACACGTTCACTACAGTTCGCACTGTTACAGCATCGTTCGCGCAGGTAACGCCGCGGAAATAATAAATTTGCGGCTGCGAACAACACTATGTTATTGAAAATACCTGACATGAGCGTCAGCTTTAAACGCTGGTTGCCGGGAGGCGGCGATCGCTACCTCATGAAATCGGGATTCCACTGCGTTAGAACGCACTGAAACCGGGGTTTCATGGCGTCAGAAACGGGCACCTGGCGGGCAGAAACGGGCACCTGGCGGGCGCAGCGCCGGGAGTCAGGTGCGCCAGAGAAGGACAAGGGCGCAGTCGTCGGAGCCGCCGATCTCTCGTTGCATGGCCGCGACCAGAGCGGGAGCACCGGCGCGGAAGCCGCTGGCCAGCATGCGTTCGGCCTCGCCGAGCAGCCGGTCGGTGCCCACGTCGATATCCCGGCCGGGCGCTTCGACCAGGCCGTCGGTGTAGAGCATGAGCGCGTCGCCGCGCTGCAGCACGCCGTGCTCGGACTCGGAGGCCGCGCCGTGCAGGTCGGGCACCACGCCGAGGACGATCCCGCGGGCGCGGGTGAGCCGCCAGCGGCCGGACGCCCCGTCGTAGTGCACGGCCGGCGGGTGGCCGGCTGAGGCCACCACGTACTCCCCCGTCGCCAGGTCGAGCGACAGGTGCACGGCGGTGACGAAGCCCTCGCTGGTTTTGCCGCGGCGCATGTAGGCGTTGCAGGCGGGGAGGAACTCGTCCCTGGGCACCGAGCCGAGCAGCCCGCCGAACGCGCCGGAGAGCAGCAACGCCCTGGTCCCCGCGTCGATGCCCTTCCCGGACACGTCGACCAGCGCGACCTCGAGCATCTTGCCGTCACTGAACGACACCACGAAGTCGCCGCCGAACGAGGAGCCGCCGGCCGGCTTGAGCACCAGGGACGAGCCCCAGCCCTCGCCGAGCTCGGGCAGCTTGCCCTGGGCCCGGATGCGGTCCCGCAGCTCGAGCAGCATCCGGTCCCCGCGCAGGCCCTGGACGCCGAGCTTCTCCCTGGTCCGCGCGAGTACGTCGGCGAAGGCCGCGGTGAGCACGATGGTGGCGACGATCCCGGCCCCGGCCTTTCCCTCGGCCACGTCGTAGATCACGGCCGCCGCGGCGAACCCGAAGAAGATGCGCAGCGCCCGGGGCCACAGCAGCAGGCCGCCGGCCAGGATCGGCAAAATCATCACCCCGGGCGAGAACCACCACGCGGACACGTGCACCGAGGCCACCGCGATGGCGATCGTCAGCACCGAGAGAACGAAGGCCATCCGGCGGTTCCTGGTGATGAACTGCCTGGTCAGCTGCTTACGAATGGTATAGATCAGGCCCAGCCCGCGGCGACGACCCGGACGGGGTCGTCTCGGCTGCGGCGCGGAAGTCATGATGCGGGCACTGTATTCGATCCGGGCCGACGCGGGCTAAATTCGTTAGCGCCGACGGGGTTTGCGGAGGTACTAAGACACCATGACCCAGTCTGCCAGCGGCCCGTACCCGGTCCGGCCGATCGACGAGAACGAAATCGACGGCTTCATCAGCGTGGACGAGCACGCCTTCAACACCTCGCCGTGGTCCGCCGAGGACCGGCGGGTGGCCCTCGACCGGTTCGAGTTCGACCGCACCCTCGCGGCCTTCGACGATACGACCCCGGTCGGCGTCACCATGTGCTACAGCTTCCAGCTGACCGTGCCGGGGCTCCAGATGCTGCCGGCCGCCGGGGTGACGTTCGTGGCGGTCATGCCCACGTACCGGCGCCAGGGCGTGCTGAGCAGCCTGATGCGCCGCCAGCTGGCCGACGTGCGCGACCGCGGCGAGCCGCTGGCCATCCTGTGGGCGTCCGAGGCGGTGATCTACGGCCGCTACGGCTACGGCCGGGCCAGCTGGCACCTCGACTTCACGCTGCACCGCGGTGAGGGCGGGCTGGCCGATCCGGGCGCATCGGCCGGGGACGGACTGCGGCTGCGGATCGTCGAGCCCGAGGCCGCCCTGCCCGAGCTGGCCAAGGTCTACGACGCGGTGCTGGCGAGCCGGCCCGGAATGTTCGGCCGCAACGACACGTGGTGGCGGAGCGCGATCTTCGACCCGGCGGAGCACCGGCACGGCGCCAGCCCGCTGCGCTGCCTGCTCGCCGAGGACGCCAGCGGGCCGCGCGGCTACGCCCTCTACGCGGGCGTCGACACCTGGACCGGTTTCCTGCCGGAGAACGTGCTGACGGTCCGCGAGCTGATGGCGACCGATCCTGCCGCCAGCGCCGCGCTCTGCACCGACCTGCTCAGCCGGGACCTGACCACCGAATTCCGCTTGCCGCATCGTCCGGTCGACGACCCGCTGCTCTACCAGCTGGCCGATCCGCGGCGGACCAGGCCGAAACTGAACGACAACCTGTGGGTGCGGATCGTGGACCTGCCCCGCGCGCTGTCCGGCCGCAGGTACTCCTGCCCGGTGGACGTGGTCCTCGAGGTGCGGGACGAGATCCTGCCGGCCAACGCCGGGCGGTGGCGGCTGTCCACCACCACGACGGCGCCAGGGGGCGGCCTGGCCGCTTCGTGCGTCCCGGCCAGCTCGCCGGCCGACCTGGCGCTGGACGTGACCGAGCTCGGCGCGGCCTACCTGGGCGGCACCAGGCTGGGCGCGCTGACCGGCAGCGGCCTCGTCGCCGAGCTGCGGCCCGGCGCCACCCGGCAGCTCTCGGCCGCCCTGACCTGGGACCCCGCCCCCTGGTGCCCCATGGTCTTCTAGGTTCGCTGGAGGATGCGCCGCCCTGCTGTATGCGCGGTGGTGCGCCCTGGCCTGATGTACGACACTGGGCTGAGGAGGGTGCCGTGCCAGCCATGAAGCTTACGCCGAACGCCGCGATGCGGGCCAGGGACGTGTCCCGGCCGCGCGCCGAGCATCTCGCCGAGGCCGAGGCGGCCGAGGCGAGCGCCGCCGCCGGATCGCGGGCCAGGACCGGTGACGCCGCGAACCAGGCCCGCGGCGGGGACAAGGCTAAGACGCCGAATCCGCCGAATCCGCCGCAGCCACAGCCGCCGTCGGCCGCGGGCGACGAGCGGGCGGGACGGCCCAGGTTCCCGCGCCGGCGGCGAGGCCGCGGGTCGCGCTGAGGTCTGGGCGTGATGAGACCGCCGGGAAGGCGGCTTCGGCCGCAGGGCGTCCGGGAGGCGGGAGCCTCGGAGATGGAACGTCCGGGTGGGCGGGCCTTCAGCTCGAAGCCCGCGTGGTCAGATCCCAGGTATACACGGACTCGGCAAGTCTGGCCGACCTGCCGGCAGCCGGACGGCCGGGATGAGCGGTCGGCGGGAGCGCGGGTAGGGTCGGACGAGAAGCCGGCCCGAGCAGCGATCTGCCCCGCTGGCTTGGCCAGGAATCCGCAGAAGGGACGGCTACCCGGTGACTTCGAACCTGACCCGCGACGAGGCGGCGACGCGCTCGGCACTCATCACGGTCTCCTCCTACCAGGTGGACCTCGACCTGACCGGCGACGAGAAGACGTTCCGCTCGGTCAGCGTGATCAGGTTCGGCTGCGCGGCGCCGGGGTCGTCCACGTTCCTCAACCTGACCGCGCCCGCGGTCCACGAGATCACCCTGAACGACGAGCCGGTCAGCCTGGACGCGTTCGACGGCGACCGGATCACGCTGACCGGGCTGGCGGCCGGCAACGTGCTCCGGGTGACGGCCGCGTGCGCCTACTCGCACAGCGGCGAGGGACTGCACCGGTTCACCGATCCCGCCGACGGGCGCGTCTACCTGTACTCGGACCTGGAGACCTTCGACGCGCACCGGATCTACGCCTGCTTCGACCAGCCGGACATGAAGGCCAGCTACGAACTGGCCGTCACCGCCCCGGCGGACTGGCAGGTCGTGTCCAACATGGCGGCGGAGTCGACGACGGCGGCGCCGGGCATCGGCGGCGAGGCGGCGCGCTGGCATTTCCCGCCCACGCCGGTCATGTCCACCTACATCACCGCGGTCGCGGCCGGCCCGTACCACGTGGTCCGCGACGAGCACGACGGCATCCCGCTCGGCGTGTTCTGCCGCCAGTCGCTGGCCCCCTACCTGGACGCCGACGAGATCTTCGAGGTGACCCGGCAGGGCTTCGACTTCTTCCACGGCTCGTTCGGCATCAAGTACCCGTTCGGCAAGTACGACCAGCTCTTCGTGCCCGAGTTCAAGGAAGGCGCGATGGAGAACGCGGGCTGCGTGACGTTCGTGGAGAACTACATCTTCCGGTCGCGGGTCACCGACTTCGCCCGTGAGGCGCGCGCCGAGACGATCCTGCACGAGATGGCGCACATGTGGTTCGGGGACCTGGTCACCATGCGCTGGTGGGACGACCTGTGGCTGAACGAGTCGTTCGCCACCTGGGCCGGCACGCTGGCGCAGGCCGAGGCGACCCGGTGGACGTCCGCCTGGACCACGTTCGCGCAGTTGTACAAGGCCTGGGCCTACCGGCAGGACCAGCTGCCCTCCACCCACCCGATCGCGGCGGACATACCCGACATCGCAGCGGTCGAGGTGAACTTCGACGGGATCACCTACGCCAAGGGCGCGTCCGTGCTCAAGCAGCTGGTGGCCTACGTCGGCCGGGAGAACTTCCTGGACGCCGTGCGGAAGTACTTCGCCGCGCACGCCTGGGGCAACGCGACGCTGGCCGACCTGCTGACGGCCCTCGAGGAGACCTCGGGCCGCGACCTGACCGCGTGGTCGGAGCAGTGGCTGCAGACCGCCGGGGTGAACACGCTGCGACCGTCGTACACGCTGGACGAGGACGACAGGTTCACCGAGTTCGCGGTGGAGCAGGAGGCCGCCGCCAGCCACCCGGTGCTCCGCTCGCACCGCATCGCCATCGGGCTGTACGACCTGACGGCCGACGGCCTGGTCCGCCGCCAGCGGGTGGAGACCGACGTGGCGGGCCCCCGTACGGCAGTACCCGAGCTGGCCGGGCAGCCGTGCCCGGACCTGGTCCTGGTCAACGACGATGACCTCAGCTACGCCAAGATCCGGCTAGACGCGCGTTCACTGCGCACGCTGGTGGAGTCGATCGGGTCGTTCACCGGCTCGCTGCCCGCCGCGCTGTGCTGGTCCGCCGCCTGGGACATGTGCCGCGACGCGGAGATGGCGGCCCGCGACTACGTTCAGCTCGTGATGCTCGGCGTTTCCTCGGTGACCGACATCAGCGTGGTGCAGACCCTGCTGCGGCAGGCCGGCCAGGCGGTCCGGCGGTTCGCCGACCCGGGCTGGCGGGAGACCGGGCTGACCCTGATGGCCGACGCGCTGCGCGGCCTGCTGCACGAGGCGGAGCCCGGCTCGGACGCCCAGCTGGCCTACGTGCGGGCGTTTGCCGGGACGGCCACGGCCCAGGACGACCTGGCCCTGCTGGCCGGGCTGCTCGACGGCTCGGTGGTGCTCGACGGCCTGACCGTGGACACCGAGCTGCGCTGGACGTTGCTGGGACGGCTGGTGAGCCGTTGCTACCGCGGCTTCGGGGCGGCTGAGATCAACGCGGAGCTGGCCAAGGACGCGACCGACGCGGGCGAGCGGCACGCGGCGGCCAGCCGCGCGGCCATCCCCGCCGCCGAGGCCAAGCAGGAAGCCTGGGATCTGCTGGTCTCGGGCGAGCAAGCGCTGGCTACGTTCCGCGCGACGCTGTCCGGCTTCGCCGACCCGGACCAGCCAGAGCTGGTGAACCCGTACCGGGAGAAGTACTTCGCCGCCGTCGGGAACGCGTGGCGGACCTGGTCCTCGGCGATGGCACAGGACTTCGTCGGCGGCGCCTACACGGTGGGCGCGATCTCGGCGGAGACGGTGCGGGTGACCGACGAGTACATCGCGGCCACCGACCCGCCGGCCGCGCTGCGCCGGCTGCTCCTCGAGGGCCGGGACGACGTGCTCCGGGCGCTGCGCTGCCAGGCCAGGGATCGCCAGGCGCCGTAACTCAGGCCAGGACGCAGGGGATGTCGGTGTTCTCGTCGATCCAGTAGCTGGCGCAGACCCGGTGGTAGCCGTCGGCGACGATGAGCGGGTGCTCGTCGCTGCCGCGCAGCAGCAGGATGGGGGACAGGGCCACGCCGGACGCGGCCTTGCGCAGGTCCGCCGCGACGTGCTTGTTGTCCTCGCCGAGCAGGGCCAGCTGGCTGGCCCGCAGGATGTCCTTGGCCTTGCGGTGGGTGACGTCGTTGCGCGCGGCGGCGAGCTTCTTCCGCCACTCGGCGGCGCGCTTGGCCGGCATGACCAGCGACAGGTAGTCTTCGGCCGCCTGGAAGTCGTGCTTCTCCGGCCTCGGCAGCCACTTCACCGTCTGCGCCATGTCACGCTCCCGTCACGGCCTCCCGGACGTGCTTGGCCACCTCGTCCAGAGGGATCGCCACCGTGGAGCCCGCGGCGCGGTCGGTGAGCTCGGCGGTCCCGGCGGCCAGGCCGCGCTTGCCCACCGTGACCCGGAACGGGATGCCGGTCAGTTCGGCGTCGCTGAACTTGACGCCCGCCCAGACCTGCCGGTCGTCCACGATGACCTCGACCCCGGCCTCGAGCAGCGCCTGGTAGACCTGCTCCCCGGCAGCGGCCACGGCGGCGTCCTCCTGCTGGGCGATCACCACCACGACCTCGAACGGGGCGATCGCGACCGGCCAGATGATGCCCTTGTCGTCGTGATGGACCTCGACGGCCGTGGCCATGGCGCGCTCGACGCCGATGCCGTAGCAGCCCATGATCGGCTTGACCGGCTTGCCGTCCGGGCCGGACACCCGGATATCCATGGCGTCGGAGTACTTGTAGCCGAGCTTGAAGATGTGCCCGACCTCGATCCCGCGCTCTACCTCCAGGCCGTGCCCGCAGTTCAGGCAGACGTCACCGGCCGCCACCTCGCGCAGGGCGGCCCACCGGCCTACGGCGATGTCGCGCTCGACGTCCACGCCGCGCAGGTGGGTGTCGTCGGTGTTGGCGCCGGTGAACATGCCGCGCCGGCCGGCTAGCGCCTCGTCGGCGATGACCGGATGATCAGTGACCCCCACCGCGCCCAGGCTGCCGGGCAGCGCGCCGAGGGCGTCGCGGATTTCCTCCGGCTGGGCCGGCCGGATGGCGACCGCGCCGGTGGCGTCGGCGAGCTTCTGCTCGTTCAGCGCGTGGTCACCGCGCAGCAGGACCAGGGTGAGCACGTCGTCGAGAAAGTAGACCAGGGTCTTGATCTGCCGGTCGGCCGGCGCCTGGTACTGGACCGCGAGATCCTCGATCGTGCGTACGCCGGGGGTGGCGAAGGGCTCCGGGGCGACGGGCAGCCCGGCCCGTTCGGAATCATCGACGGCGGCCAGCCGGGACATGGCCTTCTCGATGTTCGCGGCGTAACCACACTCCGGGCACAAGACGATGAGGTCCTCCCCGGAGGGGGACGGGCAGATGAACTCGGTGGAGTCCGAGCCGCCCATCGCGCCGCTGGACGCGTCGGCCGGGATGGCCGGGATGGACAGCCGCTCGAAGATCCGCACGTACGCGTCGCGGTGTGCGGTGAAGGACCGGTCCAGCCCGGCCCGGTCCAGGTCGAAGCTGTAGGAGTCCTTCATGGTGAACTCGCGGGTGCGCATCAGGCCGGCCTTGGGCCGCGGCTCGTCGCGCAGCTTGGTCTGGAACTGGTACCACTGCTGCGGCAGCTCGCGGTAGGACTCAAGCTCGGTGGCCAGGGTGGAGATGATCTCCTCGTGGGTCATGCCGAGGACGAAGTCCGCGCCCTTGCGGTCCTTGAGCCGGAACAGCTCGTCGCCCATCAGCTCCCAGCGGCCGCTCTTGACCCACAGCTCGGCGGGGTGCATGACCGGCATCACGAATTCCTGCGCGCCGATCCGGTCCATCTCCTCGCGGATGATCCCGATCACCTTGAGCCGGACCCGCTGGCCGAGCGGCAGCAGCGAGTAGTGACCGGCCATCAGCTGGCGGATATAGCCCGCGCGGAGCAGCAGGCGGTGGCTGGGCGCGCCGGCGTCGGCCGGATCGTCGCGCAGCGTGGGGATATGCATCGTGGACCAGCGCATGAGCCCGTAGTCTAGCGGCGGCTCAGGGTCGGCACTGCGTCGATGTCAGGGCCTGGGCGAGCTCCGTCAGGCTGCCGATGTGCCGGTGGCCGTCGGGCGCCGGGCACAGCCCGTACGGGTCCATGTGCACCGGCTGCAGGCCCGCGGCGATCGCCCCGGCCACGTCGTAGCGCAGGCTGTCCCCCACGTGCAGGACGCTGACGTCCGCGGGCACGTTCAGGGCGTCCAGCGCGATGCGGAAGATCCCCGGGTCCGGCTTGGCCACGCCGACCACCGCGGAGTCCAGGATGACGCCCATCAGGACGGCGCCGTCCCCGGCTCCGCGGCCGACCTCGGTGCCACGGCCGGCCGCGGCGTAACAGACGCCGGTGCTGCGCAGGTCGCGCTCCACGGTGCCGTTGGAGTTGGAGACCACGCCCATCGGCAGCCCAAGGCCGCCCAGGGCGCGCAGGCCGTCCTTGACCCCGGCGCCGGCGTGCGCCCAGCCGTAACGCTGGGGGTGGCCGGCGATCTCGGCGGCGAGCTGCTCGCACCGGGTCTGGTTCACGCCGCAGGCGGCCACGTAGGTCGTCAGGTAGTCGCGCCACCAGGTGCTCGGCTCGGGCGGGGTAGCCTGCCGGTCCTGGGCGGCCATCGCGTGGTAGTGGGCCCGTTCCAGGGCGGACAGATCGGGGTCGACACCGGCCTCGCGCAGGTGCGGGAGGAGGTTGGCTGGTTCGGGGAAAACCAGCACCCCGCCGGCGTCGAGCAGGATCGCGCTGACTTCTGAAGCCACCCTCGCACTATATGCAGCGGGCGGCGATGGCTGGCGTGGGTGACATGGTCAGGGGGAGGGCGAGATGAGGCCGGTCTCGTAGGCGTAGATGACGGCCTGGACGCGATCCCGGACGCCGAGCTTCTGCAGGATCTTAGCCACGTGGGTCTTGGCCGTCGCCTCGCTGATCACCAGCTCGCGGCAGATCTCCGGGTTGGACAGGCCCTGGACGAGCAGGTCCAGCACCTCGCGTTCGCGCGGCGTCAGCTCGCCGACCCGCAGGCCCACGGCGTTTACCAGATCGGCGGGTGCCTGTCCTTCCACGGGCGGGCCTGCTCCAGCTGCGCGGACAGGGAGATCAAGGTGGCCTCGTCCCCCATCCGGCCGGCCAGCATCACGCCGATCGGCAGGCCGTCGTCACTCCAGTGCAGCGGCACGTTCACGGCAGGCTGGCCGGACACGTTGTAGAGCGCGGTGAACGGGGTGAACAGCTTCTGGCGCTCGAAGTTCTGCGCCGGGTCCACCTCGTCGAACCAGCCGACGGGCCTCGGGGGCAGGGCCAGCGTGGGCGTGAGGACGGCGTCGTAGGCGTTCAGGGTGACGAGCGCGGCCCTGGTCACCGCCTGCAGGTAGCCCTGGGCGAAGAAGAGCTCCGGGGCGCGGACGTCCTGGCCGCGGCCGCGCAGGTACTGGGTCAGCGGGAGGAGCACCTCTTCTTGCTCCGGGGCGAGCGGGGCCAGCGTGGCGTAGGCGTACCAGAGGGTCTCGAAGAACGGCACCACGTCCGGGCCGAGCGGCATGCCGATGTCTTCGACCTCGTGTCCCAGGCTGGCCAGCAGGGCGCTGGCCTCTTCGTACGCCGCGACGCAGTCCGGGTGCACCTCGGCCCCGTCGACCGGGTTCTGCAGGGTCCGGCCGATCCGCAGCCGGCCCGGCTCGCGGCTGGCGTAGCCGAGGAACGTCTCGCCCGCCGGGAGCGGCGGCTGGGTGTACATGTCGCCGGGGAAGTTGCCCGCCATCACGTCGAGCAGCAGCGCCGCGTCCGCGACCGTGCGCGCGAGCGGGCCGTTGACCCCCAGACCGTACAGGTCGGGCACGAGCGGGCCCTCGGAGACGCGGCCGCGGGTCGGCTTGATCCCGAACAGGCCGCACACGCTCGACGGGATGCGGATGGAGCCGCCGCCGTCGCTGCCCTGGGCGGCCGGGGCCAGGCCCGCCGCCACCGCGGCGGCCGCCCCGCCGCTCGACCCGCCCGCCGACCGGGACAAGTCCCACGGCGTACGGGCCGGCGGCCCCACCGCGGTCTCGGTGTAGCAGGGCAGCCCGAACTCGGGGGTGGCGGTCTTGCCGGTGATGACCGCGCCGGCCCGCTTGATGTTGACCACCACGTTGTCGTCGGTATCGGGCACGTTGGCCTCGAACGCCTTCGAGCCCAGCGTCTGCCGCACCCCCGCTACCATGTTCAGGTCCTTGATCGGGATGGGCACGCCGGTCAGCGGCGGCAGCTCCGCCACCTCGTCCGCCGCGGCGATTGCCTTCTCCGCCTCCCGGGCCTGGTCGGCGGCGAATTCGGGGGTGATCGTGTAAAACGCGCCGACCTGGTCGTTGAGTTCGGTCGTCCGACGCAGATAATGATCGGTAACGGCGACCGGCGAGAGCTCGCCCGCGCGGATCGCCGCAGCCAGCTCGATCATGGTTAGCTCGTGAATCTGGGCCATGGTAGGGATCGTAGACCACGTATGACCCAGGCGTTTAGCGTGTTATCGGGCCGTATGTCCAGCTATAAAAACAGTCGGAGCAGGGCACAATCGTCTTTGGTGACGGTGCTATGCGCTGAGTCCTATGGCAGTTACGCTGAGGTGGTGGGTGATACCGGATGGCGTGGCCGAAGCTGAGAAATAAGTCATCAGGACCGCTGATGACGGTAAGCAATCGCAGCGGGGCAGCACACGACGGGGCACAGTCGCAGGGAAAGGAAGCCGAGGGTGCGCCGGAAGGTTCGGCCCGGTTGCCGTTCCTCCGGGCCCAGGGAGCCAGGCGGACTGAAGGGGCCGGCGGGGCCGAAGCCTCCGGACCGGTCCGGGATACGCCGGTGAGCTGGCCGGGGCAGGCCACCGGCGAGGCGGCGACCGCCGAGGGCACGGCGGCCGAGGTGGCCGGGGCGGAGCAGACGGGCCCGGAGCCCGCGGCGGCCGAACCCGAATCGGCCGACCTGCCGTTGTGGGACTGGTCCCCGCCCGCGGAGCATTCGGCGCCTGAGCATTCGGCGCCTGAGCATTCGGCGGCAGAACCTTCCGCCGCAGAACCTTCCGCCGGGGAGCCTTCCGGTGCGGAGCGGCCCGCCGGGGAGCCGTCCGACGGGCGCGCGGACCCGCCGAAGCCCGAGTGGAAGCCGGTGGTCAGGCCGGCCGAGGAGGCTCGGGGGGCCGGGGGCGATGCGCAGCCCGGCTTCGGCCAGCGCGGGGGCAGCCTGGCCCGGCTGGCCGCCAACCCGAGAATGCGGATCTGGCAGCTGCGGGCCGTCGTCGCGGTCGTCATCCTGGGCGTGTTCTGGTACTTGGTGTCCTGGAAGCTGGGGCTGACGCTCGCCATCGTGGCGATCATCGCCGACACGATCTACCGGGCGCGCAAGAGCTCCGCCGGCAAGATCCGGCTGAACGCCGCGCAGCGGCGGACCCGCAGGCAGCTGACCAAGCTCAGCCGCGCCGGGTACCTCGCCATGCACGCCAGGCCCATCCCGGAGAGCCAGGACCAGATCGACCACCTGGTGGTCGGGCCGGCCGGCGTCTTCGCCATCGACTCGGAGAACTGGGACAAGCGGCTGGCCGTGCGGACGAAGAGCGGCAAACAGCTATGGCACGGGCCGTTCAGCAAGAAGGACCGGCTCCAGCACGCCCAGTGGGAGGCCCAGCGGGCCGCCGACCTGCTCTCCGGCGCGATCGGCAAGCCGGTCGTCGTCCGCCCGGCGATGGCGGTGTACGGGCCGCGGATCCCGTGGGACGTGGCCACCATCCGGGATGTCGACGTCTTCAGCGGCCCCCGGCTGCGTAAGTACCTACGCCGGCGGGCCAGGCAGGGCGAGGTCCGGCCGCTGACCGACGAGGAGATCGAGCGCATCTTCAAGGCCGCCAACGAGGCGTTCCCGCATCATCTCAGCGCGGGTTCCCCGGCGCGCTGACGGACGTGCGGGCCCGTTCGGCCCCGGTAGGCTGAGAACATGACGCTGATCGCCCACCCTGGCCCGTGACCCAGGCCCCTGCCCCTGGCTTCGTGCGGCCTGCCCGCGCGGGTGACGCCGCCAGCCTGGCCCGCCTGCAGGTCGCGTCCTGGCGGTGCGGGTTCGCCGGGATCGTGCCGCCGGACCTGCTGACCGAGCTGACCAGCGAGGAGGCCGAGCTCCTCTGGCGGGACCGCTGGCGGGAGGCGATCACCAACCCGCCGACGAGCAGGCACCGTGTGCTGGCGGCGGTGGACGGGGGTCCTTCCCGCGAGCTGGCCGGGTTCGCCTCGGCCGGGCCCGCGACCGACACCGACCGGTGGGCGGGCACCGATGGCGAGGTTTACGAGCTGAGGATTTCTCCCGAACGGACTGGGCAGGGGCACGGCGGCCGGCTGCTGCATGCCGTGGCGGACACGCTCATCGAGGACGGCTTCCACACCGTGTCCATCTGGGCGCTCGAGGCGGACACGGCGCTGCGCAGCTTCCTCGAGTCCTCCGGCTGGGCCGCCGACGGCGCCCGGGCCGAACTCGACGTGGGCGCGAGCGTGCCGGTCGTCCGGCTGCACACGGCGATCAGCGATTGACCCGGTTCACCTAGGATCTGTCTGTGGCTGACCCTCGGGAATGGCTAGCGGGCACGCGGCCGAGGACGCTGCCCGCGGCGGTGGTGCCGGTGCTGATCGGCTCGGGCGTGGCCCTCGGGTACGGCAGGTTCTCCTGGTGGCGCGCGGTGCTCGCGCTCGTGGTGGCGCTGGCCCTGCAGGTAGGCGTCAACTTCGCAAATGACTACAGCGACGGGATACGAGGCTCGGACGAGCGGCGGGTCGGGCCGGTCCGGCTGGTCGCCGCCGGGCTGGCTCCGCCGCGGCAGGTGCTTCTTGCGGCCTTCGGCTGCTTCTTCGTGGCCGGGGTGGCAGGCCTGGCGCTGGCCGCCGTGACGTCCTGGTGGCTGGTGGCCATAGGCGCGGCCTGCATCGCCGCCGCCTGGTTCTACACCGGCGGGCCGAAGCCCTACGGGTACAGCGGGCTCGGCGAGGTGTTCGTGTTCCTGTGCTTCGGCGTGGTCGCCGTGGCCGGGACCGCGTACGTGCAGATGAATGCGCTCAGCTGGCTCGGCCTGGCCGCCGCGGTGCCCGCCGGGCTGCTGGCTTGTGCCCTGCTGATGGTCAACAACCTGCGCGACATCGGCACCGACACGGTGGCGGGCAAGCGCACGCTCGCGGTCATGCTCGGCGACGCGCGCAGCCGTTGGGGGTACGTGCTGACGCTGCTGGTTCCGTTCGGCGTCGCGGCGCTGCTCGCATTCTTCCGCCCGTTCACGCTGCTGACCGCGCTGGCGCTGCCGCTCGCGCGGCTGCCGATCCGGTCGGTCCGGGCCGGCGCCTCGGGTCCGGCGCTGATCAGGGCGCTCGGCCAGACGGGGCGGCTGCAGCTGGCGTTCGGCATCGCGTTCACGATCGGCCTGGCCATCCGGCCGTAATCTCGCCCGGGACAGGTTCGGAATGCGTGATTCCGGTACGCTTGCGGGCCTGGTGAGAGACACTTAATAGGAAATGCGTGGTATCAGCGACATAGCGGCGGCTGGCGCGGTACCCTGCCCGGTAATCCCAGGTGATGTGGTGCGGGCGCGGGGTGGTGCCTAAGCCCATGCGTATCCAGCGGGAAGGTGCCCAGTTGCAAATCCGGGGAACGTGGTCGGCCGGACCCGGCGACGATCAGGCACGGTTCCTAGCCGACCTGCGCGCTCTGCGCGACTCCGCTGCGATCGGGTTCGACGAGCTGGCGGCACGGGCGCATTACCCGAGCGACGTCCTGAAGGAAGCCGAGAACGGCCCCTCCCTTCCTGGCCTGCCCATTCTCACGGCTTACGTCCGCGCCTGCGACGGTGACGCGCTGGACTGGGAAGAACGGTGGCGGCGGCTCAACCCTGATGTGCCGGACGACCCGGATCTCCCGGTCAGGCCCGCCGGGGCGAGCCCAGCCGCCCAGGCGGGCGCCCGCGCGGGCGTCGGCGTCGCACCACCCGACGTCTACGACCCGGAGCGGATCAAGGCCGCACTCCGGGGTGGCCGCACGCGAACGGAGCACGGCGGCCGAAGAGCCAGCGATCCCGGCGTCCTGGCCCCGGCACCGGGCAGCGCCGGCCTGGAAAGCCCGGATCCGGACTTGGCCGTCGAGCCGGGCTTGGCCGTCGAGCCGGGCACGAGCGGGGACGGCTGGGGAGCCGCGGCCACCGGCGCGGGCTGGGATCCGGCGCCCGGCCCCGGTGTCACGGCAGCCAACGGGAACCATTCGGCCGCTGTCGGCCACCGCGGGCCGTTCGACGCGGCGTTCACCAGCTTGCCCGAGGCCGCCGAACCCGCTCCGGCCGAAGAGTTCTCCTGGCTGCAGAAGAGCGAGCCCGAGTCGCTGCCCGCGGGCGAGGACGATGACCTCACGTGGCCGGGGCGGACCGGCAACGTCGGATCCGCGGAACCGGCTGACCGCGGCTACGGATGGTCAGACCACACCGAGACCGCCGCCCTGCCCGGGCACGAGGACCCGGACGTCACCCAGCGGTTCCTGCGGCATCAGGCCGAAGACCTGGCGACCCCGGAACAGACGGACTTCTGGGGCCAGCCGCTCCCGCAGGCTCCGGCCGATCTGCGCCTGCCGGCCGCGACGCCGCGGGCCGAGGAGCCCGCGGTCACGCGGGCCTCGTGGACGGCCGCCGCCGACACCGCTCCCCCGGTCGCGGAACCCGCGCACCGGCCCGTCGCCGTCCCGGCCCAGCCGGTGAGCGCCCGGCCGTTGAGCACGGGGCCGGTGAGCACGGGCTTGTCCCAGACGCAGGCGGCCACCCGCGAGGGGGACCACCGCCAGGACCGTTACTTCCCGGCGCGGCTGCTCGCGGTCATCGTCATCGCCGCGCTGATCGGCAGCGCGCTCGTCCTGCTGCTGAAGTAGTCCCTCAACCCACTTCGCTGCCGTTGGCCGAGGACGGATCGCCGTCCTGGGGCGCCGCGGCGGTTTCGGTCTCGGTGGCGGGCGGTTCGATCCCGCCCAGCGGATCGACGAAATTCGTCCCGGGTATGGCGGCCGCCAGCATGGCGCTCAGGGCATCAG
>Ga0335082_10001789_pt1 | contig 22968 bp, 21 predicted proteins | sample Lox_Sample_41_FD_206718 | JGI IMG/M metagenome (GOLD analysis project Ga0335082, IMG submission 206718) | Soil microbial communities from Loxahatchee National Wildlife Refuge, Florida, United States - Lox_Sample_4.1 | ecosystem: Environmental > Terrestrial > Soil > Wetlands | place: USA...
TCGCATATCCACCAGGCCCAAGATCGAGCCGCGCGTAGATTTCATAGGGGCGTTGTCCCGATGCGTGTTGGACCTGCTGCTTCAGAGATCGGAGCCCCTGCTTCAGCGCTTCAGAAATCGGCCACGCCGTAGCCTCGCGGATTTGCCGCAATGTGGCTTCGGCTTCGTCATCAAGTCTCACGGCATCCCGATTCCGTATTACCGACTGCAATACATCATAGGGCGGCCGGTCAAGCCAGAACTCGTATAGTACCGCCTACCGCGGATGGCTGGAAACAAAAGGCGTGCGACACGGCGGCAGTTGACGCCAGTTGCCTGGTGCGGATTCCACTTGTCCGGAATCGCGGTTTAACCGCCAGAAGTGAAATAGCGGGCACGGCCGTCTAGAGGCGATATACTGGAATGTGCGCGTCTATCTGATCGCGGTTGTGGCAGTCGTCGTTCACGCACAACCGGCATTTCAGAACCTGGCACCTAATAGCGACGGCTCCGTCCTCTATTTTTCCTCTCCCCTTCGTATGAAGGGAACGGCTCAGTATTCTCACTCGAAGATTTTCGTCTGGGAGGAAGCAACAGGGCTTCGGCTTTATGCGCAAAAGGCTGCAGAAATCCCGTCCACGTCACCGTACTGGTACTCGACATCTGCCCACGAGTTGCTATTTCCCTCGATCAGTTCGGATGGCGTCACAGTGGCCGTCACTGGGGAGACCCGATGCGCATATCCGGGAAATGCCTGCAATAGGATCTACGATCACTCGCAGACCGAACTTCACATTGGGGGCAACACTCCGGCTTTGGTTGATGGACCGGTATCAGTTAGTCCGAATGGCCGCTTCCTTGCCATCGGCTCCACGATTCCGTGGCCGCTCGAGCCCGCTACGTTGGCCGTTCGAGATTTATACACCGGCCAGGAGCAATCCTACTCCAGCCAGAGCGACCCGCCATATCGCGTCCCTCGCCGTCACGGCATCGCAAACGATGGTACGGTGTTTGTGCGTGATCCGCCTGCCCTGCGATCCTGGCCGTCGGGGACCCTCCGTCTGCTGAGCCGCGAGCCGTGTGTCCCTGAAGTTATGAATGCATCAGCGACCCTCGGCTTTTGCGTTGCCTCATGGCCGCTTCTGCCGCCTCGGTTTGATGTTGTGGCCGTGGATCTACTGGGCAACACGGCTTCCCAAGTTACCATCGGTGCGTACTCGGATGCGGCGTCTGTGAAGTTCGATATCTCCGACGACGGTTCGCTGATCGCCTTTACTCAACTCGGCCAGGCATGGATCGTCCGCAAGGACGGCTCCGGGCTTGCCCAGGTAACCCACACACCCGACGCTGTTGCCGAGATCGCTCTCTCTGGCGACGGCACTAGGCTATTTGTAGTCACTACCTCATCGCGAATCTTCCGAGTGAATCTGCGGACCGCCACAGTTGACGAAGTCGTCCCGCAGACGCCCTACGCGCGCGCCGGCAGCGTGGGATTGCTGCGGGCGGCGCCCGGTGGGATTGTTCAACTCTCTGCTGACCGGCTGCCCGCCATCACATCGGTTTGGCTCATGGGCCTGAAACAAGTCCTTCTATCTCACGATGAAGTCAGCATCGTGTTTCAGATTCCATTTGATATGCCCGAAGGCGCGGATTGGCCCGAACTTGATTTGGCGCAAACGACGGACAGCCCTTTTGCAGGAGCCTTGATCTGGAATGCCCCCGTTACTTTCCGAATTTTCGATCCCGAGTGGTACGTCAATTTTGCCCTTCATGAGGACTTCCGCGGCCCCGTCACCATCGATGACCCTGCAAGACCCGGCGAGATCGTCCACGCGTACGGCAGGGGCTTCGGCCCAGTATCTCCCCAACCTGATCCTGGACAACCGGCCAGCGGAAATCCGCTCTCCTTTGTCACCCTTCCTTTGCGCTGCGAACTCGTTCGAAATAGCCAGCCGGCACTGCCCGTGGACTTGCTCTTTGCTGGCCTTGCGCCCGGTTACATCGGCCTCTATCAGTTGGACGTTCGCCTCCCTGCCGAGCTCTCACCCCTCCTAGCCTGCCACAGCGCGGGAAGTCAGGAGCCGGCGGCTATTGGCTTCTTACCCGTGGCTCATTAACGGCGTTCTCGGCATGTGGCGATTTCGGAAGTATCCCTTCGAAGTATCCCTTCAGCGAAACCAGCGCGGACGTAAAATCCCCGTTATCGGAAAACTGCTTATAATGCGACATCGTCGAAGCGAGCCCTACCCGATGAGTTCGAAGCGGCCGTCGCGTTTGAGGCGGTAGTGGCGGCCGCGCCAGTCGATGGTGGTGCCGAAGAAGCCGGCGATCCAGAAGAGGAAGCTCAGGATGTCCTGGATGGGGATGAAATACCAGCGACGCAGACAGAGACGATCGCGGAGGACGCGCCAGAAGACTTCGTAGGCTGACCAGGCTCTCAGTGCGGCGGTTGTTGCCAGTGCCGGCCACCAGGTGGGCTGGGCCCAGGTCAGGAGGAGGGCGATGGGAATCGGGTTGGTGAAGAGCTGGCCTACGTAGCCGGCGGGGCGGGAGCGGCGGGTGGACCGGTGCCAGCGGATTCGGTGGGTGAAGTTTTTGACGAGATCCTGGGAGCCGATGCGGTGCTCGATGACAAAGCTCGACAGGATGACGCCGTAGCCGGCTTCGGCGGCGAGCTGGCCCATGACGAAGTCTTCGGCGAGATATTCGCTGAGGAGGTCCCAGCCGCCGATGGCTTCAAGCACGCGGCGACGGGCGGCGATGGTGGGGCCGATGGCGAATTGGACGCCGCCCTCAACGAGGCGCGCGGTCAGGGCGGCGCCCCAGAACTCCGTATTCATGCCGATGGCTTCGAGGGTTGACCAGATGCTGCGGCCTGGCTCGGCGCGGTAAGGGCAGGTGGCGACGCCGAGTTTCGCGTCCTGGAATTCGGCTGCAATCGTTTTGGTCAGTGACGGTGTTACCCGGATGTCGGAGTCACTCAAGATGAGGAGGTCGTGAGCGGCCTCGCGCATCATGATGCTGAGTGAGTAGACTTTTGCGTTGGGGTAGGGCGGTTCGCCGGTGATGAAGGTGCGGACGGGGACGCCGGGGAACTCGTTGCGGAGCTTGGTTACGAGGTCCCAGCAAGGGTCGGCGGGGGAGCGGGCGGCGAAGAGAAGCTCGAAGGCCGGGTAGTCCTGGGTGAAGAAGGACCGGAGGTTTTCTTCGAGTCCTTCGTCGAGGCCGTGGAGCGGCTTGAGGATGGAGACGGGCTCAACCGCGCGGAGTGCGGGTGGGCGGACGGCGAGGTAGTTTCTGGCGGCGAGGACCTGTAAAAAACAATAGATCCAGGCCCCGGCGAGCAGCACCGCAAGGGCCCAGGCGATCATTCGTTGAAGGCCCGGCTGTCGTTCTGGGCTTTGATCTGGGCGATGACGTCGTCCACCGGTTTGGGACCCTGGTCCCCGTGCTTGCGGTGGCGGACGGCGACCGCGGCTGATTCGGCTTCGCGGTCGCCGATGACGAGCATATAGGGGATCTTTTGCAATTGGGCTTCACGGATTTTGAAGTTGACCTTCTCGCTGCGGTCGTCGATGTCCGCGCGGAGTCCGGCGGTGTGCAGCCTGGCGAGTACGGATTTCGCGTACTCGACGTGGCGGTCGGCGATGGGCAGGACGATGGCCTGGACGGGGGCGAGCCATACGGGGAAGGCTCCGGCGTAGTGTTCGAGCAGGATGCCGAAGAAGCGCTCGACGCTGCCGTACAGGGCCCGGTGGACCATGAGCGGTTGGTGTTTCTTGCCGTCTTCGCCGACGTATTCGAGATTGAAGCGGCGGGGGAGGTTGAAGTCGAACTGAACGGTTGAAAGCTGCCACGGGCGGTCGAGGACGTCGACGAGCTTGACGTCGATCTTGGGACCGTAGAAGGCGGCTTCGTCGGGCATGACTTTGACGTCGAGACCGACGCGTTCGACGGCGCGGTGGAGGGCGTTTTCGGCCTGCTCCCACTCTTCCTTGGTGCCGAGATACTTGCCGCCGACGGTGCCGTCCCAGGTGGACAGCTCGGCGTGGTAGCGCTCGAAGCCGTAGGTTTTGAGGACGTCGATGGCGAACTCGAGGCAGCTTACGATTTCCTGTTCGATCTGGTCGGGGCGGCAGAAGATGTGCGCGTCGTCCTGCGTGAAGCCGCGGACGCGCATGAGTCCGTGGAGGACGCCGGAGCGCTCGTAGCGGTAGACCGTGCCCAGCTCGCCGAGGCGGATGGGCAGGTCGCGGTAGGAGCGCTGCTTGTCCATGTAGATGAGAATGTGGCCCGGGCAGTTCATGGGCTTGAGCCGGTAGGTGGCATCGTCGAGCTCGATGCCCGTGAACATGCCGTCGGCGTAGTTGACCAGGTGGCCGGAGGTGTGCCAGAGCTGTTCGCGCATGACGTGGGGCGTGGAGACAATGGAGTAGCCGCGGGCGAGGTAGGCGTCGCGCATCCAGTCTTCGAGCAGCTTGCGGACGAGGGCGCCTTTCGGGTGGAAGAAGATCAAGCCGGGTCCGGCGAGGTCCTGGATGGAGATGAGGTCGAGCTGACGGCCGAGGACGCGGTGATCGCGCTTTTTGGCTTCTTCGAGTTTGTGGAGGTAGTCTTCGAGATCCTTTGCGGTGAAGAAGGCCGTGCCGTAGATGCGCTGCAGTTGCTGCTTGGTCTGGTCGCCTTTCCAGTAGGCTCCGGAGACGGCCAGGAGCTTAAAGGCTTTCAGCCGCTTTGTGGATGGAACGTGAGGGCCGCGGCAGAAATCGATAAAGTGATCGCCGAGGGTGTATTCGCTGAATACCTGGTCGGCTTTTTCGGTGATGAGCTCGATTTTCATCGGCTCATGCGAGTACTTGCGGAGGCCATCCTCTTTCCGCGTCATGACACGTCCGTAGGGGACGTTACGGTCGCGGATTTCGGCCATCTTCTTCTCGATCTTTTCGAGATCTTCGGTGGTGAAGGGCGTTTCGCGCTGGAAGTCGTAGAAGAAGCCCTGCTCAGTGGGCGGGCCGATGCCGAGCTTGGTTTCGGGGTAGAGCTCGAGGACGGCGGCCGCCAGCAGGTGGGCGGTGGAGTGACGATAGACGTTGAGCGCTTCCGGGTTTTTCGGGGTAAGGATTTCGAGTGTCGAGTCCTTTTCCAGGGGGCGGGTGAGGTCCCACAATTGGCCGTCGACGCGCGCGACGACGGCGTCATCGGCGAGCCTTTTGCCGATCTGCTCGGCTATCTGGAGAGGGGTGGTGCCGGCGGGGACTTCCTTACGGCTCCCGTCCGGCAGGGTTACATGGATCGATACACTCATAGCTTCCCGACTTTTCGAAGGTTGAGATTCCAGCGTATCATGGGGGTTCTATGACGGCTGCCGCCGGTTCGACAGACGCCGACCTCGGCTTGCTGGAAAAGGCCCGTGCCGGAGACGACGAGGCCTTTGCTCAGCTTGCGATGAAGTACGAGCGGAAGGTGTACCGCATCGCGAAGAACATCACGCAAAGTGATGAAGATGCGGAAGATGTTCTGCAGGACGCGTTCCTGAAAGCGTACGAACACCTCAAGGATTTTCAAGGCCAGTCGAAGTTCTACACCTGGCTGGTTCGGATTGCGGTGAACGAATCGCTCATGAAGTTGAGAAAACGCAAATCGGACAGAACCGTTTCGCTGGACGAGAACATCGAAACAGAGGAGGAACCGATTGTTCGGGAGATCGCCGTATGGGACGACGACCCGGAGAAGCGGTACACCCAGACCGAAATGCGAGAGATTCTCGACAAGGCGATTCAGAGCCTGAAGCCGATTTTTCGAGTGGTCTTCGTACTACGCGACGTCGAGGAACTCTCTACGGAAGAGACGGCCGAGACCCTGGGCCTCTCCGTCCCGGCTGTGAAAAGCCGCCTTTTGCGCGCCCGACTTGAGCTGCGCGAGAAATTGACCCGCATCTTCAAACGCAAAGGGGAGCAGATCCTTGGTTACGTGTAAAGACTTCCTCAAGGAAATGGGCGATTACCTCGACGAGGCGGCCGATCCGGCGACGAAGAAAGCCGTTGAGGAGCACATTCACAACTGCCCCAATTGCTGGGTGATCTTCGACACGACGAAGAAGACGATTCACGTGTACAAAGGCATGGACCCTCAGCCGTTGCCCGAAGACGTTCACCAGCGGCTGGTGAATGTCCTCGAAACGAAGTGCAAGAAGCGCAAAGCCTGAACCGTCTTCCTCCGGTATGATCGGTGGAGACTGCCATGTTTCTCCCGACTCTTTTCCTCTTGATGCTTGCGCCGGAACCGGCGGGCGTGCCGCCAGAACAGGCGTTGGAACGGCTGGTGCAGGGCAACCAGCGGTTCGTGCAGCATAAGGAGAAGCATCCAGACCAGGCGCCGGCCTATCGAAAGCAGCTTGCCAGCGAGCAACACCCCTTTGCCGTGGTGCTCGGGTGCGCGGATTCGAGGGTTGCGCCGGAGTTGCTGTTCGACCAGGGACTCGGCGACCTGTTCGTTGTGCGGGATGCGGGCAATACGATTGATGATGAGATGCTGGGGTCGATTGAGTACGCGGTGGAGCACCTGGGCAGCCGGTTGATTGTGGTCATGGGGCACGAGAAGTGCGGCGCGGTTTCAGCGGCGGTGGCGGGTGGAGAGGCGCAGGGCCACATCAAGAGCGTCGTTGCGGCAATTCAGCCGTCGGTCGATGAGACAAAGTCACAGCCTGGGGACAAGGTGCACAATTGCGTGGTGGCAAATGCGCGGCGCGTGGCGAAGCAGATTCGCGCATCAGAACCAGTCCTGAAGGAGATGGTCGAGAAGGGGCAGATCAAGGTGATTGCCGCCAACTACGATCTGGATTCGGGCAAGGTGGAGTTCTTCAAAGAGTAGCGTGACGTCGATTCTGTTTCTGGCTTGGCTGCAAGCGGCGGGGGCTGCACCGCAGATGGGGTGGATTGCGACGCCGGCGTCGGCGCGTCCGATTGCGGATCTGTTAGTGGCGACCGGGCTGCGGAATGCGGGCTACCGCTACGTTGTGTTGGAGAAGGGGGCGGTGGTTGAGCCGGGGTTGGCGGAGTATTTGCAGTCCCGGGAGCTGGTACTTTGCGTGGGGGCGGGGCAGGCGGGCTGTCCGGCGTACAAGAGGATCGACGACTCCGGGACGAATGTCTTCGAGTTTCGGAGCCAGATTACGCTACGGGCGATGTCAACCGAGCCCATGCTGGTTGCGTACGACTTGCGGAAGGCGACTCCGGAGATTCTGAGTATTCTGCTGAATCGGGAAGTGATCGCGCTGCACCAGGACCCACTCGGGCGGACCGGGGAGCGGCTGTTGAAGGACGGGGATTCGGAAGTGTGGGTGAAACCGCTGGCGGACGGCGGGCAGGCGGTGGCGCTCTTGAACCGGGGGGAGACGATGCGAGAAGTCTCAACGCTGGTGCCATACCCTTCGCGACTCGTGGAGCTCTGGCTGCGCCGTGATGTGCGGATGCCGCGCGAGGAGTTCACAGCGATGGTTCCTCCGCACGGGGTAATTCTGTTGCGGGCCGTGCCGATGCGGGGGCCGGATCTTCGGTAGCGCTATTTTCGCCAGTGCTTCAGTAGATCGCGAGCCTGGGTGAGGGCGGGTTCGGTGACGTCGACGGATTCGACGCGACTTTCGGCCAGGAGGGCGAGGTGAGCCTCATGGGGTTTGCGAGGCAGGCCGAGGCAATAGAGCTGCAGTTGTCTTCGATAGCGGGCGAGGCGTTCTTCCGTTAGGTGACGGTCGGTTTTGTAGTCGACGAGGATGACGCGGCCGGATTCTTCAAACCAGAGATCGACCTGGCCGCGGTAGACAATACCGCCTTCGGCGAAGACGAAATCGTATTCGCGTTCGGCACGGAGGGCGGCCGCGGAGCGTTTGCCCAGATCGCTTTCGGTGAAACGAAGGGCGAGTTCGAGGGCCTGTGGGGAAGAGTCCGGACGGGCACCGCGGGCGAGGATTTCGTGGACTTCGATGCCGAGGGCGGCCTCCTGCTCTTCGACTCGCGGCCAATCGATGGCGGTCGCGCCGCCTTCGAGGGCGTTGAGCACGGAGGTGATGGTATAGCCGGACTCGGGGCTGGGTTCGGCGACCGCGGGTGTGATGAGGATTTCCTGATCGCCGGCGGCGATGGGCGGTGGTGCCAAGAGTTCGGGAGTTCCGGTGAGACGCTGGACGGCGGCGCCCGGCGGCTCGCCGATCTGGGAGGGCCAATCGCCGCTGCCTGACCAACTCAGGATGAGCCGCTGTCTGGCGCGGGTCATGGCGACGTAGAGGAGGCGGTCGGCCTCCTCGCCTTCGCGCAGATTCGCTTCGGAGCGAATGCGTTGATAGGCCGGATCGGGGACGCTATCGCCGGAGAGCGGATCGCGCCAGCGGAAGCCCAACCCGATGTCTTTGCGCCAGGCCATCGAGAGGGGGAAGCCGCCTGCTTCGGCTTGCAGGGAGGCGACGAAGACGACGTCGAACTCGAGTCCTTTCGCCTTGTGGATGGTCATGAGGTGGACTGCATCGCCGGCTTCGACGGCCGGCGCGGAGGGTTCCTTTTTCAGGGCACGGAGATCATCGATGGTGCGCAGCCATTGGCGCAGGGCGCCGGGCTGATCGGCGTCCCATTGCCGAAGGAGAGCGCAGAACTTTTCGACGTTGGCGCGCTCGAGGACGGTGAACGCGGACGAGTAACCGCTTTCGTCCAACTTTTTCCAGAGCAGGCCCGGGAGGTCGCTTTCGGGCCAATGGCGGCGAAGGGCGGCCCATTCGGTCTCGACCTCCGGGGGTGCGAGCTTGCCATTTTCACGGAGCCGGAAAATTTCCTCGTCGCTGACGGCATAGAAGGGCGATCGGAGCAGGGCGAAGGCAGCGATTTCGTCGGCGGGGTCGTGGAGCACACGAAGGAAATTCGTCAGATCGACGATTTCGGGCTCTTCAAAGAAACTGCCGCCGCTGTCGACGACAAAGGGGACGTGAAACCGGGTGAAGGCCTGTTCGTAATCGGGGAAAGGTTTGGTTTTGCGCAACAGGATGGCGATGGATTGGAAAGGATGGCCGGCAGTTTTCAGTTCCCGGATCCGCCGGGCGACCCAGGCGGGCTCGGATGACGGGTCGTCTTCGACGATCATGATTTCGACGGCAGGAGTGGGAAGGGACGGATAGCCGGCTTTCGCGACGAACGCATGAGCGGTGATGCCGGGCCGGTGACAGGAGACCTGTTCAACAGCGGCGAGGATCTCGGGGCGGCTGCGGTAGTTGTCCGAGAGACGGTCGATGACCGCGCCGGACGAGCGCAGCGCGCCGGCGAAGTCGTCGAACAGTTTCGGTTCGGCGTAGCGGAAGCCGTAGATGGACTGGTTCACGTCGCCGACGGCAAAGAAACGCGCGGGCCGGCGGAGCAGGTTCATCAGGCGCCACTGGACGGGATTGGTGTCCTGCAACTCGTCCATGAGGATGTGATCGAAGGAGCGCCGGATTGCATCGCGAAGGGCCTGGTCGCGCTCGAGGAGGGCGATGGACTTTTCCTCGAGGTCTTCAAAGTCGAGGGCTCCGGCGTTTGCCTTTCGCGCGCGATAGGCGGCGTCGAAATCGAGCAGCAGGCGGCGCAGGGTTTCGCGCTGGGGTGCGAAGCGGCGGCACACTTCGGCTTGCCGCACTTGCTTTCGAAGCTCAAGCAACCGCAGGACTCCCTGGCGGTACTGGGGGCTGCCGGTGCGCCGGTCGGGGAGACTGGCCGAGATGTCGCCGGCCTCGATCCATTCGCGGACTCGTTCGACGCGCTGCCGCGCGGCGAGGGTTGGGGCGGGGCTATCGGCAGTTTGGAGGGCGACACGGTGCAATTCGTCGTACAGGGGCGCGACGTCGTCGAGCGGGGGTAGATCGATTTGGCCGTCCCAACCGCCCAAGCGGAGAGCCTCGTAGAGTTCGGTGAGCTCTTCGGCGGGCTTTTCGGTTTTCCAGGCTTCCAGAAGACCGCGGAATTCCGAACGCTGATTGATGGCGGCGCTGTCGAGCACATCGGTGGCGGCGCGGTGCTGTTCGGCTAATGCTTCGCGCTCATCGAGGATGCGGAATTCGGGGTCGACGCCGGCTTCGATGGCGCGGTCGCGCAGCAACCGGGCGCAGAAGCCGTGCAGGGTGGAGACGGGGGCTTCCTCGAGACCGAGCCGGTCTTTCAGTTCGCGCGCGGCTTTTTCGGTGAAGGTGACGGCGAGGATGCGGCGAGGATCGACTCCCTGGGCGACGAGCCAGCGGAAGCGTCCGGTGAGCGTGCCGGTTTTGCCGGAGCCTGGACCGGCCACGACGCAGACGTCCTGGCCGGTCCGTTCAATGGCGGCTCGTTGTTCGTCGGATGGCGGTTTCGGAGCTTGCTTGGCCAACCCCGATTTTACGGGAGAGCGAGCTTGATGATTTTGCCCGTGGCGAGCTCGGTGACGAAGATATCGCCGGTAGCGGGGTCGATCGCCATACCCGTGGGGGTGGTGAACGTTTCAATCACTTTGCCCACGGGGCCGTCGTATTGCCAGAGCTGGCCGTCGCCCGGCGGGGTTGCGGTCATCGCGCTGCTGAAGCCGAGGACGAAAACCTGTTGGGCGCCGGAGGCTGTTGTCCGCATGCCCAGATCGATGGCCGAGTTCAGCCACGCGATCCAGGGAGAGACTTTGCCAGTTGCGAGATCCACGGCCTGCACGCTGGCGTAGCCCGGTACGAAGGGGAAGCCGGACAATTGCGTGACGAGCAGTTGGCCGCCATTTACGGTGACGCTGGTGGGAACCGAGTCGACGAAAGGCGGACCGAAAGCCGTGGGATTCTTGAACGCAGCAAATCTGGCCAGTACCTGCCATTTGCCGCTGGCGGAGTCCATCCGCAGGACGGTGTTTTGGCCGGAGTCGACGACGTAGAGAGTGCCTGGTTTGCCGTGATCCATTCCCAGGGCGAACGGGTCGGAGTGACGGTACACAGTGACCGGATCAGTGAAAAGACCCTGGAAGCTGGCGAGAAGCGAGAGCGTTGCCTTGGCGCCATCGGAGTTGGTCAGCTCCAGGGGCCAGCCATCCACCAACGTCTGATAATCGGTGGATTTCAATGAAAACGGATTCTGGATGGTGTCGGGATCGCCGTCGAAGTCCGCGCGCAAGACTGCATGAAACAGCGGCGCGGAGGGTCCCTTGGGGTTCAGAACCAGAGAGCCTTGGGTCGCGCCATTTCGGACGGCATCTCCTTCGGCCATCGCGATGTAAAGGCTCGTCTCGTGGAGGACGAGGCCGGTTGGTCCAATGGGGGTTGCTTCCGGGCTGTTGGAAGCCGCGGAGGGAAGGCCTTCGATCAATGACCGGCGTAAGCCGGAACGTGTCACCAGCGAGATGCGGCCCGTGTTTGGCTGGCCGCCGGCTTCGGACACGAGCAGGTTGCCGGCCGGGGTTAGCGCCAATTTGTATGGCAGTTGGAGTCCGTCGACGAGTGTCGACTTAGTTTGAGCGGAAACAAGCAGGACTCCGAGCAGACAGAGTCCTCCCAGACGTAAACCGGCACGAATCATATAGATCCTCCTAGTCGGACCCGGGCCCCTCAGCCCAGGCCACTGCAATTATTGAGACGGAGCGGTGCCATGTCAAGTGAAATCGGGAGATACTGCTTTCAGGATCTTTTCGTCATGAGATTTCTTTTAGTGATCGGCATCTTTTCCACGGCGTGCCTGGCCCAGCGCGCGCCGGCGAGCAGTCCGCTGCGGCCGCTCAAGTCGAACCCGCGATGGTTTGCCGATGCTTCCGGGAAAGCCGTGCTGCTGGTGGGCTCGCACACATGGCAGAACCTGCAAGACAGTGGGCTGCTGATCAAGGGCGCGACTTCGAACCCGCCGCCTGTATTCGATTACAATGCGTACCTCGATTTTCTGGAGCGGCACAACCACAATTTCTTCCGGTTGTGGCGATGGGAGACGACGAAATGGACTGACCGATATACCGACAGCCTGGTGAAATTCTGCAGGCCGCATCCATGGCCGCGGACGGGGCCGGGTGTTGCCGAAGACGGAGAACCGAAATTCGACTTGTCGCGATTTGATCCGGCGTATTTCGACCGGTTGCGGGCCCGGGTGACGGCCGCACGGGACCGCGGGATGTATGTCAGCGTGATGCTTTTCGAGGGGTGGGAGATTCAGTTCACCGATGGCTGGCGGCATCATCCGTTTCACGCGCCCAATAACATCAATGGCGTGGAGGGCGATCTGGATGGCGATGGCACTGCGCTCGAATTCAACACGGTGAACGATTCAGAGGCCGGGCGGCGGGTGCTGGCGCTGCAGGAGGCCTATGTGCGCAAGGTCATCGACACGGTGAATGATCTTGACAACGTGCTGTACGAGATCGCGAACGAGGCGCACACCGGATCCACGGAATGGCAGTATCGATTCATTCGATTCGTCAAGGATTACGAATCACGGAAACCGAAGCAGCATCCCGTTGGGATGACGTTTCAGTACAAGGGCGGGACGAATGCAGCGTTGAACCAGAGTCCGGCGGACTGGGTTTCGCCAAATCCGGGTGAGGCGATGCAGAGCTATATCGACAACCCTTGCGCAACGTGCATGGACAAAGTCGTAGTTTCAGACACGGATCACTTATGGGGACATACCGGCGGGGACAATATCTGGGTGTGGAAGAGCTTCACACGCGGACTGAATTTGCTTTTCATGGAGGAGGTGCTGCCCTCGCCGACGTGGCAGGATTCGGCCCGGCAGGCGATGGGGCAGATCCGGCGGTATGCGGAGCGGATGGACCTGGCGGGGATGAAGCCGGACGAAAAGCTCTCGGCTACACGATACTGTCTGGCCAATCCGGGCAAGGAGTACCTGGTTTTTCAGTCCAATAAGGGAGAATTTACAATTGATCTCGCCGGCGCGGCCGGGACGTTTGAAGCGGAATGGCTGAATATCAACGCCGACAAGACGGTGGCCGGGAAGACGGTGGAGGGCGGAGCCGTGCGCACCTTCACGACGCCATTTCCGGGGCCGGCGGCACTGTACTTGCGGCGGTCGAAATGATGGTATTATTAAAAGGTCTTTGCTCCGCATCCGTTTAACCTGCGAGTGCCTTCTGGCCGCCGTTCACATATCGAGACAGCAGTCTGACAAAGACGAAACCCTGAAAGGACTTACCGATGACGAATATCTTTGTCGGAAACCTTAGCTACCAGACCACGCAGGATGATCTGCACGCCGCATTTTCGGCGTTTGGCCAGGTGGAAAAGGTGAACATCATTACGGATCGTGATTCTGGCCAGCCTCGCGGCTTCGCCTTTGTCGAAATGACCGAAAAACGGGAAGCGGAGGCAGCGATTGCCTCTCTGAACGGCAGCATGCTGAACGGGCGCGCGCTGAATGTAAACGAAGCGCGGCCGAGGCCGACTGGCGGCGGATTCGGCGGCGGGCGTGGGGCGGGTGGCGGCGGTGGACGTGGCCGCGGCCGCACTCCGCGCTGGTAGTTCCCTCCTGTAAACGACTCTTGTCCGAGCGGGTGCTTCGGCGCCGATGACGGCCTTGTGCCCGCTCGCGCTCCTTGTTTGTCTTTGTCTCAATGAATACCTTTTCCGAATTACGCTTGATCCCTGCCTTGGAGAGCAATCTGCTTCGCCACGGCTATACTTGTCCCACGCCGGTGCAGGCCCAGGCCATACCGCCGGCTGTCGCCGGCCACGACGTCGTGGCCACGGCGCAAACCGGTACCGGGAAGACGCTGGGCTTTCTGCTGCCGCTGATTCAATCGCTGGTGCCGACCGCGAAGCAGGCCGGCGTGCAGGCGCTGGTTCTCAGTCCCACGCGCGAACTCGCGCTGCAAATTGACGAGACGTTCCAGAAACTCGCCTCGCGGACCGGACTCCGGTCGGCTGTGGTGGTCGGGGGACTGTCCGAGTCGCGTCAACTGAAGCAAATCCGCCAAGGGGCGCAGGTTCTGATTGCGACTCCGGGCCGGTTGTCGGACTTCCTGAATCGCCGCCTGGTGAATCTGGGCCTGGTGCGGCTGCTGGTGCTCGACGAAGCCGACCGGATGTTGGACATGGGCTTTTTGCCATCGATCCGGTTTATCCTCGGCGCTACGCCTGCTTCCCGGCAGACTCTGCTGTTCTCGGCGACGATCGAGAAGTCGGTGGCGCACCTGATCGACACGTACGTGCGCAATCCGGTGCGGGTGGCGATTGGTCCTTCGACGAAGCCCGTCGATACGGTCGATCTTCACCTCTATGAGGTCGAACGGGAAGAGAAGCTGGGCTTGCTCGTTCAACTTTTGAAGAGGCACTCCGGCTCATTTCTGGTTTTCGCCCGGACGAAGCACGGGGCCGACCGGCTGGCCCGCAAACTGAGTGGCGGGGGCGTGAAGTCGGCTCGCATACACGGGGACCGCACTCAGAATCAGCGCAATGAAGCCTTGAGCGGCTTTAAGGGCGGCGCGTATCGCGTGCTAGTGGCTACTGATGTGGCGGCACGAGGTCTGCATGTGGACGGCATCGCCCATGTCGTGAATTACGATCTGCCGCAGGTGCCCGAAGACTTTATCCATCGCGTGGGCCGGACGGGGCGCGCGGGCGCCGCGGGAACCGCTTCCACGTTCGCGACACGGGCCGAGCGGGGAGAGGTCCGAAAAATCGAACGGGCTCTGAGTTTGCGGCTGACGCCGCGTTAACTCATTCCGGTTTGAGGTTGGCGCGCGCCTTGGTTTCTTCGATCATCGCGGCCCAGTGGTGCTTGAGGAATGGAGGGTACTCCATGGAGTCGAGCACGTAACCGCGGGCCGCGCGGTCGAGGTCGAGCACGGCGGTAATCATCTCTTCCTGGTAGTAGCCGGCTTCGGCCAGGGGAATGCCATTCGGCTCGCGGATGAAGGAAGCGCCGCTCGAGGTCTGTTTTCCGTCGGGCGACTGGCCGACGGTGTTTGCGACGCAATGGAAGATCTGCGAGTTCGGTCCAGCCGGCTGCTGCGCGCGGCCGGAGACTCGCTTCCAGGCGACGGCCTCGATTTCGTCCGAGGAGCACGATGGCTGAAAGAGGATCTGCGCTCCGGCCATGGCGGGGATGCGATACAGCTCGGGATGGCGGCCGTCGCGGCAGATGACCATGGTGCAGAGGATGCCGTCGATCTCGAACAAAGAGAGCTTGTTGCCTCCGCGACAGTATTTCTTTTCATCGCGGCCCGCCATCATCACTTTGGCGTACTCGTGAGTGATTTCTCCGGACGGGGCGACTACGTGCATCAGATTTAAGAAGCGATCGGCTGTCTTGCGGATGGTGCCCACGATCGCGTACACCTTGTGGCGCGCTGCCGCAGCGCGTACCTGATCCAACGCGTCCTGGACAGCTGCGGGATCGAGGGTAACGGCGTAGGGGAAGTAGTAGCTCGTCAGGCTTGTTTCGGGAAAGAGGACTGCGCGACTTCCCTCCTTCGCGGCGGCTTCAATCCAGCGCAGGGTCTTTTCGAGATTTCGTTCGAGGCTGTGGGCCCAGTGCAACTGCACGCAAGAGAGTTGTAGCGTTCTGCCGGTCATCTTTTCCAATATAGGAGCATCCTATGTTGACCAGACGGACGTTTTGCGGTGGGTTGGGCGGCGCCGCCATGCTCCAGGCGCAGGCCCGGCGGCCGAATTTTCTTGTCATCGTGACCGATGATCACGGGATTGGGGATGTCGGGTGTTATGGGCAGCCGGAAGTCCGGACGCCGAATCTGGACCGCCTGGCTGCTTCCGGTGTGCGGTTCACGCAGTGGTACTCGAACGCGCCGGTTTGTTCGGCATCGAGGGCAGCAATTCTCACGGGCAAATATCCTGACCGCACGGGAGTGAAGGGGGCGCTTCCTTCGCAGCCGTCTTGGGACGTGCCAGGACTGCGGCAGGGCGAGACGACACTCGCGAGTGTTTTGCGTGGACGAGGCTACCGTACGGCGGCGATCGGCAAATGGCACCTTGGCAGCGCCACTCACAGCCGGCCGCTGGTGCAGGGGTTCGATGAGTTCTTCGGCTGGTATTCGGGCTGGTTGGACGCGTACTCGCACCGGTACTATCAACTGGGCGGCCCGCCAGGCAAGATCTTTCACGACCTATGGAGAAATGAGACCGAGGTTTTCGAGGAACCGGCTTATATGACCGAGTTGCTGGGGAGGGAGGCGTCAGCGTTCTTGTCCCGGCAGTCGCGGAAGCAGCCGTTCTTCCTGTATTTGACATTTGGTGCGCCGCACTATTCGATGATGGCTCCGCAGAAGTACCTGGATCGATTTCCTTCGACGATGGAGCGCGATCGTCGCACACACCTGGCGATGGTAGCGGCGGTGGATGATGTTGTCGGATCACTGCTCGATCAACTTCGTGACTTCGGAATGGAGCGCGACACGGTTGTGTTCTTTCAGAGCGACAATGGCGCAACGCGCGAGGAGCGTGCGTCGAGTTACGGTAAGCCCTATACGGGCGGCAGCAATGGATCGTACCGCGGGCACAAGTTGGGCCTGTTCGATGGCGGCATGCATGTGCCGGCCATGCTCCGGGCGCCTGGTCTTCTTCAGCCCGGGCAGGTTTGGGACCGGCCCATGATTTCCATGGACCTGATGCCCACGTTTCTGGAGATGACGGACCCGTCAGCCGCGCTGCCTTCCGGAATGGATGGGCAGAATCTGCTGCCCGTGCTGCGGGGTGAGAGGCCGCCCCATGAGTATCTTTTCTGGAGCCACAACGATCAGCGCGCGGTCCGGCACGGTGACTGGAAGTTGATTCTGAATCCACCAAGTTTTCCTGGCGAGGAAGTTGATGCGAAAGCGTGGCTGTCGAATCTGGAAGCGGACCCTTCGGAGCGCACGAATGCCGCAGCGGCGGAGCCGGGGCGGGTCGCCGATCTTACGAACCGGCTGCGCGCGTGGGAGCGGGAGATGGGGCTGTCGAGCCGCTAGTGGGCGGTGATAGCCTTTGGGGCGGACGCCATGGATTTCAGGGACAGAGTGGTACTCGTTACCGGCGCAGCCTCGGGGATCGGCCGTGGGATCGCCTTGCGGTTTCTTGAAGCGGGAGCTTCCGTTGTCGCTTTCGATCTGAACCCGAGTGCAATCCCGGGCGCCGTCGAAGTGACCGGCGATGTGTCGGTGGAAGGTGACGTGTGTGCCGCGGTTGAACGGGCTAGGGAGACATACGGCCGCCTCGATGTTCTCGTCAACAACGCCGCCGTAGAGTTCAATGGCGATGTCACACAACTCGAGCCGGACGACTGGGACCGGCAGATCGCCGTCAACCTTCGGGGCGCTTACCTTTTGAGCCGGTACGCGATTCCGCTGATGCGGGCGCACGGGGGCGTCATTGTCAACATTTCGTCGGTCCACGCGTTTGTCTCGTGGCCCGGCTGCCCTGCTTACGACGCCAGCAAAGCCGGCCTCAACGCGCTGACACGCGCGATGGCGCTGGATCATGGGCGCGAGGGGATTCGCGTCAACACCATTTGTCCCGGCTACATTGACACGCCGCTGATGCAGAAGGCGCTGCGGGATTCTCCGGACCGCGAAGAGGCGCTTCGCCGCATTCTGGCCGCGCATCCGGCCGGCCGGATCGGCACGCCGCAAGACATCGCGGAGGCGGTGCTTTTCCTGGCCTCGCCGGGAGCGAGCTTCATTACAGGCGCAACGCTGGTGATTGACGGCGGTATGACGCTGACGCGGACGTAACATCAACGAACACTCTTGACAGGCTACCCGGCCTCGTACATAATCAAATGGTTATTAAACCATTTGGTAATGAACGTTTCACAAAGTCTCGATACCACTTTTGCCGCGCTGGCAGATCCGACGCGGCGCGCGATTCTCGCGCGGCTCGCTTCCGGGGAGGCGACGGTTACGGAACTGGCGGCGCCGTTTGCGATGAGCCAGCCCGCCATCTCCAAGCACCTCAAAGTGCTGGAACGTGCAGGGCTGATTGTGCCGGGGCGCGACGCCCAGAGGCGGCCGCGCCGCCTGGAGGCAAGGCCGCTGGCGGACGCCGCCGGGTGGCTGGAGGGATACCGGCGATTCTGGGAGAGCCGGTTCCAGCATCTGGATGCATTGCTGGAGGAGATGAAGACCGAGGAAAAGAGATCAGGCCGCAAAAGACGATAGGAGGGGACGACCCATGATGATGAACACTGGGACGCTGAAGCTGACAACGCCCAGCGACCGCGAAATCGTGATGGTGCGCGTGTTCGATGCGCCGCGCCGTCTGGTATTTGACGCACTCACCAAACCGGAGCTGTTACGGCGCTGGTTCTTTGGCCCGCCGGGGTGGGAACTTGCGGTTTGCGAAGCTAGTTCAAAGGTCGGCGGCACGTACCGGTATGAATGGCGCGGACCCAATGGCGAGCAGATGGGGATGGGAGGCGTGGTGCGGGAGATTGTGCCTCCGGAGCGCCTGGTTTCGACGGAGAAATTTGACGAAGCGTGGTACCCGGGCGAAGCCGTGGGAACAATTGTCTTGACAGAGCACGACGGCAAGACAACTCTGACGCAGACAATCCTGTATGAATCGCGCGAGGCACGCGACGCTGTGTTGAAGTCTCCGATGGAGCAGGGAGTGGCGATGGGTTACGACCGGCTGGCCGCGTTGCTGGCGGAGCTTGCGTCATGAAAGAAATGAGCCGTCTGCGAAAGATCGGATGGAGCTGCGCCGCGATTGCCGCCGGTACCATCGTCGGCGTTGCTCTTTCGCTCGGCACGGACGACTTGATGCGGGCGGCGGGGCTTCTCCCGCCGCTCGGGCAGGTGCCGTCCGAGGGGTCGCTCGTGCTCGCCACCGTGTATCGGACCCTTTACGGGGTGCTGGGGTGTTACGTGACAGCACGGCTGGCGCCGAGCCGGCCGATGCTGCACGCCCTCCTGCTGGGTGTGTTTGGTCTTGTCGCGACGATTGCGGGTGTGTTGGTGACGTGGAACAAAGGGCCGGAGTTCGGTCCACACTGGTATCCGATCGCACTGGTGCTTCTGACGATGCCGCAAAGCTGGGCTGGCGGTCGGCTCAGGGAACTGCAGATACGGTGATCCTGCCATGGTACTGACGAAAGACGAACTCCTCGGGGCATTAGGGAACGAAGTCCGCATTTTGCTGCACCTGGTGTCGAAGGCTGACGCCACGACGCTCGATTACCGGCCAACGCCCAAACAGAGAAGCACGCTGGAACTGCTGCAATACCTGGCCATCATGCCGGGCATTCACCTTCGCGGAGTGCTGGCGGAGAGCTTCGACGTGAAGGTCTTTGGCGAGGACTGGCGGAGGGAGGAAGCGGCGGCGAAGAGCATGACCTTGGATCAGGCGCGAGACGCGATCGGCCGGCAGCCGCGGCTGTTCGACGAACTGATCGGGGGTTGTTCGGACGCTTTTCTACGTGACGAGACAGAGATGTTTGGGAGCAGGTCCACCCGGGGCGCGTGGATCGTCAGCCTGCTGTTGTTGCGTTATGCGGCCTATCGAATGCAGTTATTTCTATATCTCAAGGCGAGCGGGCACGAGGAGCTGAACACGCTGAACCTGTGGGTTGGGCAGGATTCGATGTAGAGGATTCAGCTTTCCGCGCGGAATTTGTCGAGTACGGAGCGTGTGCGGCTGCGCGAGTGGTTCGTTGCCGTTTCAACAGCGGAGATGAGCATCGCGCGCAGGCCGTGGCGCTCGAGTTCATGGATGGCGGAGATGGTGACGCCGCCTGGAGTGATGACCTGGTCGCGCAGGATGGCGGGGTGAAGACCCGTTTCGCGCACCTGCTTGGCGGCGCCGAGAACGGTCTGCTCGGCGAGTTTCGTGGAGATTTCGCGGGAGAGGCCCATCTTCAATCCGCCGGCAATCAGGGCCTCGATGACCATGTAGACGTAGGCGGGGCCGCTGCCGGACAGGGCGGTTACGGCGTCCATGTTGTCCTCGTCGACGAAGCAAACGACGCCGACGGCGCGAAAGATGCCTTCGACAAGCTCGCGGTCCGCGGAGGTCACCATCGCATTGCAGGCGACCGCGGTAGCGCCTTCCTCAACCACGACGGGGATATTCGGCATGGCCCGGAAAACGGGCATGCGGCGCGCGGCCAGTTTCTCGATCAGCACGATGGGGACGGAGGCTGCCAGGGAAAGCAGAATCTGATCGCTACGCAGTGCTTCGCGCACTTCTTCGAGAACGTGCGGCAGTGTTGTCGGTTTTACGGCCAATATGACCACGTCGGCAAATTCCACGGCGGCGCGATTTCCGCCCGCGGTCACCGGAATCGAAAATCGCGCGGCCATCTCGGCGGCATGTTCCTCGGAACGAGTGGTCGCGACCAGGCACTCACGATTGCAAACGCCGGCCTTGAGTACGCCGCCGATAAGGGCCGCGCCCATGTTACCCGCGCCGAGCACCGCGATTTTCTTCATTCGTTCCGGCATACGTCGATTCTGCCGCAAGTTGCGATAAGATGCCATCGCAATGAGACTCCTCGGCTTACTTCTGTGCGCGTTCTCGTTCGGCTTGGCACAACAGGCGCAGAACTTCCACCTGAAGGACGGCGACCGCGTTGTGTTCTACGGCGACTCGATCACTGACCAGCGCTTGTACACGACCTTCGTTGAAACTTACGTTCTGACCCGGTTTCCCGATCGCAAGATCACCTTCATCCATTCGGGATGGGGCGGCGACCGGGTGACGGGAGGCGGCGGCGGAAACATCGATGCGCGCATTGCGCGTGACATTGTTCCGTATAAGCCGACGCACGTCACGATCATGCTCGGCATGAATGACGGCCGGTATCGCGCGTACGACCAGGACATTTACGACGTCTATACAAGCGGCTATGAGGCCATGGTCAAGAGGATCAAGGCCGGTGTGCCGGGTGTGCATATCACAGCCATACGGCCGTCGCCGTACGACGAAGTCACGCGGGCGCCAATGGCAGGCGGCGGCTACAATCCCGTGCTGATCCAGTTCAGCAACTACCTCAACGAACTGGCGAAGCGTGAGAACCTGGGCATCGCGGATTTGAACGGTCCCGTTGTCCAGATGCTTCAGCGGGCGCAGAGGACGGATGCTGCGACGGCGGAGAAGATTATTCCAGACCGCGTCCATCCCGGGCCCGCGGGCCATCTCGTCATGGCGGGAGGGCTGCTGCGCGCCTGGGATGCTCCGGCTCGTGTGTCCAACGTTGAAATCGACGCCGCGGCGGGCCAGGTGAAGAATGCCGATCGCGCAAAGGTCACCGATCTCAAGTCCGGGTCGCCGCTGTCGTGGACGGAAGTGGATCAGTCGCTTCCGATGCCGATTGAATGGGACGATCCCGTCGTGAAACTTGCCGTGCAATCCTCGACATTTTCAGAGAGCCTGAATCGCGAGAGCCTGAAGATCACGGGGCTGCCGGAAGGCTATTACGCACTTCGCATCGACGGGCAGCAGGTGGCCGTGTGGTCCGAGAAGGATTTCAACCGCGGTATCAACTTGAGCCTCTACCCGACGCCGATGGCGAAGCAGGCGGCGAACGTTCACCGGCTGACGTTGCAGCATAACAACATTCACTTTGCCCGCTGGCGGTCCGTGCAGGTGCCGTTGGAGAAAGACAGCTACGCCAAGGCGGGGCCTGCGATGACGGCTCTCGACGCACTCGACGAAGAGATCATTGGCAAGCAGCGAGCCGTGGCGCAGCCGGTGGCTCACAAATTCGAGCTTGTGCCGGCAACGAAGGAGATGACGAACATCCCGCCGGGATTTACGCCGGTCTTTAATGGCAAGGACCGGACGGGGTGGCACGTTTCCCAGGTGAATCACCATGGGAAGACGGAGGCCTGGATCGTCGAGAATGGTGTTCTTTCCGGCGCGCAGGACCGGCCCGGTCACGGAGGCATCCTGCTTACGGACAAGAGGTATAAGAACTTCGAAGTGTATATCGAGGTGAATCCCGATTTCGGCTGCGACAGCGGCCTGTTCTTGCGCTCTTCGGAGAAGGGCGAAGCCTATCAAGTCCTGCTCGATTATCTGGAGGGCGGCAACGTAGGCGGCATCTATGGCGAGGCGCTGCAGGGCGTGCGTGGGCAAGCGGCAGACTGGAAGAGCCACTGGAAGACGGGTGACTGGAATTCCATCCGCGCGCGCATCGAGGGTGACACGCCGCGCATCCGGGTTTGGATGAACGGTACGCAGATCACCGATTGGACCGACACGGCCAACCATTTGCCCGACGGCGCGGTCGACGGCATGATCGCAGTGCAGGTTCACATGGGTGACCGGTGGATAGCCGGCGGCAAGCATCGTTTCCGCAATATCGCCGTTCGGGAGTTGCCGTGAATCAGCGCCCACACCGACGGTTGAACATCCTGACGGGCGAATGGGTGCTGGTGTCGCCGCACCGGACCCAGCGTCCGTGGCAGGGACAAGTAGAGAAGACGGTGGCGGCGGCCGGTGCGGCTTACGATCCGGGCTGTTACCTCTGCCCGGGGAACGAGCGCGCGGGAGGCCATCGCAATCCGAAATACGAATCGACGTTTGTCTTTGACAATGACTTCGCCGCATTGCTGCCGGATAGTCCGGCGGCCTCGGTGAATGACAACGGTCTTATCGTCGGCGAGGCGGAGCGGGGGTTGTGCCGCGTGGTGTGCTTTTCGCCGAATCACGCACTCACGCTTGGCGGAATGGAAGTGCCGGACATTCGCCGCGTGGTGGATACGTGGGTAGAGCAGTACCGGGAACTCTCCGCGACACCGGGTATCGGTTACGTTCAGATTTTTGAAAACCGGGGTGCCATGATGGGGTGCTCGAACCCCCATCCGCACGGGCAGATCTGGGCTACCGAGCATGTGCCGAACGAGGTGGCGAAAGAGGACACGACGCGACTTGCCGCTTACCTCGCGCTCGAGCTGGAGAAGAAGGAGCGCATTGTTTGCGAGAACTCGAGCTTTGTCACGCTGGTCCCGTACTGGGCGGTGTGGCCGTTCGAGACGATGCTAGTGGCCCGTCAGCCGCGCTCAACCCTGGCAGGGCTTACGACAGCAGAATGCGAT
>Ga0335082_10001790_pt1 | contig 22954 bp, 21 predicted proteins | sample Lox_Sample_41_FD_206718 | JGI IMG/M metagenome (GOLD analysis project Ga0335082, IMG submission 206718) | Soil microbial communities from Loxahatchee National Wildlife Refuge, Florida, United States - Lox_Sample_4.1 | ecosystem: Environmental > Terrestrial > Soil > Wetlands | place: USA...
GGAGCTGCGCCCGGTGGCGCTCGGTCAGCCGCTCGCCGTAGCGCTCGCGCGCGCCGGCGGCCACGAGCGCCGCGAGATGCGCGTCCGCGGAGACGCCGGGCGGCGTGGGGAACGACGGCAGCGACGGAGTGAGCGCCGCCATCCGGAACGCGCACCGCTCCGCCACCTCGCGCGTCGCCGCGAGGCCCTCGGGGTAGTGCCGCCAGCGGTGCGCGATCCGGCCGGGGTGCTTGAGGTACCACTCGCCGTTGGGCCGCAGCAGCGTGCCGGCCAGATCGAGCGTGGTCTGGTGGCGCAGGCAGGTCAGGACGTCGTGCACCAGCCGGCCGTGGGGCGTGGCGTAATGGACGTCGTTGGTCACCAGCCAGGGGAGATCGAGCGAGCCGGCGAGGGCGACGAGCTTGGGCACGACGGCGCGCTCGGAGGCGAGCGCGTGGTCCCAGCACTCGACGGCGACGCAGCCCCCGAAGATCTCCGCCAGCCGGCCGAGCCGCTCGCGCGCGCCGGCCTCGTCGTCCCGGGCGAGACGCTGCGGGACCTCGCCGAACGGGCAGCCGGTGAGGCAGAACAGGCCCGCGGCGTGACGCTCGAGAGTGTCCCACGGCGCAGCGGGCGCGCCGCGCTCGCTGCCGCGCGCCAGGGTGACGAGGCGGGAGAGATTGCGGTAGCCGTCCCGGTCCATCGCGAGCAGGGTCAGGTGCGACGCCTCGCCGCCGGGCGCCGCCCGCACCGTCACCTCGAGGCCGACGATCGCCTCGACGCCATGCTCCTTGCCGGCTTCGGCCCAGCGGACGGCGCCGCCGAGGTCGTCGTGATCGGTGAGCGCGACGGCGCGCATGCCGACGGCGGCGGCTCGCGCGATCAGCGCTTCGGGATTGGACGCGCCGTCGAGGAGCGAGAAGCCGCTGTGGCAGTGCAGCTCGACGTAGTCGCTGCGCGGCGCGGCCCGAGATGGCGCGGCGCGGTCGGGCGGCGCGAGGGGGGCACCGGCGCGGACGGCGGCGTCGCGCCCCGGCACGTCAGTCCAGCCACCCTTCGAGGAACCACTGGCCGGGCTCGCCCCCGCCCCGGTAGAGCAGCCACAGCGCGCCATCGGCCGTGCGGGCCGTGAAGTAGTCGCGCGGGCCGGACGGCTCGCCCGCCGGGCCGGCGCCGCCCAGCCGCCACCACCGGGGGGCGAGGCGCTCGGGACCGCTCCACTCGGCCACGTCGTGCCAGTGGTCGCCGTGCCTGAAGGCGGCGAGCCCCGATCGCCCGAGCCGGACGTGGACGGGCGCGGCGGCCGACAGGAGACGCAGCGCTCCGGTGCACTCCCCGGCCGCGCCGGGCCGCGCGGTCAGGCCCGGGCTCGCGCGGGTCCCCGCCGCCGCTTCGACGTTCGTCCACCCTCCCTGGTCCGAAGGCAGGTGGCCGTCGCGCACTTCCGGGACGGCGACGGCGTCGCTTCCCTCGCTGCCCCGGATCCGATCGAAGGCGGCGGCGAGGGCGGAGGGATCGGCCCAGCGCGGCGCCAGGAGATCGCCCTGCTCGCCGGAGGCCGGCACGGTGACGGCGGCGGAGAGCCGGAGCGCCGTGGCGGGCTCCGGCAGCTGCCAGCCCTCCAGGGCCATGCGGCAGTGGTCGAACAGGGCGTCGGGATGCGAGGTGGGGCGCGCGGGCCGCACCGCGCGCACGGCCGCGGTCCCGTCGTCGAGCTGGAGCCCGAGCGCGATCTCCCGTGCGGCGAGCCCCCTGGCGTGGAGCGCGCCACTCAAGGAGGCCAGCGCGCCCTTCAGCACGAACAGCAGCGGCTCGGCGGTGGCGACCGGCCCGCCGAGCTCCACCTCGACGGCGGGGAGCGCGTCGTCGCGAGGGGTCGTGGGTCCGCGCGAGTCGATGCCGCGCGCCAGCCGGTGGGCGGCCAGGCCCCCGGGACCGAAGCGGGCCTCGACTTCGTCGGCGTCGAGGGCGGCGAGCTGGCCGAGCCTCACGAGGCCCAGGCTCCGCAGCGTCTCGGCGAGGTCGTCGTCGAGATCGAGCAGGGTGACGGGGAAGGGCGCGAGGTAGCGGGCGTCGGCCCCGGGCGGCACGATGCGCGGCCGGGTGGCGGCGCGGGCGGGCTGGCGCGTGTCCGCGCGCCCGCCGAAGCTCGCGGCGTAGGCGGCGATGGCGGAGTCCGCGATGCCGGCGCGGACGGCGCCGAAGTCCAGGCCGCTCGCGATCGCGACGAGCTTGTCGGCGAGCTTCGCCTCGTTGCCGAGGCCCGCCGCATCGACCCACCACAGCCCCGCCCCGCCGCCCCGCCCCGTGGCCAGACGGCAAGACGGCAAGGCCTCCCCCATCCCCGCCCAGGACACCCGCGGGCTCGCTCCGAGCAGCGCGGTGATGACCTCGAGGGCGACGCGCGCGATGCGCTCGTCGTCCCACGGCAGCGCCACGAGATCGGCGGCGAGCGCCTGCGCTTCGGTGAGCGCCATGCCGGCCGTGACGCCACGGGCCTGGGCCTCGCGGTCCACGGCCACGACCCGCGTCTTGCCTCGCAGCTCGGCGACGGCGACCGCGGCCGGGCCGGCTCGGGGGACGCCGCCCGCGCCGGGCGCGCCGCTACCTGCGCGCCTTGCGCTCGGGCCGGTGGTCGGCGCGCTCCGCAGCGCGCCGATCGCGAACCGCCCAATGCGGACGCAGGCGATCCGGCAGGGGGATGCCAACGACCACCTCCGCGGCGCGCGGGGCGCCGCCCTTCAGCGTAGTGACGCGGAGCCGCCGCGCGGCCGGCCACGCGCCCCCCCAGCCGGGGAGCGCGGGAATGAAGCCGGAGCCGCGCGACGACGGCTCGACCGCGAGCACCACCGCCGCTCCGTATCCCGGCGACTGGAAGCCGCCGCCGTCTGGCCGTCCCGCCGCCTGCGCGACTCGTATCACCAGTGCCGTGTCGTGGTCGTGCGCGAGCCGCTGCAGCCGCACGGCGACACGCCGCGCCGGCGCCGGCACCCGGTCCACGATCACCAGCCCGAAGGCGCCGGTCCGGAGCAGGACGTCGGCGCACCACCACGCGCTCTCGTGGGCCCTGGGGCGGACGACCCAGAACGGGCCGAGGGCGGCGAGGTGGGCGGCGGCCTGGGGCGCGAGCGAACGCTCCGCGTCCACCAGGGCCACTCCCTCATCGGCGCGGAGCGTCGCCTCCGCGAGCGCCAGGAGGAGCGTCGTGCCGCCGCTGCCGAGGGGGGCGTCGAGGGCGGTGATCTGCCCGCGCGGCACGCCGGCGGGAAGCGCGGCGTCGAGCGCCGCGATCCCGAACCCGAGGCCGGGGCGGGTGGCGGGGACGAGCCGCCGGATCCGCTCGGGGAGCGAGAGCAGCAGGGGCGCGGTCATGGCGCACTACAGCGGCAACACCCACTGGCCGAGGTCGTCGACGGGTTCGGACCGGCGACGGTAGCGCCCCGCGGCCGCTTCGTCCTCGGCCCACGTGGGGAAGCCAACCTCCCGCTGCAGCCGCGCCACCCGGCGTTCGAGCGCGTCGGCGTACGCGCCCGTCATGGCGCCCCGTGCGTCGAAGGCGCGCTCGTAGCGCGGGAGCAGGGCCGGGAAGTGCCGCGCCACCACCGGCAGGAAGACGGGGCGCACCGCCGGATAGAGCCGCAGCGGCGCGGCGTGGACGAACTGCGCGCCCGCGTCCTTCGCCGCCCGCATCAAGGCGCGGAGCGGCGCGAGGCCGTCGGTGATGCCCGGCAGCACCGGCGCGATCATCACGCCCGCGCGGAGGCCGCCGGCCGCGAGCTTCTCCACCGCCCTGAGGCGCACCTGCGGCATCGGCGAGCGCGCCTCGAGCTTCCTGATGAGCGGCACGTCGGTCGCGATGAGCGAGAGGTACACCGTGAGCCGGCTCCGCTCCGCCAGCCGCGCCAGCACGTCCAGGTCCCGCGTCACCAGCGGCGACTTGGTGACCAGGCTGACGTTGAGACCGTGGAACTGCGCCAGCCGCTCCAGGATCCGCCGGGTGAGCCGGAACCGCCGCTCGGCGGGCTGGTACGGATCGGTCGCGGTGCCGATCGCGATGGCCGCGTCAGCGAGGCGGGACGGCTTCAGGGTGAGCGCCAGCACGTCCGGCGCCTCGCTCTTGACGAAGACCTGGCGCTCGAACGCCGCGTCGTCCCACGGCGCGGGGCGCAACCCGCCACCCTCGTGGCCGCGCTCCACCACGTAGCGGTGGGCGAAGCGGGCGAAGCAGTAGCTGCACCCGAACTCGCAGCCGACGTAGGGATTCAGCGACCAGAATCCCATACCCGTCTGCTGCGGCGAGTTGAGGATGGATTTGATCGGGAGGCGCACGAAGCTGGTGCCGCGCCGCCGCTGGTCCAGGAGCGCCCAGTTCACCCGCACCGCCCCCATCCGCAGACCGGGCAGTACAGGCAACCGGAAGCGCGCACGAGGGCATTCCCGCAGTCCTGGCACGCGGAAGATGGCGACTTGGCCTGCCCAGCGTTGTCGTCGGCAAGGCGTTGATCTGCAATGTCTTCCATACTGTCTCCGCCGCGACTTTCGGTATTTATTCGGTCATGTAACCGAATATAAACCGATTGGCGGGGTGCGCAAGGATGCCTGTAAGCCAGCCCGCGAATGACCGACCGCATTTCCGCATTGGCCGCGGCCGGAGCGCCCGGCTATGTTCCGCGCGCCTTTTCCGGAGCGTGGACGTGCCGTTCAGCCTGTTGCCGAGGGAAGAGGAGTTCTTCGACCTGTTCATCCAGGTCGCGAGCCGCAGCAAGGACGCGGCCGAGCACCTGGTCGGGCTGTTCGCCGAGCCGGAGCGCGCCGCCTATCACGCCGAGCAGATCAAGCGGCTCGAGCACGAGTGCGACCAGTTCACCCACGAAGTGGTGAACCGGCTGGACCGCACCTTCATCACGCCGATCGACCGGGAGGACATCTACCGGCTGGCCTCGGACCTCGACGAGGTGATCGACGTGATCGACGGGGTGGCGCGCCGGGCGCAGATCTTCCGGGTGGGCCCGGCGCCCGAGGGCGTGAAGCAGCTGACCGACGTCATCCACCGTGCGGTGGGGACGCTGACGCTGGGGGTCCAGGAGCTGCGCAAGCAGGACGGCGTGATGCAGCACTGCATCGAGGCCAAGCGGCTGGAGGAGGAGGCGGACATCCTCTACCACACCTCGCTGGCCCGGCTGTTCGAGACGGAGACGAACGCGATCGAGGTGATCAAGTGGAAGGAGATCTACGACAACCTCGAGCGCTGCGTGGACGAGGCTGAGGACGTGGCCAACGCCCTCGAGAGCATCACGCTGAAGCACGCCTAGTGAACGGCACCGTCGCGTTCGTGCTCGCGATCCTCGTCGTCGCGTTCGTTTTCGATTTCGTCAACGGCTTCCACGATTCCGCGAATTCCATTGCCACCGTCGTTTCCACGCGGGTGCTCTCGCCAACGGTCGCGGTGGTGTGGGCGGCGTTCTTCAATTTCGTGGCGGCATTCGGGTTCGGCACGGCGGTCGCGAAGACGATGGGGAGTGGCCTGATCCATGTGGAGTTCGTCGACCCGCAGGTGATTGTGGCCGGCCTGCTGGGGGCAATCGCGTGGGATGTCATTACCTGGATCTACGGCATTCCCTCGTCGTCCTCGCACGCCCTGATGGGCGGCTATGCCGGCGCTGCCATCGCGAAGGCGGGCGTCGGGGTGCTCATCCCCGGGGGCTGGGTCAAGCCCATCGCCTTCATCTTCGTCTCGCCTCTGCTCGGGTTCGCGTTGGGGCTGGTGATGATGGTCGCCGTGGGCTGGACGTTCCGCCGCGCCCGGCCGGCGCAGATCGACTCCTGGTTCCGCAGGCTGCAGCTGTTCTCGGCCGCCGCCTACAGCCTCGGCCACGGCACCAACGACGCGCAAAAGACAATGGGCATCGTGGTCGGTCTGCTGTTCTCGGCCCAGCTCGCCTTCAAGGAGTTCCCGCTGCGCTTCCTCCACATCACGACGATGTCGGTGATCCCGATCTGGGTGATCCTGTGGGCGCACGCGGCGATCGCGCTCGGCACCCTGTTCGGCGGCTGGCGGATCGTGAAGACCATGGGTCAACGGATCACGAAGCTGCGGCCGTACGGGGGGTTCTGTGCGGAGAGCGCGGGGGCGATGTCCATCTTCATCGCCTCGCATTTCGGCATCCCGGTCTCGACGACCCACACCATCACCGGCGCGATCAGCGGAGTGGGCGCCACCCAGCGGATCTCCTCGGTGCGCTGGGGGGTAGCCGGACGGATCGTGTGGGCATGGATCCTCACCATCCCGGCCGCTGCGGTGATCGCCGCCCTGGCCTACCTCATCGTCCACGCCGTGGGGCACTGAACGCCGGAGCGAAACGATGGCCAGCAAGTTGACCGATGCGGAGATCGCGCAACGCCTGAAGAACGCAAGCGGCTGGACGCGCGACGGCGACGCGATTCGCAAGAGCTTCAGCTTCGGGACGTTCGCCGACGGGATCCGGTTCGTGGACCGGGTGGCGGTGGCGGCGGACGCGATGGACCACCACCCCGACGTGGACATCCGCTACACCACGATCACGATGACGCTCTCGACGCACAGCGCCGGGGGCCTCACGGCCAGGGACTTCGAGCTGGCGGCGCGGATCGAGCAGGCGGCGCGCTAGGGGACCGTGGCGTCCGGGCCGGCGCCGTCGGACGGCTCGAGCTTCACCATCATCGTCTGTCCCACGTAGCTCGTCGCCGGCGCCGCGTCGAGGGTCGACAGGCGCTTCAGGTCCGCCCCGATGCGATTGGCCATCTCGAGGATGGTCTCCACGGCTGCCCGGTCCTCCGCGGAGAAGCGCTCGGCCGCGGCCCGGAGCAATCCGGCTTCGCCCACGATGGCGGCCAGCGCGTTGTTCACCTCGTGCCGGATGGTCACCGCCACCTCGCCGATCGCCGCCAGCCGCTCCGCCTTGATGACCCGCTGGTAGTAGTCGTGGAGCTGCTGCGACAGCCATCCGACGGCGATCGCGAGGATGCCGTAGGAGATGTAGGTGGGCAGGATGACGTCCGGGTTGATGGGCATCAGGTTGAGCTGCAGCACCAGCTGCACGGTGACGTAGAGCAGCGTGCCCGCCACCAGGCCCGACAGCGCGCCGAGCATTCCGTAGTGCAGCGACAGGATGAACGCCGGCGCCAGCGTCGTCAGCCACGACAGCTCCCGGTACAGACCCTCGCCCGGCGGGAGCCACTCCATCACCACGATGGGGACGATGTAGGCCAGCGCGCAGTACAGCGCCCACCGCCGCGGCAGCGGGGGACGGTGCGCCATCGGCGGGAAGCCGAGCACGAACAGGGGCCGGAGATACCACGGCGGGTGACGCGGGCCGTCCATCGCCGCTACTCCGCGTGAAGGGTGAGCAGCCGGACCTCGGTCATGTCCTCGATCGCGTAGCGGACGCCCTCCCGGCCCTGGCCGCTGGCCTTGGCGCCGCCATAGGGCATCCGGTCCATCCGCCAGGTGGGGACTTCGTTCGCCATCACGCCTCCCACGTCCAGCCGGTCCCAGGCGCGCATCAGCCGCCCCACGTCCCGGCTGAACACGCCCGCCTGAAGGCCGTAGGGCGACGCGTTGGCGCGATCGAGCGCCTCGTCGAACGACCGGTAGGCGGTGACCGTGGTAACGGGGGCGAAGACCTCCTCGCAGTTGACGCGGTGCTCCGGCTTGGTCCCCGTCAGGACGGTCGGCTGCAGCACGGCTCCGTGCCGCTCGCCGCCCGCGACGAGGGTCGCGCCGTCCCGCACCGCCTCCGCGATCCAGCTCTCGGCGCGGCGGGCGGCCGCCTCGTCGATCATGGGCCCGACCTCGGTCGCCGGGTCCAGCGGGTCGCCCACCACGAGCTGCCGGACGCGCGCCGCGAACCCGTCGAGGAAGTCGGCGTACACCCGCTCGTGCACCAGGATGCGCTGCACCGAGATGCACGACTGCCCCGCGTAGCCGTAGCCGCCGGCCGCGCACGACCGGATGGCGCGGTCGAGATCCGCATCCGGCTCGACGATGACGGCGGCGTTGCCCCCCAGCTCGAGCGCCACCCGCTTGGTGCCCGCCTCGGCGCGGATCGCCCAGCCGGCGCGGGCGCTGCCGGTGAAGCTGATCATCCGCACCCGCGGGTCGGTCACCAGCCGGCGCGCGACCTCCAGCTCGCAGGGCACGACGTTGACGCCGCCCGGCGGGTAGCCCGAGGCGGCCACCAGCTCGCCGAGCGCCAGCGGCGAGAGCGGGTCCTGCGGCGGCGGCTTCAAGGTCAGCGAAGCGCCGCACGCGATGGCCGGCGCGATCTTGTGTGCCGCCAGCAGGACCGGGAAGTTGAACGGCGTGATGGCGGCGATGGGCGACAGCGGCCAGCGGCGCGTCAGTCCCAGGCGGCCGCGGCCGGCGGGCAGCACGTCGAGCGGGAGCACGTCGCCGCCGATGCGCGTGGCCTCCTCGGCGCCGTCCCGGAACACGAAGATCGCGCGGTCCACCTCGAGGGTGGCCAGGGTGAGGGGCTTGCCGGCCTCGCGCGCGACCAGGGTGGCGACGGCGCCGCGCTGGCGCTCGAGCCCGTCGGCGACGGAGCGCAGGCACGCCGCGCGCTCGTACGCCGGCAGGTGCCGGCACGCGTCGGCCGCGGCCAGGTTCGAGGCGATGGCGGAATCCAGCTCGGCGGCTGAGGCGAGCGGATGGGTGCCGACTTCGGTGCCGTCGTAGGGAGAGCGGACGATCGCCGTGGCGCTGCCGGCGCGCCGCTCGTTTCCGATGATCACCCTGCTACCATAGGCCCGCTGCGGGGCCGCGTCAACGCGAACGCGGACGCGACCCCGCGGCGGCGGGCGTCATTCCACGGTCACGCTCTTGGCGAGGTTGCGCGGCCGGTCCACGTCGCAGCCGCGCAGCACGGCGATGTGATACGCCAGCAGCTGGAGCGGGATGGCCGTGACGACCGGCGACAGCAGCCGATGCGTGGCGGGCACCCGCAGCTGGCATTCGACCAGGTCGCCGAGGTCCGCCGCGCCGTCGCTCGTCACCACGACGATCCGTCCGCCGCGCGAGCGGACCTCCTGCATGTTCGATCGGACCTTCTGGAACACGTCGTCCCCGGGAGCCACGAACACCACCGGCATCTTCTCGTCGATGAGCGCGATGGGGCCGTGCTTCATCTCGGCGGCCGGGTACCCCTCCGCGTGGATGTAGCTGATCTCCTTGAGCTTCAGCGCCCCCTCGAGGGCGACGGGGAAGTTCACACCGCGGCCCAGGTACAGCGCGTTCGGCGCGTGGGTGTACTTCCCCGCCAACTCGCGGATGGCCGGCTCCAGCGCCAGGGCCCCGCGCACCTTCTCCGGCAGCTCGGCCAGGGCCTGCACGATCTGGCGCCCCTCCGCGAAGGACAGGCCTCGCTGGCGGCCGAGGTACACGGCCAGCAGCAGGAACGCCACCACCTGGGACGTGAATGCCTTGGTCGACGCGACCCCGATCTCGGGGCCGGCATGCAGGTAGATCCCGCCGTCGGTCTCGCGGGCGATGGTGCTGCCGACCACGTTCACGATGCCCACGACCCGGGCGCCCGCGCCGCGGGCGGCGCGGATGGCCTCGAGCGTGTCGGCGGTCTCGCCCGACTGGGACACGGCGATCGTCAGGGTCCCGGGGATCCGGAGCTGGCGCCGGTACCGGTACTCGGACGCGTACTCCACCTGCGTCGGGAGCCCCGTCAGCTCCTCCAGGACGTGACGACCGACCAGGCCGGCGTGCCACGAAGTGCCGCACGCCACGATCACGATGCGCGAGATCTCGCGGCACTCGCCCGGCGGGAGGCCGAGGCCGTTGAGGCGCGCGGTGCCTTCGTCCAGCAGCAGGCGCCCGCGCAGCGTGCTGTGGACCGTTTCCGGCTGCTCGCAGATCTCCTTGAGCATGAAGTGCGCGTAGCCGCCGAGCTCGATGGCCTCGAGGTCCCACTCGATGTCGTCCACCGAGCGCACCTGCTCGCGCTCGTGGTGGTCGAGCACCCGGTAGCCCTCCGGCGTGAGCACCGCGACGTCGCCGTCATCGAGGTAGACGACCGTGCGGGTCTGGCCGAGCACGGCCGAGGCGTCGGAGGCGACGAAGTACTCACCGTCGCCCACGCCGATCAGCAGCGGCGATCCCTTGCGGGCCACCACCACCTTGCGCGGCTCGCGCGACGACATGACGGCCAGCCCGTAGGTGCCCTCGACGTGTGCCAGCGCGGCGATGACGCGCTCCTCGAGCGTCTGCCCGGGCGCCTCCTCGATGAGGTGCGCCAGGGTCTCGGTGTCGGTGTCGGACGCGAACTCGTGGCCGCCGCGCTCGAGGCGGGTCCGCAGCGTGTCGGCGTTCTCGATGATGCCGTTGTGGACGACGGCGATTTCGCCGGAGCAGTCCTGGTGAGGGTGAGCGTTCCGCTCGGTCGGCGCACCGTGGGTGGCCCACCGCGTGTGCGCGATCCCGCCCGCACCCCGCACCGGGTCGGCGTCGAGCCGCTCGCGCAGCTTCACGACGCGGCCGGCCAGCTTGGTGACGATGAGGCCCTTGCCGTTCTGGATCGCCACCCCCGCGGAGTCGTAGCCGCGGTACTCGAGGCGCGCGAGACCCTCGATCAGCAGCGGGCCGGCTTCGCGCTTGCCCGTGTAGCCGACGATGCCGCACATGGCTCAGGCGTCCTCAGCGGAGGGTTCGAGCAGCAGGCGGGTGTCGGAGGCGAGGCCGAACCGCGCGAGTGCCTCGAGCTTGTCGAGATACAGCGCGGCCGCCTCATCCGTCGGGAGCACGGACCCGCACCGCGCGCAGCGCGGCGGAACGCCTTGGCGGACGCTCGCGCCGCCCGCCGCAACGTGGCGACAGCTGGACGCCAGCGCTCCAAACCCGCAGCACCTGCACGGCATGACGCCCTCCGTCCTGATCGGGGGAACCGGGCCGTACCGCGAACGGCTGGCACGACACCTTGGCGGCGAGGGGATATCAAGAACGGGGCCGAGGCCGTCGGCCGCGAAGGAGCGCCGGACGCGAGCTTGCGGCCGAGCAACGAGTTAGCTCGGGATTCAGGGGACCGATTGCCGTGCTCTCGAGGCTCCTCGCGCGTTGCACGGTCGCGTCAAGCGGGCGTCCATCTGTTGTCTCAGCGCAGCGTTCTGCGCCAGGCGCCGGCCGGTGGCGTCTACGCAACATCTTGTCCTGCAATCACTTGGTAACACCGCCGACTCGGCGCATGACTTCTGCTGACTAGCCACCCAGCGGTCGGCGCCTTGTGTGGAGGCGCCTACCGCCCCATGTTCGGGGCCCGAAAGGCAACCTGTGAGACGTTTGATGCCTGAGCCCATGACGCACAGTCATCCACCCCTGGTGCTGATCGCGAGCAGCCAGGAGTGGCACGCGCGCTCACTGGAGAGCATCCTCGGGCCGCACGGCTACGCGGTGGTGCGCGCATACACCGGGAAGCAGACCCTCGAGCGGGCGCGCAGCGCGCGGCCGGACCTGGTGATCGTCGACGCCGACCTGCCGGATCTCGACGGCATCGAGGTGTGTCGCAACCTCCGGGACGAGGCGGCCCTGAGCGCGAGCACCCCCCTGCTCGTCACCGGCTCGGCACAGCCGACGCGCCAGCAGCGGCTGGCGGCGCTGCGAGCCGGCGCGTGGGACTACCTCACGCTGCCGTTCGACGGACAGGAGCTGCAGCTCCGGCTCGACGCGTTCGTGCAGGCCAAGTTCGAGGCCGATCGCGCGCGGGAGGAGAGCCTGCTGGACGAGTTGACGGGGCTGTACAACATCCGCGGGCTGGCGCGTCGCGCCCGGGAGCTGGGCTCCCAGGCGTTCCGGCACCACGAGCCGTTCGCCTGCGTGGTGCTCGCTCCGCTCGTCGAGGGCGCGGACGCCGCGGCGTCAGAGGTGGCGGTGTCCGCGGCCGTCAACCACATCGCCAAGACGCTGCGCACCAACGGCCGGGTGGCCGACGCCATCGGCCGTCTCGGACCGACGGAATTCGGCGTCGTGGCGCAAGGCGCCGACGCCGAAGGCGTTCTGAAGCTCGCGCAGCGGCTGGTCCAGTCGCTCGAATCCGGCGCGTCGGAGGCCGGCGGCGCCATCCCGCACTTCAAGGTGCGGGCCGGTTACGACGCCGTGTCGAACTACCACGAGGCCCCGATCGAGCCCGAGGACATGCTGGTGCGCGCGACGATCGCGATGCGGATGTCTGAGGGAGACGCCGGCGGGAAGTGGATTCGGCCGTTCGAAGCGCGCTTCACCAACTAGCGGTCGACTGGACGGTCAGCAGCCGGACCCGGGCCCCCCCTCCGGAGGTCCGGGCATGGGCCCACCCTCACGCTGCCGGAACCAGCGCCCGTCGCCCCCGCCCGACCCCGTCGCCGGTGCCCTAGCGAAAACCCGCCGAATCCCTTATGGTGGCTGTTGCGATGGCGCCACAGGCGCGCCGACAGCTCGCCATCTGTCGTACGGATCCAACACCGTGCTGAGCGAGCCAGCATCCGGAGGACCGTGCCATGGCCGCTTCGCTCAGGACGCCTCAATCACCCGCCCAGGGCCCCGGGGACAGCACTCCCCTCGTTTCCGCGGACCTGTCGATCAGTCCCGCGGACAAGGCGAGCGTGCGCATCCTCGTGGTGGACGACGAGCGGACCCTGCGCGAGAGCTGCAAGAGCGTGCTCGAGGTGGACGGGTACCGCGTCGAGGTCTGCGGCCGCGGGGGCGAGGCGCTCGAGCTGGTGCGCCGCCAGATGTTCGACGTGATCCTGGTGGACCTGTACATGACGGAGGTCTCGGGCATGGAGCTGCTCGAGGCCGCCCTCGCCGCCCGGCCCGAGACGATCGTCATCGTGATGACGGGGAATCCGAGCGTGGCCTCGAACGTCGAGGCGCTGCGCGCTGGCGCGTGGGACTACCTGCCCAAGCCGTTCTCGGCGACCCACCTCCAGATCCTGGTCGGGCGGGCGACGCACACGATCCTGGTGGGGCGGGAGTCGAGCGCTCGCACGGGAGCGCCGGACGTCGAGGACGAAGGCGGCGGGCGCGACAAGGCCGCCGTCATCGGGGCGTCGCCGGTCTTCCGGAAGGCCATCGACCTGGCGCGGCGCGTCGCCCCGACCGACGCCTCCGTGTTCATCACCGGTGAGAGCGGCACGGGCAAGGAGATGATGGCGCAGTACATCCACCAGCACAGCCGCCGGCGCAGCCGGCCGATGGTGGCGGTCAACTGCGCGGCGCTGCCCGAAGGGCTGCTGGAGTCCGAGATGTTCGGCCACGTGAAGGGCGCGTTCACCGGGGCGGTCAAGGACAAGCCGGGCCTGCTCGAGGCCGCCAACGGGGGCACGCTGTTCCTGGACGAGCTGATCGACATGCCCAAGTCGATCCAGGCGAAGCTGCTGCGCGTCATTCAGGATGGCGTGGTGCGGCGGGTCGGCAGCTCGGCGACGAACACGGTGGTCAACGTGCGGTTCATCGCCGCCGCCAACCGCGACCCGGAGCAGGCCACCAAGGACGGGCTGCTGCGGGAGGACCTGTACTACCGGCTGCGCGTGGTGCCGGTCCACCTCCCCTCGCTCCGCGAGCGCCAGCAGGACATCGTGCTGCTGGCGAACCACTTCCTGCAGCTGTTCTGGCGGCGCCACCGCGAGCCGTTCGCGGCGGCACCGCGGCTCACCGAAGCCGCGGTGCGGGCGCTGTGCGCGCATCCGTGGCAGGGCAACGTCCGCGAGCTGCAGAACGCCATCGAGCACGCCGTCGTGCTGCTCGAGCCGGGGCAGGACATCCAGCCCGAGGACATTCCCTTCATCAGCGGACAGCAGGCCGCGGACGCGGCCGAGGGCGTGGTGCCGGTCATGGCGGACGGCATCCTGGAGGAGAGCTACCACGCGGCACGGGAACGGGTGATCGCCTCGTTCGAGCGACGCTATCTCACCTGGCTCGTCAACCACGTGGGCGGCAACATGTCGAAGGCGGCGCGCGTGGCGGGTGTGGATCGGACCACGCTGTACCGCTTGATGGAACGGCACGGCTTGCAGCGGGAGACCATCACGGTGTTGCCCGAGTGACGGGGATGCCTCACCTGCGCCGCTCCGAGCGCCGCGACGGCGCCGCTCGCGCGCTCGCGGGCCCCCCGCCGGAAACCGGGGCGGGGAGCGCGGACCTGCGGCCCGTGCTTCAGGCGGCGGCCGCGCGCGTGGCGGGCGGCTGGCGCGACGAGCGCGCCGACGCGCTGGACGCGAAGGACGTCGCCGAGACCCTGCAGTGGCTGGTCGATGCCACGGCCGGGGCGGTCGCGGGCGGGACCGTCCAGCCGCAGGGGCCGGCGGCGACGGTCATCGGCCGTCGGCTGCTCGAGCTGCTGCGCGCCGAGGTGCTGGCGGAACCGACGCAGGCCGAGACCGGGCTGGATCCGGAAACCCTGGTCACGATCCTGCGCGCCTTCGAGCGCGTACGCGAGGCCGTGGATCCGGACTGGTCGCAGGCGCTGTCCTCACGTCTCTCGGCGCCGGGCGGCCTGGACCTGGTGGTCGAGGTGGCCCACGACCTTCGCTCGCCCATCACCTCCATCCTGTTCCTGGCCGAAACCCTCCAGCGTGGCCAGAGCGGGACGGTCAACGAGGTGCAGCATCGCCAGCTCGGCCTGATCTACGCGGCTGCGCTGGGGTTGAGCTCGATGGCGAGCGACGTGATCGAGCTCGCGCGCGGCGGGAAGCAGCTGGTCGAAAAGGAGCCCGCCCCGCTGTCGGTGACGGCGATCCTCGAGTCGGTGCGGGACATCGTCCGGCCGATCGCCGAAGAGAAGGGCCTCACCATCCAGCTCGTCCCGCCGGTGTCCGACCACCGGATGGGACGGCAACTGGCTCTGAGCAGGGTGCTGCTCAACCTGACCACCAACGCGCTCAAGTTCACCGACGAGGGGTGCGTCGAGATCGCGGCCAAGCCGCGGGGCCTGACGCAGATCGAGTTCTCGGTGCGGGATACCGGGCACGGCATCAGCCCCGAGGCGATGGCCAATCTCTACCAGCCGTTCCGGCGCTCGCGCGCCCGGGCCGGCCGCAGCGGCTACTACTTCTCGGGAACCGGACTCGGGCTCGCCATGTGCCGCCTCATTGTCGAGGCCATGGGCTCGGAGCTGCAGTTCGAGACGGAGCAGGGGCGGGGAACGCGATTCTACTTCGTGCTGGACCTCCCTCCCGTCACCAACCTGTAGGGCGTTGTAGCGGCGAGGCAACAACAGCAGGGTCCCCGCTACAGCATTAATCACAAGCAAACAAATCACATTTCATGTAACCGCTTGTCCTGCAGCTACTTATTGCGCCTGTGGGAGGGGTCGGTTGGCGCGCACGCTCCTTGCCGAAACGGGGGCTACAGATGACCTCCCTCAGGATCAACGACCTCCTGCTGCAATGGCGCGAACAAGGCGTCACGTACGGCTTGTCCCGGATGGGCCGGTACGAGGACCGGGCTCGTCGGGTGCTCAACGTCATCGTGGCGGGCATCGGGATCGTCATCAGCGCCCCGTTGATGGCGGCGATCGCCGTGGTGGTCAAGCTCACGTCCAGGGGACCGGTGTTCTACCACCAGACGCGGGTCGGCCTCGACCGCCGGTCGCCGTTCAGCGATCGCAGCGACCGCCGCCGCGTGGTCGATCTCGGCGGCAAGCCGTTCACGATCTACAAGTTCCGTACGATGCAGGCGCGCAGCGACGGGCGGCAGGTCTGGGCGTCCCAGAGCGACGCGCGCGTCACGCGCGTCGGGCGGCTTCTCCGGCAGTTCCGGCTGGACGAGCTGCCGCAGCTGGTGAACGTGCTCAAGGGCGACATGAACGTGGTCGGTCCCCGGCCGGAGCAGCCGCGGATCTTCGCCGACCTGAAGAACCAGGTGCACCGCTATTCGGAGCGCCAGCGCGTCCGGCCGGGCATCACGGGCTGGGCGCAGATCAACCAGCACTACGACGAGTCGATCGACGACGTCCGGCGGAAGGTCGCCTACGACCTCGACTACATCTCGCGGCAGTCGCTGTCGCAGGACATCAAGATCATGCTGCTCACGGCGCCGGCGATGGTGCTGAGGAAGGGCGCCTGGTAGGCTGAGAGCCGCGACGCTGGCGGCTCACGAGGGTGATTCTCGCAGGGGAGGGCGCCGGTCCGAAGTGCATAGGGGCCGGCGCCCTTCGCGTCGTCGGGGGTTGCCGGGCCGGGACGCGCCGCTCGCGGCGGCCCGCGCAGGCCTGCCGACCCCTCAGCCGGCCAGATCCCGCAGTGCCTCTCCGACGCGCGCCAGTGCGGACGCGAGGTCGTCCGCCGTGGGACCGAAGCCGAACCGGACGAAGTGGTCCATCCCGAACTGGTCGCCCGGCACGACGAGCACGCTCTTGGAGCGACGCAGGCGCTCGGCCAGCGCCGAGGAGTTGATGGTGGAGCGGTAGCGCGCGTAGCAGATCGCGCCGGCATCGGGGGCGCGCCACCGGAACTCGTCGTTGCAGGAGCGGAGCCACCGCTCGAGGGACGGCCAGTTGGCGCTCAGGATGGTGCGGGTTCGCTCGAGGATCCGGTCGCGCACGCCCGGCGCGAGGGCCTGCGTCGCCAGCCAGTCCGAGATCACGCCCGGTCCGATGGTGGTGTAGTCCTTGCGCGCCCACAGCTCGGCGACGAGCGGCGGGGGGGCGACGCACCAGCCGATCCTCAAGCCGGGCAGTCCGTACGCTTTCGAGAGTCCGTTGGTGACCACGACGCGCTCGGACCGCCCCCACGCGGTCGGCGTAGCGGCGCGCTCCCGCTCCGCACCCTGGTACACCTCGTCCGACAGCAGCCACGCGCCCACCTTGGCGGCGCACTGCGCGATCCGGCCGGCCGCCTCCTCCGAGAGGATCGCCCCGGTGGGGTTGTTCGGGTTGGTGACGACCACCAGCCGGGTGCCGGGGGCGATCGCGAGATCGATCTCGGCGGGATCCGGCTGCCAGCCCAGCTCCTCCCGGAGCCAGATCGGCGCGATCTGGGCGCCGAACGTGCGCGCCAATCCCCAGGTCTGCATGTAGGTCGGCAGGACGATCGCGACCCGCTCGCCGGGCTGGATCAGGTGCCAGCAGACGCAGAAGTTCGCCTCGGCGCTGCCGTTGGTGACGAGGACGTGCTCGGGCGTCGCGCCAGGGTAGAGGGCTGCGATGGCGGCGCGCAGCGGCTCGCTGCCGTTCGACTGCGGATAGCCGAGCCGCGGGTTCGCGAGGTCGTCGAGCGAACGGCCGGCGAGCGCCAGGAGCTCGGCCACGGTGAGCGGGTGGACGCCGCTCTCGGAGAGGTTGTACTGGACCCGGTTCTCCCAGGTGCTCTGCCAGCGCTCCATCGCGAACGGCTCGAACGACATCGCCCCTCCGGTCGTGGAGGGGCGATTGTAGTCGTGCCGGACCTGCCCGGCAAGCCGCGCTACAGCGAGCGGAGCCGGATGGAGCCGTTCACGGTCTCGATCTTGAGGCTGCGGCCGCCCTGGCCGATGCGCCCGTCGAGGTGGCGCCGGTTGATGTGGCCGGTGACGGTGATGGGGAAGTCCGTGTCGATCGACCCGTTGACGGTCTCCGCTTCGAGATCGGCGTTGAGATCCTTCGGCACCGACAGCGTGACGCCGCCGTTGACGGTCTCGAACCGCAGGGCCTTGGTGCTCTGCCCGCGCACGACCGCGGTGACGCTCCCGTTGACGGTGTTGGCCTTGGCGTCGCCGCTCGTCGTCTCGAGCCGTACGCTGCCGTTCACGGTGCTCGCGTCGACCGGCCCGGTGAGGGCGTTGGCCTCTACGTCGCCGTTCACGGTGCCCGCGGAGAAGGCGACGCCGGCTGGCAGCTGGGCGTGGAACTCCACCTCGACGTCGTTGTCGTGCGTGCTCATGTGGTAGTCGTCGTCCGGGCCGCAGCGGTTGGACCTGCCCGGATACACGGCGCAGATGATCACGTCACCGTCATGCTCCACGACCTCGACTTTCACGTCGGCGGCGTCCCCGTGGTCGTGCTCGCGCTTCGTGGCGGTGACCAGCGCCTCGGCGCCGCTCGCCGGCTCCGCGACCACGCGACCGTTCACGCCGCGGATCTCGAGTGTCTTCCCGGCAGCGATGCGGCCGTGCCAGTTCCACTGGTCGCCCTGCGGCGGCACCGCGGGCCGCGCGGAGAATCCCCAGCCGGGCACGGCGGCCACGGCCGCCGTGACCAGTCCGATCAGGCCGTACTTCATCGATCCCCTCCCCGCCGGGCCGACGAGCCGCGGCGCAGGTAGATGGTGCCGCTGAACGACTCCAGGATCAGCTTCGCGCTGCCGGTGCCGATGGTGAACTCCCACTCCCGGGGGTGCACGTAGCCGCCGCCCGGATTGATGGTCATGGGCCAGTCGGACTCCACGTCGCCGCTGAAGGTGCTGACGGAGACGCTGGCACTGAGGTCGCCCTCGGGCTGCACGGTGACGTCGCCCGAGTGCGAGTGGAAGCCGTAGCGGCCACCGTCGTGGACCGGCCCCGAGAACCCGATGTCCCCGCTCACGGTCTCGGCCCGGACCTCCTGGCCGTCCACTCGCTCGAGCGTGACGTCGCCGGACACGCTGCGGGCGCTCACGTCGCCGTGCACGCCGCGCACCTGCACGTCGCCGCTGGTCGAGTTGATCTCGAGCCGGCCCCGGACGTCCGTCGCCTGCACATCGCCGGAGACGCTTTCGACCTGTGATTCCCCGTTGGCGCAGCGCAGGCTCACGCCGCCCGAGATCGAGCCGACGGTCGCCTCGCCGCACACCCCGCTCACGTCCACGTCGGCCGAGATCGCGTGCACCTCAATGGGCGTGTTGAGCGGGACCGTGATGTTGAAGTCCACGTCGCCCTCGCCCCGGCGCGGCTGGGTCCGGACGGAGACCCCGCTGCTCGAGGCCTCCACGTCGACCCGGGCACCGTCGGCCTCGGCGACCACGTGGATCTGGGCGCGGTTCCAGGACTGGACCCGGACCGAGCCGGACACGCCGTTCAGCTCGAATCGTGCGCCCGACCGCACGGCGATGGTCGTGTCCACGGACTGGGCGGGCAGCGACCCCGCGGCGGCGGCGGATGCGGCGATGGCCAGCACGACAAACGTGGGTTTCATGGTCTCCTCTAGCTAGCCGCGGCCATGGTCGTGACCCGGCGAAGCACCTCGAGCTTCCGACCCAGTGCGCGTTCGAGATGGCTGTTCAGGTACATGCTGTTGGGGTCCTGCGCCAGCGCGGCCTCCGCCTGGTGGATGGCCGCGTCGATCACGGCGAGGCTCTGCTGCACCGCCCGGACGGTGGCCGTGTCGAGCAGCGAGCGCCGGGCGTCGAGCGCGACCTGCAGCTCGCGGATGGCGGCATCGTAGGATTCCACGCCCTTGGCGGACGCCAGCCCGGCCACCGGGGGTAGCGTGGCCGCGGGTGCGGCGGCGGCCACCGGCGCCGCCGCGTGCCGTCCCCCGGTCACCAGCAGCACCGAGCCGGCCGACACGGTCATCAACACGACCGCCGCGGCGGCGAGCTGTGGAATCGAGAAGGCCAGGCGGCGGCGCGGCGCAAGCGGCACCACCTGCACCGACCCACTGAGGCGCGCCGCGATGCCGGGCCACAGGTCGCGAGCTGGTGCGCGGTCGTCCAGTGCACCCGCGTGCCGCTTGATCCGCAGGAGGGCGTCGTAAGCGGCGCGGCATTCGCCGCAGGCCACCAGGTGCGACTGGGCGGCCGCGAGCGCGTCGCCCGCGAGCTCGCCGTCCACCAGCGCCGACAGTTGTTGGTCCAGATGTGCGTCCATCGTCACCGCTCCAGCTGCGCGCGGAGCAGCATCCGCGCCCGGTGCAACTGCGCCTTCGACGTGCCCGTCGTGACACCCGTCATCGCCGCGATCTCCTCGTGCCGGAACCCCTGCACGTCGTGAAGCACGAACACTTCCCGCGCCCCCGGCGGCAGCTTGGCGATGGCCTTCTCCAGGTCCAGCTCCTCTCCGCCGGCCCCCTGGCGGGCTCCCGGCACCGCTTCCACGTCCGCCCGATCCTCGAGGTGCCGCCGGCCGCTCGCCTCGGAGCGGCGCCAGTTGAGGATCGTGTTCACCGCCAGCCGGTGCAGCCAGGTGCCGAAGGCCGCCTCGCCGCGGTACGTCCCGAGCCGCTCCCACGCCCGCACGAACACGTCCTGCGTCAGCTCGTCGGGATCGCCGTCGTTGCCCACCATCCGCCGCGCCAGCGAGTGGATGCGCGCGACGTGCTGGCGATAGAGCCGCTCGAACGCCCTCTGGTCTCCCGACGCGGCCAGCGCGACGTCCGCCGCTTCGGACAGCCCGGCGCCTGCGGATCCATCGGGCCTCGGCGGATGGCTCACTCCATCCTCCGGACGGCGTAGCGCCCGTTCCATCTCATCCACTTGGACACGCGGTCCGGGTCGGGGGTTGGAATGCCGCTCAGGAGTTGAGGGCGGCGATCCCCTGCATCTGCTTGAGCTTACGGTGCAGGGTCGAGCGGTCGATCCCCAGGATCTCCGCCGCCTTCAGCTTGTTGCCGTGGGTGGTCTCGAGGACACGGAGGATGTACCGACGCTCCACCTCGTGGAGCGGCAGCACGGGCTCCTGCTCCAGCAGCGCGGCTCCGGAGGCGGCCGGGGCCGTCCGGCCGAGCTCGGGCGGGAGGTCGCGCAGGCCGATGCTCTGACCGCTCCGGAGCGCGAGGGCCCGGGCGAGCACGTTCTCCAGCTCGCGGATGTTGCCGGGCCAGGCGTATGCCGTGAGCGCGGCGACGGCCTCGGGCGCCAGCTCCGCGGACGCGAGCTGATAGCGGTCGGCGAGCCGCCCCACCAGCTGCTCGGCCAGGGCCGGGATGTCCACCGGCCGCTCGCGCAGCGGGGGAATCTGGATGTGGACGATGTTGAGGCGGTAAAAGAGGTCCTCGCGCATCCGCCCCGCGGCGACCTCCGCGGCAGGATCCCGGTTGGTCGCGGCGATCACCCTCGCCCCGCTCTTCCGAGCGCTGTTGTCGCCGAGCCGGCGGAATTCGCCGTCCTGCAGGAAGCGGAGCAGCTTGGGCTGGGTGGCCAGCGGCACCTCGGCCACTTCGTCGAGGAACAGCGTGCCGGCGGCGGCCACCTCGACCAGCCCCGCGTGGTCCCGGTTGGCGTCGGTGAACGCGCCGCGCTTGAAGCCGAACAGCTCCGACTCGACCAGGTTGGGCGGCAAGGCCGCGCAGTTGAGGGCGACGAAGTTCTCGCGGCCGCTGGCGCCGTGGATCGCCCGCGCGACGACCTCCTTGCCGACGCCGGTCTCTCCGGTGATGAGCACCGGCGTCGCGCTCGGCGCCACCCGGATCGCGGTCTCGAACACCTGCTGCATCTGCCGCGAGACGCCGACGACGTCGGAGGGCAGCCCGACCCTGCGCCGTAGCCGCGCCAGCTCGCGCTTGGTCTGCGTGGCCTCGAGCGCGCGGCGCACCGTGATGCGCAGCTCCGGCAGCTTGGTGGGCTTCGGGAGGTAGTGGAAGGCGCCCGCATGCAGGAGCTCGACGGCCGAGTCCACCGAAGCGAAGGCCGTCATGACGACGAACGGCACTTCGGGCCACCGCTGGTTGACGATGGCGAGCAGGGCGCGGCCATCCATGCCGGGCATCATCAGGTCGGAGAGTACGACGTCGATCTCGCTGCTCTTCTCGAGCAACTCGACGGCCGCGTCGCCTGAGCCGGCCTCGAACGTCGCCCAGCCGTCGGCCTGGAGCACGGCGACGAGGAGCTTGCGCTGAGCCTCGTCGTCTTCGACCACGAGTATCCGTCCGGCTTCCGGCATCCCGGCTCCCGCTGCGTGGGAGACTGCTGCAGCAAGTGTGGCGAAAGACGACAATCATGGCAATGGCCGGCGCCTGCTTCAGGCCCCGGACGGTCGTCGCAGCCGCGGAAGGGGATGCGGGCGCTCGCGGGCGCAGCCGCTCAGGACGTGAGGGCGAGGAGGTCCTGGAAGGAGGCGAGGTAGTAGTCTGGCCGCTCGGCCGCGAGGACTCCGCGCTCGAACGGGCCCCACAGGCAGGCGGCCGTCCGCGTGCCGGCGTCCCGCCCGGCCGCGATGTCGTGCGGGGAGTCGCCGACAAACAGCGCCGCCGCCGGCGGCTCGCCGAGGGCCGCCAGCGCCGCCGCGACCGGCGCCGGATCCGGCTTGCTCGCCGGGAGGTCGTCGGAAGTGACGAGCGTGTCGAACAGCCCGTCGAAGCCGCACCGGTCGAGGCCGAGCTCGACGCCGTGCCGGTTCTTGGAGGTGACGATCGCCAACTTGGCGCCGCCCCGCTTGAGGGCGCGCACCGCGTCGGTCGCGCCGGGGAAGCCGCGGACCATCTCGTCGTGGTGCGCCAGGTTCCACTCGCGGTAGGTCGCGATCATCCGCTCCACTTCCCCGGGGTCGTCGGTGAAGCGGCGGAACTGCACGCGCAGCGGCGTCCCGAGACCGGCAATCCACTCGGCATCGGGCAGGGTGTGGCCGCGGTGCACGCGCCAGGTGTGGTGGTAGGACTCGATGATCAGCCGGGTCGAATCGATCAGCGTGCCGTCGAGGTCGAACAGGATGGCCCGGAAGCGCATCGGTGGAAGATAGCGGCGGCGGCGGTCAGCGTGTTCGTCGTCGTCACTCGGACGGGCACCGCGTGGCCAGGGCGATGGCGGCCACCAGGACCAGTCGGGGGGTGCCGTCGAGCGTGGGTGCCGCGGGAGGCAGCGCGGGGTCGATGGACCGCCCGATCGCCGCGGCGAGGTGGTTGTCGCTCCCCCGCTCGTCGAGGAGCCTGCCGAGCCGCCGCTCGAGTCCCACGGGCAGCTCGTGTTGCAGCGCGGCGGCGGCGCGCTCGACCACGGCCGCGGCGTCGGCGTCGCGCGCCTCCTCCGCCCGATGGGCGGCGTGGAGCAGCGCGTCGAGCGAGCGGCGCCGGTTCGCGCCGGGAGCGTCCACGCCGCGCCGGGAGGCGGAGAGGGTGAGCAGCTGCGCGCGCGC
>Ga0335082_10001792_pt1 | contig 22945 bp, 22 predicted proteins | sample Lox_Sample_41_FD_206718 | JGI IMG/M metagenome (GOLD analysis project Ga0335082, IMG submission 206718) | Soil microbial communities from Loxahatchee National Wildlife Refuge, Florida, United States - Lox_Sample_4.1 | ecosystem: Environmental > Terrestrial > Soil > Wetlands | place: USA...
CGCCGCTCAACACCCCGGCACACCACAAATTCTTCGACGACGCGGTCGCCCGGCTCAAGAAGGTGGACCCCTCGGGGCCGCTCCCCGACCGCTACGTGCAGTCGAACTACGAGGCCATGAACGCGCTCAAGCTCGGCATGGAGAAATCGGGCTTCCAGGGACGCCCGGATACGAACAAGCTGATCGCGGCGCTCGAAGGCCTCGAAATGAAAGAGGGCGACGACTTCCCGCAGGGCGACAAGCTCCTGCGCAAGGAGGATCACCAGGCCTTCCTGCGCGAGTTCATCTTCGACATCAAGGACGGCAAGCACCGGATCCTCGAGACCGTCCCGAAGGACAAGACGCTCTACGCGCCGGCCTGTAAGTTCGAACAGGCCTAGGTGAATGCGATCGCGGCCGATGCGCCGGCGTCCCCGGCGGAGGATCGGGGAGGCGCGTCGGCCCCCTTGCTTCGGACGGAGGGCCTGAGCGTCCGCTTCGGCGGACTCTCCGCGCTCAACGCCGTCGACCTCACGGTTGCACGCGGCGAGATCCGCGCGATCATCGGTCCGAACGGCGCCGGCAAGAGCACCTTCTTCAATTGCGTCACGGGAGTGCTGCGCCCGACCTCCGGACGCATCCTCTTCGACGGCGAGGACATCGCCGGGCTCTCGCCCGACAGGGTCTCGCGCAAGGGCATCGCGCGCTCCTATCAGATCACCAACATTCTCCCGAACGCGACCACGCTCGAGAACGTCCGCATCGCCGCCCAGTCGCGGCGTCACGGCTGGAGCCTGCTCACGCATCATCGGAGCTTTCGCGACATCATCGAGCGCGCCGAGGCGGCGCTCGAGGCCGTCAATCTCCGGCACAAGGCGGACGAGATCGCCGCCAATCTCTCGCACGGGGAGCAGCGCAATCTCGAGATCGGGATCGCGCTCGCGACGGAGCCGCGGCTTCTCTGCCTCGACGAGCCGACCGCGGGCATGAGCGCCGCCGAGACCCGGGAGACGATGGAGCTGGTGCGCCGCATCTCCAGGAGCCTGACGATCCTCATCGTCGAGCACGACATGCAGGTGGTGATGGAGCTCGCGGAGCGCATCACGGTCCTGCATTACGGCCAGATCCTGGCCGAGGGAACGCCGGGCGAGATTCAGCGCAATCCCCGCGTCCTCGAGGTCTATCTCAAGACATGAGCGCGGCGCCCGCGGCGGCCGAGCCTCTCGTCCGTCTCGAGGACGTCCACACCTACTACGCCAAGAGCCACATTCTCGACGGCATCTCCCTGCACATCGGCGCGGGCGAGGTCGTGGGCCTCCTCGGCCGCAACGGCGTCGGCAAGAGCACGACGCTCAAGACGATCATGGGCCTCGTCCGGCCCAGCAGCGGCAGCGTGCGGTTCGAAGGGAGGGAGATCGGCGGCTTCGCGCCGGATCGCCTCGCGCGGCTCGGCATCGGCTACGTCCCCGAGGACCGGCGCATCTTCCGCCTGCTGACGGTGATGGAGAACCTCCGCACCGGCCTCGACCGCCGCGGCGTGATGGAAGCGCGCAAGCAGGAGCTGCTCGCGAAGGTCTTCGAGTATTTCCCCGTGCTGAGCGAGCGCCGCAGCCAGGCCGGCGGCACGCTCTCCGGCGGCGAGCAGCAGATGCTCGCGATCGCGCGCGCGATGATGCTCGAGCCCAAGATCATCCTCCTCGACGAGCCGACCGAGGGCCTGATGCCGCGCATGGTCTCGCAGATCGGCGCGATCATCGACGTGCTCCGCCGCGACGGCGTCGCGGTGCTGCTGGTGGAGCAGAACGTGCCGCTGACGCTCGCCGCGTGCGCCCGCGTCTACATCATCGAGAAGGGCGCCGTGCGGCACCACGCGCCCTCCTCCGAGCTGCGGGCGAGCGACGCGGTCATTCACCAATACCTGGGGGTCTGACGTGCAGGACCTGCTCGACATCATCCTGATCCAGACCGTGAACGGCGTCGTCACGGGCATGATCCTCGCGCTCGTGGCCTCGGGGCTCACGCTCATCTTCGGCATCATGGACGTCGTGAACTTCGCGCATGGCGAGCTCTTCATGCTCGGCGCTTACCTCGGCGTGGTGGTCTTCGCGACGACGGGCAGCTTCTGGCTCGCGCTTCTCTTCGCGACGCTCATCGTGGCGCTGCTCGGCGCGGCGCTCCAGATCGTGACCTTGCGCCCGCTCATCGGCCGCGATCCCCTCACCACGATCCTCGCGACCTTCGGGGTCTCGCTGGTGCTCCAGAACTACGCGCTCTGGCAGTTCGGCCCTGTCGCGCGCAACATCCGCGAGCCCATCACCAGCCACTTCACGCTCTTCTATCTCGAATATCCCTGGTACCGGATCGCGATCGCCGCGCTCTCCGCGGGGATCATCGGCTCGCTCTGGCTCTTCCTGAAATACGGCAGATACGGCATCTGGATTCGCGCGACCATCCAGGACCGCGTCATGGCGCAGGCCATGGGCATTCCCGTCCCCTGGGTCTACACCGCGGTCTTCGCGATCGGCGCCGGAATGGCCGCGGCGAGCGGAGTGCTCTTCGGGCCGCTCGTCGGCGTCAACCACGCCATGGGCCTCGACTGGATCTTGAAGGCCTTCATCGTCGTCGTGGTCGGCGGCATGGGCAATCTCGGGGGATCGATCCTCGCCTCGATCTTCGTGAGCCTGATGGAGGCCTATGCCTCGATCTGGGTGAGCCCGGCGCAGGCGGTCATCGCCTCCTTCGTGGTGCTGATCCTGACGCTGCTCTTCCGGCCGACCGGCCTCTTCGTCCCCACGCCCAAATGAGAAACCGGCACGCCGTCGCCTATTGGACGGGCTTCTCCGTCATTCTGCTGCTGCTGATCGTGGCGCCGCTGGTGCTGCCGGAATTCTGGCGCCGATTCCTGACGGAGATCCTGATCTGGGGGCTGCTCGCGATGTCCTCCGACGTGCTCATCGGCTATACCGGCATGGTCTCCTTCGGGCATTCCGGCTTCTTCGGCCTCGGGATGTACGGCGCCGGGGCGGCGCTCCTGCTGGTGGCGCCGCCCAATCTCTTCCTCGCCCTCGCCTTCGGGCTCGCCGCCGCAGGCGTGAACGCGCTCTTCGTCGCCTATTTCGCGACGCGGCTCCGCGACATCTATTTCGCCATCACGACCCTGATCTTCTCGCAGATCATGTACGTCGTGATCTTCACCTGGACCTCGCTCACCGGCGGCGAGAACGGCTTGACCTTCAGGGCGCCCCCGCTCGGCCTGCCCGGCGTCCTCGCCGCGCCCTTCACGCCACAGACCCTGCACTGGTTCGTGCTGGCGGTGGTCGTGCTCTCTTATCTCCTGCTCCGGCGGATCATGCAGTCGCCCTTCGGCATGGTGCTGCAGTCGATCCGCGAGAACGAGGCGCGGACGCGGGCGATCGGCTATCCCGTGCAGCGCTACAAGATCGTCGCGGTGATGCTCTCCGGCCTCTTCGCGGGTCTCGCGGGCGTGCTCTACGCGATCCAGAACCGGTTCGCGGCACCCGACTTCGTCTTCTTCCTGGTCTCCGGCGAGACCGTGATCTTCAACGTCATGGGCGGGATCGGCACGCTGGTCGGGCCCATCGTCGGCGCGGGTTTCTTCCTGATCCTCCGCGAGGCGCTGTCGCGGTCCTTCACGGAGGCCTATCTGATCCCGGTCGGGATCGTCTTCATCGCGATGGTGATCTTCATGCCCCAGGGCTTGCTGGGCTTCGCGCGGAAATGGCTCAATCGCTGACCGCGCGGGGCGCGAGTGCCGCTACGCCGAGGCCGCGGCGGGCTTTCGCTCCGTAGTGCCGCTCGCTTCGAGGAGGCCCGCCGCCACGAGCGCCCGGCGGATGCGCGCGATCTCTCCTTGGCTGAGCTTGACGAGCGGCGGCCGCACCACCGCCCGCGGCAGGCGCCCCAGCAGCACCAGCGCCTCCTTCATGCGATTGTGCATGTCGACCCAGGGCTCGGAGTAGAACACGCTCGCGAGCGGCGCGATGCGATCGGCGACGCCGCGCGCGGCCGCGAGGTCGTTGCGCTCGACCGCCGCGAAGAGCTGCGCGTGCAGGTCCGGGATCACGCTGCCGCTCCCGGAGAGGAGACCCTTGCATCCGAGGACGAGCGAGGAGAGCAGCCAGGCGCTGTGCGTGGTGAGGACGCTCACCGGCGGATCGAGCGCCTGCAAGGTCCGGACGTGCCATTCGTGATGCTGGACGTTGCCGATCCAATCCTTGATGGCGCGGATGGTCGGGACATCCTCGCAGAGCCTGAGCAGCGTCTCCTTGGGATAGCCCTGGCCGGTCGCGAGGGGATACTGGAAGACGATGAGCGGGAGATCGCTCGCGTCCGCGATGCGCCGGAAATGCGCGAGCGCCATCTCGGCCGTCTGTCCGAGGGTGAAGGGCGCGGGCGGGAACACCAGCAGCGCGGAAGCGCCGCCTTCGGTCGCCATGCGCGCGATCCGCGCGGCCTCCAGGCTGCCGTCCGCCCAAATGCCGTGCACCAGCGGCAAGCGGTCGCCGATCTCGTCTTGCGTGATCGAGAGCACCCGCCGCTGCTCCTCGAAGCTGCAGGAGGCGACCTCGGTCGAGTGCGCGTTGATGGTGATCCCTGATATGCCGGGCGTTCCGCCGACGTCGCGGAGGTGCTTGCGGAAGCTCGCCTCGTCGATCTCGAGATCGGTCCCGAAGGGGAGCAGCACGGCCGGAATGACGCCCTGAGGCGTATAGCGGTGATCGCGCGGCATGGCTGAGCCTCCTCACCCGAAAATCGGCCAGGTCGGTCGGGGATTCGAGATTACCACGAGACTACCGCGTGCGCTCGATCTGCAATTGCGCAAGAAAAGGAATAAGCGGATGGGCGCCCATTCGCGCGAGGGCCGGCAGGTCGAGCTTGATCAGCGCCTCGCGCTGGTCCGGCGGCAGCGCGAAGCGGTCCGCGAAGCCCGCGGCGTCCGCGAGATAGTGCCGGCGCTGCTGGGGATCGTGCGCAAGGCCGTGCAGCGCCGATGTCAGCGCCACCAGCTCGGGCTTGATCGAGGGATAATGCGCGGCCGGGCGCTCTTCCGCCCCGGCGCCGATCCAGGCGAGCGAGGCGTAGTCGTGATGCCAGCTCGGATCGAAGGAGACGAGGTCGGGCTTGCGCTCGCCTAGCGCGCCTGCGGCGCAGGCCCAGCAGCGCAGCTCGATGTTGCCGGTGTCGTCGAGCTCGGCCTCCTCGTAGCCGATCAGCGACTTCAGGTTGCCGGTCGCGAGCTTTTCCAGGAGGCGCTTGTCCCAGGCGAGCTCCGGCCTCGCGTAGCGCTCCGTGCCGGGAAAGTGCGACATGCCGCCGCTCGCGAGGATTACCGTCTTGAGCCCGAGGGTGGTGACGGTACGCGCGACCGCCTGGCCGAAGGCGTAGCAGCGCTCCATGGTCGGCTGCGGCGGCAGGTAGGCGTTGACGTAGATCGGAAGCACCGGGCCGGTGTGGCCGAGATGGGTGAGGGGAATGCCGATCGCGTAGTCTATCTTGGCCGTCGAGCTGAAGGCGGGATCGAAATTCTGGCGGTAGAGCTCCCGCACCAGCTCGAAGGCGATCTCGCTGGGGATCGCCCAGCGGAACTTTCGCCCCGCGAATTCCCCCGACGCCTCGCCCCCGACATGGACGGTGAAGGGCGGCGCCGCGGTGTGGAAGAACTGGTCCGCGTGATCGTTCGAGAAGATGATCCAGAGCTCGGGCTCGAGCGCGCGGAGCCGCCGGCCGATCTCCGCGGCGATGTCGCGGACGCGTGCGACCACCGCTTTGTCCTCGGTGTCCGGCATGGTGAAGAACTGGGGCGCATGCGGCAGCATCGCGCCGCCGATCACGGTCGAGATCACGATCGCTCTCCCTCGCCGCAGAAGCGTCGCCCATAGCATAGCATGGGCGGCAAAGATGACGACGCGGCGAGAGACCGAAGAATATCCCTCTCCCCTTTGGGGAGAGGGTTGGGGTGAGGGGGTGTGGCGCTTCGCCTTTGATGAATTGTTCCCCGGCCTGCCGGCCGTAACGCCCCCTCACCTAACCTCTCCCCGCCGGGGAGAGGAAGCTCATTGCCAAACCTGCGGACTCCTGGCGCTATCCTAATGCCCCTCTTCGACGGGAGCGGAAACCAGGGAGGCCGATCCTTGAAAGCATCGCTCTTCTATCTCCCGACCATCGGGAGCCGCGCGGAAATCGAGGCCGGGATGGCGGGGATGCGCGGGGATCTCTATCGCGCCATGCTCGCGGAACTGCTGGAGCAGATCCGGCTCGGCGACGAGCTCGGCTATGACAGCGTGAGCTTCACCGAGCACCACTTCCACATCGAGGGCTTCGAGCTCTCGAACAATCCCGTGCTGCTCGACCTCTGGGCGGGGCTGCAGACGAAGCGCATTCGCGTGGGACAGCTCGGCATCGTGCTCCCGGCCTCGAATCCGATCCGGGTCGCCGAGGACATCGCGATGCTCGACCAGATGACGGACGGGCGCGCCTGCGCGGGATTCGCGCGCGGCTATCAACGGCGCTGGGTCGACGTGATGGCGCAGCAGACCCACGGCATCCACGGCGCGCTCCCGCATCAGCACGACGCGATCGACGCCGCCAACCGCGCGGCCTTCGAGGAGTGCTTCGAGATCGTCAAGAAATGCTGGACCGAGCCCATGCTCTCGCACCAGGGCAAGTTCTGGAAGATTCCGCCGGGACCCACGCCCTGGCAGCTCGAGGCGACGGACAAATGGGGCGCGGGCGTCGAGAACGGGATTCTGAAAGCGGTGGGCGTGGTGCCGAAGCCGGTGCAGAAGCCATACCCGCCGATCTTCCAGCCCTTCGCGAGCTCGGAGAGCAGCATCCGCTGGTGCGCCAAGGAGGGTGTCACCGCGATCTTGCCCCCGATGCACCGCCGGCACGAGGAGCATCTTTACAAAGTCTATGCGGAGGTCTCGGGCCGGCCGCTGGGCGAGGGCATGGGGCTGCTCCGCGACGTCATCATCGCCGACAGCGATGCCGAGGCGATGGCGCTCTGGAAGGACTCCGGCATCTTCTCCGGGAATGCCTGGTTCGTGCCCTTCGGCTTCCGCAAGGGCGTGCAGGACCCGGACACGCTCGAGTTCCCGACACCGGAGCAGGCGATCGAGCTCGGCTATGCGCTCGTGGGCACCGTCGACACCGTGACGAGTGGCCTCGAGAAAATCCGCAAGCGCATCCCGATCGATTGGCTCTTCTGCTACACCTACAACCGTCTCGTCCCGCATCCGATCCTGATGCGATCGATTGAGCGGTTCTGGACGGAGGTGATGCCGCGCCTCGCGTGATTCCCGGTGCGCCGCGCGCGCTTCCGGCATAGAATTTCGAGGCCGCCATTTCCCGGGAGATGAGTCATGGCCGGTCCGACCGACATCGCACCCAAAGCGCCGAGCATCGGCATCAAGGAGCTCGCGTGGCAATTCTATCGCGACATCTTCGGCAAGGAGGTGCAGGACGCCACCACCTACTCCTATGTCTGGCTCGCGGATCAGATGGGGCACATCTGCATCGGGATCGTGCTCACGGCGTTGCTGGGCGCGCTGCTGCATCTCCTCGCGGGGAACGTCTTCATCGCGGGGCCGGTCGCCTTCGTGCTGACCGCCGCCGGCGTCGCGGGATGGGAATATCTCGCCTTCACCGCCGGGGTTAAGAAGGCGACGGGGCGCTTCCCGCTCGATCAGAATCTGCTGCTGCAGAACGCGATCATCGCCACCGCCTACATGGTGCTGGGCGCGGCGATCGGCCTCGGCATTCTGCTCGGCGGCACGCGCGGGCTCGAGATCGGCTTCCTTGTGGCGGTGTTGGGCTTCCTCGCCGCGCCCTATTGGCTCAAGCAGAAGATCGTCTGGCAGAAGGCGGCGCTCCCCTATCTCGCGCGCCTCTCCGAGGCCTCGCTCACGATTTCCGATGCCGACGCCAAGACCGTGCAGGCCATGATCGATGCGGGCGCGCCGCCGCAGGTATCGCCGCGGCAAGTGGTAATCGCCGGCGCGATCGGCACGGGCCGCACCTCGCTCTCGATCGGGATCGGCAGCGAGCACGCCTTCAAGGGCCGGAGCGTGCGCTACCTGAGCCTCGACGAGCTCCTGGAATTCGCGGCCGGCACCGACAAGGCGGCGACGCCGCCCAAATACGACGACGATCCCGGGCCGCCCAATATCCTCTATTGGCCCTGGCCCCAGGCGCAGGTGCTGATCGTCGACGACATCGGCCCCATCGTCGAGAGCATGCCGGGCCAAGACGGTCCCGCGGCGCTCAGGGCGCTGCTCAAGGACGGTCTCGGCAAGATCCGCGACGAGCTCAAGCTCCGCGACACGATCTGGGTCCTCGGCGACCCCGGCAGCGACGCCGCCATGCACGCCTACGTCAAGGCCATCGCCGATTTCTGCGACGGCGCCGCCGCGCCCACGGTGGTGCGCCTGAGCGAGGCGAACAAGGCGATTCCCTCAACGCCGCCGCCGGCACCCCCGAAGCCTGCGCCTGCAGCGGCCGCACCGGCGGCGCCTGCTGCTCCGGCGCCACCGCCTGCGGCTGCGGCGCCGCCTGCGGCCTCAGCACCGCCCGCCACAGGGACGGCGTCCGAGGCTTCGGCACCGCCGCCCGCCGCCGATTCCTCGCACCCGCATCATCATCACAAATCCTAGAAGCGGCGGACGCTAGGAGCCGATCGCAATCCTCCGATAGCTGAGCCCCTCCGCGACGTGGAGGCGGCGCACATGCGCGGCACCGTCGAGGTCGGCGAGCGTACGTGCCACGCGGAGTACACGATGGTAACCGCGCGCGGAGAGGTGGAGGCGGTCGGCGGCCTCCAGCAGGAGCTTTCTTCCTTCGGGATCGGGCGCTGCGATCTCGTCGAGGAGCTGGCCGTCGGCCTCGGCGTTGGTGCGGATGCGGCGGTCCCGGGGAAGTGCTGCGTAGCGCTGCGTCTGGCGCGCGCGGGCCTTGGCGATGCGTGCCGCGACCTCGGCGCTCCCCTCGGCGGGCGGCGGCAAGGAGAGATCGGCGGGCCGCACCGCGGGCACGTCGATGTGGAGATCGATCCGGTCGAAGAGCGGGCCCGAAATGCGGGATTGATAGTCGAGGGCGCAGCGCGGCGCGCGGCCGCAGCCCTGGCGGGGGTCGTCGAGATGGCCGCATTTGCAGGGGTTCATCGCGGCCACCACCTGGACGCGCGCGGGATATGTGACATGCGCGTTGACGCGCGCGACGGTGGCGCGGCCCGTCTCCATCGGTTGTCGCAGCGCCTCCAGGGTCGCGCGCTGGAATTCCGGAAGCTCGTCGAGGAAGAGCACGCCCAGATGCGCGAGGCTCACCTCGCCGGGCCGCCCGCGCTGGCCCCCGCCCACGAGCGCCGGCGTCGAGGCGGAATGATGGGGATCGCGGAAGGGCCGCTGCCGCAGGAGCTTTCCGTCGCGCAAGAGGCCCGCGACGGAATGGATCATCGAGACCTCCAGCGCCTCCGCGGGATCGAGCGGCGGAAGCACGCCCGGAAGCCGCGCCGCCAGCATCGATTTCCCGGCGCCGGGCGGGCCGATCATCAGGAGATTGTGGCCGCCCGCCGCCGCCACTTCGAGCGCGCGCTTTGCCGTCTCCTGTCCCTTGATGTCCTTGAGATCGGGGGGCGCGGGGCCGGGCTCCGCCACCTTCGGCACCGGCGGCGAGAGCACCTGCGTCCCCTTGAAGTGATTGATGAGGGCGAGGAGCGAGGGTGCCGCCAGCACCTCGACCTCGCCCGCCCAGGCGGCCTCGCCGCCGGAATCCCTGGGACAGATGAGGCCGAGCTCGCGCTCCGCCGCCGCCATCGCCGCGGGGAGCACGCCCGCGACCGGCAGGAGCGCGCCGTCGAGGGCGAGCTCCCCCAGCGCCAGATACCCCTGCACCTCGTCGCGCGGCAGCACGTCCATCGCCGCGAGGAGGCCCAGCGCGATCGGGAGATCGTAGTGGCTCCCTTCCTTCGCGAGATCGGCGGGTGCCAAGTTGACGACGATCCGCCGCGGCGGCAGTGCCAAGCCCAACGCGTTGAAGGCCGCGCGCACGCGCTCGCGCGATTCCGCCACCGCCTTGTCGGGGAGGCCAACCACCGTGAAGTTGACGAAGCCCGAGGTGATCGTGACCTGCGTGTCGATCTCGAGCACCTCGATCCCCGAGAACGCCACGGTCTTCACGCGCGCAACCAAGGTGCTGCTCCGACGCTCGTATCGTTGGAAAGTAGTCTAAGGTAATCCGATCCGCGCGTCTCGCACTTACCTCTCGTGAGTTTTGCGGGCGTCGTGGCCGGGCTTGTTCCACGCCTGTCCAGCTCAGCTTTCGATATGGCGCAGGAGAGTCGCCGCTGCTCGCTCCGCCCTCTTTTGTCGTCATGGCCGGGCTTGACCCGGCCATCCACGAAGTCCCGCGCACGAGCTTAGGGCGTGGATGGCCGGGACAAGCCCGGCCATGACGGCTTATTGAGGCAGAGGAATGAACGGAGATATTGAGCTACTCGCGCTCGGCCATCGTCCTGGTGTCCAACGAGGTCGAACAGGACGCTTACCCGCTTGGCACGCATGACCCGTGCGTCGCCCAAACTCGCGGTGGACGCCGTCAACGCCCCGGCGCGTAATAGGCCAGGAGCGCGCCCATGGTGAGGATCGAGAGGGCGGTCGAGATGAGGACGCTCGAGGCGGCGCGGGCGACGTAGATCTCGTAGCGCTGCGCCAGGATGAAGGCGTTGGAGCCGGTGGGGAGCGCGGCGCAGCAGACGGCGACGGCGGTGTCGAAGGTGTCGAGCGCGAAGACCCGCGTCGCGAAGAGATAGACCGCGAGCGGCAGGAGGAAGAGCTTGATCGCGACGACCGTGAGGCTCTCGCGGAGGTCTCCCGCGAGGCGGAAGCGCGCGATGGTGGCGCCCAAGGAGAAGAGCGCCGCGGGGGTCGCGGCTGCCGCGAGGAGGTCGATGAAGCGCCCGAGCATGCCCGGAATGCCGAGGCCGAGCTCGCGCCAGAGGAAGCCCACGATGATCGCGGCGATCACGGGATTGCCGAGGATCGCGAGAAGGGTCGCCTTCGCGGTGTGCAGGAGCTCGCCGCCGTGCCCCCGGCCGACCTCGACCACGACGGTCGCGAGCGAGAGCATGATGATCCCGTGCAGGCTGATGATGAGGCTCAAGGGCACGAGCCCCGCCTGACCGAAGGCGCTGACGATGAGGGGGATGCCGAGCTGCACCGAGTTCGAGAAGGACGTGCTCATCCCCATGAGCCCCATCTCCGCGAAGTTGAGCCTGAAGAGGAGGCGGCCCAGCGCCATGCTGAGCGCGAAGATCGAGAGCGTCCCCGCGAAATAGGCGCAGAGGAGGCCGAAGGAGCCCCCAGCCGGCGGCGCCTCCGCCGCCATGCCGCGGAAGAGGAGCGCGGGGATCGCCGCGTAGTAGACGAAGACGCCGAGCCCGCGCGCCCCTTCGGCCGAGAGAAGCCGCGTGCGGCCGAACCCATAGCCCACGAGGATCAAGGCGAAGACCGGCAGCACGATTTCCGCGACGGCGCTCATGCGCGAGGAATAGCGCGCCGTCGCGGCCGGGTACACGTCATTGTGCAGTTCTCCACCGTGGACGCGTGACGCATTTGACAGCGCGCCCCCGCCACGCCATTATCGGCACGCATCGTTGCGAGATGCGGAAGCCAGTGAAAATCTGGCACGGACGCGCCACTGTAATCGGCCACTGCCTCGATGGGCCGAGAGTCAGACCCCTCTCGCAACTGGGTAGACCTTGGCGGGACGCGTGTTCCCAGGAGCTTCCTCATGACGACCGCAGCGTTTGCGCCTGCAAGACCGATCCCAATTCCGCTTGGCGAATTGCTCCCCTGGGCCATTTTTGGCGGCCTTCTGCTGCTGCTCGCCCTTTACTTCGTGGGCGTAGAAGAGGGCGCTACCTCCATCATCAGCGGAATGTGGGTGCACGAGTTCGTGCACGATGGCCGCCACTTGCTCGGCTTCCCCTGCCATTAGACGGGGGAGCTTCGCATGGTCGGGACTCTGCTGTGGCGAGGCATGGCCATCGGCCTCCTCGCCGGCCTCATCTGCTTCGGCTTCCTGAAAATCGCCGGTGAGCCTCAGGTCGATCGCGCCATCGCGTTCGAGTCCGAGACGAACGAGGCGAAAGCCAAGGCACATGCCGCGGCGATGGGCATGTCCGCGCCGATGGAGGAGGAAGCGCCGGAGTTGGTGAGTCGCGCCGTCCAATCGGGCATCGGCCTCTTCACGGGCGTCGTCGTCTACAGCACTGCCCTCGGCGGTCTGTTCGCGCTTGCCTTTGCTTTTGTCTATGGGCGCTTCGGGCCGTTGGGTGCGCGCGCGACCTCTGCGCTGCTGGCGGCATTCGGCGTGGTAGCCGTCTACATCGTTCCCACCCTGAAGTACCCCGCCAACCCGCCCTCGGTCGGCGAGCCCGACACCATCGGCATGCGCACGGCATTGTACTTCGTCCTGATCGCAATCTCGATCGCGGCGATGACGGGAGCCACGGTGCTGCGCAGACAGCTTCGCCCCCGATATGGCGCCTGGAACGCCTCCGTGGCCGCCGGAGCCGCTTATCTCGGGGCGATCGTGTTGGCCTGGATCGCGTTGCCGGAGGTCAACGAGGTACCTCTGCAATTCCCCGCTGACGCGCTCTGGAAGTTTCGGATGGCTGCGCTCGGAGCGCAGGCGATCTTGTGGACAACGATTGGCCTGTTGTTCGGTGCCCTGACCGAACGAGCTGAAGCGACCCGTCTCCGCTTCGACGCGCGCGCCTCTTGAGGCAACAGCCGCGAGTAACAAAAATCGTCGATTTTCAGGGGGCTCAAAATGCATGCCGGAGCTTGGTTCCAGGCCGCTGCGCTGGTTGGCGCGCTCGCCTTCGCCTCGGCTGCGCACGCAGCGCAGCCCTTTCTCATCGACGACGGCCTGATCGATGCGGAGGGACAGCTCGAGCTCGACATCCTCGGGACCGCGACCTGGTCGAGCATGGGCAAGACCGGCGTGCTCCCCAGCGTCGAGGTCGATTACGGCGTCCCCGGCGTTCCGAGATTGCAGCTCCACGCCCGGCTCCCCTTCGCCTTCAACCAGCCGACGGGCCTCGGCACGCAGTGGGGCGTGGGCGATGCCGAGATCGGCGCCAAGTTCCGCATCGATCCCTGGATCGACGATCCCAAGGCGCCGGCGGTGGCGGTCGAGCCTTTCATCGATTTCCCGAGCGGCGATGCAAGCCGCGGCCTCGGCACCGGACGTACCCACGCCTTTCTCCCGGTCTTCGCGAGCATCCAGCTCGACTCCGGCGTGAAGCCCTTCGGGGGCGGCGGCTATTGGATCAATCCGGGCCCGGGCAACAGGAATTACTGGTTCTTCGGCGCGGGCGCTTCCGGCGACGTCCCCATCGGCGGGCTCTCCTTCACCCTCGGCGGAGAAATCTTCCACTCCACCCCCTCGGTCGAGGGCGGGAAGCCCACCACCGGCTTCGACGTCGGCGGCCTCTACAACTTCAACGACGACCACCACCTCTTCTTCACCATCGGGCGCGGGCTGCAGAACGCGAACACCACGAACCGGCTCACGATCCTCTTCGGCTATCAGGGCTTCTTCGGCGGGCGGGAGGAGGCGGGCGAGAACAAGGAGTAGGTGCCGGGGCGCTTTTCCGGCGGCAGCGAGAGGCGTAGACTCCGGAGCCCCGAAGGAGCCAGGGAGACACGCCATGGCCATCTCGCTCGACTACAGGCCCCCAGACCTCGTCGCCGACCTCCGCCGCATCGCGACGCAGGCCAAGGACGCGCTGGAGATGGTGCAGCTCGTGCGCGCGCCCGCGCGGCGCCTGGCGCTCGCCAAGGGCTGGCTCATGCCCGAGCACTTCAGATGCGATCCCAAGGACGGCTTCAGCCTCCATCTCCTGCACGAGGAGGCGGACCACGGCCTCGCGGTCTTCGCGGCATCGTGGCTGCCGGGCCGCGGCATCGCGCCCCACAATCACGGCACCTGGGCCGTCGTTACGGGCATGGTCGGGCGCGAGACCAACGTGTTCTGGCGCCGCACCGACGACCGCTCGCGCCCGGGACACGCGACGCTCGTGGAGAGCGGCCGCACGGTCTTTGGCCCCGGCGAGACCGTGCATTTCCTCCCCGACGACATCCACAGCGTCCGCAACGAGACCGACGAGGTCACGGTCTCGCTCCACATCTACGGCCGCCACATCAACCACACCCACCGCAGCAAGTTCGATCCCGCGGCGGAGCGCGAGGAGCCGTTCGTTCTGGCGGTGGAGTGAGGGAAGCTGTCAGCCGTCAGCTACTCCTCCTCCGCCATCTCCCGCTCGCGCAGAAGACCATCGAAGCGCGCGAGCGTCGCCTCGACGCGGGCCATCGCGGAGCCCGCGGGATAGAGGCCGTCGGGGCCGGGGCGGCCGGGGTCGAGGCCGGTCAGAAGCTCCAGGGCGTCGTGCACGTCGGTCATGGTCCAGAGGTGGAAGCGGCCCGCGGCTACTGCCGACGCCACCTCCTCGCGCAGGACCACGTGGCTCGCATTGGCGGCGGGGATCAGCACGCCCTGGCGTCCGGTGAGGCCGCGGTTGGCGCAGGCGCGATAGAAGCCCTCGATCTTGTCGCTGGCGCCGCCGATGGGCTGGCTCTCGCCGGTCTGGTTGACGGAGCCGGTGATCGCGATCTCCTGGCGGAGCGGCGCCTCCGCGAGCGCGGAGAGCACGGCGACGAGCTCGCCCATGGAGGCGCTGTCGCCCTCGACGCCGCCATAGCTCTGCTCGAAGGTGACGGAGGCCGAGAAGGAGAGCGGCAGGCGCCGCGCGAAGCAGCCGCTCAGATATCCCCCGATGATGTAGACGCCCTTCTGCTGGATCGGCCCGCCCATCTCGGTCGCGCGCTCGATGTTGACGATGCCGCGGCGGCCCGCGTGGACGCGGGCGGAGATGCGCACGGGCATGCCGAAGCTGTGGTCGCCGAGGTCGCGCACGGTGAGGCCGTTCACCTGGCCCACGCGGCTCCCCTCGGTGTCGATGAGCAGCATGCCCTCGCGGATCGCCTGCTGCGCGCGGTCCTCGACGCGTGCCGCGCGCTCGGTCCGGAGCGCAAGCGTGCGCAGCACGTGCGGAAGCTCGATCGCGCGCTTGCGCTCGCCGCGCGCGAGCGCAGCCGCCTCGATCGCGAGATCCTCGACGCGCTCGAAGCTCGCGGCGAGCTTCCGCCGGTCGCCCGCCCAGCGCGCGGTCTCCGCGAGAAGCCGCGCGACCGCCGCGTCCTCTGCGCCGCCCTCGATGTGCCGGCTCGCCATCCGCCGCACCAGCGAGGCGTATACCCCGAGGTTCGCCGCGTCCGCCGGCAGGTCCGGATCGATGTCGGCCTTGATCTTGAAGTAGGTCCCGAAATCGGGATCGACGGAGAAGAAGGCATAGTACCAGCGCGGGGCGCCCACGATCACGACCTTGAGGTCGAGCGGAATCGCGTGGGGCACCGGCGCGCCCGCGAGCGGCGGGCCCGGGCTCAGCGGCGGCTCGATCCGGATGCAGCGGTCGCGGAGCGCCCCCTTGAGGAAGGTCCAGACCATCGGCTCCGCCGCGACCGATTCCGCGCGCAGCACGAGGATGCCGCCGTTCGCGCGATGGAGCGCGCCCGCGCGAATGTGGCGGTGATCGGTGACGGCGATCCCGCCGGTCATCCGGTACTCGAAGCGGCCGAAGATTTTCTCGTAGCTCGGATGCGGCTCCAGCACGACCGGCGCCTCGCCGTTGTCGCCGTGATCGACGAAGAGATTGACGCCGTAGCGCTCGTCGAGCGCCTCCTGGCGCGCGCGCTCGGTCTCGGCATCGGCCGAAGGCGCCAGCATGTCCAGATGATCGATCAAATCCGCGCGGAGCTCGACGATCCAGCGCCGGAGGCCCGCATATGTTCCGAACTCCGCCGCGATCGGATCCATGAGCGGTGCCAGCGCGGCGTCCGCGGCTTGGCGGCGCGCCTCGCGCACGGCCTCCGCGAATTTGACCTCGCTCTGCCGTGCCGCCTGGACGAAGAGGCCGAGATTCTGCCGCACGGCCGCGAAGCCCTCGAGCCGGCGCTGGCGCTCCGCCTCGGGCAGATGTCCCAGCGCCTCGGGCTCGTTGCCGGGGAGGGGGTTGAGCGCGAGGCCCTGGGGCGTGCGCTCGATCTTGAGGCCGCGCTCGGCGGCGAAGGCCTCGAGCTCTGCGAAGGCGGCGCCGACGGCCTGCTGCATCGACTGGCTCTCGCGATCGAGGCGGGCCGCGAACTCCGCGGCCTCGAAGGCGCGTGCCAGCGATTGCCGGAACGCCGGAAGGAGCGTCGCGATCCGGTCGCGGAAGAGGCGCCCGTGCCCCGCGGGCAGGCGATATGGCTGCGGCCGGTCGGGATGCCGGAAGTTCTGGAGATAGAGCCAGTCCGAGGGCGGCGGCAGGGTCTTCGCGTGCTCGGCGAGAAGCTCCAGCGTCGCCGTCATGCGCCCGCTCCTGTCCTCGCCGACGACGAAGATGTTGAAGCCCATCTCCGGCACGCGGAGCCCGAAGGCGAGCGCGTCGCGCGCGCGGCGGTGCGAGGAGAGATCGAGGATGTGCGGCGGCTCGGCCGCCGCGGGCGCTGGCAGCGCGAAGGCCGGCGGCCCGACGGCGTCGGCCGCGAGCGGGCGCGCGCTCATGCGGCCGTCCGTGCGCCGCGCTCCCTGAGCCGCCGCTCGATCGCGTCCCAGACCAGCGCCTCGATCTTCTTGCCGTCGAGGCGGTTGATCTCCTGGATGCCCGTGGGGGAGGTCACGTTGATCTCGGTGAGGCACTCGCCGATCACGTCGATCCCCACGAAGACGAGGCCCTGCTCCTGCAGCACCGGGCCGAGCGCCGCGCAGATCTCGCGCTCGCGCTTGGTGAGCGTCGTCTTCTCCGCGCGTCCTCCCACGTGGAGATTGGCGCGGGCCTCGCCCTCGGGCGGCACGCGCAGCACGCCGCCCGCGGCCTCGCCGTCGACGAGGATGATGCGCTTGTCGCCCTGGCGCACGGAAGGCAGATAGCGCTGCACCATGATGGGCTCGCGGTAGAGCGTGGTGAAGAGCTCGAGGAGCGCGTTCAGGTTGTCGTCCTCGGGCCGGAGATGAAAGACGCCGGCGCCGCCGTTCCCGAAGAGCGGCTTCAGGATGATCTCGCCGTGCTCCCGGCGGAAGGCGACGATCTCGTCGCGGTCGCTGCTGACGATCGTCGGCGGCATCAGCGTCGCGAAATGCGTCGCGAAAAGCTTCTCCGGCGCATTGCGGACGCTCACGGGATCGTTCACCACGAGCGTCGTCTCGCGGACGTGCTCGAGGAGGTGGGTCGCGGTGATGTAGGCCATGTCGAAGGGCGGGTCCTGGCGCATCAGAATCACGTCCGCCGCGGCGAGATCGATCGTCTCCATGGGCCCGAGCGTGTAGTGCCGTCCCGCCTCCCGCCGGACCTCGAGCCGCTGGCCCCGCGCCGTCAGCCGGTCGCCGCGGAGCGTCAAGCGCCGCGGCAGATAGTGATAGAGCGCATGCCCCCGCGCCTGCGCCTCGAGCGCGAGGACGAAGGTCGAGTCAGCGTCGATGTTGATGGACTCGATGGGGTCCATCTGGATGGCGACGACAAGGCCCATGATGTCCCGTCCCTTGCGAATTTCGCGGGGAGTATCGGGGGGGAGGCTTTCCGGGGCAAGCGCCCTCACCCTCCCATGGCGAAGCCATGGGAGGGTGAGGGTGCCTGCCCCTCGCGAAAACGCGAACAAGCCTCCGCTTCTAGTTTTCTATTCAATAGCGTACCCTAGGCGGGAAGAGGGCGCTCGAAGACGCCGGTCTGGGAGGGCGAACGCGTGCGGGTGAACTGGCGGGCCGGGGCCCAATACCCCGCCCAAAGGCTAAGCCTATGACGGCCGTGCCGATTTCGGCAGCGGCGCCGCTCCTTTCCGTGCGCGACATCTCCGTCCGCTTCGGCGGCATCGTGGCGCTCGACGGCGTCTCCTTCGAGGTCGCCCAAGGGCAGATCTGCGGTCTCATCGGGCCCAACGGGGCCGGCAAGACCACGCTCTTCAATTGCCTCTCCCGGCTCTACCGCGCCGAGCGCGGGAAGATCGATTTCGAGGGGAGGCCGCTCTTCGAGGTGCCGCGCCACGCGATCGCAGCGCTCGGCATCGGCCGCACCTTCCAGAACCTCGCCCTCTTTCGCAGCATGTCCGTCCTGGAGAACGTGCTGATCGGGAGCCATTGCAGGAGCCGCGGGAGCTTCCTTGCGAACGCGCTCCGCCTTCCCGCGGTCGGCGAGGAGGAGAGGCGGGTGCGCGCGCGCGCCGAGGCGCTGCTCGAGGAGCTCGGCCTTCAAGGGGTTGCGGCGACGCCCGTGAGCGCGCTCCCCTTCGGGACGCAGAAGCGCGTCGAGCTCGCCCGCGCGCTCGCGAGCGAGCCGAAGCTGCTGCTGCTCGACGAGCCCGCGGGCGGCCTCAATCACGAGGAGGTCGATCGCCTCCGCGAGCAGATCCGAGGGCTCCGCGACCGCCGCGGCATCACCGTCCTCCTGGTCGAGCATCACATGAACCTGGTGATGCGCGTCTCCGACAAGGTCGTGGCGCTCGACTTCGGCCGCAAGATCGCGGACGGCACGCCCGCGGCGGTGCAGAGCCACCCCGACGTGATCCGGGCCTATCTCGGAGAAGCCGCGTGACGGCGGCGCTCCTCGAGACCCGCTCGCTCGCCGCCTTCTACGGGCCGACCCAGGTCCTCTACGACGTCGACCTCGACGTGGCCGAAGGCGGCATCACCGCGCTCCTGGGCGCCAATGGCGCCGGCAAGACCACGCTTCTCCGCGCGCTCTGCGCGATGGTGCGGCGCGCGGGCGCGGTGCGTTTCGGCGGCGGGAGCCTGGACAACCTCGCGACCGAGGACGTGGTGCGGCTCGGCATCGCGCACGTTCCGGACGGCCGCGGCACCTTCGTGCATCTCACGGTCGAGGAGAACCTCCGCCTCGGCGCCTATGCGCGGCGCGACAAGGCGCAGGTCGCAGGTGATTTCGAGCGGGTCTACGGCTATTTCCCGCGGCTTCGCGAGCGGCGGACGCAGCAGGCGGGAACCCTCTCCGGCGGCGAGCAGCAGATGCTCGCGATCGCGCGCGCGCTCATGCTGCGCCCGCGCCTCCTGTTGCTCGACGAGCCCTCCTTCGGCTTGGCGCCGCTCATCGTGCGCGACATCTTCACGATCCTGCGCACCATCAACCGCGAGGACCGCGTGAGCATGCTCGTCGTCGAGCAGAACGCCAACTTGGCCCTCGACCTCGCCGATCACGCCTATCTCCTGGAGACCGGGCGCGTGGTCATGGGCGGCACCGCCGAGCGCATCCGCGGCGACGAGGCCGTGCGGCGCTCCTATCTCGGATATTGAGGACGGAGCGGCAATGGCGGCATTCCTGCACCAGGTGTTCTCGGGCCTCGCCACCGGCGGCATCTACGCCTCGGTGGCGCTCGCCCTCGTGATGATTTACCAGGCGACGCATCACGTTAACTTCGCCCAGGGCGAGATGGCGATGTTCTCGACCTACATCTGCTCCTCGCTGATCGCCTGGGGGTTATCCTATTGGATCGCCTTCCTGCTCACGCTCGCGATCGCCTTCCTCGGCGGTCTCGCGATCGAGCGCATCGTCGTGCGCCCGGTGGAGAAGGCGCCGGTGCTCTCGGTGGTGATCGTCTTCATCGGCCTCCTCGTCATCATCAACAGCATGGCCGGCGCCATCTACAGCTATACGATCAGGCCCTTCCCGAGTCCCTTCCCGACCGATGCCTGGTATGCGGGCTCCTTCATCAACGCGCACGAGGCGGGCTCGATCGGGGTGACTTTCGCCGTGCTGGCGCTGGTCTATGCTTTCTTCCGCTTCACGCCGCTGGGGCTCGCGATGCGCGCGGCGGCGCAGAACCCGGTCTCGAGCCGGCTCGTCGGTATCCGCGTGGGCTGGATGCTCGGGATCGGCTGGGGGCTCGCCGCCGCGATCGGCGCCGCCGCGGGCATCATGGCGGCGCCGATCTTCTATCTCGACCCCAACATGATGGGGAGCATTCTCCTTTACAGCTTCGCCGGCGCGCTCCTCGGCGGAATCGACAACCCCTGGGGCGCCGTCATCGGCGGATTTGCCATGGGCGTCCTCGAGAACCTCGCCGGGGCATATCTCGTGGGGACGGAGATCAAGCTCTCCGTCGCCCTCATCGTCATCGTGGGCGTGCTGGTGGCGAAGCCCTCGGGCCTCTTCGGCCGCCAGCTCGTGAGCAGGGTCTGACGCCATGGCGAGCGTGAGCGAGACCGAGACCGCGCCTCGCGCCCGCGAGATCGCGGGCTTGAGCCTCGCGCGCTGGCGCGCGATCGGGCTCGCGGCTTTTCTCCTGGCGTCCTGCGTCCTGCCGTTCTTCCTCAGCAACTATCACAACCTCCAGCTCACGATCGTGGTGATCTACGCGATCGCGCTGATGGGCCTCAATCTCCTCACGGGCTTCAACGGCCAGATCTCGCTGGGCCACGGCGCCTTCTATGCGATCGGCGCCTACACGACGGCGATCCTCACCGCCAAATTCGGCGTGCCCTATTGGGCGACGGTGCCGGTGGCGGGCATCCTCTGCCTCCTTGTCGGCTTCCTGATCGGCGTGCCGGCGCTTCGGCTCGAGGGGCTCTACCTCGCGCTCGCGACCTTCGCATTGGCCTTGGCGACGCCGCAGCTCCTCAAATTCAAGCCGCTCGACCCCTGGACCGGCGGCGTCCAGGGCGTGCTCCTGCGGCGGTCGGCCTCGAACCCGCCCTGGGGCCTGCCGCTCACGCGCGACCAGTGGCTCTATTTCCTCTGCCTTGCCATCGCCGTTCCCATGTTCTGGGCGGCGCGGAACCTGATCCGCGGCCGCATCGGGCGCGCGATCGTGGCGATCCGCGATCATCCCGTCGCGGCGGAGACGATGGGCGTCAACATCGCGCTCTATAAATCCGCGACCTTCGGCGTGAGCGCGCTCTACACCGGCGTCGCCGGGGCCTTGGGCGCGGTCGTCGTGGGCTTCGTCGCCCCCGAGAGCTTCCCGCTCTTCCTCTCGCTGAGCCTCCTCGTGGGCATCGTCGTGGGCGGGCTCGCCTCGATCGCCGGGGCGATCTTCGGCGCCTTCTTCATCGAGTTCGTGCCGAACCTCTCCGACGAGCTCTCGCGCAACATTCCCACGATCGCCCAGTGGCTCCTCGGCTACACGCCGAACGTCGCCGAGCGCGCCGCGACCGCGGCGCAATGGACGATCTACGGGCTCGTTCTAATTGCCTTCATGTATCTGATGCCCACGGGGATCGCGGGCTTTATCCGTCTCGCCTGGGCGCGCCTTACGCGCTCCCGGGGGAAGCACCCATGAGAGGGCGCGAGGACGATCCGGAACGACGGCTCAACGCAAAGGAGGAGACCATGCTTTCACGACGCAGACTCTTGAAGACCACCGCCCTCTCGGCGGCGGCGCTCGCCGCACGGGGCGTGCCCGCCTGGGCCGCGAGCACGCCGGGCGTCACCGCGACCGAGATCAAGATCGGGCAGACCATGCCCTACAGCGGCAATGCCTCGTCCTACGGCAACATCGGCAAGGCCGAGCTCGCCTACTTCAAGATGATCAACGAGCAGGGCGGCATCAACGGGCGCAAGATCAACCTGATCAGCCTCGACGACAGCTACAGCCCGCCGAAGACCGTGGAGCTCGTCCGCCGGCTCGTCGAGCAGGAGGAAGTGGCCTTCCTCTTTCAGACCCTCGGCACGCCCTCGAACTCCGCGATCTGGCAGTACTGCAACGACGAGAAGGTGCCGCAGCTCTTCGTCGCCACCGGCGCCACCAAGTGGAACGACCCCAAGGGCCATCCCTGGACCATGGGCTGGCAGCCGAACTACCAGACCGAGGCGCGCATCTACGCCAAGCAGATCCTCGCGACCAAGCCGAACGCCAAGATCTCGATCCTCTATCAGAATGACGATTTCGGTAAGGATTACGTCATCGGCCTCAAGGCCGGGCTCGGCGACAAATACGACAAGATGGTGGTGAAGGAGCTCTCCTACGAATCGACCGACCCCACCGTCGACTCCCAGATCGTGACGCTGCAGGGCTCGGGCGCCGACACGCACCTCACCGCGGCGATTCCGAAATACGCGGCGCAGGCGATCCGCAAGGCCTACGACATCGGCTGGAAGCCCACGCACTATCTCACGAACGTCGCGATCTCCGTCGGCGGCGTGCTGGAGCCCGCGGGCCTGGAGAAGTCCCAGGGCATCATCAGCGCGGACTACCGCAAAGACACCAGCGATCCCCGCTGGAAGGACGACGCCGGCTACAAGCAGTGGCTCGCCTTCATGGCGAAATACATGCCGGACGCCGACCTCAAGGACAACAACTACCCCTACGGCATGATGGTCGCGATGACGCTGGTGCAGGTGCTGAAGCAGTGCGCCAACGACCTCTCGCGCGAGAGCATCATGAAGCAGGCCGCGAGCATCAAGGATTTCGAGCTCCCGATGCTGCTGCCGGGCATCAAGCTCAACACCTCGGCCACGGACTTCGCGCCGATCAAGCAGATGCAGCTGCAGCGCTTCGAGGGCAAGAGCTGGGGACTCTTCGGCGACGTGCTCTCGGGCTGAGCCTAGAACGGTCGCCACTGAAAAGGGCCTGGCCGCGTCGGCGGCCAGGCCCTTGCTATTTGAAGCCCGGCGGCACGACGGCCGCCGGGAACATGCACCCTACGCGTTACTTCTTCTTCTTGCCGCCCTTCTTCTTGGCGGTTTTCCGTTTCGCCTTCTTGGTCTTGGTCGACTTTGCAGCCGCCATCGACCGTGTCTTACGACGCTTACGCTTTGGCATGGATCAGATTCCATGTGGGTTGCAGGAGACATCAATATACAGAAAATTCGCTTGACAAGAAATAAGAAAAGTAATTTCCG
>Ga0335082_10001793_pt1 | contig 22943 bp, 20 predicted proteins | sample Lox_Sample_41_FD_206718 | JGI IMG/M metagenome (GOLD analysis project Ga0335082, IMG submission 206718) | Soil microbial communities from Loxahatchee National Wildlife Refuge, Florida, United States - Lox_Sample_4.1 | ecosystem: Environmental > Terrestrial > Soil > Wetlands | place: USA...
ATAAGCGAAGATAATTGTAACGCCCGAGATCCAGAAAATGTATGTCACTTTGTGACTCCGAAGAGAACCACTTTGGTTTGCAGAAGGATCAGCACATCGAGAGCATCCCGAGAGTTCACCACCTCCGCTCCCGACTCCGAAAGGCTCTGCAACACCGTTTGCTTACGGTCGCCGCCGCCAAGCACGTAGACTCGCTCACGAAGGAAGGGTTGGCACACCAGCCAGTAATAAATCCTCCGCCAACCCATCAGGCCGGCGGTTAGGATAATCAAACCCCGTTGGCAATACTCTACTTCCGACCGATAATACAGAAAACACATAAGTGATCGCTGCCAGCAGAAGCGCGAGTGAGCCGACCCAGGTGAAGATGCGGAAATAACTCTCGACCTGCGAGTCATGCCGCTCCGGGGTGTACGAATCATAGAAATAAAAGCAAACCCAACGACCGACACCCAAACCATTGTCAAACCAATAAGCCGTTTGAATTCTTTCTCCTCTATACGGAAAGCAAACTGCTGCAAGATAAAAACCCAGAGAAGCAGCACCTGTCGGTATTTCCAAGGAAGCGTGTTGTCGATTTAGTGCCCAGCAGCAGTCAGCACACACCACGTTAGGATAGTGTCCACCACAGCGCCGCGCGTGGCGGTCTCTGAAACCTTCTGCGCACGAGGGCGGTAGCCAGGAGGATGCATGCTGCAAACGCGCCTACGAACCAGATGAGCGTCTTACCGCCGTCACTGTCGACAAGGGCACGACTGTCGAAAGGCAACCAAAACAAAGACTGCGAGTGCAGTCTTCACAGGCCAACGCAATACCGGCAGCATGACGACCATAACGGCAAGGGGTAAGCATCGGGATTCACCCACTGTTATCGAGAACGAGAGCACCAGCGACAACCAACCCGATCCTAAGCCGCTGGTACGTGACCGGCCGCGAGAACGTATTTGTGGTAGTCGCCGACGACGCCATAAAAACCAACCGACTTTGTTGACGGTGGCTTTACTCTTGAAAATCCTCTATGCTGAAACAGTCTCCGCGACCTTACCGCGAGTTCGCGTACACTACCCGTCGATAAATGTCTAGTGTTTTTTCTGCAATGCATGTCCAGGACAGAGAACCGGCGCACAGTCTTTGGACCGCCTTCTCCATGCCGGTTCTCAGCTCCGGATCGGTCAGGATGTCAAACAGCGCCTTCGTCAGCTGCGCCGCATCTCCCGGTTGTACCACGAAGCCGTGAACTCGATCCCGGATGGTTTCCGGGATGCCCCCGACGTGAGTGGCAATGATGGGTTTGCCGAAGGCTAGGGCTGTCATCAGCACTCCGCTTTGATCGATCTCGCGATAGGGAAGCACGACCACGGTGGCGGACTGGAACAGACTCGGTACTTCCTTCTCGGGAACGAATCGCAAGTCCCAGGTTACCCTGTTTTCAATTCCCAATTTTGCGGACAGCATTCGCAACGACCCAAGTGGCCGCCCCGGCTGGCCTGCGATGACTAGCCGTGTCTGGCTCATAATTCCTGGCGGGAGCGCCGCAAAAGCCCGCAGTAACAGATCCACTCCCTTGGAATGCTCGATCCTACCGAAAAAGAGTACGACCGCTTCGCTCGAAGCTTTTGGACCGTGCTCCGGTTTCACCTCTTGGTACCAATCTAAGGGGCCGTGTGGTACCACGTGTACCTTCTCCTGCGGCATCCACCGATTCTCCAACACCCTTTGTTTGCTGAACTTGCTGTGGACGATCAGAGCACTAAAATGCTTGAAGACTGAATCGATGCCGGTCTCCTGCTGCAAACGCACGATTAAGCCAGAGCGCGAAAAATTCGTGTCGTGTAACGTCAAAACTAGCGGGGCGATCCGATTGAGCCTGGATAGGAACAAGCGGTCGAGTATTGGAATTGGCAGCCATTGAAAATGGATCACATCGGGTTTTAGCTTACGCAATCCGGTACTAAAGTGTCTCATGCTGAGTATGTGCTCAGCTCCCTTTGCTAACTTCCACACCCAACGTCGAGAGTGTCTTCGACCCAGGCCGTGCGTGATTTCGTAGAAGGCGTCCCATGATGCAAAAGGCCAAGAAGGCTCCCATTGATCGTAGAGATATTTGCTGCGTGCCAGTATTACTCCGCATCCAGCTACGTGTAGTGCATTGCAAAGAGAATAATCGTAAGGCAGACTGAAGCATGAGGGGTCCGTTACCACCGCCAGCATGCTTGCCCGACCTGACCTCTGCCGAACTTCCTCGCCTAGAGCTTGGAAGCGAGAATCTAAGGTGGCAGAGCCTAAGTGCATTTGCCTTCGGATGAGCATTTCGCACTATGTGTTAATAGAGTTGAAGTGTTCGAATTCGCGGGGCTTGGTGGAGACTGGAAGCAGCTCGGCGTGGAGCGCTCGATGAGGATATCCAGACCGATTCTCGTTTTCCACGTCTCCAGCACATCATGATACGGAGTTTCAAATGACCCTGGCCGGTGGCCGGGGACCACTCGGCACGTGCGGCGTCACCACCACCGCTTCCCATCCGAACTGGGGCAAGAACTTTGCCAACGCTCCTGGTCGGATCGAGCCAATCGTAGGCCGTGGCGCATAGTGAAATGTCATCAGCAGTAGTCGTTGCACGTTAGGAGTACACCCGGTGGGACCAAGCGGACCTGCTGGTTTTCAGGGCAGACGCGCTCGGGGAGCGCTTCGTACCGGCCAATCATACCAGCGCAACGTGGCCGGCTCTGCGACCGCCGTGCGAGCCTCGCCGCGCTGCTCCTCCTGCGCCGTTCGGACAGCAACGGCCAACAGCATCCAGGCCAGCCAGAACCACTTGTCCCACATCACGCCGATGAAGAAAGCTGCCACCAGGATCGCGTAGCAGGCGGCCTCGTAGGCGACGATCACCCCGCCAATCTTGTCAGGCACGTTCTTTCTGCACCGGCTGGCCGCCCGCAGTTGGCCAACTATGGCAGCGAGCATCAATGCCAGGCCGACAACGCCCGTATCGACGGCAATCTCCAAATAGCTATTGTGGGCGGGGGTGGCTGATTGTTTGCCCTCAAGAAGTGGAGCGCTTCCGATGTGCTCTCGATAAGCATAGGGAAAGTTATTTAAGCCAGCTCCTAGCAACGCATAGTGCTCAAAGGCCACCAGGCCCCCTTCCCATATGACCGTTCGACCTGACCCTCCGTCATCCGCAGCATTCTGCAAACGAGTGAAGAAGGCGCCTGGCAGAACGAACGCGAGCGCCACGAAGATTGCAACCAGCGGAATCGTCATGCGTCGCGAGACCTGGTGTGTGTACATATAGAACAGAATCATGACAGCAACCGCAACCAGCGACCCGCGAGACATGGTGACAAGTATTCCGAATACAAGGGTGGCGGCTGCCACCAGCCATCCCAGTCGTGCTAACCGCGAGCGTGGGGTCAGGAAACCATGGACCGCTAACGACAGCGGTAAGAGCAAGCTAGCCGCAAAATAGTTCGGATCTGCGGCTTTGCCCCCCGCCATCAGGGATGCTCGAGTCGTGCCATGATAGCCGGCTCCGCCGTAGAACAGAAAAATTGTATAGACTGCCGCGGGGCACGCTCCCGCGACGACGAATAGCGAAATGGTTCGAAGCTCCTTGCGGCTGATGTTTGTCGAGAGGACAACCAGGTAAAGCGAAAGCAAAGAGACCGCAGTAGGCAGTCTGCTGATCGCAGGTTTCCACTCCAGTGCCCACAGGACCGTCACTGCCGCCCACGCGACAAACAACGCCCACCAAATGGCTTGGCGAGGTGGCCTGTGGAGATCCTTCTTCACCAGCGCCGTGCCCAACAAGATCGCCGCTACCGCTGCTCCAGCTATCAAGGTTAGGGTTAGCCCCTCCGGACCGACAGCGGTGAGCGCGTCGAAAGGCAGCAGAAACGCATACACTCCAAGACAAAGCTCACGGGGTCGAAGCACCAAGATCGGCAAAACGAGTAGAGCGACAACCAGGATCCAATTCGTGCCCGCAACGCTCGCAGCGATGGCGATGGCTAGGATCGTTGTGGCAGCAATGACTAGCCACCATCGATCGCTGCCAGCTAGCGCTGGAGTGGTTCCTGGCTGCACGGAAATCTTCACTGCACACCGCCTTCGAGGCCGGACATAGTCATCACCATCATCCACGCATAGCGCCCGCTGCCCGGAACCGCGCAGAAAAGAAAGCTATCTACCCGCCGCAAAGTGCTCTTCATCGCGGGAAAAATCTTCCACTTCCGGAATGGCACCGCAGCCAGAGATAAAGGGTTGTGCGCTCAAAATGCGGCGGATCTCAGCGCACGCCTTGTTCAGATTCAAATGGTGGAGAATAGATGACCCGCAATCTAAGTCAAAGCTGTCGGCGAAAGCTGTTTCTTTGGCATTCATCAGCAGGTACGCGCCCGCGATGCCATTCGCGCCAGCAGCCTTGGCCGTTTCTTGAACGGCTACGTCCGAAATGTCAATCGCTTAAAAGACGCGTCCCGATCCAGAGTGTGCCAGTTGAGGAAGGCCGCTCCGTTACGCGCTTTTGACGTCACGCAACAATGTCGCCATGCTCTGGTGCCGATCCGTACGATGAGCGTGGAGAGTCCGCGACAGTCTCTGCCAGTAGTAATGTATCGGCCCGAAACTATCCGGCCAGGGTGTCTTGCTCCATCGACAAATCTTCCTGTGATCGTGCTGCCGTGATGATCGGAATCTCATGCAGGGTGGCGGAACCCACAGGACGGCTCCAGGCTACATATCCGGACAAAACTTCCACCAGGGTGGAGAACAGCAGCGCTAGATCGCTTCTGAAGGTTGCACGTGCAGCGTAGTCCACGTCCAGTTGCATCTTCTTGGGCAAAATGCTATGGATGTAATAGGTTTCCAGTTCTTCATCCCGAACCTTCTTCGGCAGCATCTCCTCTTCGTGCCGAAAATAGACTGTGGCGGCGCCGGTCATACCGGGACGGATCGAGAGAAACTCCCGGAGCTCCTGGCCTTGCCCGAGCAAGCGCCGCAGGTGCGGCCGGGGTCCTATGATGCTCATGTCGCCAATGATCACATTCCAGAGTTGCGGGATCTCATCCAGCTTCCACTTACGCAGGAAGCGTCCCACCTGCGTGATGCGCGAATCTCCGGCGCGGGTGAGGCCGACCTTGAATCCAGTTCCTTCCGTCCTCATCGTGCGGAACTTATACATGCGGAAATCCCTGCCGTCCATGCCCGTGCGATGGTTGACGTGAAGGGCCGGCCCCGCAGAGTCCAGCTTAATCAGCAATATTATCAGCGGGATCAGTGGAACAAGTGGGATCAGGAGTGTCGTCGCCACTACAAGATCGAAAAAGCGTTTTTGCCGCGACCCGCTCCAGGAGCTCGGCCGGAATGAATTGATAGTTTCCAGCTTGGGCTCGTCTTGTCGGATTGTGGACCTCAAGGTGTGTGGCATGACTGGTTGTTTGGATCCTCCCTGGCGGTTATTAGACGAGAAACGGAAACAGAAGGGCTGGAGCTGCTGAGCTGGACTTGGGGGCCGAAGACACCGGTTTTTTTCGATGGTCATTGATTGTGACATGAGTAGAGGTTGCGTCCTCCTGGACTCGTATCTACCTTGCCGGCGCCCCGTGGGCGACGCCGGCAACTTGAAGTTTTTTAGGGGGAGAACTGGGACTAGCTTGCCGGGCTCTGAACTATTTCGTAGTGTAATCGTTGGTGTAGCCGTAGTAATAATGCTTGTAATCAACCAGGCCCATGTCGGCGCCATTTAGCACTACTTGAAGAATTGGCGCGCCGTGGACTTCAGAGATCAACTCCACACTGCGACGCATCGCCTGGCGGGTGGTCACGCCGGATCTCCCTACCAGGACCACGGCATCCACCATAGTCGAGAGGGCGCGTCCATCCACAAAGGGAAGGATGGGAGCGGAGTCGATGATCACGAAGCCGAAACGTTCCCGCAGGGATGCCAGAGTCTGCTCCATTTTCTCGGAGCAGATGAGCTGGCCAAAGTTGCCTTTGGACCGTCCCGCCGGCAGTACGGAGAGATTGCTCATTTTGGGAATTTCCAGCAGGGAATTTTCCAGCATCGCATCCCCAGTCAGCACATCCCCCAGCCCCTGGCCGGTCGCCAGGCTGAAGGCGCCTGCTACCCTGCCCTTGCGCAGGTCGGCATCTACCAGACAGGTGTTAGCGTGCTGCGCCAGGGCATAGGACAGATTCAGGGCCACCGTCGTCTTGCCTTCTCCGGGCAGCGCGGAAACAATCAGCAAGGTCTGGGGCGGATTGTTGGGCCATGACAACATGATGGATGCGTACAACGCCTGTACCGCCTCACCCTCGGGCGAGTTGGGTCTTTCGAGAAAGAACGTGTCCGTCTTGCTGTCGCGAGTTGGACTGGGCAGGGTTCCTACAATTCGCTTGGGCCAACCCAGGCGGGCCCCGTCGTTTCCGCCTTCGGTGATGGCGGGAATTACCGATACATTGGCGCTGCCGATCCATCTGCGGATGTCTTCCGGCGAGCGCAGCTTGTTATCCAATTCCTCGGAGATGAAGGCTAGCGCAATGCCGCCTACCAGTGCGGCCAGCAGGCCCACGCCAAAGTTCAACAGGGGACGGGGATGAATCGGCGTCTCCGGAACTCGCGCCGCATCGACGACCTGAATATCGGCAGATCTCGAAGCCGCCGCGATTCCTGCTTCCTTGATGCGACCGTACAGGGAGTTGTAAAGCGCCACATCGGCTTCGACTTCCTTTTTCAGCGCCGAGTATTTGGCCATCTTATCCAATTCCTGACTGGTCCCCTTCATTTCCGCTCCCATCATGCTTTCGCGTGCCTGGGCTGCGGCATAACTTGCACGCAGTGAATTGACAATCGCCTTTTTCTGAATATCGATTTGAGTCTGTAATTCGTCCACTTCACTCTGCAGCTTCTTGGCGGCGGGATGATTGGCACCGTACACCACCATGGCCTGAGAAAGAGCTGCGCGCGACTCCGCCAGTTTCTGGTTCAGCGCCTGCACCACCGAGTTGGTGCGAACCTCTGGCAGCGAGTCAGGATTGTCCACGTTCCTCAACAGGGCCTGCAGCTGAATCCTCTCCGACTGAGCCATAGTTTGCTGCCGGCTGAGTTCACCCATATGCTCGGTGAAGGTACTCTTGTTGCTGTCAATATCGGTGATCCCGATGGATTGTTGAAACTGCGCCAGGGCTTGGCTGGAATCATCCATCTTCTTGCGAATGTCATCGAGCTGGCGAGAGAGCCATTCCGAGGACTTCATCACCGCGTCATGGCGGTTGCGAAAACTCTGGTCGATGAACTCGTCTACCGCAGCGTTGGCCACCTGGGCCGCGAGTTGCGGGTCGGTACTGGAGAAGCTGATCAGGATAAGCCGGCTGGCGGTGTCGCGTTTGACCTTGAAGGCGCCCTTGAAGGCCGCTAAGGCGTTGCTCTCTTGCATGGTGAGCTGCCCGGCGTCGTCTGATCTCACGTTCGACTCTTTCAAGGCTTGCGCATCGAGCTTGCCCACCATCGCCGGGTTCTGGTCGAGCCGCAACTTCCGAATCACATCAATGGCCAGAGTGTCTCCCTGCAACACTTGAGCCTGGGTCTCGAGATACTCCGCATCGGCCGATACTGTGGTCCCATTCAAAGAGAACTTCTCGCCGGAGGGGTCGATTTCTACCCGTGCGGTGGCTTCGTAAATCGGCTTGCTAAAAACCGTGAACGCGGCCACGGTGACCATGACCACGCAGGCAAACAACGCAGAAAGTTTCCAGTGCTTCTGGAGGATTGCGAGCGCCTGCAACCAGTCGACGGATTTGAACTCCGCGGCTCCCGGAACCATTACCGGCTGGGACGCTGGGTTGTCCACCGGAGCGACTGCCAGATGGGCCGGTCTCCGCTGTCCAATTCCCTTACCTACCTGCCGCATCAGTTCGAAATTTCTGCTCACTCCACGCCTCCCGACCTTTGTTTGTAATCTGGTTCTTCGTAACCTGGTTCAATGTGACGGCTCAATCCTGCCTGCTTTTGCCCCGCCGTAGTCCGCTCAGCTGTTTCAGGGGCGCGCTCCATAAATGGCCAATCCGCTGGCGGTCTGGATGATTGCTTCCAGAGTGCGTCGGGTCGCCGTCTTGGCGACGCTATTAGGCACGAAGATGATATCCTCGGCCTGCAGGCGAACGTCCGGAGCCTTCGACGACAACATGTCCTTCAAAGGCAGGGGTGTCTCCTGGGGACCGTTGCGCGTTTTGCGAATCAATTTCGCCTTGTTCAAGGCCGCAGTGGGGTTGGTGCCTTCAGCCACCGCAATCGCCTGCAGCACGGTCATGTCGGTGCCATTGTCCATGGTCACGCCACTCGGTCTTTTCACGTCGCCGACGACGTACACCACGCCCGCCCGCGATACTGTGATGGTGTCGCCGGCAAAAACTTCAATGTTGCTCTTGGCTGATTCCGTAGCGTCGTTCGACAGAACCAGGTTGCGCGGAGACTCGGGATGGTCGCGCCGGGTAACACTCACGACCCGGCCAGCCTTCTGGCTGGTACCTCCCGCAAGGGCCAGCACGTCAAATAGCCGCCGCGAACCCAGCACGGGATACACTCCCGGCTTCTGCACCTCGCCCAGCACCGAAATACCCTGGGTGGCATATTCCTTGGTGAAAATCGATACCTGGGGATGGTTGTAGAAACCGCCGCCTTCCAACTTCCTCGCGATCAGGCTTTGGGCTTCACTCGTGGTCAACCCGCCGAGATGCACCGCGCCGATAAAGTTCAGGGAAACATTTCCCGTCTGATCGACCCGCACTTCCTGATCGGATTCAGGTGCGCCCAGGACGCTCACCTTCAGCAGGTCCCCGCCTCCAATCGTAAGCTCAGAAGGGCTGGCGGTCGCGCTTTCGCTGCCGGCCGCAGAACTATCCGTCGTTGCCACCGGCTGGGCCGTGCCGGTGGGGGATGGTGCGCTCTGCGACCAACTCTTTAGGGAGGTGGCCGAAGTGAAGCAGGCCAACAGCACCACGGCATACCCGAGTCCGCGAATTGCTTCAGATTGCCACATGTTCACACCTGGTCTGGCATCGGTTGTACACCCTGATTCTAGTCCGCTGCAGTCTTGATGTTTCATCTAAATGCTCAGATGCTCTTTCTCCCAATCGCGATGGGCTGTTCGTGTTCTTTGGGGAGGCCGCGCTCGCGAGACGAGCCACCATTGGCGTAACTGAACTGGGGAACGGGAGGACTCATGCCATATTGCTCAATCTTGTAAAGCAGCGTGCGGTAGCTGACCTGCAGCAGACGCGCTGCCGTTTTCCGGTTCCAGCCCGCTTGATCGAGCGCGCAGGCGATGGCATTGCGTTCGGTCTCGCCCTTGACACTTTGCACCAGCGACTTCAAGCCGGCCAGACTGGGCTGGGGTTCCATCGGCTCTGCCGACAACTCCATTCGCGCCTCCGACGGCAGATACGATTCCCAGAACACCATGTCGCGGTCGGGTTGCGGGCTGCCCACACTGGGCCCGCCGTCGCCCATAACCAGATATCGCTTCACAAACCTTTCCAGTTCGCGAAGATTTCCTGGCCACGAATGGCGCTGACAATCCGCAAGAGTGGCCGCGGAAAAGCTTCGCACGGGCAGGCTATAACGCCGGGCCAGCTGGTTCATGAAGTGGGCTAGCAAGAGCGGAATCTCCTCCTTGCGCTGCCGCAATGCCGGCACGTGCATGGTAAATGCGCTCAGCCGGTAATACAGGTCCTCGCGCAGTCTGCGCTCGGCGATGGCTTGCTCAATGTTGACCTGGGTGGCGGCCACAATACGGACATCGATCCCGATCCGGGTGTCGCATCCCGACCGGACAAAGTAGCCGTCTCGCAGCGCGTGCAGCAGCTTGGCCTGCAGGCCTATCGGCATTTCCGTGATTTCATCCAGGAACAGCGTGCCTCTCTGGCAGGCTTCCAGCTTGCTGAGCTTGGTCCGGCCGTTGCCGGTGGCCGACCCGAAGATCTCGCTTTCTAGCACATCGCCGGGCAATGTCGCGCAATTCAGCCGGAGGAAGCGGAAGCCGGATCTTACCGACAGCTTGTGAATCAGGCGGGCGGCCAGCTCTTTGCCAGAGCCGCTCTCCCCCAGGATCAATACGGGGGCGCTCACCTGCGCCAGCAACTCGGCCTGCGCACGCAGTTTGCGCATGGTCGGGCCGGCGGCCACGAAAAACATGTCCGCGCCAATCTGCTCGACTTCGTCGTTCAGAATCTCGCTCTCGCTGCTCTCCGTGTAATCGAAAAATGACCGCCGGATCGCGGTTTCGAGTTGCTCCGATTGTAGCGGGTAAAGCAGAAAATCCTGCGCCCCAAGACGAATCGCTTCCCGCTTCCGATCGGCATCGTCAGGGCCCGCCAGCACCAGGACCGGCAGCTCAGGACGCACTCGCCGCAGCCAGCTTAATGTGTGGAGGCTCTGCGAAGAATCCGACATCAGATCGAGCAGGACCAAGTCTGGTCCCGGGCCGGCACGCACGCGGTCCAGAGCTTCCCAGCCGCAGGAGACCGTTTCCACTTGCCAGTCACGTAACTCGCCGACGAAAGGAAGATCAGGCGCGAATCGTTCCTTGCTCACGAACAGAATTAGGGGTAGTTCCATTGAATTCTCGGAGAAGTGGGGAACTGCAACCAACAGGGTTCGGGGGAGGTCAGATACTACAGGGGCTCAACGTCGTAGCCTTCAACTCGCACCGCCAGAGACCGCTGGATGGCATCGACGGAAATAATCAGGGTACGATCTCCATCTGCCGAAAGCAGCACGCCTTCGACCCCATCCATCGAGCCGCCGCGGATGCGCACGCGCTGTCCCACTTTGAGGAAAGGGTGCGCCGAATACGCGACTTGCTGAGTCACCACCACGCGCAATGCTTCAATCTGGTCTTCGGGAATCGGGATGGCCTCGCCGCGCATACTGACGATGCCGAAAACGCCATTGGTCCGATAGACCCGCATTCGTTCTTGGTGATCGCTCACCACCATCTTGACGAACACGTAACAGCTGAACAAAGGAAGTTCTACTTTTTTCTTGCGATCGCTCCAGCGACGTATTTCGCTCACCAGAGGAAGAAAGGTTGTCAGGCCTTGCTCCTGCAGCCGTTCCGCAATGACTTTCTCATTCCGCGCCCGAGTCTGTATTGCGTACCAGCGTGCCGGCTCTTGCTTAGTCATGACTTGCGCGCCGGAGGATTGCCAGATTTGAATTGAAGAAGTTATGGCTTCGCCCTCTGAGTCCCGTAGGTGGAAAGACCCCAATGGTGCAGAAATTGTTGTGGCTGTTCAGCAAATACAGGGGGGAGGTACAATCTGGGACTGCTTAACTACAAGGCAAAGAATACCGGAGGATGCAAATTGCTGCAAGAGGCACGTCCACTCAGCGAAACAAGTCTCCTCGCCATAGACCATAAATCTCCATAACAATGAGTATTTGGTACTAGAGACTTATGACTCTATAAGAGGAGGTGCTCAAGCAAAACCAAAACCCCAAAATGATTACTATATGTTTATTATAATCTGTAGCCTACATGTACCATTCCAGGTCGGGTTAGCCTGCGAAAGAATTGCCGTCTAGCATTTTTTGCTGTATGTCTCATACTGATACTGATCGCCAAACGTACCATCACGAATGTTGCAAGCACATTCAACATTCTCTGGTTGCGTCTCTTAGATCGCTAAGTTAAACTCTTTCAGGCGTCGATGCGAAGCATTGCTTTCGTGACTCTCCCCCACGAACCAGCTGACTCCTCCCCCTTCTGTCTCGGAGACAAGTTTCTCCGTTGGAAAGTAATTGTTCCCTAAGCACGGCGGACTGGCGGTTGCGGGTCGTGCCACTAAAGTCGGAGGAGCGATGGAAAGCAGTAACGGTCCTGGAGGAGAAACCATTCGTGTGCTGGTGGTCGATGACACACGAATCCACACTCAGTTGCTGGTGGAAGTGCTGCGTCGAGATCATCAACTGGAGGTAAGCGCGCCTTCCGTCCGATCCCGGGATCTGGCGGAAACTGTGAGGCAGCAACGCATCGACGTCATGGTGCTGAGTTCGAACATTGATGAAGAACCCTTACGCGGATTCGAGTTGCTGCGCCAGGTGCGCGCAGCGAATCCTGATATCTTCGCCATCATGCTGCTGGACTCCTCCAAGAGAGAAACTGTCTTGCAGGCTTTTCATGCGGGCGCTCGGGGGATTTTCAGCCGGCACGATTCGGTGGAGAGCCTTTCCAAGTGCATTCGTAGCGTGTATGAAGGTCAGATCTGGGCGAACAGCGAGCAGATGACGTTCGCCGTGGAGGCACTCGCCTCCTCTCCCGTGGTGCGGGCAGTTGATGCCAACGGTTTGAGTCTGTTGTCGAAACGGGAGATGGACGTGGTTCGCAGCCTGGCCGAGGGACTCACCAATCGCGAAATTGCCGAGCGCCTGGGGTTGAGCCAGCACACCATCAAGAACTACCTATTTCGGGTATACGACAAGTTGGGAGTGTCCAGTCGCCTGGAACTGTTGTTCTTGACTCTGACCCAACCGGACTCGCCCCAGTCACCGGGATCAAATGCGCCCAACCCTTCACTGCCTCGACACAAAGAGCAAAACTCATTCACGCCGGCTAGCGTCAACAGCCCGGCTTATCCGCGGCCGGCAGCTAAGATCAGCGGTAACCCTAATGATCCCGATCTCCGCTTCCCCGCATCGACTGTGGGACGGGAGGATCTCAAACTCGAAAAGCAAAATCACCAGACGGGAACGCGCGCGAAGCCCAGAACTGCCTTCATGGGTACAGATCCGTTGGACTGAAGTACGTTATACGGTGGCGGGCTTATTGCTTCAGAGCTGTGGTTAACAGGTAGAAAACCTACGACCAGAAGGTCTGGAGTTCGAATCTTTCAGGGCGCACCATTCTTCTCAGATAGTTGCCGCCGAAATCCCGAATGCTGAATTGGGTCCAACGGCGAAATCGGCCCTGCTGATCCTGCTGATAATGGCTCGTGCCGATGTCACAGTACATCTCCTCGGCTGCCACCTACCGCGGCCGCCCGTATAGTACGACGGTGATCAAGATTTCTCCCGGGAAGGCACGCTCGCTCTGCACCTGAAATCTCTCCGCCAGAGCGGAGCGGACAACGGCTAGTTCATTGGGGTTGTCCCGTTCGTCGTGCAGAATAAGCCAAACCCTTTCGTGTCCAGTGATATCGTTTCCTATCTCGGCTCGGCTGAGGGGTCGCCCCGGGTCCGGCGGATACAAGACATCTGGTGCGGCTGCGAACTTATGTTCGCGCTCTGAGCGATGGACGTAGTAGCCATAGCAAAGAGCATGCGCTCGGTAAACAACCACGCCATCACCCGGTTGCTGGTTCTGCAAAATATATTTCACTGCGGAGCGCCAATCGGTGCTTTCTTCAGCAAGATTTGCGAAATATCGGTATGTGCCCCAGCCCGACAGCATGAGGGCCAGCGCGAGAACTGAAGCTCCGGCCCGCGACCCGTTGTACAGGTTCGTCAGACCGCGGGCCGCCAGAAGAACCAACGCCGGCACACACATCACCATATAGCGCGGATAGAAGAGTGGCTTGATTGGTGTCGCTGCGAGCGTCACCACCGGAGGCAGCAACAGCCACAAGATTAGAAGACGGACGGCCCATTTCTCCTGGTCCCGATGGATCATTTCGACCGGGCGCAGGAATGCCATCCCGCAAAGAAAGAGGTAGATCACCAGCAACCATATGCCGCCCTGACCGGTCACGAGCAGCAGGAACTCCCAAACTCCGGCGACCGATGGATGGGGAAGCCAGGCAATCTGACTTCCCGAATGGTGTACCAGCACAAACAACACCATGGGGGCGACCAGATGTTCGAAGAGAATCGCCACGATGACAGTTGTCCTCGTGGCCACGTGATATGGCTTAGGGAAGGCAATCGACAGAGCGTACGCGGCCAATACAAAGACGGCAAAGATGTGGGCATAGAAGGTCAGCGCAGCGGTTACGGTGAACGCAATCCAGTAACCCCGGTTGGGTCCGGATTCCATCGCGCGCACCAGAAAATAGGTTGCCACCACGAGGAGCAGAAGGAACAGGCTGTACCCGCGCGCCTCCTGCGACCAGTGGACGTGAAAGCCATGCACGCTCAACAGGGCGGCCGCTGTCAGACCGGTTTCGCGGTCGAAAAGACGGACCCCCAGCAAATAAATTGCCGGTATGGTAAGGACGCCGAAGAGCACGGAGAGACTGCGCACGGCAAATTCGCTGTCGCCGAGCTGAATCCAGGCACGGAGCAGGAGATAGTACAGCGCCATGTTGCCCTGGTAGTCCCAAAGCGTATGCCGGAAGTGGCGCCATGGCAGAGTAGCAAAACTGATGCTCGCCCCTTCATCAATCCATATGCTCCTCGCGGAGAGCGAGTGCATACGCAAGGCGGTCCCAAGGATCGTCGTGATTCCCAGAACTAGCCAAACGCGGGAAGACGAAACGATTGCGCGGCCAGAAGCCGGATTCATTGTCGCACCAGGTGTCAGCCTGTCAGGCCTATATGGCCAGGGCCCCCGGCTTGACGGCGTTGTCTTCCTTCGCCAGCCGCAGGGCAAGCCCATTCTCGATTTCGTACACGTCGTCGGCATACCGAACCACATCGCGATCGTGACTCACGAGCAGCAGGGCCAGGTCGCTTTCCAGCTTTCGCAGGTTTTCCATCAGGCGGGTGACCGCGCAAATATCCAAATGATTCGTCGGTTCATCGAGGACCAGCACTCTCGGCTGGCGTAAGAGAGCGCGGGCGATCGCGATACGCTGCCGTTGCCCACCCGACAAGCGTATTCCGCCATCGCCGATGTCGGTTTCGTATCCCTCAGGGAGCTTGGCGATGAACTCGTCAGCGAGGGCTAGACGGGCAGCCCCGCGAACCTGCTCGGGAGTGGCCTCGGGCATTCCGTAGGAGATGTTCTCCCGGATACTTCCGTTAAGGAAGACAGGGTTCTGCGGGACGAATCCTATGGCGCGGCGCACGCAGGACAAGTCAACCTCGTCGTAGGGGCGCCCGTCGCAATACAGAACGCCCTCATGGGGACGATAGAATCCGAGAATCAGGTGCAGGATGGTGGTCTTCCCGCAACCGTTTGCGCCGACCAGCGCTACTGTGCGCTGCCGACTAACGACCAGGTTGATTCCGCTCAGCACCGCCGGTTTGCCATATTTGAAGCTAACGCTTTCGAGGCGTATCTCTCCCCGAAAATCAATCGCCGCGGTGCCTGTATACGGTTCTACGGATTCGGTGGACAACAGCTGGAACAGAGCCAGCAGGGCCTGGTGACCCAGCACAATGGTGGGAGCGATCTGCACCACCTGCGCGCCGTATTGGCTGAGCATTCGCAGGGTGACGAAGAACGAAAGCAGAGCCCCGATCGTCATGGAGCGATGGGCGACGGCCACTCCGCCGGCCATCAGGACCAGCACGCCCGCGAGCATGGCAAGGTTGCCCTGGATGGAACTGTTCGCCGTATCAAACCAGGCAAAGCGGCCGCTGCTTTCGCGAAGCTCTTCGATCCGCTCCCACTGCCGCTTCAATTCGAATTGTTCCGCGGTCTGGCTGCGGGTGAGATCAATCGACTCCGTTACAAAAAGCACGCCCTTGCTAAAGGTTTCGAACGAGCGCCTGAACTCACGGGAAACCGCCTTCAACTTCCTTCCCAGTATCTGGTTCATCCCAAGAAGAAGGGGTGCGACCAGAAGAGTCACCAGAAACAATTTCCAGCTGAGCCAGATCAGCACCAGAGAGAGCGCACCTCCGGCCAGCAGCGATGGCAGCAAGCGCGAGACAATGGCGTTGCTCATCATGTCCACACGCTCGGTTTCCTGCACGATGGTGTTGTGCAGTCCGCCATGATCGGTGTCGCTGTAGAAACTCCGTGAAAGGCGGTACAGGCGGGAGAGTAAATCGTAGCGGATACGGGCCACGGCAATCTTGGTCGTTCGGAGAGTAATGTTGCGAACCCAGAGCGCGAATACGGTATAAACAATCTGAAAAGCAGCGATCGCGGCCCCATCCCAGAAAACACCCCGCAAATCGCCGCGGGGGATCACCACATCGAAGACGTGCCGCACCAGATAAATGGTGGGCAGAACGAAGACAAACTGCACCGCACTCAGAAGCACTGTTAGGACTAGCGAACTATCCTGCCGCTGGTAGCAGCGGGCATAATAAGTCCAGGCCGCGCGAGCCAGTGATGGCGACTTGTCTGGCTTACTCATTCGGCAGCCTTTCCCGGCGGGGCTGATGGACGAACTCGGGTCCGTCCGGTTTCATCGTAGTGCGACCAGGGCTTCAGCTCAATTGGCCGGCCGCCTCCGTGACGACGCCGACGTTCGAGCGAAAGCCTCATTACAGCCGCCAGATTCGAACGTTCTGAGGTCATCTCACGGGTCATATTGCCGGCGTGAAGCTGATAGAGCAGGGTCACATCTCCTAGAATGACCATCGAGATATCTTTCTCTCGCGCTCGCATGAACCAGTCCACATCTTCACTGTAGCGAAGGCTTTCCTCGAACAGGCCGACCCGTTCGAAGACCGGGCGGCGATAGACTCCACTCCCGAGGTGGACATGAGTAAGCGTGCGCTCCTCCGTCTCGAAGGCGATATCGATCGCTTCAGCGCCCGGCAAAGAGATGTACTGGATTCGCCCCAGCACCACGTCGAGCCGCGGTTCCGCTCTGAGCCGGCCGAGTTGGAGGTCTAGTTTGCCCGGGGGCCACTGATCATCGGCATCCAAAAACGCGATGAACTCTCCTTGCGCTTGCCGGAGGCCTAGGTTACGGGCTGCTGATGGCCCCTTGTTTTGCTGATGGAGATAACAGGTGACACTTGGCAGACTCCGCGCCACCTCGGCTGTATTGTCGGTGGAACCATCATCAATGACGACGATCTCGAGGGGATGGTAGCCCTGGCGCTCAACGCTGGCTACTGCGTGGGGAAGAAAAGACGCGGCATTGAAGGCCGGAATAATTACGCTGACCAGGTTGTCCCGGCTGGTCATCACGCGCGGCTCCTCAGAAACCCTCCGATAACCTGAGGAATCTGTTCCAGTTCGGTCCCGGCCTCGAGCCAGTACACAGGAAGGGCGCGGCACAGCGTGCTGATCTTGCGGGCCGCTTCTTCCGTGGCCCGGGTCAGGTGCAGGAGCGTGGTTGGGGCAATCGCCCGGTACGCGTCCATCGTACCCGCCTTCACTACGCGCGTATTCCGAGCCCCGGTTATTCGCGGCAGCAGGATGGCACGGAGCGGAAAACCTCGAACCACGCTGGACGGAAAGTGTTCTCTCAAGTAAATCAGGGCTTTCTGCTCATCCAGCTTGTCGGAATTGGAAACCAGCGGCCGAAGTTGAGGGAAGCGGTCGCAGTTGTCCGCAACCAGCTTGGCGGTCGAATATAGACTGTGCACGTAAGGCTCGCCTGCGACATCCACCAGCACATAATCGTCGCCCGCATAAAGCAGGTCCGAGGTCAGGCAGGCCAAGGTGCTTGTGGACTTACCTGATCCACTTTTGCCGGCGATCAGCACCCCGCCGGTGGCGGTGCCCACGGCGCCGGCGTGAACGGCCTGGAGCGGCTCCTTGCGGAAGCGCCAGTGCAGGATGGATCGCATGGGGAAGCTATTCTCCCAGTACGGTATCCATTGGTAGTCTCGTACCCAGTAAATCGCCCTGTTCTGCCCGGCATCGAACATTTGCAGAATATCAATGCCGATTTCGTAGGTGGTGAAGAAGCGATCATCGTTGTAGCCGTGAATCACTCCCCGCTGGCCGTGACACTCCGGCTCCCAAGGAGCAGGAGGCATAGCGGCCCCGGTCGAGCGGTCATCGAAAAAATGCACTGTCAGATCGGGTTCGCCCCGAAACGGATAGGAGAGATGATCGATCGCCCGGGAGAAGGGCCGAGCCATTGCTGGACCGGCAAAGCGCATGAGCACGGCCTGATCTCCAATCCGGTAGCGATGTTCGATGAGTCGTCCGGCAGAGGCCTGCTCAAAGACATGGAGGGCGGCTTCGAAGAACGCAGCTGGATCCGGTGGTTTGCCGCTGGCAGGCTTGAGCTGCTGTTCCGCCGACACTGTAAGGTCCACTCTCAGCTTTCACCTTCACCCTTACGGCGTGGCCAGCCAGTTTGGTCGACATCGTGAATCGGGTCGAGCAACAGAAGTTCCTGCATGTCGGTGTAGCGCTCGAGGACGGGGGGAACAAACGGCGTGCCTGGTTGCATGTCACCCGCCGGGTCCATCGAGGCGGGCGCAGACCCGTTCGTGGCCGGTACTATGAGGCTCTCAGCGACCAACTCTTCCACCAGGCTATACACTGAACGTCTGACCTCTTCCTCGGTGCCCTGGTGGCGTGCAGCCAGATAGTCCCCGGTGTCTTCAACGGAACGCCCGCGTTCAATCAGGTCCCAGATCAGAGGCGCAGAACCCTGCAGGCTGTAATAGTTACCGCTCTTCATCTGCACCAGGACCAACTCGCCCTCGAACGACTCCATCACGACATCTGGCCGATTTACCCGGTAGTAGCGCATCGCGACGAAGTCTACCATCGGGAATGACACCGCACAAGACGCTCTGCACAAGGGTTTGGCCTCCATCGCCCTGGTGTGCAGGCCTTTGCATATCGCTCTCGGACGGCTCTCAATCCGGGATCTCAAGGTGGACAGGTCGGTGATATGCCGGAAACAACTGGACTCTCAACTGTAGCTCTGAGGCCCGTTGCCCGGCGCAAGTCATGCTTTCGTCACGGCGCTTCCTGCTTGTCAAATCTGCCTGTCGCCCTATACGCTGCACGGAGACTTGACTGAGTCCAGGCACGGGACAGAACCGTCGGGACGTAGGGTCTCCTTAGGCAAACTCCATGTTGGAAGCTCCACTGATCAGCGTAATTATTCCGGTATTCAACGGTGAGAAGTATCTTGCGGCGGCCATAGAGAGTGTCCTTGCCCAGGACTACCAGCCGATCCAGATCATCGTCGTCGATGACGGATCCACGGACCGCAGTGCGGATGTTGCCCGCAGCTTTGCTCAGGTGGAATATCACCTCCAGGACCATGCCGGGGTTGCGACTGCTCTGAACAAGGGAATTGCCGAAAGCAAAGGGCCTTTCATTGCTTTCCTCGATGCCGATGACCTGTGGATCGGGGGAAAGCTTCGAAGGCAACTCCAGGCCTTCGAAAGCGATCCCGATCTTGCCTTCGTGCTGGGAAGGGTCGAACAATTTCGGGAAATAGGGCCGGATGGTGCCCCAGTGTCGCTTGGCATTTTCAACGGCTATCTGAAGATCGCGATGCTAATCAGGCGCAGCGCGATGCTCCAGGTCGGGCTCTTCGATTCAAGGTGGACCACAGGAGACTTTATCGACTGGTACGTCAGGGCCACCGAACTACGTCTGAAGTCAATTATGCTTCCCGAGGTCGTTGCCAGAAGGCGAATTCATGAAACCAACATGGGAATCCTGCAGCGCGACGCGCAGGTCGACTATGCCCGTATCATGAAGCAGGTATTGGAACGCCGTCGAAAGGCTAAAAGCTAGAGACTTCCGTCCCCAAACGTTTTCCCGACCACAGCAGTCGCATCCGCTTGGTTCCGTAATCGAATGCGCGGGAGATTGTGTCCCCTGGTTTCTTCAATCCCCAGTAGTGCTGCAGGAAGAGTGGTATTCCAGCAATCCTTTGGAGCAGGCCTTTCCCTCGCATCGCACGCTGATATTGGGGATAAAGCGCGCGCACGGTCTGACCCACTCCCGGTGACCCCAGTTCTTTCAGGTAAAACTGATATTCCAGCTGTTCCATCGGCGTGACCGGTGTGGACTGCAGTTTCTGTATCACCTCGTTGGGCACCGGAGCCCCCACGGTGTCGACTAAGTAACGCAAGGCGTCGCGTAGCGGAGGAATGACTCGGCAGATCGCTGCGATGCGCAGCAGGCGCTGCCAATCGACGGGGGACGACTCCAGCACGCAGCAGGCGTCCACCACCCAGCGTAAAGGTGGAACATAGTCCCACGTCACTCCATGTACACAGGAGTGCAGCAATTGGTCAGTGGCGCACAGGGCGCGGGTGGAGTTCCCATCAAACTCGACCGGAACGGAAGCCTCCCAAAATGGCTGGTCGGCCTCGCGATAGCAAGCCCGGAACAAGACATGCCAATGGAGGTCAACGCGTTCCTGAGTTTGCCGGGTAAAGTCGGCGGAATGCCGGTACGACAGAAAGAACTTTCCCAGGCTGACCGCTGGCAACGTGTTACGCGACCAGCCCTGGCCCTCCAGGAGCGAGGCCGCATCCAGCGCTCGTTCCTCCGGAACCAGAATGTCGAGGTCCTGCATGGGCCGGAGCCCAAAATCGCGATAGTGCAACAAAGTCAGAGCGGCACCCTTCAACAGCAGGGTGGAAATGCCGGCTTTATGAAACATGGCCAGCACCGGCGCAACCCGGCGAAACAGCAGGTGGTTCTCGCACCAGGCCCGCCGGTTCACGCCCCTGAGTCTCATCAGGACCGGGTCCTGGTAGCCCAGCCTCTGCAAGTTGCGACAGGTCATCGGGAGAAGGCGATAGGAGCCACTATCCAGCCGATCGAGGCCGTCTTGCCCGAACCATTCCCGCCAGGCCTGCAACGCCTCATCGGTCTTTAGCAGGGTCGCTTTCAGGAGCAACTCCTGCAGGGGCGTAGGCCAGCAACCGCCCGCTGAATCTGTAATACGCATAGGAGTGTTAATATATCGTTTCGCGGCAAAATGTACAGGCCCAATCCCGCGCCAGAAGCGCTGCCCAGGCGGTCTGCTAGAATCCTCGCTGGCCCCGAACCTGACTTGCGACATGCCTGGCACCCAATCATATAGGCACCTATCCTGGCAAGACTTCACCCAGCTGACGGCCCCGGCTCCGCCGATCGGTGAGCTTACCGGAGACCCCCTAGCTCGACTCGGCATCAGCGCCGACGAACTCAGTGACCCATCCGGCCCGATTCAATTCCTGGGCATGTCCCAGTACCTGAACGACGCCCGCTCGGTGGTCACTCATATGGTGGATGACTCGAGCGAGTACCTGCCCACCTGCCTAGACGTTCTGGACAGCTACGGAGTCAAAGCGACCGCCTTTGTCAGCACCGGCTTCAGGTCGCTCATGCCGCAGCTCTGGCCTCGCCTTCGCCAGGCCGTTGCTGACGGTCACGAAGTCGGTTCCCACTCCCGCCGGCATCCGTGCCGCAACCCGGATACTGCTTTTTCCTGTTTCCGATCCCTTACCTGGGATGAGATCGACGGATCCCGAAAAGACATTCTTGAGCACACCCATCAATCCTACGTTTGGAGTTGGGCCTATCCCTGCGGGCATTGCGCGAACCATCAGTTCATCCAGCGCAAGATCGCACGCGCGGGATATCTGGTGGGCCGGTCGTATCCCGACGAATTGCAGGATCGACACGTCGTCCCTGACCTGCAGACCTATGATTCAAATCCCTATGCCGCCCGCTACACCCAGGTCGTGCAGAAGAGCTATACCAAGCTCGTGCCCCATAAGGGCGAGTTAACGCTTTCAGGACTAACCGACGTATCACGGATGAACGCCAAGTTCGATGAAGTACATGCCGCCTGCGGGATTTACAGCTTTCTCTCCCATCCGCAGATGCTTGACTTCGGCAAGAACGGCTTCTACGAGCGCCACTTGTCTCACGTGGGAGGCCGCGACGACATATGGTATGTCCCCATAGGACCTTTGTACGCATACCGCAAGCTGGCCGAACAAACGCGCATACAGGCACTGAAGACGGCATCCTCGAGTGTGCGCTTTGCCGTCTTCAACCGCCTGAATCGCGAGGTCTATAACGGTAGCGTTACCCTCAGATTTCGGACCAGCGTGGTGCCGAGGGTACTGGTTGACGGCGAGGAACTCAGCGAACGTTCCGTCGGGCCGCTCCGGAGTTGGAACGAACAATATTTCCGGATCTCGGGCCAGGATTTGCTGGTTACCCTTCGGCCTAACGCCCTTGTGCAATTCATGCCGCCGAATCCCGGACGGCAATCCTGATGCGACGCCACAACAGCTGGCGTTCGCACTGGTTGGGGCGGGCCGCCAGAGGAGTTTTCAATGGAGTGGCGCCTTTCCTGCCCGGCATTCTGGTGAGCAGGATTAACTACCTTCTCTCCGAATGGGTCTATGTCCCGGAAGGCTGGCGAGCCCAACATGCTGACATGAAGGGCTGGACTGATCCGGGCGTTGCGCTTGCAGTAGAGCAGAATTGGCCAGCGCTGGTGCGCAACCTTCAAGGGCCCGGACCCCTGGGGGTCGCACATTTTCCCTGGAGTTCCACCCGCGAAAACGCCGGATACCACAACGCCATGATGTCGTTCGGTTATGTGCTGGCGCTCGCTGCGCGAAAGAAAGACAGCATTTCGCTATTGGATTGGGGAGGCGGAGCAGGACACTACCACCTCTATAGCAAGGTCCTGTTTCCCCAACTGGCGGTTGAGTATCACTGCTATGATGTGCCCGCTTTGTGCGAGGTGGGCAGAAAGCTTCTGCCTGAGGCCCATTTCCACGGTGACGCAGCCGACCTTGCCGGCAGACAATATGACCTCGTTATCAGCAGCAGTTCGTTGCACTATTTCGAAGACTGGCGCGGAGTCCTCCGCCAGTTGGCCGCTGCGACCGGCGAGTTTCTCTACATTGCCCGATTGCAGATGGTGAGTCGTTCGCCATCCTTCGTAGTGGAGCAAAGGCCTTATCGGCCAGGCTACTACACTCAATGCTTGAGCTGGTTTCTCAATCGTCATGAGTTCCTGAGCTGTGCGGATGAGTCAGGATTGGAGTTGGTCAGGGAGTTCGTTTTTTTGGAACAATGGGCGGTCCGGGGCGCGCCGGAGAAACCAGAAGGACGCGGTTTCTTGTTTCGCCGGCGAAAGCAATAGCACCAGCGGGGGAA
>Ga0335082_10001794_pt1 | contig 22939 bp, 20 predicted proteins | sample Lox_Sample_41_FD_206718 | JGI IMG/M metagenome (GOLD analysis project Ga0335082, IMG submission 206718) | Soil microbial communities from Loxahatchee National Wildlife Refuge, Florida, United States - Lox_Sample_4.1 | ecosystem: Environmental > Terrestrial > Soil > Wetlands | place: USA...
ACTCTGGTGGTGGGGATTTTGACTTCGCAGAAAGCAATGGAAGGCGTGGGAATGAAATCTCACGCCGCCATCACGCAGCCCGTACCCCCGGCTCTTTCGCAACGACTCGTCCTTCGCCAAAAACTCCCGAAAGGCCTCCTGAGTCACTCTTGTGCAGCATCCCGCATCTGATAAACACATATATCGATGTGTGTCGATCTAATATATCGATAATAATCGATATATTAAGCGCTCTTGTCCATCTCGGCCTCTGCAGGAATCTCCTCGACCACAGCGTCGCCGCCGGAGCCCGCACCAGTCGCGGCAACCACGGCCTCCCCCCTCTGATCCTCTGCCTGCCCTGAGCCGGGTCGAAGGGTGTCCCCCGTGGTGAGTGGCTCCGCAGAACCCGCCAGCTCAACGCCCGCTGCCTGCCGCTCGATAATCTCCTTCGCCAGCCTGATGTAGCTCTCTGCGCCTTTCGATCGCGGATCGTACATCAGCGCCGCCTTGCCGTGGCTGGGCGCTTCCGCCAGTCGGATGTTCCGCGGCACAGTGGTCTTGCATAGCTTGTCACCGAAGAAGTTCTTCAACTCAGTCATCACCTGCTGCGCCAGGTTCGTGCGCTCATCAAACATGGTTAGTACCACGCCCTCAATGCCTAACTCAGGATTGAACGTCCCACGTATGCGTTCAATCGTGTCGAGCAACTCGCTGATGCCTTCGAGTGCGAAGTACTCTCCCTGCATGGGAATGAGCACAGCATCAGCAGCCACCAGTGCATTGAGCGTGAGCAGGTCAAGAGCAGGCGGACAGTCCAGCACGATGAACTGAAAACGATCGCGTAATGGCGCAATCGCCTCGCGCATCTTGAACTCGCGCCCATCAGCGTCAACCAGCTCAAGGTTTGCGCCGATCAGATTTCTGTGTGCGGGAATGAGCCACAGCTGTTCCAGCTCTGTGGTGGTCAAGGCCTCCTCGGCAGTGGCAGCTCCCATGAGCAAGTCGTACGAGCTGACACGCTCAGGATCCTTGATGAACCCTAGTCCGCTGGTGGCATTCGATTGCGGATCGCAATCGACCAGCAGCGTGTTGACTTCAGCAGCCGCAAAGGAAGCGGCCAGGTTGATGGCAGTCGTAGTCTTGCCGACGCCACCCTTCTGGTTGGCAACAGCGATGACGCGTCCCATGTGAGTTGTAAGGAGATGCTAGAGCACTCGCAGCATACTTCTGCTTGCAATTGAATTTCAATGAAGAAGTGCTGTGCAAGATGTGAATTCGTGTGCAAAACTTGGTTCAATGTTCCTGCAGGAACACTTCTCTTAAAACTTCAACCGTTGACATCTCTTTGCAAAAACCTGAAAAGTGTTCCTGCAGGAACACTGTGGAAAACTTTCAGGCAAAGTGTTGCGTTTCGCAACACGTATGATCATATGTCCCACTTTATTTTAATCATTCACCAAATAAATCCATGAAACTCTTATTTCATTAACATTTATCCCACTTATTACTAACTTGATACCTCATTTGTCGGGCTGGTGGCGATCGCCAATAGTCTGGATTGGGATTGGGGAACAGGAATGGGAGCGAGCCAATCCAATGCGGGGAGGGTTGAGCGGGCTTGGCTGAGTTGGGACTGAGCGATTAGGAGGGCGAGGCGGCCTCCTGTGGCTACCAAGCCGGCTGCAATGGGCAAGATCGAGGCGAAGCGCTCTACCGCGCGGAGCGTGACCACATCGAAGGAGGCGTTGGTGAGCGACTCGGCGCGGGTATTTAATATATTGACATCCGTCAATGTAAGGGCGCGGGTGACTTCGCGGAGGAAGGTCGCCTTCTTGTGGCTGGACTCGACCAGCGTCAAGGAAATCTTGGGATACCACAGCTTGATCGGGATTCCGGGGAAACCGGCGCCCGAGCCCACGTCGGCAACCTTAACCGCGTCTTTGGTCCCTTCGCTCCGCTCGGGGTTGGCTATGAGCCGTCGTTGGTCGATAGCGGCAGGCGGCGTCGGAGGGCGCTCGTGATCCTGGCGTTTTAGCAGGCCCTCAGGGGCGGAAGCCCTGTGTTCTTCCAGGGGCGAATGGGCACGGCTCAATCCGTGCTCTTTCGGGCCTTCTCCTGGAAAGAGGTGGCGGGCGGCGAAAAGGGATTCGCCGAAGTGGCGGGTAACGATTTCTTCTTCGCTGCGGATGGCGGTCAGGTTGACCCTAGCATTCCAGCGCTGAAGTAGATCGATGTACGTCGATATATATGCCAAGGCGTCGGGTGTTAGGCGTCGGGCGTCAGACGGACCGAGGAAGGGGGCGAGCAAGTCGGCGATGCGGGAGGCTTGCATTGGGGCCATTGTATGAGTGGTAGGGGAGATTGAGAAAGTGCTTCAGCGCGAGGAAGCGGTTCGGACAGCCTGTCCACATTTGACTGGGGGAAGCAGTCTGGATCCCTTGATCTCGTTCAGGATGGAGAGACGCTTGGCTTAGCATTTTCCAAACCAGTGCTGGCGTCCGAGTTGGCTTCGGGGAGCGCCGCCCCTAAGCGTGCCATGGTTCATTCAGCGTAAGACAAAGGCAGAACGAGCTCTGAAGTTGGAGTGACCCTGTTATTGCCTGTTAGCCGACACAGTGCAAGCAGGGCCGTAACGATTCTACAGTGAGACATCTATCGCGTGGGTCAAGATGAAAATGCCGTTCCAGATTCAGGCGCGCGTTCAGGAACTTCGGCGAGAGACGGTCGAAATCGTGGCGACACGGAGCGCGAAACACTCCAGCGGGCAGGAGAAGGTGAAACATGAGCAGCGGATCAAACGACTGTCGGAGATCCGTAATGAATTGTTGTCGCTGGTCGCGAAGGGTGGTGCGATTGGTGCCTTAACGCAGGAACCTCAAAGGGAGTGACGCATGTACCGGACGCAGTTGATGAAGCGTATCTTTGAGACTTGGCCCTACCTTTTTATTGCTATTTCTGCAATCGGTTTGGCCTACATGGCAATCGTTCGCTAGACACGGCCACCGGGTTGCCGGTTGCATGGATGACTGGAGTACTTACAAGAAGTCTGCAAGGCTTTTGTTGTAACGAGGAGATCAGGACGGGTTGCCGTTCACAGTTCCTGCAAAGGGCTCTTCCTCGCTATGTATTCCGCCACATACAAATGTGATGGCAGTCACACCAAGAATGTGTAGGCTGTCCTACCCTTTTTGCGTCTGGAGATCGCCAGTAGAAAGAAGATCGTTGTGCCTTGTAAACGGTGCGGTTTGGATAGCCTGACAGAGCTTTCTTCGGAGACTGCAATCCACTTCCCTGGCCCCGAAGGTTACAAGAAACCCCACGTGTTTGCGTTCCCGACACTTTTGATTTGCTCCGAATGTGGCTTTACGGAGTTCATGCTGACCCCGAGCGAGCTGGAGCAGATTCGTGATCGATTAGCGGCCTAGAAGGCTGGGGAAAACTCCACTCATGCTTCAGGAGTAGCGGGGCTAAAGCCCTACTCGACGAACACGACTTCGGCGGCCATGAAGGGCCGCCCTTCCACGGCGGCGCCAACCATCCTGGCGTTCTCCACCGGCGGCGTCAACTACCCAGGTTTTTTTCGCGGGGGCACCGGCCATCTTGTTTTTTTTCGCAACAACTAGAGGCGTTTTGCGTTGCGGCTGATGTACTGCTCGCCTTTGAGGACGGCGGCGATCGCAGCCAGCAGTTCGACAGCATCGGTCTTAACGACAAAGCCAATCGCCCCAACCCGGAATGCCTCCCCTACGACATCGGCTGAAGACTGCTGGGTAAGGAAGAGGATTTTAGACTGCGGCGAGAGCTCACGCATTCTTTGTGCGGCCTGGAGACCGTTCAGTTGAGGAAGTCCGATATCGAGAATGATCAAATCGGGTTGGAGCTGCCCCGACAGAGTTGCCCCTTCGAGTCCACCGGACGCTTCGAAGATGATCGGAGAGAGTGGTGATTTTTGAAGCAAGGAGCGGATTTTTTGTCGAAAGGGCTGAAAATCCTCCACCAGCAGAACGCGAATCGGCGCCGTCATTCAGGCCCTTTCATCAGGATGTGGACACCGGTGAGACTGTTTGAGTGGAATTTAATGAACCATTGTATCGCGCGGTGGTTAATTTCACGTTGGCGACTGGGCAGAAATTCGCTGAGATTACTGTGCTCCGTCGCCAACGGTCCTCGCAATACACTCAACTTCGCCGGGCATGGCGTCGCCGCAATCGACAATAACTTTTTCCTATGGCTTGGTAAAGAGCGGTGGCTTGTCATATTCATAACCGCTTCATAACCGCCAAATCACGACTCTTGAGGAACAGCCACACTTCAGTCGGGTCGGAAGGCTGTCACTACTGACAGTTCGTGACGAACTAGACCATGGCTAGGCTGGTTGACGCAGGTCTCTGTTTCCGTCAAGGTGGCTCTTCGCAGACGTCTATGTTAATCGGAACAACAAACCGCATCGAGCAAGAAAACAAGTTGGTGAAGTAAGCCTGTCGAAAACAGATCGTGAAGAAGGATCGAAGGTGACATCGAGCATTGTGTCGCCCAGGCTCGATCCGATCGTAACCCTGTGTCAGAAGAAGCTTCCAGGCCGGTCAGGCGTTTTCTAGATCCGATGGAGCGGATTTCCGAGATCCTTTTCGGGCTGGTGATGGTTCTCACTGTCACATGTTCGTTCAGTATCGGAGGCGGTGGGCAGACAGCAGTACGCGAGATGCTTATCGGAGCGTTAGGTTGCAACGTGGCATGGGGTGCAATTGATGCAGTTCTTTATTGGCTGGCTTGTTTACATGCCCATGGGCAGAAAATCATGGCGCTGCGCGCAGCCCGGGATACGGAGAATGCTGGCGAGGCACACCGCCTTATCGCGGACGCGTTGCCACCTCTGATCGCATCGGTTACGACTCCGGTCGAATTTGAGACAGTTCGACGAAAGCTGCGACAATTACCCGAGCCACCAGAGCGCCCCCGTCTTACAAAAGATGAATGGCTTGCTGGACTCGGTGTGTTTCTGCTGGTTGTTGTCGCGACCCTGCCTGTTGTCCTGCCATTTCTGTTCGTTCATGACCCGAAGCATGCCCTACGAATTTCGAACGGCATTGCCATTCTGCTGCTCTTTTTGACGGGTTATGTGTACGGGTACCACACGGGCTATCGACCACTGAAGAGCGGTCTGATCGTGATAGTCATCGGCGTCGCTATGGTGGGAATGACGATTGCGCTCGGAGGATGACGAATCATTCAAAGCTGGCGGAGCTAGTCTTTCTTGTTCTGGTGGCTGCACAAATGTGCGCCCAGGGTACAGGCGGCGTCGTGCCTCCGCAAGCGGCTGAAGAACCCAACGGCAATACGTGGTCGTTTGCCGCCGCGGGATATGGGTACATCGTTCCCGATGATCAGTCTTACTTCTCTCCCACATTCCGCGCCGACCGAAAATGGGTACACCTGGAAGCGCGCTACAGTTATGAAGACCGAAAGACCGGTTCGTTTTGGCTCGGATACAACCTGAGTTTCGGAGAGAAGCTGGTGCTGGAGGCGACGCCGATGGTCGGAGGAATAATCGGGAACACGACCGGCGTAGCTCCCGGATACCTTTTCACCTTGAGTTATAAAAAGGTCTCGCTCTACAGCGAAGGCGAGTTTGTCTTCGATACGAAGAATTCCGACAGCAATTTTTTCTATAACTGGAACGAGCTGACCTACTCGGCGACCGACTGGCTTCGCTTTGGGCTGGCCTCGCAGAAAACGCGCACATATCAGACGCCCCTTGATGTACAGAGGGGTTTCTTCACCGGGTTCTCTTACAGAAAAGTGGATTTCACTACTTACGTCCTGAATGTTGGATGGACAGATCCCACCGTCGTTTTGGCCATGGGTTTCAAATTCTGACATCTTCGGCCCAACAGCGGACGCAGGGTTCTTTTCAAATTCAAGGGGGATGCGTGTTGACCCGTCTTGCGTCGACTTGAGCTCAAAAGGCAAGCGGGGAGCCCCGCAAGAATTACACATCGCCAACACAACACACCGATTCACACCTGTCGCATTTAACAGTTTTCAGTCCGGCGAGGGATAACTATCCTAAGGCACACTTCCCGTTTCTCCTTGAAAGATCTGCGAGCACGCCCTGAAACAGGTGGAGGTTGCCATGCTCACTCTCCTTTGGGTTCTTGAGGGCATAATCCTTGCTTCATCATTCGCCATTGGCGTGTTAACGATTGCCGATGCCGTGAAAATCCAGCATCGGCGGCGTGAAAGGCCCCCGTTATTCGCGAGGGAAACTGGCTGGAGTAGCCCGGGAGGTCGTGATGCGCGTTGTGCGCGTGTTAATGAGTTTCACTATCCGGGCAGTCTCTTCCAGCGCCCTTGACGGACAGGAGTCATTCAAAAAATGCCGGTTTTAGGTTGAATCGCGGCATGACTGTGCGCCGAGCAAAAAGCAGCACAAAACTCGTCACGATCGGCGCCGGAAACCGCTACTAGTTCTCTTGGACATCACCCGCTTGCTTGAGTTCTTGTGTGGCGCCTTGACCAAGTAGAGGCCGCGGCGTCTGTCGCAATGGAAGCCTTCTGCCCGGAGGCACTCAGCGTGGACGACACCGCCGTCCGCTATACCAATTCAATGTTCCAGCAATACTGGCTTGCCACAAATGGCGCACAGAGTTCCTTTTACTTCTAAATTGTTTTTCATCTTGTGCGAAGCCCCGCGCCTTCTCTCGAAAGTTCTTACCTGCCCTGTGAGGTAGGGAAGCTCCTTACCTTGCTTTCCGCCTCAAGGACTATTAGCTACGGGTAAAGTGTTGTCAATCCATCCAAGATGGGCAAATTCACCGACCATAGTTAATCGCTTTTGTGCATGTTCCCTGGCGAGAATTGCAATTTGCGTAAAGACCTCCGCATGCGATCGCCCAGATCCAGTCTGATAGTCAGTTCTGCTGAGAAAAAACCCTGCTCTTGTTCGCTGCGGTGGTGCCGGTCTTCTTGATCGCTGTGTCCTCTGACCTGTCTTTTCAAGTACGTCGATGACCTGGGAGCATACGGCATTCTATCGGAGACCGGTTTTCTCACTCTGATTCCAGCAGCTATGATGGTTAGCCTTATGCCTGAGAGCGATGGAAGGATTACCCACATCAGCGACACTGCGCTTATGGTTGCGGCGTGCCGAGCGCACGAGAGCGCACTAGAGGATGCTTTTGTGCATGATCCGTTTGCGGCGCGGCTGGCTGGAGAGCGCGGAGTCGCTATTCTTAACGCCTTGCCACACGCGAAGGTAGCGCGGCTTGGACTCGCCATCCGCACACGGTTCGTCGATGAATTGCTGCTGGAAGCACTTGCAACTTCCACGATCGCGACTGTGCTGAGCGTTGGCTGCGGCCTCGACACGCGCCCTTGGCGCCTGGACCTTGCGCCGAATCTGCGCTGGATTGAGGTTGACTTCGCCGATGTGCTCGATTACAAGGAGCGACTCATGTCGGGCGAGAGATCGCGCTGCCAGCGTGAACGCCTCACTATCGATGTGAACGATTTGGAACAGCGACATGCGATGTATCAGGCCACTGGTGCGTCCTCGGCGCTCATGATCACCGAGGGGCTGCTGCTTTACTTGCCGGCTGCCACGGTGGAAGCACTGGCCGGCGAAGCGTCGACGCACAGCCGTATCGCCCGCTGGATTAGCGATATTACGACGACGATCTTCAGCAACGTGCTCAGCGGAGGCGCCGACGCGATGAAGCCGATCCGTCATGTGCAGGCCTCGGATGCTCTGCAAGGCGAACAGATTCTGCAAGTGCTGCAACGCCATGGCTGGACGACCTCGGCGATGCGCAGCTATATCCGCGATGTAGATTTTGTGTTCGAACGCGTCCGGAAAGCGATGGGGGGCGCTACGCCACCGCGGCCGCAGTTCCCGCCCGATGATCCGACAGGAGTGCATCTCCTGGTGCACGGTGGATGAGTGCTGAGGCCTTGGCAGAGAAATGGCACACAGGTGGTGCGGCCCGTGCCTCCTCACAAGTGTGATGAGTTGCGCACTGCAAGTGTTGACAGTTGCGAACGGCAAAAGAGCTGCGAGACTGTGTGGGTGGAGCTGCAGAGTTGCCTGACGTCGAGCTCCGGCGCGCTTCGTCCCGATGAATTGTCCTCACTGTAATCGAGAAATCGACGACAGTACTGCCGCCCTGGCAGATCACGCCTACATGCTTCGTGCCCGGTGCGAAAAATGCGGCAAGGAATGTCTGATCGTGGAGAGCGTTGCGATGACTGAGGAGAAGTACACATCTCAGCTGCGCGCAGACTCCAAGCAGAAAGGGACCGGATAACCTCAGTGCCGGAGAGAATGCATGATAGCCACGACGACGGGACCCGAGATCGTGAGCAAGATGTTTCCGAGCGCATACGGAACGGTGTAACCCAGGGCGCCGATGTTGCTGCCGCTGGCTTCGCGGAGCGCGTTGAGCGCCGGCATGCACGTCTGCGCTCCGGTGACCCCCGCGATGACCATCAGCGGGTTCATGCGAAAGATCCATCTGCCCACGACCATGGCTGCTAATGATGGGATTATGGTCACGACCATGCCAGCGAGAAAGATACTGGCAAAGAACGCTGGGCCGCGTTGAACGTATGCCTCGACGGCATGGGGTCCCGCACTCAGCCCCACGAGGGCAATAAATACGACGAGGCCGATATCGGCAAGGACGCGCTGGGAAGCCTCCGGGACCGAGCCAAACACGGGATAACGGCTGCGGGCCCAACCCGCAACGAGTCCAACCACGAGGATGGCTCCGGCCGTCCCTAGGCCGACTGGGATGCCGTTAATATGCAGGATGATCAAGCCCAGAAGGACGCCACACGCAATGCCAGCGGCCACAAAAGTGAGATCGGTCTTATTGAGATCAGCCTCCAGATAGCCAAGCCACTTTCCGCCACGATTGACATCCTGGGGCGAGCCAACCAGCTTCAATACATCACCGCGCTCAATGGCTACCCCAGCCTCGTGCGGCATTAGCTCTTCACCACGCGTAAGAGATTCCAGATATACGCCGCGAAAAATCTGACGGTTGGCCGCCAGGGCAGCGAGCGTGGTTCCAGCGGCAGAGCGGTTCGTGACTACCACGGTGATGGTTTTCAGGGGTACGGAGAGGGTTTCGAAATCCTCGAACTCAGGCCCGATCTCGCGTTCGGCGTTCGCGAGTATTGATCTGTGCGCCGCTATTACGAGCTGATCGCCAAGCTCAAGGCGGGTGTTGGGAGTGATGCTGAGGAATGCGTCATGGCGCTTCAGGCGCTGTACCGACAAACGACCAGCCGCGTAACGGTCTTCGAGTGCGTCGATTCCGATGCCGGCGAGCGAAGGGTTTTCGACGCGGTAACCGCGAAAGGTGAAGCGGTGTCCGGCAAGGAGCGAACTCCTGGCATCGGTTCCACCGGAGAGTTGCTCCTCCAATATCTTCGCCTCGGCTTTCAGGTTGGCCCTCATCAGCATGGGTCCGATTGCCGTGGCAAAGACAATCAACCAGAGATCGCCGAAACCGTAAGTGATGGCATCGCCGAGAGGAGCGTTGGCAGAGAGTTGGGACTTGATGGCATCCGAAAGCGGCAAGTTGGCGATCGCATTCAGCCCGGTTCCTAAGGCAGCCGATTGGGTCAAGCTGCCAGAGAACAGGCCTACGCTGATGCCTTCATCGAAGCCAAGAACATACGAGACTGCTATTGCCGTCACAAGGCCCGTGACCGCAAGGGTGACGGCGAGGACGATTTGCGAAATGGCCTCCTTGCGCAGGCTGCCAAAAAAGCGCGGGCCTACGGAATAGCCGATCGAGAACAGGAAAAGATAGAAGAAGATCCAGCGCAGCAACGGGGGAAATTCAGGCTTGGCGAAGATGCCGACCACGATGCCTGCCAGCAGGGTTCCGACGACTGAGCCGAGGCCAAAGCTTTTTACGTGGATGCGGCCGATCAAAGTACCGAAAAAAATGGTGACGAACAGAGCTAGCTCAGGATGTCGATGGAGCAGGGAAGCGAGTTCTTGCACGAGCGTTTCCTTTGCGGCGCGCGATCAAGCCGCCGGGTGTCCTGGAACTGCAGGCCGCAGCGGCGAGTGCGGCGATGATGCGGCCAAGTGAAATGTTCTAGCCGATCACTGGCGCGCATCTTACGTGCAGGAAAGAATCAAGTCAATGAAAGCAGATGAGTCGAACGACGGCTCAGCCGTTGGGGGCACCGCAAGCCTGTCAATCCCTACAGTTATGGACGCGATCGAAATTGAGCACTCTCGAGTCCTCCAAATCCTAACGAGAGGGCTAGGCCACCATGACTCAAAAATCGAAAGACGCTCCCCAGAAGCCGAACATCCTCGTTATCTGGGGAGATGACATTGGGATACAGAACTTGAGCTGTTACAGCCACGGAGTGATGGGATACGACACTCCAAACATCGACCGCCTCGCCAAGGAAGGGATGCTGTTCACCGATTCCTACGGAGAACAGAGTTGCACGGCTGGGCGTGCTTCCTTCATTACGGGCCAGAGCGGTTATCGCACCGGATTGACCAAGGTGGGAGTTCCAGGCTCGCCGGTTGGACTGCAGGCTGAAGACGCAACAATCGCGGAACTGCTGAAACCCTTGGGCTACGCCACCGGTCAATTTGGCAAGAACCACCTAGGCGATCGCAACCAATACCTGCCGACGATGCACGGGTTCGACGAGTTCTTCGGGAATCTGTACCACCTTAATGCCGAAGAAGAACCGGAACTGCCGGACTGGCCATCCAAGAAGGATTTCCCAGCCTTTAATGAGAAGTTTGCGCCGCGCGGAGTGTTGCACTGCTGGGCGACCGACAAAGATGACGCGACCGAACATCCGCGGTGGGGCCGGGTGGGCAGGCAGAAGATCGAGGATACCGGCCCGCTCACGAAGAAGCGGATGGAGACCTGCGACGACGAGTTTGTGGCGGCGGCGAAAGAGTGGATCACAAAGCAGCACAAGGCGGGCAAGCCTTTCTTCTGCTGGTTGAATACAACCCACATGCATCTCCGGACCCACACCAAGCCGAGCAGCCTGGGTCAGGCAGGGCGGTGGCAATCGCCGTATCACGACACCATGATCGACCACGACAAGAACGTTGGGGATGTTCTCGATCTGCTCGATGACCTTGGCATCGCGGAGAATACTTTCGTGATGTACAGCACCGATAACGGTCCGCACATGAACACATGGCCGGATGGGGCGATGACTCCGTTCCGCAGCGAGAAGGACACGAACTGGGAAGGTGCGTTCCGCGTGCCGTTGCTGGTACGGTGGCCGGACAAGATCAAAGCTGGATCGGTGTCGCACGAGATCGTGCAACATCACGACTGGCTGCCCACTTTCCTCGCCATGGCTGGCGAACCGGACATCGTTGAAAAGTGCAAGAAAGGCCACAAGGCCGGCGATAAGACGTTCAAGATCCACATCGACGGCATCAACTTGCTGCCTTATCTGACGGGCAAGGAGAAGAAGAGCCCACGGAAAGGGTTCGTGTACTTCGACGACGACGGCAACCTGGTGGCATTGCGCTTCGACAACTGGAAGGTTGTCTTCATGGAACAACGTTGCGAGGGAACACTGCGCATTTGGGCGGAGCCGTTCACCGTCCTGCGTGTACCCAAGCTCTTCAACCTGCGGACGGATCCGTTTGAACGTGCAGACGTTACGTCCAACACGTACTATGAATGGTTCCTGGACCACGACTACATCGCGCTGGCAGCCACTGCAGTGGTGACGGAGTTTCTGGAGACATTCAAGGAATTTCCGCCACGCCAGAAAGCGGCATCTTTCACGATCGATCAGGCCATGGAAGCATTGACGGCCGCTGGTGCGGGAGGAAGCGCGAAAGTGTCGGCGCCGGCAACAAAATCACCAAAAGCAGCTTAGAAGCCTTACGATTGTCAGACAACAACTGGGCCGTCTTCCATTGTGCGGAGGGCGGCCCGTTTTTTTGCACCTAGCTCGGTCAAATGTCCCCGAGATCAGAAGGATTGATTAGCGCAAGTACACGGTCTGAGGGGGAATTACCACCATCGCATCATGGGAATTTGTGACACCGCCTGCAGTTCAATTAACAAATTGAGCTGGTGCTCAATCTGATAGAAACGGACCAGCCTGCGGGGAGAGAGGGCGGTAGCGAATTGCTTGCGATACTTCTCGTCCAGCAGGTCTCGCTGTTTTTGAATGGCGAATCGTCGATTTAACATTTCAGTGGCCTGGCTATCGGTGATCTTGTCGTAATCATCGGCATACGCCTTGATCAGGGCGAGTCGAGCGTCGACGAAATTCTCCAGTTCCTTATTGTAGGCGTCATAGATCGGCCAGAACCGTTTGGCCTCCTCGTCCGTGAAGGTTTGCATGCCCTTGGTGATGGCGTCTTTCTTTTGCGCCTTGAGATCCTGTTTGAGCATTTTAATCCACGCATCAAGATCGTCCTGCGCAAACGCGGAAGTAGCAAAAATCAACGTCAGGGCCAGCAGCAATTTCTTCATTCTCGTTGTCCTCCGGAACACTACGAGCAGACTACGAGACGCGGGTCCGGCGCAGTACTGCGATTTCTGACAGTTCAGCAGAAGCCCGGCAGCCCTGTTGGTCATTAATGCGTTTGCCCAGATAAGTCCATTGAGACTGTTGCCGGAAACGTCGATGTGAATCTGAATCGATCGAAATTCGAGTGGGAACGACTCGACACGAAGCCGTACTGGTGAATTTGTAATTTCGATCACTGCAACCCTTCACGTCCGACCGTAAGATGAACGATATGAATAGGAGATCGTCATGGCTTGCTTTTCCTGCCGATCAGAAAACGTGAAGGCGTTTGACAGCGAAATCAGCATTCACTTTCCCGCAAAATCAAATCTGACAAATAGCCTCCTAGCGTCCCCAAAACTCCTTGTCTGTTTGGATTGTGGCCTGGCTGATGTCTTACTGAGTGAAGATGAACTGCGAAATCTCAGGGAAACGTATTCGTCGGGAAGCTGTGAAATCCTCAAAAATAGGAATGCAAGTCTTGCGCCAAAATCCCCGCTTCAAGATCGGTAAGTGGAATCAGGAGTTTCTATGTCCCGGCCGCGCCACTGTAGCCTCAGGGGCCAAGCACGACAAACAGAAATGCGATGAACACGCAGGCACCGAGAGCCAGGGTTCCAGAGGAGAACACAAGCATGGGCCTCATCACCTTCAAGCGGCGGTTCCGGCGGGCTTCCTCGCCCTCTGCCACGCTCTGGTCGTTCGGAGTTCCGCGAATACGCAAGCGGACGATGCGGAGTTGAAACGCGATGGAATCGGAAGCCAAATAGCGGAGACAGAGCGCCGAGGCGGCGGAGAGCCCGAAGCTCGCGGCGGCGATGAGAACGAGCCACTTGGCGGCGACATTCATGCGAAGTGCCGATTCAGCAGAAGATCCCGCGGCTAAGGCTCGGGATGCAACGTACCCTACCCCACCAACACCCAGAAGCGCGAGACGAAGAAGTTCGGCGGAGAAGGCCTGGTGCCGGTCGTTGATACAGACATCTTGTTCAAACCCGTCGGCCTTGATCTCGCCGAGAGTTCTCCGATCGCACAGATGAGTTTCAGTTGCCGGATCGCCGATGTTGCCCATGGATTGTACTCCGGGGCCGATTAAGCACCGAGGAAGAAGTATAAACGGGTACGGCTGGATGAGGCGGCTTGGAGGTCTGGCGCCAATATGCACCGGCGAAGCATTTGTGGCGGATCAAGAGTCAGAGGTTCTCTGAACACAGTCACCGGGTTCCCCAATGGTACTCGATGCCGAAAACCGGTCCCTTCTGGGTCAAGCGGATCGCGATATTGTCAGAAGATCCAGTGATTTTCAGACGGCTGCCCACCTGGTAACCAGCGCGCACATCCCAATGAGTGGAGACTGGAAACCCCAACGCAGCGTTGCCCGAGACGAAATTCCCGTAGCCGAAGAACGACATGCCGACCAGCGTTCCATCGAGATAAAAGCGGTCTGAGTTGGGGATGGGATACCAGCGAAAGGTGGGGCCGATGGCGGGAAGCGGTGCAAAAAGGGAACCGTCTGCCTGAGCGGCGGCTCCGCCATTCGTTGTCGCTTTCAGTTTCGCATCGGTGGAGATGAGATTGATATTAGCCAGCACACCCAGATAGCCGGAGCGACGCCGAAAGAAATCGTACTCGTAACCGGGTGTAAAAAGCAGGGACTTGATGCTGGCCTCGGTGCGCAGTCCAAGGTCGAAGGTTTGTCCCTGCCAGTCGATGGTGCGGTTCAGCGTGGTCGTGCGGGAACTGACGACTGGGGCCGTGGAAAAGAGCAAGTGGTGTTTTCTTTTGAAGCGCCAATCCAACTTACCGCTGAAGGTCGCGTAGTTGCCGAATCCGAGATCGCGCTGAAGGTCGAAGTAGCCGTTGCCATTGCTGCCGTTGAAGTAGCCGCTGGGGTAGGAAATCCAGACGTTGGCCTGGAGCTTCCATTTGGCGTTATCAAACTCGTTTTCTTGTGCCAGGCAAGTTCCGGCAGCGATGAGACTGGTCAAGAGACAAAAACCGCAAAGCCACAGCCTTGCTGAAGCAAACATGGGACGTTCCTCTTCTCCGGCGCGGTTTCCTGGGACTGGCAGGAGGAGAATCGCAGCCGCGCGGCTGTAAGAAGAACTGTCAATACTTACAGCTCGGCGGCGGGGAAAGGAGTCGGTTTTCGGTTGTTCTCATTACGTTTGACCCGGGGTTTAGCGAGCCGACTTGCCCAAAGCGGCGACGGCGTGAGCCGGGGCGAGACGCACCGCAAACTTGTCGTCGTGTCCGCAGCTAATGACTGTAGTCTGGTTGGGATATTCTCTGACCCAGATAACACGATCAGGGTTTACAAACACCTCCATTCCGTCCACATCTTCAAACATCACAAATTCCATGGTGGCTCCTTTTGCGACGCTCTTTTCTTGTGTTTCGGGATTGAGTGCAAACACGCCCAAGCTCGGTCACCCCTGCTGAGATGACACTGACGGGGCTTTGCGAGTGTAAGCAACTGTTATTGTTGACCCATTTCGACTGCGGCTGTCAATTCTCTCAGTTACTTGCGCTTCGCATCCGCTGGCAGACTGACTTGCATGGAGGAAATCTGAGTTATGCGATTTCTGTGGCTATCGGTCTGGATTGCAGTGATTGTTGTTGCTTTGACCCCATGGTCCCAAGCGCAAGATGAAGGACAGTATGGCAGATATCTTTTCAATGTGGGCGGCGGGGTCGGGTTTCCCCAGGGAGACCTGGGCAAGTTCATTAATACTGGCGGAAATTTCGTAGTTGGCGGTGGCATCAACTTCGGCAAATATCTAGGAGTCGACTCGGAATTCATGTGGCACGATCTGCCTGTGAACTCCGCGACAAAACAGGCGTTGAATACTCCTGGTGCCCATGCGCGGCAATATTCCTGGACTTTCAATCCCATGTTGCACTTTCCACTGGGCAGCAAGGCAGGCGGCTATGTGATTGGTGGAGGTGGTTGGTATCACCGCTCAGGTGAGACTACGACGCCAGGAACGGCGGTTATCTGCGATCCGTATTGGTCGTGGTGGTTCGGATGCACGATCGGCGGAGTCGAGGTCATTACAGGATCGACCAGTTCAGACGCCTTCGGGGCCAACATTGGTGGCGGCTTTACCTATCGCCTGGGCGAGAGCCATGCCAAGCTCTACGCGGAGGTCAGGTATCATCATGCCTCCTATCACAAGGTCGACAGCAATCTGATTCCGCTAACTTTCGGGATTCGGTGGTAGAGCGGAGATGGCTTTAGGCGGGCTTGAATTCAAACTCATAATCTGAAACCAGCGAGGTCGGGTTCAGCAAAGATTTTTGCACATCATTGGGGGGCGTCTGGGCTAATTCCCATCGTGTGTGCAATCGCGTACCCGCCTCTTCGGCAAGGTCTCTCGAAAAACCCCACTTCTGGCAGAGTCGGCCAGAAGTGGGCACCCTTTTTCATCTCCCTCTCTTGTTGAACCGGCAGGTTCAGTGTGCGAAGGAGGGGGCGTCGAGTTTCGCGGTTTTGCCAAGAATCCGAAAGGGACGACGACGCGCCGACATCCGTGCTGCCGTATTTTGCGTTGCTCGCAAATAGTGCGACTTGAAGGACTGCTTGGCGCGATGAACCAGAACTCTGAGGTAGTCGCGGGTCACGCCAAAATCACGGCAGACATCATCTTTGCTGCGCTCGTCAAGGAACAGGGCCTTCAGCAAGCAGCGATCTTTTTCCCCGAGTCCCTCGAGAATCTGGCGAACCGTTTCTTGCATTTGGCGGCGGGCGATGGCTTCGGGGACAGAAATGGTTGGATCAGGAATGGCATCGACGACTTCTGCTTCGACCGGAATCTCCCGGCTTCCTGATCGGTGATGCTCTTGCAGAACGTTGTTGCACACAGAATTGACGAAGGGCCCGAGGCGTTCGGGCTGACGGATGCGCTGTTCGGCGAGGAGGCGCAGGACGCGCGTGAGGGTCTCCTGGCGAATATCTTCGATCGCTGCCATCGAGCGCAGACGCTTGCTCGCCTTCAGCCGAATCAGTTCGCCGAAATAAGCAACGAAGTGCTGCTGGGTACGGAAATCACCGGAACCGAGCCGATCCAGGTAGTCACTGTCAAAATCCTGAAATTGTATTGCCATGGCTGCTCCTCCCACAGGCTGGGTGAAACTCACGACTGCCCACTACCTGTTACCGCTTCCTGGAAAAAACTGAAGTTGTCGCTGAAAATGGCCCGCTTGCAGTTACTTGACGGGGAAGTGCTTGCGATGATGCGTTGGAAAAGACAATACGTCCATGGAGCCAGTCTGAAGCGGTATGAATTGATCTGAAGAAAGTGCAACGCATGTCTGCCCTCACTCGCACGCGCGGGGCCCGCGCACTGGTCGTTGTCGCCCGTGCGGTTTCGAGCTTCACGGAGCCACGCTGTTCCGAATTGTGATAGGCCCGGCCGGGTAAGTACCAGCGCCGTCCCTCCGGATGCAGCCAGGCAGGGAAGCGCATATGGAATGCTTCGTGGAACAGAAGCAGGGCCGATCGAAGCCCAAGTGTTCGCGGTTCCCGATACTATCTTGGGCAGTTATCTTCAAGATATTCTTTGCGGTCAAACTGCGGAGGCGTACAGACTGCCTGCGAAAAGGCAACTCATCTATTCTGTCGATATGCAAGCGTTCACGACAATGTGTGAAGCGATTGGGGCCACCACGAAGAAGCTGCAGAAGACGACGATCGTGGCGGACTACCTGAAGTCGAGTTCCGTGGACGAGGCGTCGGCGTCGGCGGTGTTTTTGTCGGGGCGTCCGTTTCCTGCCTGGGAAGAGAGCACGTTGCAGGTGGGTGGGCGTTCGCTGTGGGCGATTGTGGCGGAGCTAGCGGGCAAAGGAGAGGCCGAGCTCACGGCATCGTACCGGCGGCTGGGAGACCTGGGGGCTGTTGCCAGGGATGTACTGCCTGATCGGGTCGTGCAGGGCGTGACTGTGTTGGAAGTGGAGGCGATGTTTCGTCAGATCGCGGCGGCTCGTGGAGCCGCGGCTAGGACGGCCCTGGTCCGCGATCTGCTGGCACGAGCAACGCCGCTGGAGGCCAAGTACATTGTGAAAATCATGACCGGCGATCTTCGGATTGGGCTCAAAGAGAGCCTGGTTGAGGAAGCGATCGCGAAGGCCTATGGCAGCACGGTGGCGGAGGTACAACGGGCCAACATGCTGCTGGGGGACATCGGAGAAACGCTGCGGATGGCGTCTGCCGGACGGCTGGGCGAGGCGCGGATGCGCTTGTTTCATCCGCTGGGATTCATGTTGGCGAGTCCGGTGGAATCGACGGAAGAGGGGCTGAGCTACTTCAGCGAGGCGGCGGTCGAGGACAAGTACGACGGGATCCGGGCACAGGTGCATGTTTCCGATGGCGAAGTCCGGATTTTTTCGCGCACGCGAGATGAGATTACCGAGTCGTTTCCCGAACTGCCGCCGGTGCTGGCGGGATTGCCGCAGGATTGCATTCTCGATGGGGAGATTGTTGCGTGGGAGTATCCGGCGGGCATGCATGCAGAGACCATCGTCGACGAAGACAGCAAAACCCCACTTCTGACAACTTCGGCCAGAAGTGGGGTACCCGAGGAGAACGAGGTTCGGGCGGATAACCTCGGACGGGCGCGGCCTTTCAGTATTCTGCAGCAGCGGCTGGGACGGAAGAAGGTCAGCGACAGGATGCTGCGGGAAACTCGCGTGGCTTATCTTGTTTTTGATGTTCTATATGCCAATGGGGAATTGATGATTGAGCGGTCTTTGCAGGAGCGCGCGTCCATTTTGGATGTTCTGCTTGGCGCGCCCCGCAAAAGCATTCACCACAGTGGACATCCTTCGACCGGGCTCAGGGCAGGCCGGGGAACACAGGGGAACCTTATGTTCGAGGCGGAGGAGGAAGAGGCCGCGGGGATCATTCGCGCTCCCGTGTTTCGCGCTAACTCACCTGAGGAACTTGAGCAGCTCTTCGTGGCGGCACGCGCTCGCGGGAATGAAGGGCTGATGATCAAGGATCTGCAATCGACATACACACCCGGGAAGCGTGGCAAGTCGTGGCTGAAGATGAAGCGCGAGCTGGCCACACTCGACGTTGTCGTCACGGCGGTTGAGTACGGGCATGGAAAGCGGATTGGCGTGCTGAGCGACTACACGTTTGCGGTGTGGGATGGCGACCGACTGTTGAACATCGGCAAAGCCTATTCCGGGCTGACCGATGCCGAGATTGGCGAGATGACCCAATGGTTTCTCGAGCACACGATCGAAGATCGCGGATTTCTGCGCATAGTTGAACCGAAAGTCGTACTGGAAGTCGCGTTCAATAACATGATGCGCTCGGAACGGCATGAGAGCGGGTATGCGCTGCGGTTCCCCAGAATTGTGCGGTTGAGGCCGGATAAGTCGGCGGAAGAGGCGGATACACTGAAGCGAGTGGCGGAGATCTTCGCGCATCAAGTGTCACAGGCGTCTGGCCATCAGGGTCAGCGGCAATGAAAACCATCTCCAGCGAGGAAGTGCTACAAGTCGGGTCGCGGGTCCTTCAAAATCTGAAGACTCATGCCGCCGGGCCGGAGGGAAGGCTTCCTCTCACTCCGAGCATGCTCCTTACGGAACCGTCGGGAAATCTCTTTGCGTTTAGCCAGAATGCCGGGATGGGCTGGCCGGCCGAGCAATTGCTCTATCCGGAGTTCCTCATCTTGAGCACGCATGGCGGGTTGCGCGCCGAAGACGGCACGCCTGTGGCTCTTGGTTTTCATACCGGTCACTGGGAGGTCGGGCTGCTGGTCGCGGAAGCTGCGCGGGAGTTTCGAAGACTGCGGGCGATGCCTTTCGCTGGAGCCTGCACTGACCCGTGCGACGGGCGATCGCAGGGTACCGAGGGCATGCTCGACTCTTTGCCCTACCGCAACGATGCGGCAATGGTTCTTCGCCGCCTGATGCGCTCGCTTCCCACGCGTCGCGGGGTGATGGGCATCGCTACATGCGATAAAGGGCTGCCCGCGATGATGATGGCGCTCGCCTCTTCCGGAGAGTATCCCGCGGTTCTGGTGCCCGGAGGCGTCACGCTTTTGCCAGAGCAGGGGGAAGATGCAGGCAAAGCCCAGACTATTGGAGCGCGATTCGCACAACAGGAAATCTCTCTGGAATACGCGGCGGAGATTGGGTGCCGGGCTTGCGCAACTCCGGGTGGAGGTTGTCAGTTTCTCGGGACTGCGGCCTCATCGCAAGTCTGTGCGGAGGCTCTTGGCCTCGCGCTGACAGCCACGGCACTTGCGCCTTCCGGACATGCGGTATGGCTGGAGAATGGCGTGCGCTCCGCGCGCGCTCTACTGCGGCTTCATCAGCTGGGGATCGGGGTAAATCGCGTGTTGACGGAGGCTGCGCTTCGTAATGCGATGGTGTTGCATGCGGCCTTTGGCGGTTCGACCAACATGCTGCTGCACATCCCGGCGATTGCGCATGCAGCAGGGCTTCGCCGACCTAAGGTAGAGGATTGGGCTCACGTTAACCGGCAAACTCCAAGGCTTGTGGATGCTCTGCCGAATGGCCCGCGAGGCTTTGCGACAGTTCAGGTATTTCTAGCCGGCGGCGTGCCAGAGGTTATGCTCAAGCTCCGGGAAGCCGGCTTGCTGGATTGCAGTGCGCTGACTGCCAGCGGAGAGACTCTCGGAACCAATCTCGACTGGTGGGCCGATTCAGAAATGCGTCGGGAGATGAAGGCGCAACTTCTTGCGCAGGACGGAATCGATGCCGCCGATGTGATCATGGCTCCTGGGCAGGCGCGGAGCCGCGGATTGACGCCTACGGTCTGCTTCCCTGCCGGCAACCTTGCTCCGCAGGGCTCGGTCATCAAGAGCACTTCGATCGATCCCTCGCTCATCGATGAAAGGAATGTCTACCGGCACACGGGTCCGGCACGCGTCTTCGTGACCGAAGCCGGCGCGATTGAGGCCATCAAGCGCGGGGACCTTCGCGCCGGAGACGTGGTTGTGCTGGTCTGCGGAGGTCCGCAGGGCGCGGGAATGCAGGAGATTTACCAGGTCACCTCGGCTCTCAAGACGCTGCAGTACTGCAAGAACATCGCGGTTCTTACTGATGCGCGCTTTAGCGGAGTCTCAACTGGAGCCTGCGTCGGCCACATTTCTCCTGAGGCGCTGGCAGGGGGGCCCATCGGCAAGATTCGCGATGGCGACATGATCGAAATCGTCATTGACCGCGAGAACCTTCATGGCTCGATCAATTTCGTCGGGGACGACGGCGAAATCTTTTCTGCAGCGGAAGGCGAGATACGTCTCGCGGGCCGAGCCTCACGCGATGATCTGGCCCCTCATCCGTCTCTGCCGGACGATACCCGCATCTGGGCTGCGTTGATCGAGGCAAGCGGCGGTGTATGGGGTGGTTGCGTGTATGATGCAGACGCCATTGTGCGGAGGCTTTCACCGGGCCAGAGGCCTTCCAAGTAATCGCAAGAGAAGCCGCCTTACTCAGGCTGTTGTAGCTTTCGTAGGGCTGAGGACATTGTGAAAAGGCGTGGTTTCACCTGAGCCGATGCGATGCCGAGAATGGACGTGCCTTTAATGTGTGCGTGAGAACCTTCAATCGTCCTTTCGAGACGCGAATCCGATTTCCCGCGCATGCCAGCGGGCAAGAGATGCCCGGTTCTCACGCTCACTCTGAAGGGCCCACCTTTTCCAAACAGATCGATTCGTTGCGGAACAGGTCTAGTGGCTGTGATGCTGGTGTTCTTCCACGCTCTCGGCGACGGGGATCACACATCCGTGAGCTGTTGGGCAGTTGGCATGTTCGAACTGAATCGTGGTGTGGTCGATGCGGAAATCCCGCAGCAGCCGCTCCTTCACATCGCGCAAAATGCGCTCGCTGACCGACGGCGGGATGTCAGCGATCGAGATGTGGCAGGAGAGCGCATGGGTTTCCGATCCGATGCTCCAGACGTGGAGATCGTGAACATCGTTGACGCCGGAGATCGAGCGGATCGCCAGCTCGATCTTCTCCAGCTTCATGCCGCGGGGCGTGCCTTCGAGCAAGATATTGAGCGTTTCGCGGACGATGCCGAAGCCTGACCAGAGGATAAGCACGCCGATGGCAACGGAGAGGACGGAGTCAATCCAGTAGTCTCCGGTGACAAGGATAGCCCAGCCTCCGGCAATTACGGCGGCGGTGGAGAGAGTGTCGCCGACTTCGTGGAGCAGGGCGCTGCGGATGTTCACATCGCCGCCGGAACGGTAGAGCAGCAGGGCGATGACGCCATTCATCACGACCCCTGCGGCTGCGACCCACATCATCACGCCGGCGTGAACCTCCTGGGGCTGCTGAAGCCTTTTGAACGCCTCGTAGAAAATGAAAAAGGAGACGGCCACCAGCGAGGTGGCGTTGACCAAGGCGACCAGTACTCCGGCGCGATGATAGCCGTAGGTCTTGCTGGAATTCGCCGGGCGGGATTGAAAGTAAACGGCGACCAGCGACAGGGCTAAAGCAAGGAGGTCTGAGAGGTTATGTCCGGCCTCAGACAGCAGAGCCAGGGAATGCGCCCGAATGCCGGCCACAACCAACAACACGATATAGGCCAGCGTGACCGCGAGGGAAACTTTCAGAACGCGGGTCGGGCTGCCGTGGCCATGGGCGTGCAGATGCATTGTATTTAAGTCTACGGACGGGCGCGGCGGGCAGCAAGCGGGGCATCGGGCCGTTTGGGCGCGATTAGTGGTGCGACAGAAGACTTAACTGTGGAGGGCGCTGAGAAAACCAATGCTGAGTTCGCTGAGGATGAGTGACAGATCTGCCCTAGTTCCTGGTCAAGCTGTCGAGATAGCGGGTGTTGTAGAAGCTGTTGGTCTTCTGGACGAATTCCAGGATCCGGAACATTCGGTCGCGGGCTTCGCGGTTCATTTCGCGGAACTGGACGGCGGCGCCGGAGCCAGGTTCGAGCCGAGTGACAAACCCTTCCGCGGACAGGCTGGGATCATCCATCGAGAAACTGAGTTTGATCTTGCTGCCGGGACTAAGGATACTGCTGGTCTCGATATAGCATCCGCCCATGCTGACGTCGGTGAGATTGGCGAAGACGGGAACTCCGCCGGCCTCAGTGGTCAGTTCGATGGTGACGCGGCACTTCAGGCGCGGATGGGCGCGGCGGTCTTTGTAGGAGAGCTGTTTCTGTTTCTCGATGTACATCCGACGATCGGCTTCGGAGAGCAATTGCTCGGCGTCTTTGCCGTCGTCCGGGAACACCGCGCGTCCCACACTAAGGGAAAGGATTTCTTCGTTGCAGACTTCCTGGCCGGCAGCGCGGGCCAGGGTGCGCATGTTCTCGGCTCTCTTGCCAGCCGCATCGGCGGCCAGACCGGGAGCAATCACGACGAATTCGTCGCCGCCCATGCGAGCGACATAGTCGTATTCGCGGCAGCTGTCTTTCAGC
>Ga0335082_10001796_pt1 | contig 22924 bp, 26 predicted proteins | sample Lox_Sample_41_FD_206718 | JGI IMG/M metagenome (GOLD analysis project Ga0335082, IMG submission 206718) | Soil microbial communities from Loxahatchee National Wildlife Refuge, Florida, United States - Lox_Sample_4.1 | ecosystem: Environmental > Terrestrial > Soil > Wetlands | place: USA...
TGGTCTGGCTTGCGGCGGCGGCCAGCGCTGATGTCACGCTGCAACCAGGAGGGGGCGGTGATTGGGTTCAGATCGGGCCGCAGACCTGGGTTCTTCCCGCGAGCACGCCGTGCGGCCAGGAAAACGAACCCGACTGTGAGAGCCCGATATTCCTGCAGAACCCCGTCCCGTTCGCATCGCCGGACGGCCAGGAGTACAAAGTAGAGTTTCTTGAACAGACGGGCCAACTCAGCGATGAGTTCTTCTGGGGCAACTTCGGGGGTCTCGGGCTGATGGGTTTCTGGAGCGATCCCTCGCTGCACGGCAATGACCCCGGGATGATCGACCTCGGGCCTCTGTGCGGTGTTGAGGACCCGGTCAGCGGCGGCATCTGCACCCTGTCCCTGCTGTTGACCGACGGCACATACCTGAATGTGACCCTAGCCAGCGATGGCGAAGGCTATTTCGATCCGTTCCATGCCGGATATGACACCAGCGACGGGATCTCGTTCCAGAAGACTCCCGAGCCGTCATCTCTGGTGCTCCTGGGCACGGGCCTGTTTGGCGCGGCTGGCGCGATCCGGCGCAAGCTGTCCCTGTAGTCCCGCGCAGCATCCTCACAAAGCCGCCCTGCGGGGCGGCTTTCTTTTTGCCCCTACGGGGACGAGAGTCATGTCGGTCGCGAGCCGCCCCAAAGCTCGGAAAGAATCCCAATCCGTTCTCACCAGTGTGCACAGACTTGCATCTTTCTGCGTGCAGTGGAGTGCGACAAGTCTGTCGTAAGTCACTGAATAATAAGGGTTAAGACACTGGAGCCGGAGTGGGCATCGGCTTGCCTTTTACAGGGCAACGAAGGCGCAGGACCTTGCCCTGTGCTTACTGGCCTAGCTGTGCGGTTGGGGTGACTGCTTGGGGGGAGCCGAAATCAGGATGCCACCCGTGTCACTCATCTGACGCAGAGAAGAGATCGGTAGCCTTCGGAAAGGTCAAGAGCGGAGGAGCTACTGTGAAACGCTTGTTTGTTCTGGCGGCATGCCTGGTTTTTTTCCTGTCCGCGACGATGTGGGCCGATACCGTACTTAGCACTGGCCAGTGGAACGCGCCTAAGACAGCCAACAACAACAACGGCGGCCCCAACGCATTCTGGGACCACGTCTCCAGCGATGGCGGGCACTGCAACGTGGGCTGGGTACTGCAAGGCGGCATGGGCACGTGCCAGAACATCAACGTACTGGGTACGTTCCCGAACAAGACGCTGGAGTACCTGAGCGCGGCCGGCAACAGCAACGCCGCAGTGAGTTTCTCGGTCGTCCCCGGAGGCGGGGACAACGCGGTCTTCCAGGCATCCATCGCCGGATTCAGCGGAAAGAAGGGCAGCTTCTACGACGTGTTCGGGTGGGCGCTGGTCGGTGACACCACCCTCCATCCGCTGTTCAGCGATAAGAATCCGGGATCGACCACGGCGCAGTTCGCCCCTGGCGGGGATTTCCGCTACTACATCGCCGTCTACAACACCATCGGACAGCTCCAGTGGATCCACTACTCGGACACGGACGGCAGGTACTTCGCACTGTTCTCGCAGGCGCCCGGCAGCCCCAGCGGGCCGCCATCGTTCCTCTCTACCTACTGGGTCGGAGGCGAGGACACGCACGTCAGCAACGGTGATTTTGATTACCAGGACATGCTGGTGCAGCTTACTCCGATCCCGGAACCCACCAGCCTGCTGCTGTTCGGCACCGGCCTGGTGGGAGCGGCCGGCGCGCTTCGCAGGAGAATCGGTCGCAGCTAGCCGCTTCTGAAACCGACCCAACCGGAAAGAGCCCCGCCGTGGCGGGGCTCTTTGCTTGTCAGGCGCGTGCCTGCTCGTAGGCCTGGCCCAGCCGGAACAGTGTGCTTTCGTCGAAATGGCGGGCGAAGATCTGGAGGCCGATGGGCAGTCCTTCCCTCGACTTTCCGCACGGCACCGAGATGCCGGGAACGCCCGCCAGGTCGGCGGTGACCGTGTAGATGTCGGCCAGGTACATGGCGAGCGGATCGTCCACCTTCTCGCCGAGCCGGAAGGCCGGCGTCGGCGAGGTCGGAGCGACGATGGCGTCCACCCTCTTGAAGGCGTCCTCGAAATCACGTGCCAGCAGCGTGCGCACCCGCTGCGCCTTCAAGTAGTAGGCGTCGTAGTATCCGGCGCTGAGCGCGTAGGTTCCCAGCATGATGCGCCGCTTGACCTCCGGACCGAAGCCCTGGTCGCGGGTGCGCCGGTACATATCGGACAGAGACCGCGCGCCGGCGGCGCGATGTCCGTAGCGGACCCCATCGTAGCGGGCCAGGTTCGACGACGCCTCGGCGGTCGCGATCAGGTAGTAGGTCGGGATGGCGTAGTCGGCGTGCGGCAGCGAGATGTCCACGATCTCGCAGCCCAGCTTCGCCATCTGCTGGATGGCCTCTTGCACCGCGGCGCGGACCTCGGGATCGAGGCCTTCGCCAAAATATTCTTTGGGCACCCCGACCTTCATCCCGCGCACCGGCTTGCCCATCTCCTCGGAGTAGTCGGGAACTGCGACCTCGGCCGAAGTCGGATCCAGCGGGTCCCGCCCCGCGATCACCTGCATCAGGATGGCGGCGTCCTTCACCGACTTGGTCAGCGGCCCGATGTGGTCGAGCGACGACGCGAACGCAATCAGCCCGTATCGAGAGACGCGGCCATACGTCCCCATCATCCCCACCACACCGCAGAACGATGCCGGCTGGCGGATGGAGCCGCCGGTATCGGAGCCCAGCGCAGCCACGCACATGCCGGCGGCCACCGCAGCCGCCGAACCGCCCGACGACCCGCCCGGGACACGGCTCTTATCGAGCGGGTTGCGCACCGACTTGTAGGCGGAGTTCTCGTTCGACGAGCCCATGGCGAACTCGTCGCAGTTGGTCTTGCCCAGGATGACCGCGCCCGCATCCTCCAGCCGCGCCACGGCGGTGCAGTCGTAGGGTGGGATGTAATCCTTGAGGACCTTCGATCCGGCGGTGGTGGGCACACCGCGGGTGACCATCACGTCCTTGATGGCGATGGGCACGCCGGCCAGGGGAGGCAGCGCATCGCCTTTGTCGGCCAGCGCGTCCATGCGCGCGGCCTGCGCCAGCGCGCGGTCCTTGCAAAGCGCGAGGTACGCTCCGATCTCGCCGTCTTCCGCTTCGATCCTTTTGTAGAACTCCTCGGCCAGGCGCACCGCGGAGTATTGCCGCTGGCGCAGCGCCACCCGGGCGCTTTCGACGGTGAGCTGGCCAACGTCCATCTATCTCTCGATGACCTTGGGGACTCTAAAGAACTCGCCATCCGTTCCGGGCGCGTTGCGAAGCGCTTCCTGGCGCGGGAGGCAGGGGCGCGTCTGGTCGGGGCGCATGGCCGAATCCGCCGCCACGCCCGCCGACACTTGCGCCATCGGCGGCACATCCGAGGTGTCGAGCCGGCTCAGCCGGTCGATGTATTCGAGGATGGAATTCAGGTCGCGGACCATGCGGGTCCGCTCGGCTTCGGTCAGCTCCAGGTTGGCGAGGTCGGCGACGTAGGTGACGTCTTGGTCGGAGACCTTCATGCGCGATGCGCGGGCTTCTTCTCTTCCAGGACCAGTTCGATGCGCTCCACCTTCACGCCAAGCATCGAGTTCAGCGCTGCCAGGTATTGGGGCACAAAGTCCATGAGTTGCGTTCGCCAGGTGGTGTCGGGAACGCGGACCTTCAACACTCCACCGGCGAACTCCAGCACGCTGGTGCGCGGCGAGACCTTGGCGCCCGAGACCAATTGCCACGCGATCCGCGCGGCATCTTCGGCCGGGGCTCGGCGCAGGATGTCGGCGACGATCCGGTGATATCCGACTCGGGCTGGTTCCATGCCGCGATGGACCTCGCCGGGCTGGCGGCGCATGCTGGACGATCTCAAAACGGCACCCCTGACTGCCAATTGAGTCCAAGATTGTAGCACCACATGCAAGCCCCGTTTAATCGACCACCTGTGAATTTTCCGATTCTGGGAATCAGGAAACCCGGCACCGCAGGTCACACCTGCTGGTTACCGTCGTACATTGACCATCAGGCCGATGCACCCTACTATCGCGACTCTCGGGGGTGGCCGAAATGGACCCAGAATCGCTGCATGAACTGAACTTCGTACCTCTACAGACGGCGGTGCTCTGCGCCGACTGCGAGGTCATCACCGAGAACCGCGGCGGGCAGTGCCGTATCTGCGGAGGGCGCGCCCTGCTGAGCATCGGCCGGGTGCTGGGCGGCCCCATCGGAGACCAGCGCGCCGTCCTGCTCGACCCAGCCGCCGCCGAGATCACCCGCCTGGTCGAGGAATTGATCGAGTCCGCCTACCGTCCCATCGAACTCGAAGACGAGCCCGACGAAGAGACCGCCGCCTAGCGCGGGAACTCCCGAGCCACGAACGACAGGGCCTCGTCCGTGGTCGCCAGCGCGCCCTCCAGCTGCGCGTCTTCCACTGCCGACAGGATCTGCTTGAACCTCGGGCCGGGCTTGTAGCCCGCCGCGATCAGGTCGTCCCCGGTGATCAGGGGCTCCGGCCGGATCTGCTCGGCCGGCGTCTGCTCGAACCTGGACTTCGTGAATTCGTAGAGCGACAGGTCCCGGTGGCTGGCCAGGCAGTCGAGCCGGTGCAGCTCCAGGTGCTCCTCGAACCTGTCCAGGCGAAGGAACCGCTTGAGCGTGGATTCCTTCATCTTCTTCGCGTCGGCGAAGCGCAGGTGGTTGGCGACCAGCGCCGCGATCTGCCCGGTGTCATCGTTCGACATGCGGAGCCGATGGCAGATCTGCTCCGCCATCCGGGTCCCGACCTCGACATGGCCGTCAAAACGGATGCGGTCCGGCGCCACGCGGAAGGTCGGAGGTTTGCCGACGTCGTGCAGCAACGCGCCCCAGGCTAGCGTTCGCGAGCCCCCGGGCTTCAGGCCCTCCAGCAGCAGGAGGGTATGCACCCAGACATCGCCCTCGGGGTGATATTGCGGCGGCTGCTCCACCCCCTTCATCTTCTCGATCTCGGGCAGCACCTGGCGCAGCAGGCCGCTGGCGTCGAGCAACTCGAACGACCGGCGGGCCCGCCCTTCGGTCAGCATCTTGGTCAGCTCTTCGCGGACCCGCTCGCGGCTGACCTGGTGGATCTCGGGCGCCAGCCGCCGGATGCCGTCGAAGGTGATGCCGTCGATCTGGTATCCGAAGCGCGCGGCGAAGCGCACTGCGCGCAGCATGCGCAGCTTGTCCTCGGAGAAGCGGCGCTCGGGCGCGCCGATGGTGCGGATCAGCCGCCGCTCCAGATCGGCCCGGCCGCCGACCAGGTCGATGACCTTGTCCCCATCGAGGGGATCAAGCAGCAGCCCGTTGATGGTGAAGTCGCGGCGCTGCACGTCGTGTCCCGGGTCCTTGGTGTAGCGGACCTCGTCCGGATGGCGGCCATCGGTGTACACGCCATCGCTGCGGAAGGTGGCGACCTCGATGGCGTTGGGGTGCTCGGTCGGACCCGGCGGCTGCTCGCCCTCGCCCATCGGGACCAGCACCACGCCGAATTGCGCGCCCACCGCCCAGGTATTGGGGAAGATCTGCATCACGCGGTCGGGGACGGCATCGGTGGCCACGTCGTAGTCGGCGGGCTCGCGGCCCAGCAGCAGGTCGCGGACGCATCCGCCCACCAGGTACGCCTGGTGCCCATTCTGCCGCAGGGTGCGGATGATCTCGGTGGCGTGCTGGCGGGCGCCGGCCATGCGACAAGAGTATCGCAAGCGGACAAGCTCAGGGGATCGACTGGCCCAGATGGATGATGTGCGCACGGGCGGCACGCCCGTGCCGCACCTGCTAGCCCTGCGCGTCCTTCCACTCCTCGTACCACGCCATCTGGATGGCCTCCAGCTTCCCCTCGTTCGACAGCTTGGGGTCGTCGGCGAATCCAGGTAGCTCGGTGACGTAGCGGTGCAGGTCGGTGAAGCGCACCGTCAGCGGATCGATGGTGGGAAACTTCTCGGCGAGTACGATGCCGATGTCTTCGGCGTTGTCCCAGGTCAACTCGGCAGCCACGTGCTCTATTCACCCCTTGCTTAGTGTTCTTTGGCCCAGTTCTTGTTCCAGTCGGGGATCTCGACCACGACGTCTTTCTCGCCGTTCGGCACCGTCTGGCAGCCGAGGCGTGACTTCGGAGTGATGCCGGGCGCCATGTCGAGTTCGTCGAGCTCGGCGTCGGTGGCGTCGTTGCAGGTCTCCAACCCTTCGCGCACGATGACATGACAGGTAGAGCAGGCGCAGACACCGCCGCAGGCGTGGTCCAGCCCGATGCCGGCGCCCTCGGAGATGTCGAGGATCGACCCTGGCAGCCCGTGGTCACCGTACGGCACCTTCTCCGGGTCGACCTCTACTTCTTTCTTCTCCGTCCCCTGGATGAAGGTGACCTTGTACTTCCTGGTCGCGGGCGTGAACTTCGCCTCGTCGATGTACGGATTTTTTCCGACCGCCATTGCTAATCCTTCCTCCCGACTTGGCTGATCTCCGCTGGCGCGATGGGATGGGGCGCCTCCGGCCCCTCGCCGACGTCGGCGCCTTGCATGGTCTTGCCTTTGAGCACGGTCGCCACCGCCGAATCCATCATCAGCTCGGCCAGCCGCATGGTCGCCTGGTTCAGTGCGTCAATGCCGTCGCGGATCGTCCGGTAATCGTCTTCCTGCTTGACCGCTGCCAGCGCCGTTTCCAGTTTCTCGATCCGGTTGCGCTCGTCGGCGCCCAGTTGCCGCCAGGCATCGCTCTTCTTCGCCTTGCCGAGGGCGTTGAAGATATTGTCGGCCTCGACCCGCGCCTCGGCGATCTGGCGCACCCGGAAATCCTCCTCGGCGTAGTCGAACGACTCCAGGATCATGCTCTCGACCTGGTCGTCGGTCAGCCCGTAGCTGGGCTTCACCTCGATCTCCGCTGCCTTGCCGCTACGCTGCTCGCGCGCCGACACGTGCAGGATGCCGTTGGCGTCGATCAGGAACTTCACCTCGATGCGCGGCATGCCCGCGGGCATCGGCGGGATACCCTTCAGGTCGAAGCGCGCCAGCGAGCGGCAATCCTTGGCCATCTCGCGCTCACCCTGCACCACGTGGACCGCGACGTTCGTCTGGCCCTCGACGCCGGTGGTGAAGTGCTCGGTCGCCGACGCCGGGATGGTGGAGTTGCGGTGGATGATCTTCACCACGCCGCCGCCCAGCGCCTCGATGCCCAGCGAGAGCGGCGTCACGTCGAGCAGCAGCATGTCCTTGGTGGCTTCCGAGCCGCCGGCCAGGATCTTGGCCTGCACCGCGGCGCCCAGCGCAACGACCTCGTCCGGATTCAGTTCGGCGTGCGGCTTGCGCCGGAACAGCGCTTCGACCAGCGCGCGGACTTTCGGGATGCGCGTCGAGCCTCCGACCAGCACCGCTTCGTCGATCTGCTCGGGCTTGAGCGCGGCGTCGGACATCGCCTGCTTCACTGGGCCAACCGTGCGCTGAAGGATGGGCTGGATCAGGTTCTCGTACTGCCCGCGCGTGATCTCGCGCCGGTAGTGCTTACCCTGAGGCAGCTCCAGGTCGATGTGCGTGACGTCGTCGGCCGATAGGGCGATCTTGGCGTCGATGACCGCCTTGCGGATGGCCTGCACCGCCTCGCCGTTGCGCTGCAGGTTGAGCCCGAGGTCGCCCTTGATGTCGTCGAGCGCGATGGTGATCAGCAGGTTGTCGATGTCGTCGCCGCCCAGGTGGGTGTCGCCGTTGGTCGCGACCACCTCGAAGATGCCCTCGTGCAGCTTGAGGATGGAGATATCGAAGGTACCGCCACCCAGGTCGTAGACGGCGATCGTCCCGTCGTTCTTCTTATCCAGCCCGTAGGCCAGCGAGGCCGCGGTGGGTTCGTTCACCAGGCGCATGACCTCCAGGCCGGCGATGCGGCCGGCATCTTTGGTCGCCTGGCGCTGCGCGTCGTTGAAATAGGCGGGCACGGTGATGACCGCCTTGGTCACGGGCGCGCCGAAGTAGCGCTCCGCGTTCTTCTTGAGCTGGCGCAGGATGAAGGCCGAGATCTCCGGGGGCGTGAACTCGTGGTCGCCCAGCTTGATGCGCAGCACCTCGCCCGGCTTCAAATCTTCGGCCAGGCGGAACGGGAACAACCGCAGCTCGTCCTGGACGTCCTCGATCCCGCGTCCCATCAGCCGCTTCACCGAATACACCGCGCGCTCGGGAGTCTCGATGAGGTGCTTGCGCGCGGGATTCCCCACCACGAGGTCGCCGCGCGGGTCCAGCGCGACGATGGACGGCACCAGGTTCGAGCCGTCCTCGCCCGGGATCACCACCGGCGCATCGCCTTCCATGTAGGCGACCAGCGAGTTGGTCGTGCCGAGATCGATACCTACGATTCGTTGAGCCATTCTAACTTTCCAGCTCCGCGTTCACGTCGCGCACCAGGTTCGCGATGTACTTCCTGCGATTGAGCAGAGCCACCATCGCGTCGCGGACGGTCACACGGTCCGCCTTGCCTTCCAGCGTCGCGTCCCACTGGTTCCAGAGCTTCCCCAGCTCGCTATCGGTGGCCGCCAGCTTCTCCTCAAGATCGCTCTTCTTCCGCTGCAGCTCGGACTTCAAACTCTCTTCGACCTCGCCCATCTTCCTGCCTGCGCGCAGTTCCTCAAGCTGCATGTTGAGCTCGAAGACTTCCTCCAGCAGATCGGGCGGGACCACCTGCTTCTTGTCTTGGCCGGTCTCGCGGGCCTGGTCGGTGGCGGATTTCGATTGTTCCTCGAGCTGCACGCCTTCCAGCTTCAGCAGGTAGGCAGTGCGCGAGATCGGGTCGCGCAAGGTGCGGTACGCGTCGTTCAGCTGCGAGCTCTTCTCCAGGCTCCACTCCGCTTCCGGCCCGCCGGAACTCACGTAAAGGTCGGGGTGCAGCTTGCGGCTCAGGCGGTGGAACTCGCGCTCCAGTTCGGCGACGTCGAGGTTCAGCTTCCGCGGCAGCCCGAAGAAGGTGAAGTAATCGGTCGGCACCGCCGGCTGCAGCTTGCCGCAGGACACGCAGAAGTGGGCCGCGCGCATGTCACCGCACGACCAGCACTGCCCGGTCTGCGAGGTCTCTCCCAGGATGGGCAGAGCCGTGTCGGGTTTGCTATTGGTCGCCATGGATCACGTGGCGCGGCCGCCCCCGGCCGCGAAAAAATCGGGCGATCCAGCCATCTCGCCATCGGGCGAAGTCAGAGACTTCGCCAGATCACTCGATCGCCAGATGGCCCGATGTCAGGCCGAGAACGATGATCCGCAGCCGCACGATTTCTGCGAGTTGGGGTTCACGAAGGCGAATCCCTGCTGCATCAGCGTCTCGTTGTAGTCCAGCGTCATCCCGTGCAGGTAGATGTAGGACTTGGGATCGACGAACACGCGCACGTCGCCGAACTGGAAGATGCGGTCGCGCTCCCGCGGCTGCGTGTCGAAGCGGATGTTGTAGCTCAGCCCCGAGCATCCGCCGCCGGAGACCCCCAGCCGCAGGCCACCTTGCGCCGGGTCCACGTTCTCCTTGGCCATCGCCGAACGGATGCGCGCCAGCGCCTTCTCCGTCACCTGGATGCCCTTGGCCGGAGGCGCCGCCGGCTGCGCCGGCCCCTGCGCCATCTCCGTCTTCACCGGGTTGTCGGTGTCCGTTGCCATTCGACGATTGTGGGTGCCCCACCCAAGCCCGCTCTTGGCTTGGGCGGGAAAACTCCTAGTGCGCCGCTTTCTCCACCGGCTGAGCTGACGCTACCCCATTCTTCTTCTTCCAGTCGGTGATGGCGGCGCGGATGGCGTCTTCCGCCAGCACCGAGCAGTGGATCTTCACCGGGGGCAACGACAGCTCACGCACGATGTCGGTGTTCCTGATCGACAGCGCCTCGTCCACCGTCTTGCCCTTCACCCACTCGGTGGCCAGCGACGACGAAGCGATGGCCGACCCGCAGCCGAACGTCTTGAACTTCGCGTCCTCAATGACGTTGGTGTCCGGGTTGACCTTGATCTGCAGCTTCATCACGTCGCCGCACTCCGGCGCGCCCACCAGGCCGGTGCCCACTTCCTGAGCGTTCTTGTCCATCGACCCGACGTTCCGCGGGTTCGTGTAGTGATCCAGGACCTTATCGCTGTATGCCATTTGCTCTTCTCCTAAACTCTTCTCTCTGTGCGCTATGCACTATGAGCCATGCGCTATTCCGCCGCCCACTTCACCTGCTTCAGGTCAATGCCTTCCTTGGCCATCTCGTACAGCGGCGATAGCTCGCGCAGCCGCTTCACCGTCTCGATGACGCGCGCCGCCACGTAATCCACTTCCGCTTCCGTGTTGAACCGGCCCAGCCCGAAGCGGATCGAGCTGTGCGCCAGGTCGTCCCCGGCGCCCAGGGCCTTCAATACGTACGACGGCTCCAGCGTCGCCGAGGTGCAGGCGCTGCCGCTGGAGACCGCGATGTCGTTGATGCCCATCAGCAGCGACTCGCCTTCCACGTAAGCGAAGCTGATGTTCAGGTTCCCGGGCAGCCGGTGCTCCATCGAGCCGTTGATGTAGACCTCGTCCAGCTCGGCGAAGATCCTGTCCTTGAGCCGATTGCGCAAGCCGGCCAAGTGACAAGCTTCCTTTCCCATGTCCTCGCTGGCGATGGCGCAGGTCTTGCCCAGTCCCACGATGCCGGGCACGTTCAGGGTGCCCGAACGCATGCCGCGCTCGTGCCCGCCGCCGTCCATCTGCGCCACCAGCTGAACCCGCGGGTTCTTGCGACGCACGTACAGTGCGCCCACGCCCTTGGGCCCGTACATCTTGTGGGCCGAGATGCTCATGACGTCGATGTTGTCCTTGATCACGTTGACCGGCACCTTGCCCACGGCCTGGGTGGCGTCGGAGTGGAAGATCACGCCCCTCTCGTGACACAGCTTGCCGATCTCCGCCACCGGCTGGATGACCCCGATCTCGTTGTTGGCGTACATGATGGTCACCAGGATGGTCTTGTCGTCCATGGCCCGCTTCAGGTCCTCGAGATCGATGAGCCCGTCTTTCTGCACCGGCAGATACGTGACCCGGTAGCCGTACTTCTCCAGGCGCTTGCAGGTGTCGAGCACGGCCTTGTGCTCGTCGACCACGGTGATGATGTGGTTGCCTTTTTCCTTGTACATCTCGGCCACGCCCTTGATGGCCAGGTTGTCGCTCTCGGTCGCGCCCGAGGTGAAAATGATCTCTTTCGAAGTCGCCCCGATCAGCTTGGCGATGCGCTCGCGCGCCTGTTCCACGGCGGCTTCCGCTTCCCAGCCGAACTCGTGGTTGCGGCTGGCCGCGTTGCCGAACTTGCCGGTGAAGAACGGCGTCATCTCTTCCAGCACGCGCGGATCCACCGGCGTGGTGGCGTGGTTGTCCATGTAGATGGGGAGCTTCACGCCCGGGGGCAGGGTTCCATTGCCGTTGGTGCTCATCTTCCTTCTCCTGAATAAGTGCGGGTCGGGCTAGGTCAGCGACACCAGCTCTTCGACCTTTACCGCGTCTGAACCATTCTTCTTGCCGTTGCCGGAATCTTCCTTCATGTCCCAGATGGTGATCCGGCTCAAAACTTCCTGGATGCTCTCGTTCACCTTACGCAGCGGCTCGCGGACCGTGCACTTGTCGGTCTGGTAGCACTCGCGTCCGGCCGACGTGACGCACGATGTAATAAAGAGCGGGCCGTCGATGGCCTTGATGACCTCGAAGGCCGAGATGGTCCGCGCATCCCGCGCCAGCGCATAGCCGCCGTTGATCCCGTGACTGGACTGAAGCAGCTTGGCCTTGACCAGCTTTTGCAGGATCTTGGCCAGCATCTCGGCCGGGATCCCGTAAGCCTCGGCGACGTCCTTGGCGCTGAGCGCGCCTTCGGCGGAATGCTCGGCCAGGTGGCGCATCGCCATCAGCCCGTAGTCCGCCTTCTTGGTCAGCCTCAGCATGCCGCGTCCAGTGTAAGTACGACCTTTTTGGTCGTATATGGATTTTAGCTCTCCCCGGGGGTGGGGTGCAAGCTTTCTCAGGGAACGGAAATTTTCCGCAGCGAACGGTAACTTACACATCCTTAATGGTTTGACTATTCCCGACCATATAGGTCGCAATTTTTGTAATGGCCGCGATCCTTGCCCTTCTCGAGTGGCACGCCAAGCCATCGCACGCGCGCGATTTAGCCAGGGATGGCCCTCGGTTGCCGCTTGACAACCTGTCCCCCAGGGCTAAAATACCCAAAATTTTCCGGTGCGATTCCGGAGTATGCCCACACCCCGCCAGCCAGCATCCGCCGCTACACCTGACCAGAGAATCAGCATGGAACAAGCCTGCCAGCATCCGCGCGTCCGCGTGGTGGCACGCGACGAAGATTCCGAGTTCGTCGAATGCCTCGACTGCGCCTTGGTCTTCGAAGCCAGTGAGTTCAAGGACATGGCCATCGAAGAACGCACGAAGCTCGACGAAAGCTGACCGCCGCACTGCTCCCGCCGCTGCAAGCACTGGAGAAGGAGTGTGCCCGCGCGAAGCATTGGTGACCCTGCGGTTCGCCAATGAGACGAGCGTTACTGTGGTCACCTTGTTAGCCGACTGGCGGGATGGTAACGTTCGCCACGATGTCCCCTATCGCTCTGGTCGTCGACGACTCCATGCTGGTGCGGCATACCGTCTGCCGTTTCCTGGAGGAGCGCGGCTACGAAGTCGAGACCGCCAGCAACGGGGCTGACGCCTTGCAGAGGCTGGGCTGCGTCCGTCCGGACCTGATCGTCACCGACCTCCAGATGCCGCGCATGACCGGGGCCGAGTTCATCACCGCGCTGAAATCGAACCCGACCACCGCTTCGACTCCCATCATCGTGATCGCCGGCCGCAGCCTGAAGACCGACCCGCAGCGCGAGCAGCGCGCCGACTACGTCATCTTCAAGGACATCGACACCGAGACGCAGCTGGAGAAGGCGCTGGCCAAGATCTTCGCAACTGCCTGCCGCTGAAGAAAACTCACCACAGAGACACAGAGAACGCTGAGAAGAACGTTCTTGGCCGAGGATTGGGCGGATCGCCCGCAGAGGCGCCGGCGACCATCTCCGCCAGCGCCCCCGCTGATCTACTTCATCTTCGTGACCACCAGCTCGACCTCGAAGCGGTGGTTGCTGTTGACGTCGTCGCCGGCCGACAGCAGCACCTTCTGCCCCAGCGCCAGGTTGTTGTCGGCGGTGAAGCGGATGCTGCGCACCACGGGCGCGCCGCCCTGCGCCCCCTGCTGCTCGGGCGCGATGCTGCTGAGGTCGAAGCGGGTGTTGGCGTGGATCTGTTCGCCCTGCTTGCGGATGCCCGCATCGATGCTCAGGCCGATGTCGAAGTAGCTGGGCCCCTTCTCGGAGGCCAGCGGGACGCGGTTTCCCATCCGGATCTGGCTCCAGTTGGCGTTATTGCCGGTCGGCTCCTCGACCAAGGTCTCGTAGCTGCGCGAGTTCACGCGCTTGCCGTCGGCGATCTCCGACACCGTGTACTGCATGCGGTAGGTGGCCAGCAGCGGCTTGGGCGCTGACTCAACCGCCTTTTCCTGGCCCACTGCGCTCAGCGAGACCAGGAAGATAAGTACCGCCGCCCACATCAAGCATTTCGTCGTGTGCATCGTTTCTCCTTCATTGTCCGTTGTTGGGGTCGGGAAGAGGCTGAACTTGGACTGCGCTGATCTGCACCAGTTCCGCGGGAACGTCTTTTCCGGGAGCAGGATGGTTCTCCGCCACCGCGACCGGCGTGCGCCCCTGGCGGATCAGCTGCGCCAGGATCCGCTCCTGCTCGGAGGCCGCGGTCGGCGAGGGGAATTGCTGGGGCGTTGGCAGCGGCGTCATCGCAACCTTCACAGCGCGAGCCGGACGGTTCGGCGCGGTGCTCTTCGCGACCACTGCGGGCACCACCGGGGGCGGCGTCACCGTGGGCGGAGGCTGAACCACCTTCTTCGCGACGTTCTGCGTCGGCCAAACGTCTACCCAGCTGAACTGGAAGCCGATGGCGACGACCAGCACCAGCGCCGCCAGCGCAGGTACGGCGATCAGCCAGCGCCGCTGCCACCACGCGGGCTGCGTCCGTTTCTGCTCCAGTGCGGCCAGTACCCGGTTCTCCAGGCCCAGCGGCGGCTCCGCGTCCATGTACTGCCGCACGCCTTCGTCGATGATCCGGTCGAGATTGTCCTTATCGTCCATGATTCTCACCGTGAGCCGCCAATTTCTCTTTGAGGATCTGTCGTGCCCGGAAGACGCGCGAGCGCACCGCCGCCTCGGGGATGCCGAGCACCGCCGCGACCTCGACGCCTGCCATCTCCTCCATGGTCGAGAGCAGCAGAGGGTCGCGCAGTTCGCGGGGCAGGGCTGCGATCATCTTGGCCGCAATCTCCGCCATCTGCTGCCGTTCGACTCGCCGCTCCGGCGACGCCACGGTCGAACGCGGCTCCGCCACCTGCTCGATGTCTTCCGCGTCGCGCTGGCCGCGCCGGCGGTCGTTGGCCACATTCCACGCGATCCGCGCCAGCCACGCCCGCATGTCCGCGATCTCGCCCAGGCGGCCTTGGTTGCGCAGCACCCGCAGGAAGACCTCCTGCACGATGTCCTCGGCGTCGTGGCGGTTGCGGACGGCGGCATAGGCGACCTTGAATACCAGCCGGGAATGCTCGCGGACCAGCGATTCGATCTCCTGCTCCGCGGCTTCCCTGCTGACGAGTATTCCGGTCAAGATCACCCGCTCCGCCACCGCCATCGTTCCGACCCTCATAGATGAAGACGGTGCCTTCAGTCGTGTGTTCAGGATTATTTCAGGCCCCAGCGGCCCACCGATTTAACCGCAGTGGAGGCACACAGTGTAGAGAAGTTTCTGCTGCCGCCGAGAATTCGCTCGGAAGCGCGGATTCCGGGGCATAATGACCGCCGAGAGCATGCAGTTCGGGACCGGTGACGGCTTCACGCGCCGGGTCAGGACCAAGGAAGCATGAACGTGAACCTGCGCTTATTTCTTCGCCGCGCCATGTACAACCTGCGAGGCGGGTTTCTGGTCCGCCCGCTGACCATAGCCCTGGCCCTGGGCTGTGCCGGAGCGCTGCTGTCGGAGTTGGAGGAGTCCTTCCCCATCCTGAGCGAATGGGTCCCGAGGGTGCTGTTCCCCTCGCACTCCGACCCTCAGGTGGCGCAGGTGATCCTGGCGGGCATAGCCGGCTCCATCATGACCGTGGTCTCGATCGTCTTCGCCATCCTGCTGATGACGCTGACCCTGGCCTCCATGCAGTTCTCCCCGCGCATCATCGTGAGCTTCGTCCGGGACCGCGTGACGCAATGGACACTCGGCATCTTCCTGGGCACCTTCTGCTACTGCACGGCGGCGTTGCCCGCGGCCCGTTCCTTCCCGCGCCCCTTCGCACCCGTAGCCACCGTCCTGGGCGCCATGCTGCTGGTGCTGGCCTGCGTCGCCTGGCTGCTCTTCTTCATTCATCACATCTCGCACGCCATCAGCGTCAACCACATCGTGGACCGGATCGCCTCCGAGACCGAGGCCATCATCGACGAATTGATGCCGTCGCCGCACCTTCTGGGCCGGCTCGGAAACGCCCACCTGGTCAAGCCCAGCACCTGGGAGGCCGGGGTCTCGAACCAGAGCTCGGGTTACATCCGCCAGATCGACACCAAGCGGCTGGTTGCCTTGGCCAAGGCCAATCGCATGGAGGTGCTGGTACTGCGACGGGTCGGCCAGTACGTCCCCGCCGGCGTCCCGTTGCTGAAGGTCTCCAAGGCAAGCCGCTTGTCTCCCGAAGTGAGCGCCGAGTTCCGCAGCACCTTTGACTACGGCGCCTCCAGGACCTTGCAGCAGGACGTAGAGTTCGGAGTCCTGCAGATCGTGGACATCGCCCTGAAAGCCATCTCGCCGGCGGTGAACGATCCCAGCACGGCCATCACTTGCGTGGACCAGTTGAGCCGCATCCTGATCCGCTTCGCCTCCCGCGAGGCGCCCGAGCCCGTCCTCTACGACCCCCCGGGAGTCAGCCGCGTCACCCTGGAGTGGCCGACGCTCGATCGGCTGGTGAGCACCGCATTCGAGCAGATACGCCTCTACTCCCAGAGCGACGTCGCCGTCAGCCTGAGGATGCTGCGCGCCCTCGACGACATCGCCGAAAGTACTCCGGACACCTCCTTCCATCGGATCCTGGTGGAGCAGGGCCGGCGCATCGTCTCCGGCTGCGCCGCCAAACTCGGCGAAGTGGAGTTGGGCGAGTTGCGAGTGCGTCTCGCCGCGCTGGAGCGGTTCTTGCTGGCGCCGCCCCCGGAAAGAGAAAAGGTGCACGCCGAGGCTCGGTCCTGAGCAGCGACGAGCTTTCGCCATCCCGATTGTTCAGACACGCTCACGGGCCAACCCGGGAATCGCTCCAGGCCCGGCCTCTAGGCCATGCGGTCGAGTTCCAGACACATGACCGGGCCCTTTACCTTCAGTCCGGTGATCGAAAAGATTTCTTCCGGCGAAAGGGTGCGAAATCCCAGGCGGTCATAGAGGCGACGAGCGCGATTGTCCGGAGCGTGCTCCAGGAACATTCGCGGCTCCCCCGGACAGCAAAGCTTCGCCTCGCGCACGGCGGCCCGCACCAGCAATCCTCCGACCCCCCGACCTTGTTTTTCGGGGAGCACGCCCACGAATGCCAGATAGGGCGCGACCCTCTGCCATAGGTGGCGTCCAGCGGGATCCCACCGCCGCAACAGCACGGTGATGAATCCGATGACCGCGCCATCCTCCTCCGCCACCAGGTTGAGGCAGCCCTCCTCCCCGATATTCAGCTCGTAGTTGTAGGGCTTCTTCTCCGCTAGAACGCGGTGGCAGATCTGGCTTGCTTGCTCGACGTCGCTCGACCTGGCCATGCGGATGATTGGCGCCATGGTGATTCATGGTAATCGGTAGGCCCGCTTCCGCCGAGAACTCTAGCGGCACGAAATCCATGTGAGGCAACTCCGGATCTTTCCAGAGTTCTGCTACCATCCGCCGCATGGCCGGTCGTGCAGTCCCAACCATCCTCTTGCTCCTGCTGTCGGTCGCACTCGCCGCCGCAAAAGACAAGCCGCAGAACGCCGTACCCGACTCGCCGCGAGGATTTGACGCGCAGTTCCAGGCGATCTTCGACGCATGGAGCAAGGGCGATAAAGGCAAGTTCGAGACGCTTGTCGCAGAATTAGCGATCCCAGCTCCTTGGTGGGTCGACACCTTCGGGCCTGACAGTGGCCTCGAGTTGGGGACCATTTACCGGGAGCAGTTTCAGGATTTCCAAACCCACGTGTTCCGTAGCTTTGAAATGGCCGCCCGGGTGGGAACACAAATGATCCAGAAGAGGCCCGCGCCAGGTCCGGCGAGATTGCTCATTGAAACGAGGCGGGAGACCAACGTAGATCCAAAGCCCGCTCCCAAGCCTCCCCCCGACTCACTCAAGCCGCTGCCGCCAATCCAGCACTTTTCCTTGCAGAGCCTCGTGCGTGTCCAGGGGCAGGACCAGAAGCTCACATCGTGGATGGATTCGTTTGTGTATATGGATGGGAAGTTTCGCTTCGTGGGAAGGGGAGCATATCCTTTCTGGGACGCCGCCAACGTTCGGTCAGCCGATCCGTGCGCGAAGCCGGGAGAGCAGACTGGCGGCAAGCTGACCAAGCGCATCGAACCTGAGTATCCACAGGCAGCGAAAGACCAGCACATAGAGGGCTACGTTAAAGCAAGGTTGACGGTAGCTACCGATGGAAGCGTCAAAGAGGTGGAGATCACCGAGGGTCCTCCCGCCCTGGTCGAGTCAGCCCGCGTCGCTTTTGCGCAGTGGCAATACACGCCGTTCATGAACTGCGGCAAGCCGGTCGAAATGCGCTCAATGGAGCACGTGACGTTCGACGTGCCGAAATAGAACGAGCACACCAGCTACTTCAGCCTTAGCCCCGCTTCCGCCGAGAACTCCAGCGGCGCGAAGTCCTTGGCCAGAAACTTCGGATACGCGGCGGCGGCGATCATAGCGGCGTTGTCGGTGGAGAGTCGCAATGACGGAAAATGCACCGGCAGCCCGGCCTTGGCGGCCTGCTCCTCGAAACGGGCGCGCAGCCCGCTGTTGGCGGCCACGCCTCCGGTGACGAACAGCGTCCCGATATCCAGCTCGCTGGCCGCGGCCAGCGTTTTGCCCACCAGGTCGTCCACCACCGCCTTCTGGAACGACGCCGCCAGGTCCAGCGTCGGCTTGTCGCAGGCGTCCAGGTAATCCTGCAAGTGCGGCTTGGGCTTGGCGGCCAGCGCGCGGCGGCGCGTCTCCACCGCGGCCTGCATGTTGTGGGTCTCGACGTAGCGCAGCACCGCCGTCTTGATCCCGCTGAAGGAGAAGTCGTAGGTGGTATCGCCCTTGGCCTTGCTGCGGCCCGCGCGGACGCGTCCTTTGATGTGCGCCGGCGGGAAGCGCACCGCGGCCGGGTCGCCGTGCTTCGACAGCTTGTCGATCACCGGGCCGCCCGGATAGCCCAGCCCCAGCAGTTTGGCGACTTTGTCGAAGGCCTCGCCCGCGGCATCGTCGCGGGTCTGACCGATGTTCTCGTAGGTCCAGCCACCCTCGTGCTGCTCCGCCAGATAAAGATGCGTGTGCCCTCCCGACACCACCAGCGCCAGCACCGGGAAGGCGATGTCGTGATGTCCCTTCTGCCTCTCTTCGAGCAGGACGGCGTGGATGTGTCCCTCGAGGTGGTTGACGGCGATGAGCGGCTTGTCGAGGGCAAAGGCCAGCGCCTTGGCGTAGCTGACGCCGACTAGAAGCGACCCCGCCAGCCCCGGCCCCTGCGTGACCGCGATGGCGTCCACGGATTCGAAAGTCTGCCGCGCCTGCTCCAGCGCCCCGCGCACCACCGGCACGATGGCCCTCAGGTGCTCGCGCGAGGCCAGCTCGGGCACGATCCCGCCGAAAGGATGGTGTACCGCGATCTGCGAGGCCACCACGTTCGATTCCACGTGCTCGCCCGAGCGCACCACCGCCGCCGCCGTCTCGTCGCAGGAGCTCTCGATGCCGAGGATGTAGGCCATAAAAGTCGCCAGTCGTCGGTCGCCAGTCGTCGGCCGCGACCAACCGTGTCCCTCAGTATAATTACGGGCGATCATGGCAGTTTTGGCAATTCCGGCGATTGAGCCCGCGCTGGTGCGCATTCCCGCCGGCTGGTTCCTGATGGGCAGCGACTCCGGGCAGGACAACGAGCGTCCGGTGCACCGGGTCTGGGTGGATGGATTCGAGCTGGCGGCCTGTCAGGTGACCAACGCGGAATACGCCTGCTATCGCAGCGCGACGGGCGCGCCCGCGCCTCCGCAGTGGAACGATGCGAACTTCAAGCATCCCCAGCAGCCGGTGGTCGCGGTCTCCTGGTTCGAGGCGGTCGCGTACTGCGAGTGGCTATCGCGCAGCACCGGACGGGACTATCGTCTGCCGACCGAGGCCGAGTGGGAACGGGCCGCGCGCGGCGGCGTGGAGGGCAAGCACTATCCCTGGGGAGACGACCCGCCGCAGGGACTCCCCGATTACACGACGCGCTGGATCAGCGGTCCGGAATGCGTCGGGCGCTACGCGCCGAATGCACTCGGGCTGTACGACATCGGCGACAATGTGCACGAGTGGTGCAGCGACTGGTACGACGCCGGCTACTACGCGGTCTCGCCGGAGCGCGATCCGCAGGGCCCGCCGGAAGGCACGCGCCGCTCCTCCCGAGGAGGCTCCTGGCGCCACCATATAAAGGTGGCGCGCTGTGCCGCCCGTTCCAGCATCCCGCCGCAGTTCCAGTACGCCGACTACGGCTTCCGCATCGCCTGCTCTTCCCCAGATCCTCGGTAGAGACTTGCTTGCAACGTCTCCGCGCCTTGACCCCCAGTCCGCGCCGCTGCTAGATTTTGCGGGCTTAGTGGAGGACTCATGAGGATGCAAGATCCGCCGCATTGGTTCTTGGTGTGCGTCGCGTTACTCGCGTCTGCCGCGCCTGCGATGGCGCAGGCTCACGAGCACGAGGCGGCCGCGCCGCCCGCGGTCCTCTACCAGGGCATGGGGAACGCGCACCATCCGGTGAAGACCGGCGACCCGCAGGCGCAGGCCTTCTTCGACCAGGGGATGAACTTCCTTTGGGGGTTCAACCACGATGAGGCGCTGCGCTCCTTCCAGCGCGCCGCCGAACTCGATCCCAGGATGGCGATGGCGCAGTGGGGCATCGCCTACTCGGTCGGCCCCAACTACAACCTTCCAGTCGACGAGCAAAGGGAGCTACAGGCTTACGAAGCGATCCAGAAAGCGGTCGCACTCTCCAGGGACGGCCCGGCCAGCGAGCGCGCCTACATCGACGCACTGGCCAAGCGCTACACCAACAATCCCAAGGGCGACCTGATGCCGCTGGCGGTGGCCTACAGCAACGCCATGCGCGAGCTCATGAAGCGCTACCCGGACGATCTGGACGCGGCCACGCTGTTCGCCGAGAGCATGATGGACCAGCGCCCGTGGAAGTTGTGGAACGCCGACGGCACGCCCGCCCCCGGCACCGAGGAGACGGTGGCCACGCTGGAGTCGGTGTTGCGCCGCGATCCCACCCACATCGGCGCCAATCATTTTTATATCCACGCGGTGGAGGCGTCCCGCAATCCGGAGCGCGCCCTGCCCAGCGCCAATCGGCTGGCCGCCCTGGCGCCCGGCGCCGGACACCTGGTCCACATGCCGGCGCATATCTACATCCGCACCGGCTTCCAGGAACAGGCCTCCGACACCAACAAGAAAGCCGCGGCCGCCGACGAAGCCTTCCTCCAGCAGTCCCACGAACAAGGCATCTACCCCATGATGTACTTTTCGCACAACCTGCATTTCATCGCGGTGACCAACGCGACGATGGGGAATTACCAGGAGGCGATGGCGGCGGCCAGGAAGCTCCAGGAGCACGTGGGGCCGCACGTGAAAGAGATGGTGATGCTGGACGGCTTCAACGCGGTGCCGTTCCAGATCATGGTGCGGTTCCAGCGCTGGGACGAGATCTTGAAGCTGGACCAGCCGGACCCCTCGCATCCGGTGAGCCTGGGAATGTGGTTCTACGCGCGCGGGATGGCGTTCGCGGCCCGGGGCAACGAGAAACAGGCGCGCAACGAGCTCAATGGGCTGAACAAGATCACGCCGGAAATAGCCAAGATCCCGACCAACCCGGTGGGGCCGGGCAATGCGCAGAAGATGCCGCAGATCGGCCGGCACATGATCGAGGCGCGGATCGCGCAGCAGAAGAAGGACTATGCCACCGCCGTCCTGCACCTGCGGGCGGCGGCCACGCTGGAGGATTCGATGGATTACACCGAGCCTCCGGACTGGATCGCGCCGGTGCGCGAGTCCCTGGGCGCGGTGCTGCTGGCCGGGGGCAACCCGCAGGAAGCGGAGCGGGTCTTCCGGGAAGACCTGGAGCAGCATCCCCGGAACCCCAGGTCGCTGTTCGGGCTGATGCAGGCGCTGAAGGCGCAGGGCAAGGAAGAGGATGCGGCGGCGGTGTCGCGCCAGTTCGAAGCCAACTGGAAGAACGCGGACAGCAAGCTGGACATGTCGCAGATGTGAGGGTGCCCAGACGCAGGCCTGTGACCGCGGTCACAGCACCCTGTTCACGCTTCCGGTAGCGTGGTCTGGTCGGAAATCCTCCGCCGGAGCGCCTCCGTGAAGATCGCCCGCGACGTCACCCACCTCATCGGCCGCACCCCGCTGGTCCGCCTGAACCGGGTGGCCGAGGGCTGTTGCGGGCAGGTGGTGGCCAAGCTGGAGGGCTTCAACCCCTGTAACAGCGTGAAGGACCGCATCGGCGTCAGCATGATCGACGACGCCGAGCGCAGCGGCCGCATCGTTGCGGGCAAGACGGTGCTGGTGGAGCCGACCAGCGGCAACACCGGCATCGGGCTGGCGTTCGTGGCGGCGGTGCGCGGATACCGGCTCATCCTGACCATGCCCGACACCATGAGCCTGGAGCGGCGAGTGCTTTTGCGGGCCTTCGGCGCCGAGATCGTGCTCACGCCCGGCGCCAAAGGCATGAAGGGCGCCATCGCCAAAGCGGAAGAGATCCTCAGCGACATGCCCGACGCGGTCATGCTCCAGCAGTTCGTCAATCCCGCGAACCCGCAGATCCATTTCGAGACCACCGGCCCCGAGATCTGGGAAGACACCGACGGCGAAGTCGACATCCTGGTCTCGGGCGTGGGCACGGGCGGGACCATCACCGGCGTGTGCCAGTACATCAAGCCCAAGAAGGCGAGCTTCCGCGCGGTGGCGGTGGAACCCGCGGACAGCCCGGTACTCTCCGGCGGCCAGCCGTCGCCGCACAAGATCCAGGGCATCGGCGCCGGATTCGTGCCCGACATCCTGCGACTGGCGTACATCGACGAAGTGCTGACGGTGACCAATGACGAAGCCATCGAGATGGCGCGGCGGCTGGCGCGCGAGGAAGGGCTGCTGGCCGGGATCTCCTCGGGCGCGGCGGTGGCGGCGGCGCTGCGGGTGGCGACGCGCGCCGAGAACCAAGGCAAGCTGATCGTGGTGGTCATCCCCGATTTCGGCGAGCGCTATCTCACCAGCGTGCTGTTCGACGCGCTCCGACAGGAGGCGCTGCAGATGACGGCAGCGGCAGCGCCATGATCGGCTTCGTGCGAGCGGTCCGCGAAGACGTGGCTTCCGTGTTCGAGCGCGATCCGGCCGCGCGCTCCTATGTCGAAGTGCTGACCTGCTATCCCGGCCTGTGGGCGCTCTGGTGGCATCACCTGGAACACTGGTTGTGGGGGCACGGCCTGCGCTGGCTGGCGCGCTTCCTGTCGCAGGTGTCGCGATTCTGGACGGGCATCGAGATCCATCCCGGGGCCGAGATCGGACGGCGCGTGTTCATCGACCACGGCATGGGCATCGTGA
>Ga0335082_10001797_pt1 | contig 22922 bp, 22 predicted proteins | sample Lox_Sample_41_FD_206718 | JGI IMG/M metagenome (GOLD analysis project Ga0335082, IMG submission 206718) | Soil microbial communities from Loxahatchee National Wildlife Refuge, Florida, United States - Lox_Sample_4.1 | ecosystem: Environmental > Terrestrial > Soil > Wetlands | place: USA...
CCGGGCACTGGCGGTGGAGCCGAAGGTGCTCCTCCTCGACGAGCCCTTCGGAGCCCTCGATGCCCGGGTCCGACAGGAGTTGCGCCGCTGGCTTCGCCGCCTTCACGACGAAATCCATGTCACCAGCGTCTTTGTTACCCATGACCAGGACGAGGCCCTGGAGGTGGCCGACCGGGTCGTGGTGATGAACGAGGGGAGGATCGAACAGGTGGGATCCCCGGAAGAGGTCTATGAGCGGCCGGCCACCCCCTTTGTCTACAACTTCCTCGGCAACGTCAACCTCTTTCATGGCCGGGTCGACAAGGGGGAGGCGCGGATCGGCGACATCAGCATCGATCTGCCGGAGTACCAGGGGGAGGCTGACGGTCCGGCGGTCGCCTATGTGCGTCCCTACGATATCGAGATCAACAGGCTCCGGCGCAGTCCCGGGGAGATTGAGGCGAGGATTCGCCATATCCAGGGGGCCGGCGCCGTCGCCCGCCTGGAGCTGGTGCGGCTCGACACAAGCGAGCTGGTGGACGCCGAACTGACGAGGGAGCGGTATCGGGAGTTGGGGCTGCGGGAGGGAGAACAGGTCTTCATCAGGCCCCGCAATCTGCGGGTATTTGTCGGAGATTACCAGATATAGGGGAAAGAGGGAGGGCCCATGACGCAACCTGTCACACATGGCGCGAGACTCGCCGAAAGGGACGAAGCAACCGTGGAACCGCTGGATCGGGAGTTGCAACGGAGGATCAACCAGGCATTGCGGGAGATTCGCTACGGCACGGTTACCCTGGTTATCCAGGACGGCCGCGTGATCCAGATCGACAAGAGCGAGAAAATCAGGCTGAAGTAGGCCTCTCGCATCATCGGAGATAGACGTATGTCGGTACATGCCATTGCCTTGTACGGCAGGGAAGGGGTGGGGACCTCCACGACCGCTGCCAACATCAGCGCCGCCCTGGCCGAAGCCGGCTTCCGGGTCCTGCAGGTCGGTGTCGGTCCCGGGTACGATTCAACGGGGATGCTGCGGGGAGGCAAAAAGGCCCAGACGCTTTTTGACGCCCTCCGGCACGGCGCTTCCGGACTTGTCGAGCGGACCGTCGTCAGCGGCTTCAAGGGAGTTCTCTCTCTGGAGGCCGGTCTTCCCGTGTCGGACGCTGGAAGTTCGGGGCACAGTCTCGGGCATCTGCTCGAAATCCTCCAGGGAGGTCATTTTCTGGCCGAGGTGTCACCGGATATCGTCATCTACGACATTTCCGGGGAAGCTGTCTGCGGCGCCATTGTCGACACTCTCCTCGGTGGTCTTGTCGAGGGGGTGTATGCGGTCAGTTCGGCGGATTCCGTGTCCATCTTTGCCGTCAACGGCTTTTTCCGTCTCTACGGCAGACATGCAGCCGCCGGCACGCGGTTCGGGGGGATCGTCGGCAACGGTCTCACCGCTCCCTTCGCGGAGGAGCTTATGGCGGATTTCGCCGGGAAAACCGGTACGGGGATCATCGGCTCCGTCCCCCGATCCCTCGTGGTACTGCAGAGCGCTCTCTACGGACAGACGGTCATCGAGGCATCTCCCCTTTCACATCACGCCTATTATTACCGGCGCCTCGCGCGGCACATGGTCGAAAACGACTCTTTCTTCCGGCCGAATCCCCTCGCACCGGAGGAGATGGAGCACTGGACGCGGGGTTGGGGCGACATGATCCGGGAGTTGGACAGCGGCATTGTAGGGGAAGGGGCGGGTATCTAGCCGGGCTTGGACAGGGTGACCGCGGGGAAACATGCTGGCATGGTCCCGTAAAAAAATTTTCTGTCCCCGTCAGCGGTCTGGTACAATTATGTCCATGGGGCCGGGAAACCATGCCCCCTGCCGGCGGGTTGTGCCCGTCATCGGGGCGGCTGGCATGTACACGGGAGGTGAATGATGAGCGATGTGAAACCCGATGCGGTCTGGAGCATGCTCAATCAGGAGGTGGTCAGGATGGCGGAGTCGGAGGCCATGCTGGCGAGCTATCTCCATGCAACTGTCCTCAACCACCGGACCCTGGAGGATGCCCTCTCCTACCTCCTGGCGGGAAAGCTGGAGTCGGCGTATTTTACTGCCATGTCGCTGCGGGAGGTGATCAATCAGGCTTTTCGTTCCTCGCACGATATCCGCGAAGCGATTCGCCGTGACCTGACGGCGGTACTGGAGCGCGATCCGGCGGCTCGGGGGGTGGCCCAGCCGTTTCTCCACTACAAAGGGTTCCATGCACTGGAAGCCCACCGGGTGGCCCACTGGCTCTGGGACGAGGGACGCCATCCACTGGCCTTCTTCCTGCAGAACCGCATCTCCGAGGTCTTTGCCGTGGATATCCACCCTGCGGCCAGAATCGGCAAGGGGATCCTCATCGACCACGGCACCAGCGTGGTCATTGGCGAAACCGCCGTTGTCGGAGATGATGTTTCCATGCTCCACGAAGTCACTCTGGGGGGGACCGGCAAGGAATCCGGGGACCGCCATCCGAAGGTGGGGAGCGGGGTCATGATCGGCGCCGGCGCAAAGATCCTGGGGAACGTGCGGATCGGCAACGGCTCCAAGGTGGCTGCCGGCAGCGTTGTCCTCAACGAGGTGCCGCCACACTCGACGGTTGCTGGGGTCCCGGCGCGGATCGTGGGGCGTCCGAGAACGGAAGAACCCGCCCTCCAGATGGACCAGAACGTGGATGGCTGATCCCCTTCGAAATCGCCCTTCCTCCCGTGCTATAATGAAATCAGAAGGGAGGAATACGGTCATGACAACCTATGGAAGAAAGCCGTCCCTGAGGGGGTCTACGCAGGAACGGTGCGACACCCGGGTCTGGAGCGGGGAGTGCGAACAGACTGATTTCTCGTCCGGCATGAGTGAATACCTGTGCGTCAGCTGCGGAACAATCCGTGATCTCGACCACGAAGTGCACCACGAGGCCTTTCCCCATGTAAGCGGCGATAAGGATAATCTCAGCTAAAAGAAGGGTGGCTGTGGAGTTGCCCCCTACGTTGTCATCGCGATGGCCCGCGCAAGCGGGCCATTGTCATTCTATCCGTCGTTGTCGCCTCCCGGCCGCCCTCCACTGCCTTCCTCCCACGGAAGACCGGACCGTGGCATGCGAGACCTGTTCCCCAACAGTCAACCCCGTAAAAACGCGGTGGAATGAATATCGACAATTTTTAGGGGATTATTGTGAGATATAACTTGACAATAATGGTGTAATTTTGTATATGTATTGTTAATAAATATAGTGTAGTTTGTGTTTCCGGGCAAACAATCAAGAGAGGTAACGGCATTATGGCAAGAATTGCAAGCAATCTGACGGACCTGATCGGCAGGACCCCGCTTCTGCGGCTGAACCGCGTCACCAGCGGGTTGACCGCCGAGGTGGTGGTGAAGCTGGAATCGTTCAATCCCGGTGGAAGCGTCAAGGACCGGATCGGTTTTGCCATGATCCGGGATGCGGAGGAAAAGGGTCTCATCACCCGGGAGAGCGTCATCATCGAGCCGACCAGCGGCAACACCGGCATTGCCCTCGCCTTCGTGGCTGCGGCCAGGGGCTACCGGCTGATCCTCACCATGCCCGATACCATGAGCATCGAGCGCCGCAATCTCCTCAAGGCATACGGCGCAGAGCTTGTCCTCACTCCCGGGGCCCAGGGGATGAAAGGGGCCATCCAGAAGGCCGAGGAACTCGCGGCGTCGACTCCCAACTCCTTCGTTCCCCAGCAGTTCAGGAACCCGGCCAATCCGGCAATCCACCGGGCAACCACGGCCGAGGAGATATGGGAGGACACCGATGGACGGGTCGACATCCTCGTGGGAGGTGTGGGTACCGGTGGCACCATCACCGGAGTCGGTGAGGTGCTCAAGGAGCGCAAGCCCGGTTTCAGGGTGGTTGCAGTCGAACCGGCTGACTCGCCCGTCCTCTCCGGCGGCCCCCCCGGACCCCACAAGATCCAGGGGATCGGCGCCGGGTTCGTCCCCGATGTCCTCAACAGCGGCGTGATCGACGAGATATTCACGGTGCGGAACGAAGAGGCCTTTGCCGCCAGCCATCGTCTTGCCAGGGAAGAGGGAGTACTGGTGGGGATATCCTCCGGCGCAGCGGCTTTCGCCGCACTCCAGGTCGGGTCCAGGCCGGAGAACAGTGGGAAGCTGATAGTGGCGATCCTCCCCGATACCGGCGAACGATACCTCTCTACGGCGCTGTTCCAAGAGGTATGACGGGTCAGCGATGGTCGGGGGGGGAGAACGGCCGTTGCCCCCGCCATCGCTTTCTTCCCGCAAAAAAAATAACAACATGAAATTTTGTAACAATCCCGCGAATTCCCGGCCAGAGCCGCCTGCAAGTCATTTCACCGCCATCTGCCCCCCGTGACGTAACACCCGATAGCCCCATTGTAATCTCTAACATGACGAAATTATGGCGATCTCAGCATGGCACGCTTAGTGGATATGAAGAAGTAACATGCGTCATTTCACGGGGTACTTGCCGGAAAGGGGTACCGTCATGAAAACATCACGTTTCCGGGTTTCAACGGTCCTTACGGTCGCGGCACTGATCATTGCATCGGCACTGCCTCTCCCTGCCGGAGCAACGACCCTTTGGTACAGTGGTGACTACAATGGGTACAGCGGACTGGCGAACGAGGTCAACTCCATGATCTCCCAGTCCGCTGTCTATGAATGCTTCACCATCTCGGGAAACGATGTGGTCACCTCCCTCTGGTCCAACAATATGATGAATTTCACCGGGGTGGGGGAGGCTGTCTGGGCTATTCGCACAGGAGTCGGGGTCGGCGACGGTGGGACGCTGATTGCCGGCGGCATCAGCAGCGCCAGCCAGTCCGCCACGGGGGGGAGAGGATTCGGCTTCGATGAATACACTATCCGGGTGAGCGGCCTCAACATCAGGCTGGCGCCGGGTACCTACTGGCTCACCGTCGCTCCCGTCGGCTTTGGTTCCGGCCGTTCTTTCATCGCCACCTCCGACGGCAGGAACGGGATCGGCTTGTCCCCCGCAGCGAAAGGGAATTCGTTCTGGGACAGCACGTACTTCTATTCCAGCTTCGCCAAGACACCATCGGTGTTCGGATTCTCTCCCGACTTCTCCATGGGGATCGAGGGGGACGAGATACCGACCCCCGAACCCGCCACCCTGCTCCTCTTCGGCGCCGGCGCAGCCGGGGCATTTCTCATGAGGAAGAGATTCGGCCGTCAGACCTGCTGATCTGCGGAAGCACGACGGCCGGACTCGCCATCCCGCCCTGTCCCCGGTACAACGACTGCCGGGGCCGGGGCTTTTTTTTATTTCGAAATGATGCTGATCTTCGGTGCCGGCAACTTTCGCCCCACGATGGCCCCATACCTGGAGCGGATCGCTGCCATATCGCCATCGAGGAAGGCAATGCCGCATCGGTCAACCAGCCCCGCCACGTACTCGTCAGCGAAGGCGGCCATGGCGGCGTTGAATTTACGGGTGGAACTGCCGTGGGCGAAGTTCTTGCCGGGGAAGCGGCGGATGTCCCCGTTGAACTCCGGCGAGATGTGGTAGAGCTCGTGGAAAACGGTGGACAGTTTTTCCCGCAGGGAGAGGTTGAAGAACCTGGGAACGAGGAAGTAGATGACGTAGAGTATCTCCCGTCCCCGGTGGGTAACTGCCGGCATCTCGACGGTGATGGTGGAGCGCCGCCGCCGGATGGTCTTGCGGTGTTCCCCTCCCTCGAAGCGCAGTGGATGGATTTTCGCATAGGTGCCGTGCACTCCACCCCCGCGGGTGGCGGAGACGCACACGAGGAGCCTTTCCGGGTCGATGTGCCGGAAAGCCTCGGTGCGTCCGGCGATGTCGGCGATGAGGCGTTCCAGCTCCGCCGTGACATTGAGGGTCGTCATTGTTGCTGGAAACGGCTCTTGTCGTACTTGTGGCAGAGGTGACAGCTCATGGGGCCGGCGGATGGTTTGATGGGATGTTTCGGCGGGAAGGGAATACCGCCGTTTTCGTTGTGGCACTGGGGACAGGCCGCGTCCGCCTCCTTCTGCCCCTTGAGCCCGTCCTTGGCGGCCATGTCGTAGAATGTCCGGTGCTTGTCGTCGAAGGGGACCTTCTTGGTTTTTTCCTGGCCGGAAATGGCGATGAAGATGATGACGACGACGACGAGCAGCGCCACGAAGAGCCAGTCTTTCTTTGTTACAGTCATGGAAGAACCTCCAGAATTGGGGGATGATGGTGACGATGGAGAACTAGTTCCCGGACCCGAATATGGCGCAGCCGATGGCGCCGTTGTGCTGGGGGTGCTCCGGCACGATGACCTCAAGGCCGCTCGCCTGGCCGAGAAGCCGGGCGAACCCCCCGTTGCGGGCCACGCCGCCGGTGAGAACGATGGTTCCCCCCGGGAACCTTTTGAGCATGGGAAGGACCCGCCGCACGAGGGTCTGATTCACCCCGGCGCAGAGCCGGCCGAGGGGGTAGCCCCGCAGAATCTGGCCGATCAGTTCCGATTCTCCGAAAATGCCGCAGGTGGCGTCCAGGTGTACCGGCTCCTCCCAGTGGGAAGAGAGCTCGTCGAGGCTCACCTCGAGGACGGCCGCCATGTTCTCCAGATAGCGCCCGCTGGAAGCGGCGCACTTGTCGTTCATGACGAAATCGGCGAGCCTCCCTCCCGTGACGAGGGCCACCTTGGTGTCCTGTCCTCCCAGGTCGAGGAGGGTAAAGTCCCTGAGTTGCGTCTGCCGGACAGCGCCCGCCACGTGCGCCCTGATCTCCGAGATGACCCTGGCTCCCGAAAGACGCAGATTGTTGCGGCCGTAGCCGGTAACGGTGACTGCGGCTGCGGAGAGTTCGGCAGCTGTGAAAAGGCCGCTGGCCCCGAGGTCCAGGGCCAGTTCTTCCCCCTCCATCCTGCCGAAGCGTTTGTAGAAAAAGATGGTGTCGTAGTCCGCGAGGCGGACGACCGCAGCATCCCGCACCAGGGCGAACTTGGCCTTTCTGCTCCCAAGATCTATGCCTATCTGCAGTTTCGAGTTTCGTGCGTCCAAATTACGATCTCCGACCGGCATTGTCCATCAACCGCTTCCGTTTTCGCTCCCTGGTCCCCGGTCCCCGATCACCGGTCCCTGTGTTCCAGCATCTCCAGGAAACCCTCGATGCGGATCCTGGCCCGGGCGTCGAGGGAAGACGGCTTGTCCCCTTCCAGGGTGAGCACCGGCACCGGCACCTTCCTGCGGATGATCATGTCCTCGATCTGGCGGAAGCAGAAGGACTGGACGTAGTGGATGACGGCGTCCACCCGCCGCCGCTCGATCTCCATGAGGATGTCGGAGAGGCGGTGGAAGATGTCGTAGGGATAGGTGTACGCCCGGTACTGTTCCACCAGGTCAGGGAGGAGGTAGGGCATGGCGAACTGCCGCTGGGTCTCGTTGAACACCACCCGGGCGCCGTACTGTTCGAGAAACGGGTAGATATCCGTGTAGATGGGGGGTACGCCGATATAGGCTAGCCTGAGGGAGGCGGCAAGGGGAGAGCGCCTGCGCGCCTCGTCGAGGAAAGAATCCACTTCTGCCTCGTAGGCGGCGGGGTCGCCGTTCATATCCGACGCTGAAACCTGGAAGTAGTGATTCTCCATGCCGGAGACGAGGTTTTCCTCCCACGTGAGCCGGTCGATTTCGGCGATCTTGCGCCGAATCCCGTCGAGCATCTCCTTGGCCGAGCTGACGGCCTCCCAGGTGACGCCGAAGTGTTTCATGAGTTTTTCGATCTCGAAGCGGAGCGTTTCCGCGTCCCGGCCATGGGGATACGCGAAGGGGACCCCGGTGACTCCGGCAAGGGAGAGTACTTCCATGAGGGCCTTCGTGTAGCTGCAATCGCCCTCGGTGACCGCCACCATTTCCCTGATGCCGCTCTCCACGACGGCGCCGTAGATCCCCTTGATCCAGCCGCAGACGTTGCGGGGGAACCCTTCCAGTTCGGCGTCCTCGATGAACCTGCCACTCTCGCGGCTGGTGATGAAGATGTTGTTGAGGTCGACCGGTTTCCTGCCGGCGGCGATGATGATTTCGAGGGGGATTGTCGTGGTGAAGCCGACTCTGTTCACGGTGCCCTATTCTGCTTTGATGAAGATGAAGTAAATGAGGGCCCCGCCGATGGCTAACCCGCCGAAGGCAAAGGGGAGAGTGGAGCTGGCGCTGAGGGCGTCCCCCTCGGCCGGTGCGAAAAAGCGCACGAGGAGCATGATGGAGACGGCGGCGAACAGGGCGAGGAGGACGAACTTGGAGCGTTTGACGATCCCGAAGACGAAGAGGAGGAGGATAAGGACCAGGAACAGGGGGTGTTCCATGGCGGACTTTACGGACAGGGTTTTCAGGAAGCCGACGATGTTCTGGGTTTCGAGGGGGGTCAGGGTTTCCTTGGTTTTATCGAGCAACGCCTGTTTGTCCATCGTTCCTCCACAGGGAGACACGGGGGATCGGTCTTCTCCCCGCGGTCACACGGGTCTCCGAGACGCGTAACCGGCACATATCACAGGATAATCGGACGCAGGATGAGGCTGACGGCAGTAAATCCAAATGCCTTGACAACCTTCCGGCCATCACATACTATATATTTTTTCTGCGGTGGGCAAGAAAATCCGTAATATTCCAAGCGGTTTTATGGAGACGGGGCGTTGGCCTGGAAAGCTATCGGCATATTCGATTCGGGAGTCGGCGGTCTGACGGTACTCAAGGAGATTGCCCGGGCTCTTCCCCAGGAAGATACCATCTATCTCGGGGATACCGCACGGGTTCCCTACGGGACCAAATCCCCCGAGACGGTCACCCGCTATGCCCACCAGATTACCTCGTTTCTGGTGCACCGTGACATAAAGCTTCTGGTGGTGGCCTGCAACACCGCTTCGGCCGTCTCCCTCGAAGCCCTCAAGGAACATTTTGCCATCCCCATCGTCGGGGTCATCGAACCGGGTGCCCGTGCTGCCGCCGCGGCGACGAAGACCGGCAAGGTGGGGGTCATCGGTACGGAAGGGACCATCAGGAGCAGTGCCTATGCAAAGGCGATCAAGCGGCTGAATCCTGAGGTGGAGGTCCTGACCCGGGCCTGTCCTCTCTTTGTCCCCCTTGCCGAAGAGGGATGGGTGGACAACGAGGTGGCACGTCTCACGGCACGCCAGTACCTGCACGGGTTGCGGGAAGATGGGGTGGATACCCTGGTGCTCGGCTGCACCCACTATCCGCTCCTGAAGGGGATTATCGCAGAGGCCATGGGGCCGAGAGTCAGGCTGGTGGACTCCGCCGAGGAGACTGCCCGGACCGTTGCCGATATCCTCCTCCAGAAGGGGCGTCTGCGCCCCGCCTCGGAAAAGGGGAACCATCACTATTTCGTCACCGACGTGCCGGCCGGCTTCATCAGGGTCGGCAACCGGTTTCTCGGCGGGAAACTGGGCGACGTCTACCAGGTGAACCTGGACCACTGGGGACGGGAAGAGGAGAGCCGCAGTGAAGAATAGGCGACCCCGCGTCGGGATGGCGGTGCTGCTGGTGGCGTTCATCGTCTTTGCGGCCATTCTCGGGGCTCTTCTGCTCAACCGTTACAGCCAGAAGGAATTGCAACCGTCTCCCGCCACCCGCAACCAGCAGGAGCCGACCCTTCCCGTTACCCTCTTTTTTGCCGCTCCCGATGGCAGCGGGCTGGTGCGGGAGGGACGGGAGATCGATGCCTGCGAAGATCCCGCGGACTGCGTGGCCGAATTGCTCGCGGAACTGGTCAACGGGCCGCTCGGGGACCTGACGGTGACCCTGCCGCCCACTACCGTCGTACGGTCGGTGCGGATCGAGGGCGAGCTGGCGATCGTCGACCTGGGGAGCGATTTCGTCTCCGGCTTGCCGGAGGGGAGCCATGCCGAAATGATGGCGGTCTATTCCATCATCGATACCATCGCCAGCAATTTTCCTTTCATCAAAAAAGTGAAGCTTGTGGTGGAGGGTCAGCCGGCAACGGCTCTCCCCCATCTTGATCTCAGAGAGCCGCTCATCCCCGATTTCTCCCTGATAAAGTAATTCAATTCGAGGTGGATCATGAAACGGCCTTTTTTACAGGCCATCCGGGAACGTCTGCTCGTTCTCGACGGTGCCATGGGGACCATGCTCCAGGAGAGGGGGCTGAAGCCGGGGCAGTCACCGGAAGAACTGAACCTCGCCCTGCCGGAGGTGGTGGCCGGCGTCCACCGGGAATACCTGGCGGCGGGGGCGGACATCATCGTCACCAACACCTTCGGGGGGAGCAGGGCAAAGCTCTCCCACTACGGCCTGGAAGGGAAGCTGGTGGAGATCAACGCCGCCGGCGTCGCCATAGCCCGGAAAGCGGCCGGCGACAGCGCCTACGTCGGGGGGTCCATCGGTCCCACCGGCAGGTTCGTGGAGCCGGTGGGCGACGCCACCTTCGACGAAATGACGGCAATTTTCCGGGAACAGGCGCGGGTACTCGTGGAGGCGGGGGCGGAGTTCATCACCCTGGAAACCTTTCTCGACATCAAGGAGGCGCGGGCCGCGGTCATCGCCATCCGGGAAATCGCCCCCCATATTCCGATCATCGCCCAGATGACCTTCGATGACAAGGGGCGAAGCGTCCTCGGCACCCCCCCTGAGGCGGCGGCCATCACCCTGGAGGCGGCCGGAGCGGACGTCGTCGGCTCCAACTGCGGGCTCGGCATCGACGGCATATACGATATCCTCGCTGCCATGCGGCGGGTAAGCCGGCTCCCCCTCATATCCCAGGCCAATGCGGGACTTCCCGTGCTGAGGGATGGGAAAACGGTGTTCCCCGGCACCCCCGAGGAGATGACCGCCTACCACGACCGGCTTCTCGATCTCAATACCCGGATCATCGGCGGGTGCTGCGGCACTACCCCGGCCCATATACGGGCGATGCGGGAGGCGCTGGCGGGGCGCGACCAGTCGTGGCGCCGGTGCGGACCGGCTGCGGGGGTGACATTCCTTTCGAGCCGCGCCGGATTTACGGCGCTGGGTGGCGGCAACCCGGTGGCGATCATCGGCGAACGGATCAACCCCACCGGCAAAAAGACCTACGCTGCCGAACTCCGGGAGGGGAGAGTCTCCTACATCCGCCGCGAGGCCCTGGAACAGACGGCTGCCGGAGCGCACCTCCTCGATGTCAATGTGGGAACACCGGGAATCGACGAACCTGCGGCCATGGAACGGGCGGTCTTCTGCGTGACCGGGGCGACCCCTGTCCCTCTGGTGCTGGATTCATCCAGTCCCGAGGCTCTGGAACGGGGCCTCAGGGCGGCCGACGGCAAGGTCCTCGTCAATTCCGTCAGCGGCGAAGAGAAGAGCCTCCGCCGGGTCCTTCCCCTGGTGAAGAAATACGGGGCCGCGGTGATCGGTCTCGCCCTCGACGAAAACGGCATTCCGCCAACCGCGGAGGGGCGGGCGGACATCGCCGGACGGATTGTCGCCGCGGCGGAGCAGGGGGGGGTCGCCCGGGAAAACGTCGTCATCGATTCCCTGACCCTCACCGTCAGCGCGGAACAGGAGCGGGCCATGGAGACCCTGAGGGCTGTCCGCCTCGTGAGGGAACGGTTGGGGGTCGCCACGGTCCTCGGGGTGAGCAACATCTCCTTCGGCCTTCCCCGCCGCCCCCTCATCTCATCCGCCTTCTTCGCCATGGCCATGGCCGCCGGCCTCGACGCGGCGATCATCAACCCGAAAGAGGAGGAGATGATGGCCGCGTGGCGTTCGGCCATGGTCCTCCTCAACAGGGACCAGAATGCCGCCGCCTACATCGGCCACTACGCTGCGCCGGGCGGAAGCGCCCTGTCATCCCTTCCCCATCCGGTTTCCGAAGGAGACGTTCCCGACAGCAGGCAGCGCCTTGCCCGGGCGGTGATCGACGGCGACCGGGAGAACATCGTGTCCCTCGTGGAGGCGGCCCTCGGCGAAGGCCTCACTCCCCTGGAGATCAGCAACGAAGGGCTTCTGCCGGGGCTGGAGGAAGTGGGGCGGCGCTTCGAGTGCAACCAGTACTTCCTCCCCCAGGTGATCCAATCCGCCGACGCCATGCAGACCGCCTTTGCCCGCCTCAAGACGGAGATGAAGGGGGCGGGATTCGAGAGCAGGGGAAGGATTCTCATGGCCACTGTCGAGGGTGACATCCACGACATCGGCAAGAACATCGTCTGTACCCTCCTGGAGAACCACGGCTTCGAGGTGTTCGACCTGGGGAAAAACGTGCCGGCGGAGCTGATCGTGGCCGAGGCGGTTCGCCTCGGGGTCGATGCGGTCGGCCTGTCTGCCCTCATGACCACCACCATGGCCGAGATGGAGAATGTCATCGGGAAGCTCCGGGAGCGGGGTGTCCGGGCCTTCACCATGGTCGGCGGAGCGGTGGTCACTCCGGAGTACGCCGCCGAGATCGGCGCCGATCTCTATGCCAAGGACGCCATGGAGGCGGTCGCACGCATCAGGAAGCTGGTGGGGAAATAGACGTGTTTAGCGTTACGGGTTTCGAGTTTCGCGTTGACAGCAAGACAAAAAACTCGAAACGCGAAACGTTAATTCAGTTGCAACTATCTGATATGTGTGATAGTTTCAGATAATTACGTCATTTGGCGGATGGGGCGCGGGAATGGTCGTCGGTTTCAATCACAACGTCGGGTACAAAGGGGAGATGTTCCACATCCAGACCGAGGACAGCGGCGTCAACAACCCCCATATCATAACCCTGCTCTACCGGGGCGGGACCATCATTTCCTCGAAAAAGGTCAGCTACGCCGACATCATCAAGATCGACGGTCTCGAGCAGGTGGTGGAAGAGCTCATGAAGGACCAGCACAAGGAGATGCTCCGGCGTCTCAAGTCCGGCGAGTTCGACGGGCGCATCTTCGGGACCGGTGCGCCCCCTTCTCCGAAAGAGGAGGAGCCTCCGCCCCGCGCCGTTGCCCCGCCCCCCCCTTCTCCCTCGCAGCCCGCACCCGAAACCGGCAAGCCGAGGCCGAGTCTCGACGAGATCATCCTCGATTACCTGGTTGCAGGCGACGACAAGCCCTAGTACCAGCATCAACCCGTGGAAAGGAATATGCCTGTGCAGAACGAACAGATCACCGATTTGGAAGAAAAGGCCAGACAACTGCGCGCCGCCATCCTCCGGATGCTGCACCGCTCCCAGTCCGGCCATACGGGGGGCTCCCTGTCGGCCATCGATATGATCGCCGCCCTCTATTTTGCCAAGATGCGTCACAACCCCGCCGACCCCTGGTGGGAGGGACGCGACCGCTTTGTCCTGTGCAAGGGGCATGCGGCTCCCGCACAGTACGTGGCGCTCGCCTACGCGGGGTATTTTCCGAAAGAGGACCTCATGATGCTGCGTCGTCTCGGAAGCCATCTGCAGGGGCATCCCGACAGCAAGAGCACGCCGGGGGTCGAGGTGTGCACCGGTTCCCTCGGACAGGGCCTTTCCATGGCCAACGGCATGGCCATGGGACTCAAGCTGGACGGCAAGGAGAACCGGGTCTACGCCCTTCTCGGTGACGGCGAGCTCCAGGAGGGGCAGGTATGGGAAGCCGCCATGGCGGCGGCCCACTACCGGCTCGACAACCTCTGCGCTCTTGTCGACGCCAACGGGCTCCAGATCGATGGCGACGTGGCGAAGGTGATGAACGTGGCCCCCATTGCCGAGAAGTTCAGGGCATTTGGCTGGCATGCCCTGGAGATCGACGGTCACGACATGGGGGCGATCGTCGAGGCCCTGGAGCGGGCTGAAACCGCAGAGGGACACCCAACGGTGATCGTGGCCCATACCGTCAAGGGGAAAGGGGTTCCCTTCTTCGAAAACAAGGCCGCCTACCACGGGGTGGCGCCCAATGACGAGGAACTGGCCGCGGCCTTGGAATGCCTAGGGCACTCATGACCCTCTCTCCCCCTGTGCCGGGGAGAGCGAACCCGTAACGAAAGGAACATGAATATATGAGCACCATGATCGCTACCCGTGATGCCTACGGACAGATCCTCGCGGAACTGGGGGAAGAGAACCGGGATATCGTCGTCCTCGACGCCGACCTGTCCGGGTCCACCAAGACCGCCGTGTTTGCGAAAAAATTTCCCGAGCGCTTTTTCAACATGGGGATCGCCGAGGCGAACATGGTCGGCACGGCCGCAGGTCTTGCCGCAGCCGGCAAGGTGCCGTTCGTCTCGACCTTCGCCATCTTCGCTGTCGGCCGGGCCTGGGAGCAGGTCCGCCAGTCGGTTGCCTATCCCAAGGCCAACGTCAAGATCGTGGCGACCCACGGCGGCATCACCGTCGGTGAAGACGGCGGCTCCCACCAGTCGGTGGAAGACATCGCCATCATGCGGGCTGTCCCCAACATGACGGTCATCGTCCCGGCCGACGGCGCGGAGACGCGGGAGGCGATCCGGGCCGCGGCGTCGTACCAGGGGCCTGTCTACATCAGGCTGGGGAGGAACAAGGTCCCGTCCGTCTTCCCTGTGGAGCATCCTTTCCGGATCGGCAAAGGGTGCGAAGTGGTGGCCGGCACCGAGCTGACATTCGTCACCACCGGCCTCATGACGGCCCAAGCCGTCACCGCTGCGGAGCTGCTCCGGAAGGAAGGGATCTCGGCCCGGGTCGTGCACCTGGGGACGGTCAAGCCCCTCGACAGCGAGATCGTGCTTGCCGCTGCCCGGGAGACGGGGGCCATCGTCACCGCCGAGGAGCATTCCGTCATCGGCGGACTGGGTGGGGCCGTGGCGGAACTGCTGGGAGAGCACTGTCCGGTGCCGCTGAAACGGGTCGGCATCCAGGACCGCTTCGGCACATCGGGGAAATCCGAAGAACTCATCAAGTACTTCGGGCTCACTCCCGAAGACCTGGTGGAAGCGGCCAGGGAAATACGCCAGAGAAGATAGATGATCGCGCGGACGCTCAGATCATCCTCCGGTTTTACCTATATGATGCTCCTGATCATGGTCCTGGTGATGGGGATCATGCTGGGTGCCGTGGGTCAATCCTGGCGGATGGTCATGAAGCGGGAACGGGAGGCGGAACTCCTGTTCCGGGGGAAGCAGATCGTCGATGCCATTGCCCGCTGGCAGAACCCGAAGAACCTTCCCGGCGCGCAACCTCCCCGCCCCCTCAGGGACCTGAAGGACTTGCTGAAGGATCCCAGTTCGGCCGGGACTGTCCGCTACCTGCGCCGGGACCCAACCACCTTCTACAACGATCCCGTTACCGGCAAGGAATGGGACGTGATTCGCGATCCCCAGAATGGGGTGATCGGGGTGAAGAGCCGCAGCGAGGAGGAGCCGATCAAGCAGGGGAACTTCGTGGAAATGTACAACCTGGACCCTGCCAAGGACAATCTCCTGATCGCCATGTACAAGAATTTCGAGGGAAAAAAGAGCTACAAGGAGTGGCAGTTCGTCTACGGAGCCGCGCAGGGCACCATGAAGGTCACGCCAGTCGGTCAGACGCCGGGCCCCGGCCAGATGGCCCCGGCCGGTCAGCCTCAGGGCATGACCGGCCCGTCACCATCACCCGGGCAGTAATCCGCTGCCGTCCGGCTCCTTGTGGTCGGGGGCCAGGGACGGCCGCTGACCGGTCTGGAGTTTCCCGGCCCTTTCCGGCGGCGGCTGGCATCCTCAGCCGCTCCGCATGGTATGTTTCCCGGCTGTCCCAACCACCTTTGCTGGAGGCAGGGTGATTTTCAAGAGCCTGACAACCCGGGTCATCTTCATCTCCGTGAGCCTTCTGGCTTTCGGCATCAGTGCCTTTGCCTACCTCAATTTCAAACGGGAACAGGACCATCTCATCAATTACGCCCGGGAGAACACCAACCTCCTCCTCAACACCATCGAGAGCAGTATCTACAACTCGATGCGCATCGGCAACACCCAGGATGTCCAGATAATTCTCGAGATGGTGGGACAGAACCGTAATCTGCTGGGGGTGCGGATCTTCCATCCCCACGGAATCGTCATGAAGTCGTCCAACCCTGCGGAGGTGGGGAAGGCGGTGGATCAGGGCGATTACGGGCTGTTCCTCAATAACCGCAGCGAGGGGATCTACAATTTGCCGGGCCAGGGCGAGGTCCTCAAGATGATCAAGCCCATCTACAACCAGGAGCAGTGCCACATCTGCCACGGCCACAAGGCACGGGTCATCGGCCTCCTCGACGTGAATTACTCCCTCGTGGAGACCAGGAAGAGAATGGTGGAGGGGACCAAGCTCTTCATCGTCTCCACGGCGGCGATCATCATCTTCCTGTCGACGGCGGTCTCCCTCGTCATGCTCAAGTTCGTGAGAAAGCCCCTGAACCGGATCGTCATGAACATGGCCCGGGTGGAAGAGGGGGATCTTTCGGTCAGAATGAATGCCGACGGGACCGACGAGATCGGCCGGCTCATTACCAGCTTTAACTCGATGGTGGAGAAGCTGGACTCCGCCAAGCGGGAGCTGGAGCAGTATCATTTCCAGCAGATGGAGCGGGCGGACCGCCTTGCCTCGGTGGGTGAGATGGCCGCCGGCATCGCCCACGAGATCAAGAACCCCCTCACCGGCATCGCCGCGGCAATCACCATCATCAAAGACGATTTCCCCCCGGCCGACCCCCGCACGGAAATCGTCAACGAGATCCTCGAACAGATAAAGCGCCTGGACAAGACGGTGAACGACCTTCTCTTCTTCGGCAAACCGACGCCTCCCGAGCCGACCTATACCGACCTCAACGCCATCCTGAAGAAGACCCTCATGTTCGCCTCCCAGCACCGGGGAGGGAAGAACATCACCAAGCAACTCCACCTGCAGGAAGACCTGCCGCCGGTCTACGTGGACCCCAAGCAGATCCAGCAGGTCTTTCTCAATCTGATCCTGAACGCCGTCCAGGCGATGCAGGATAACGGGGTTCTCACCATATCCAGTTCGGAGACGGTGAGGGACGGCAAAACGTGGATCAGGGTCAGCATCGCCGATACCGGCCCGGGAATCCCCGAACAGATACTCGGGAAGATCTTCACGCCGTTCTTCACCACCAAGGCCCAGGGGACCGGCCTCGGCCTCGCCATCTGCCACAAGCTCGTGAGCCAGCACGACGGGACAATTTCCGTAACCAGCGAGGATGGCAGAGGGACGGTCTTCACCATCGATCTCCCGGCTTCCGGCACTCACGGCAGCCACGCAGAACCGTCGAACGGCAGTCATACCATCCAGGCCTAAAGGAGCACCCATGAGGAAAACGAAAATTCTGGTCGTGGACGATGAGCATCTCATCCGCTGGTCCCTGGAGCAGAATCTCAAGAAGCAGGGATACGACGTCCTGACCGCCGGTTCCGGCGAGGATGCCATGAAGCTGGTGCGCGAGGAACAGCCGGACCTGGTGCTGCTTGATATCCAGCTTCCCGGCATGAGCGGCCTGGAAGTCATCGAGAAGATCAAGGATTTCGACGAAGAGGTCATCGTTATCATGGTGACCGCCCACGGCGGGCTGGAAACGGCGGTCAACGCCATGCGCATGGGTGCCTACGATTACATCAACAAGCCGTTCAATCTGGACGAAATGTCCATGGTTATCAGGAAGGCCCTGGAGACCTGCGACCTGCGCCGGGAAGTGGCACGGCTGCGCAGTGAGCACAAGAAATCGGGCCCGCCCCAGATGGTCGGCGAAAGCAAGCATATGAAGAGCGTCCTCGACATGATGGACAAGGTGGCCAAGAGCGAGGCCGCCACGGTCCTCATTCAGGGTGAGTCGGGAACCGGCAAGGAACTGGTGGCAAAGTGGATACACTATGAATCGAGCCGTGCCGACAAACCCTTCGTCGCCATCAATTGCGCCGCGGTTCCCGCCACTCTCCTGGAGAGCGAGCTGTTCGGCCATGAAAAGGGGGCGTTCACCGATGCCAAGGCCACCAAGAAGGGACTTTTCGAGCTGGCCGACGGCGGGACGGTTTTCCTCGACGAAATCGGCGACATGGAGATGGGGATGCAGGCCAAGCTGCTCCGTTTCCTCGAGGACCGGACATTCCGACGGATCGGCGGATCGAAGGTCATCAGCGTGGATGTCCGCATCATCTCCGCTACCAACAAGGACCTGATCAAGGCGATCGAGGAGAAGAGCTTCCGCAACGATCTCTACTACCGGCTCCAGGTCATCCCGATCTTCCTTCCTCCCCTGCGGGAGCGGAAGGACGACATCATCATCCTCGCCAACTATTTCATCGATTCCTACGGCCGGGAATTCAACAAGCGGGTAAAGGGGATCTCCTCCATGGCCGAGAAGCTGCTGGTGGAGTACAACTGGCCGGGGAACATCCGCGAACTGAAGAATGTCATCGAGCGGGCCATCATCCTCGGCAACGAGGATATGCTCCTGATCGAGCACCTCCCCCTGGAGATCCTCGCCAAAACGTCGAGTGCCGCGCCCCCGACGGTTACCTTCAAGCTTCCCCCGGAGGGGGTGGATATCGAGGAGGTGGAACGGGAGTTGATCCGTCAGGCCTTGGAGATGAGCGACTGGAACCAGTCCAAGGCCGCCAAGAAGCTGAACCTGGGAATCGACGCCTTCCGCTACCGGATGAAGAAGTTCGGATATCTCAAGTAGGGGCGGGTCCGGCACCCGCCCCTGCAGGGCATGTCGCAGTCCGCCATGGTCCATCCCCCGTTCTGCGCCTCCCCTCCATTCACTACCCCCGGCAACTTCGCCTCGCTCGCCTCCTGAGAGGCCGCATGCCGATCATCCCGACGCGGCCTCTCTTTCCCCGCAATTCCCCAGCAGTTTTTCTCGATGCCCGGAGTGTGCCTGCCTTGACATCACCGATGAGGGTGGCTATCTTTTCCCTATCACGACAGCTCAAGGAGCGTCCCATGATCAGACCCGACAAAATGACCATAAAATGCCAGGAAGCCCTGTCCGATGCCCAGGGACTGGCATCGCGCCTGGGGCATGGCGCCATCGAGCCCGACCACCTCTTTCTCGCCCTCCTCGACCAGGAAGGGGGACTGGTTCCCTCCGTCCTGAGGAAGATCGGCGCCGATCCGGCCGGCATCCGCAGCAGGGTGGAGAGCACCCTCAGGAAGCTCCCCCAGGTGAGCGGCGGCAGTGTTCAGCTCTATCTGTCGCCCACCCTCAACCGGGTGCTGGACGCGGCCCAGAAGGAGGCCGATCTTCTCAAGGACGAATATGTCTCCACCGAGCACCTCCTTCTCGGCTTTGTGGCGGACAAGAAGAGTGACGCGGCGCGGACCCTCTCGGAAAACGGGGTGACCCGGGACACGGTGATGAATGCCCTGAAGGATATCCGAGGGGGGGAGCGGGTCACGGACCAGAGCCCGGAGGAGAAGTACCAGGCCCTTGCCAAGTACGCCCGGGATCTCACCGACCTCGCCCGCCGTGGAAAGCTCGATCCGGTGATCGGTCGGGATGACGAGATCCGCCGGGTGCTCCAGGTCCTTTCCCGCCGCACCAAGAACAATCCCGTGCTGATCGGCGAGCCGGGTGTGGGAAAGACCGCCATCGTGGAGGGGCTGGCCCAGCGGATCGTCTCCGGGGACGTCCCCGAAACCCTCAAGGACAAAAGGCTGGTGGCCCTCGACATGGGAGCGCTCGTTGCCGGGGCCAAGTACCGGGGGGAATTCGAGGAGAGACTCAAGGCGGTGCTCAAGGAAGTGGAGAAGTCGGAGGGGAAGGTGGTCCTCTTCATTGACGAACTCCACACTCTGGTGGGCGCGGGGGCCGCCGAGGGGGCCATGGACGCCTCCAACATGCTGAAACCTGCCCTTGCCCGGGGGGAGCTCCACTGCATCGGGGCCACTACCCTCAATGAGTACCGCAAGCATATCGAGAAGGATGCGGCCCTGGAGCGGCGGTTCCAGCCGGTATACACGGGCGAGCCGTCGGTGGAGGACACCATCGCCATTCTGCGGGGGCTGAAGGAGAGGTACGAGACCTTCCACGGCATCCGCATCAAGGACAGCGCCCTGATCGCCGCCGCCACCCTCTCCAATCGTTACATCACCGACCGCTTCCTCCCGGACAAGGCGATCGACCTGATCGACGAGGCGGCCTCCCGCCTGCGCATCGAGATCGACTCCCTGCCCATGGAGATCGACGAGATCGAGCGGCGGATCATACAGCTCGAGATCGAGAAGCAGGCGCTGCTCAGGGAAGAACGGGACCCCCATGCCCGGGAGCGGCTGAAGAAGTTGGCCGACGATCTGGAAGGACTGAAGAGTCAGTCCGCCGAATTGAAGGCCCACTGGCAGCGGGAAAAGGAGATCATCAAGCGGATCGGTGAGCTGCAGCAGCACTTGGAGGAGAAAAAGGAAGAGGCGAAGCGGAGCGAGCGGGAGGGGAACCTGGCGCGGACCGCCGAGATCCGCTACGGCGAGATCCCGGCCATCGAGCAGGAGATCGGCTCGGAGGAGCGGGAACTGGCGGAGGCCCGGAAGGAAGGGAAGATGCTCCCCGAAGAGGTAGACGAGGAGTTGGTGGCGGAGATCGTTGCCAAGTGGACCGGCATCCCGGTCTCCCGAATGCTGGAAGGGGAGTCGGAAAAGCTCCTCAAGATGGAGGAACGGCTTCGGGAGCGGGTGGTGGGGCAGGACGAGGCCCTGCAGACCGTGGCCAACGCCATCCGCCGTGCCCGGTCGGGGCTCGCCGACCCGAACCGCCCCATCGGCTCCTTCATCTTTCTGGGACCGACGGGGGTCGGGAAAACCGAGACCGCCCGGGCTCTGGCGTCGTTTCTCTTCAACGACGATCAGGCCATCGTGCGGATCGACATGAGCGAATACCAGGAAAAGCACACCGTCGCCCGTCTCATCGGCGCCCCTCCCGGGTATGTGGGATACGAAGAGGGCGGTCAGCTCACCGAGGCGGTCCGCCGTCGTCCCTACAGCATCATCCTGTTCGACGAGATCGAGAAGGCCCACCCCGAGGTGTTCAACGTGCTGCTGCAACTCCTCGACGATGGCCGCCTCACCGACGGGCAGGGACGGACCGTCGATTTCCGCAATACCGTAATCATCATGACCAGCAACCTCGGCTCCCAGTGGATCCAGCAGTTCGGTGCCACCGATTATCCGAAGATGCGGGCCATGGTCATGGAGACCCTCAAGGAGAGCTTCAAGCCGGAGTTCCTCAACCGGATCGACGAGATCGTCATCTACCACGCCCTCCCCCTGGAACGGATCAAGCAGATCGTCGACATCCAGGTGAGGGAACTGGCAGCGCGCCTTGCGGAGCGCCACATAGCCCTGAAGGTCAGGGACAAGGCCCAAGAATACCTGGCGCGGGAAGGGTACGACCCCGCCTACGGCGCCCGCCCCCTGAAACGGGCCCTGCAGCGCATGGTCCAGGACCCTCTGGCGCTCATGCTCCTGGAGGGGAAGTTTGCCGAAGGAGACACCGTCCTGGTGGATGTCTCCATGGCCGGGGAATCCCTGGTGATACGCAAGGAGTAGGAGGGGGGCGCAGGGGCGAAGTCCCCGTGCGAAGACGGGATTTTCCCCTTGATTTCTCCGGCGAATTGTTTTAGAAATGCCTTCTTTGCGACACGCTCAGGAAGGGGACGCCCCCGTGGAAACACTCCGCCTCACAGCGCCCGCCAAGGTCAACTTCCGGCTCGATGTCCTCGGGAAGCGGGCCGATGGCTACCATGACGTCTGCATGGTGATGCAGCGCATCGATCTGTGCGACGACATCACCATCTCCCTGTCGGAAACCCCCGGTATCCGGGTAACCTGCGGCAGGGCAGGTGTGCCCGACGGCCCCGGAAATATCGCCTGGCGTGCCGCAGACGCACTCCTTTCCCTGACGGAGGGGAAACCGGGGATCGATATAGCCATAGTCAAGCAGATCCCCGTGGCCGCCGGGCTGGGTGGAGGGAGCAGCGATGCGGCCGCGGTGCTCATGGGAGTGAACGAACTTCTCCGCCTGGGGTTGCCCGATGAGCGACTGATGGAGATCGGGGCGCGGCTCGGGGCTGATGTTCCCTTCTTTGTCTTCAAACGCCCTGCCCTCGCCGAAGGTATCGGCGAGCGGCTTACCCCCCTCGAAGGAATCCCTCCAGTCTGGCTGGCGATCGTCAATCCGGGCGTTCACGTCTCCACCGCCTGGGCGTACCAAAATTTGCAATTGACAAAGCGGCCAGCTGATTATATGATACCTCGCTTCTACGGAAATGTCGGGGAGCTCTGCGCCCTGCTCGCCAACGACCTGGAGGCGGTCACCATTTCCCGGTTTCCCGTCATCCGCCAGATCAAGGAAAGGCTCGTCGCCTGCGGCGCGGCAGGATCTCTCATGTCCGGGAGCGGCCCCACGGTGTTCGGGGTTTTCGCCGGGGAAGAGGCTGCCCGGCGGGCCCTAGCGGAGCTTCCCGTGAGCGCGGGATGGTTTGCGGCAGTGACGCGGACGCTGTAGTCCGATTTCCGCCGACAGCGGCACGTTCCCGTTTCTCCGTTCCGGCCGCAGGCCGAGAGCGGAAGCGTGACACAGATTGGTGGGGTGTCGCCAAGCGGTAAGGCACCGGATTTTGATTCCGGCACTCCCAGGTTCGAATCCTGGCACCCCAGCCACCCTTTCCTTCCATAGTGGTAACGAATTCAGCAAAGAAGGTTGCTCCCGGTATGCTAGACAAAATCAAGGTGTTCAGCGGCAATTCCAACCACTCCCTTGCCGAAAAGATATGTGTCAATCTCGGCGTCCCCCTCGGGGTGGCCAAGGTCAAGACCTTTTCCGACGGGGAAATCATGGTAGAGATCGGGGAAAATGTCCGCGGTCGGGACATTTACGTGGTGCAGTCGACCTGTGCCCCCACCAACAACAACCTGATGGAACTTCTCATCATGATGGACGCCCTGAAGCGGGCCTCGGCGGCCACCATCACCGCGGTCATCCCCTACTACGGCTATGCCAGGCAGGACCGCAAGGTGGCG
>Ga0335082_10001798_pt1 | contig 22910 bp, 22 predicted proteins | sample Lox_Sample_41_FD_206718 | JGI IMG/M metagenome (GOLD analysis project Ga0335082, IMG submission 206718) | Soil microbial communities from Loxahatchee National Wildlife Refuge, Florida, United States - Lox_Sample_4.1 | ecosystem: Environmental > Terrestrial > Soil > Wetlands | place: USA...
GGTTTTTTGTCCTCCTACGAAGCCTTCGTCCACGTTATCGATTCCATGTTCAACCAGCACGCCAAATGGCTGTCGATCTGCAATCATTTGTCCTGGCGTCAAAAAATAGCCTCGCTGAACTTGCTGTGAGCAGATAGGCCTGATAGCTTCGAAGCTCGCTTGGTCCTAACTTGTCGGGAGACTTTCCGAAATGCTGCGCGAACTGTTGTACCGCTCGAATGTAGTAACGTGTGGTACCCTCTGCATAATTACGGCGCTGGAGTTCTTCCAGCATCATTTTGCGAAGTCGGGTCATGGGGACCTCCTCATGACCCGACAACTTACTTCAGCCGCAAGCCTCAGGCCGATCCGCACATCTCACGCGTAGCGTCCGCCGCGCCGGCGGCTTCGTTCCAGCGCGTTCTTCGTCCAGGTGCACGGAACGAATTGCCATCGCATTGATGCAACTACGGAACGGGTCGAGCAGGGATCTTCGTTAGGAGCTGCTGTCCACGGCTATCCGCGGGTGCGACACTCTCAAATTGTTCGGCGTAGTGGCGAGCTGCTGCCAGATCCCCCGAGTCCGCACTCATGCTCGCGAGGGCCAGTAGGATTTCCCGATTGGCGGGAAACTTCTCGTTCGCCTTGCGTAAAACCTCCAAACCAGCTGCAGTCTTGCCCGAAGAATACAGGCCAACCCCATACACGTACGCGTAATGCGCATTGTTGGGCGCGAGTTGCGCGGCCCTTTGCAGAAGTTGCACAGCTTCTTGGGGGCGGTGCTGTCGCACAAGGAGCAAAGCGAGCGAGTGAATCACATCGGCATTTTGGGGAGACCTTTTTTGCGCCTCGAGCAGCCAGCGCTTGGCCTGGTCGTCCTCGCCTCTAGCGCGATACAGGTCCGCCAAATTGACATATGCAGGAATGAAAGCAGGCCAAAGCTTGACCGCGGATTTGTATTCCGCTTCTGCTTGATCGGCTTGTCCCTGGCGCGCATAGAGGTTACCAAGGCTAAGGTGACCTTCGGGGCGATCGGCATTCAGTTTTTGTGTAGCAACAAAATCAGCCAGGGCGTTTTGGAACACCCCCTTTTCTTCGGCGGAGAGGTTTGCGGGCAACGCGTCTGCCAGCGCATTCGCGGCCGCGCTCCGCACGGCCAAGACGGAATCCTGAAGGAGTGGCGATAACAAGGGCCAGCGTGCCCGAGCGTCGGTGGTCGCGATCAAATCGATGGCCGCCAGCCGAAGCAGCGGATCCGGTGATTCGAGTCCGGCACGCGCCGCTTTGTAAGCGTCGGCATCTAGGTACGGGGCAAGTTCACTCAGCGCAGTGGCGCGGGCAATATTCGGCGCGTCTGGATTTTCAGCGAGACTTACCAGATCAACTGCGGCTAGGGATGACTGAAGCCTCGCTTCCGAAAGGGTCTTCGTGTATTGCTGAAAGCCTTTGTGGGCCGTGCCGTACCAGGTGTCCGTGGCTTTTGCCGCCCACGATGCGTTTTTGTCCTTGTGGCAATCGTTGCAGGCGTTGGGCGTACCGAATTTCGCCGATTCGTCCGGGCGCGGAATGCGGAAGCTGTGGTCGTGGCGCGTGTCCACCACCATATAGGTACGGACGGACATGTGACAGGCGATGCAGCTTGCTTCGGGAGTTCCCTCTTTGTGGTGGTGGTGTTCGGTGGAACTGTACTTTTTCAGATAGTGGCAGTTTCCGCAGACTTCTTCCTTTGATTGCCGGAGTTTCTGGGTATGCGGTTCGTGGCAATCGCTGCAGGTCACACCTTCGTGAAACATCTTGCTCTGCAGGAAGGAACCGTAGTTGTAAACCTCGTCCTGCATCTGGCCGTCCGCGGTGTACAAGCCGGGATCGAGGGGCAGGACGCGGTGCGTATTGAGCAGCGGCTTTCCGGGCGCCCAATTCTCGGTTAATTCGCTCCGCCGGGCATGGCAGCGACCGCACATTTCGAGCTCGTACGTATTGGCGCGCGGGTGGGATCGAACAGAATTTCCCGTGATGTAGTTCATCTTCCAGTAGACGTCGCGCCGGTCGTCGAAATGCGCCAGCAAGCCGTCCTTTTCAGCAGCGGTCTTGGCCAGGCCTTGTGGATGTTTCTTGGCCCACGACACGTGTTCGGAGCTGGCGCCGTGGCAGGCTTCGCAGGCAACATTGATTTCCGACCACGTTGTTTTGTAAGTGTTGGTTCCCTCGTCGTAATTTTTCTTCAGGTCGGTGGAATGGCATTCGGCACACATGAAGTTCCAGGTCTGCTGGAAATTGGTCCAGTGCAATTCGTCACCTGGGCGGATGTTTTCCTTCGGATGCAGGTGAAACCACCGTTGGCCGCCGGCTTCTTTGGGCCGGGAATCCCAGGCGATCGAAAGCGCCTGGAGGCGCCCGTTAGCGAACGGAATCAGATATTGCTGGAGGGGATGTACTCCAAACGTGTATTTGATTTCGAACTCCTGCAGCTTGCCATCCGGGCCGTCGGTGTTGACGTAGAATTTGCCGTCTTTGGTGAAAAACCGGGAGGTCACTCCGTAATAAGTAAACTTCGTGCCGCGAAAATCGCCAAGCACCGTCTCCGCAGTTGCCACCTGCATGGCAAGTTGGTGGTCAGAGCCGATCCAGTCCTGATATTCCTTGGCGTGACATTCCTTGCAGGCATTGGCGCCGACATAGGATGCCGCCGTAGTTTTATTTTCTGGGTTGAGTGCCTTATCTTTCCATTTGGTCAGAGTTTGATAGAGGAGGCCGAGCGCGAGCGCACCCAGCAGGAGAATGCCGAAGAGAAGCAAAAGACGCGGACGTTTCATTCGAATTCCAGTCCAATCATTTCCACACTTCGACAGCAGAGGAACGCGCCACCAAAGAAGTTCTCAATCCGGTATGCCTAGCCAGGAATATGGCCATGCTACCGACTAGTTTTGATAGTTTCCACCAAAGTTGATATACGCGCCAGCGTTGTAGCTGCAGTCAGAGACTGGTGTTTGCCGATCGGAGGGGAGAGGGTTACGCCCACCCGGGAATTCGGTTGCAGTATGTTGGGATTTCGCGCGGCGCGGATACTCCGGCAACCCGTGGCTTCATTTTAGTGATGATTTGAGTGGGGGAAAACAGGAGCATACGTCTGCAGGCAGGAGGAGGTGCCCAATACGAATGATCCGCCCTCGAAATGGAGTTGGCGCAATGCGGGAAGAAACCTGGTCCTCCCGGGGCGCCTGCCGTCCTCGCTCTTCGGACATTGCTCCATTGAAAAAGGCCGATCATCTTTCCTCACTCCTACCTGCCACAGTTTCCGTCAGATGCCTTTTACTTGACGGAATAGTTGCGCGCGTCCATACATGCGCCAAAGGCGCGCTGAAACATGTCGAGGCCTTCAGCGTGCGCGAGCTTCGCCTGCTCCTCTTCCTTCTTTTGTTGAGCGGCTACGTTGGCTGCGGCTTGCTTTTGCGCGGCGGCATTCGACTGACGTTGCTGCGCGCCGCCCCGCATGGTGCCGGCAACCGCTCCCGCCCCTGCTCCCTTGCCAGCATCACCAGCGATGGCGCCAATCGCAGCGCCACCAGCGGCGCCTCGCGCAGCTCCCTTCACCCGGCCACCTTTGGCCTGATCGGCGTTCTCCGCGGCGGCTTGCTGCTCGGCTTTCTTCTGTTCCTCCGTCTTCGCTGCCGGCGGAGGCGCCTTCGGGTCGATGCCGGACTGCTGCTTTGCCGCGGCGTAGCACTCGCTTTCGTCCTTCAACTGCTGGTCGGCGGATTGCCCGGCTCTACCGAAAACGAACACGCCGATGTCTTTGGAAGGAGACCAGGCCGGACCGGACTGCTGCGCGGAACTTGGTGGTGGCGCCGTGCCGGTTGTCCCAGCCTGCCCCCAGGCGGGAACCGCTGCGCAAAGCAGAAGCGCAACTGCACCCAATTTCAAGCCGAATCTAATATTTGAGATCACGTTCATATTGTTCTCCTCTGATTCCGAGCTACTTGGCCGCGGGTATGAAGATGTTATTGGCCGAAACAATTTCGGCGCCTGAGACTTCCGTGGAAACGTCAATGCGCTTCAGGGCCGGCTTCGAATCGGGCTTGATGTGGAAGGCCAGCCAATACTGGTTGTTGAGCACTGTCTGAAAGTCGTCGAGGTATGGCTTGAAGCTGACCGGGTCGCCGTATCCCAAGAAATACGAGTCGGCGCCGGTTTCGTCGGCAAGCTTGGCTAGCCGACTCTGCCCTCCGCTGGCCGCCGCGCTGTTGGTACGTGTCAGATGGCCTACGCCGCGGGCATAGAAAGAATAGACGAGAATTCCCGCGCGCTTAGCGGCATCGCTGGCAGTGGTGACGTCGGTGCTGGGCGCCATGTAGTCCATGCGGCCGCTTTTCTGGCGCATCCGGTCGATGCCGTCGGTGATCAACAGGATCTCTTTGCGGCCGCCATGGCCGGGCCACTTTTTGATCAGTGAAGTCAGCGAAAGGTAAGGATTTCCGTAAGTTCCGGCATTGCCGGAAGGCAGGCGAAGGGCCTTCGCCGCCGCTTCATGGTCATTCGTCAAGTCCTGGGCGACAGAAACTGTTCCGTTGCGCGTGTAGGCAATGCCAATCAGCGTGGTCGGCGGCTGCCCCTTGATGAATTCGCGGATATCGCCGAAGAGCCCGCCCACCGATGGATCCAGGACGTCGTCAATCACAACGAAGAGTGCGAGGTCTGCATACTGTCCCTTGGCCGCTTCCCAGTGCTTTGTGGCCATGCGTTCCTTCCCTACCTTGGCGAGAACATCCTCGCGCTTGAGTTCCGGCGGCTGCTTGTCCTTGTCGCCTTCCACTGTGACCAATATTTTCGCCATCACCAACTGGGTGGCGGGTTTCTCCTGGGACCGTGAGGGCGAAGCACAGAGACCCGCAAGGAGCGCAAAAGCCACCCCCGCCCCCAGCTTGAGCCCAGAGATGCATCGATTGTTCATGACCTATTCTCCTGCGTTGATCATTAAATCCCCAAGCTGGATTCTCCGTATCGCGCCCGGGCTCTTGCTGCCGGGTGGCGTGGACGAACTCTAGCCCATGGGTCTCCGAAACCGTGTGGAATTCCACGGAAGGAGGCTCCGCGCTCAATTCCAAAAGAATGAGGAGCTGAGGAGCTGCTTGTAGATTTCGGAGCGGAGGTGACGCAACAGGTCGTCCTCGGTTCTCCAGTTGTCGTCCTCACAATGCTCCCTTCTGATGCATCGAATGCCACAGAAAACGCCATTGGGATGCTCCTGTCTGTCACTTTCGGCTGTGATATGAATCACATAACTTCCATCCACAAAGACTATCGTAAAGACAAATGCGGCTCACTCGAAACCCGGAGGACGCCATGGAAAGTCAATATCTATACAGGGTCAGTGCCATCTCAACCGAACTTCGCGGCGGCGTGGTGACCGGTGAGGATATCCAACCTTCCATCTCCTTTAGCGCGCCACCGGAATTTCAGGGAGAACCCGGCCGCTGGACTCCGGAGCACTTTTTTGTTGCCTCGATCGCCGGATGCTTCCTAAGCACTTTTTCCGGCATGGCGCATTTTTCCAAGTTTGACTATCTCTCACTCGAATTGGAAGTCGAAGGCGTCATTCAGAAGGATGAGGGTGGTTGGCGCTTCACGCAGGTTACTCTGAGGCCGCGGTTGAGGATCGCTCCTACAAAAGAGCACGAGCGGGCAATCCGGCTGCTTGAGAAGGCCGAAAAAACATGCCTGGTCACGCGCTCGCTGGCATCTCGAATCGTTTTTGAACCGGAGATCTTGGTCGAGGAAGAAGCTTACGAGAGTCAGAAGCTCGAGAATTTTCCTATCACCTAATGGGTAAAACGCCGAATGGGCGCCCGAGGCTCCCACGGCGAACCTGCAAGAGCGCACTGTGCCAGAAACAATGATCTGAGGCCGCAAGGAAATGCAAGATGGCCTGGCAAATCATCCAGAAATCTCCCCGGGACTGGGCTGTTTCTCCTAACCTCATTGATTACGACCAGGCGAGACGCACATTCTCATGGGACCTGGCCCGGGCCCAGCTTGACGGTCTTCCCAACGGCCAGGGCCTGAACATTGCCTATGAAGCGGTCGATCGGCATGCGAAGGGCTCGCGCGCCAAACAACTGGCTTTCCGATGGCTGGGCAAAAATGGCGAGGTCCAGGATTACACCTACACTCAGCTTGGCGAACTGACGAATCGCTTTGCAAACGTGCTGCAAGGCCTAGGCGTACAGAAAGGCGACCGTGTTTGCACCTTGCTGGGCCGTATCCCGGAGCTGTACATCACGGCTTTGGGCACACTGAAACACCGCTCGGTTTTTTGTCCCCTCTTTTCCGCGTTTGGTCCGGAGCCTGTGCGCGCCAGGCTAACGATCGGAGGCGTGAGAGTTCTTGTAACCACGCCGATCCTGTACGAACGGAAGGTCCGGGCAATCCGTGACTCACTACCGTGCCTCGAGCACATTCTTCTGGTTGGTGACGACAATCAAACAAGCGAGGTCCCTCAGGCATGCAGTTTTTCGCGGTTGATGAAAAGCGCCCCAACTTCTTACACGATTCAGCCCACGGCCCCGGGAGATATCGCCCTTTTGCATTTCACCAGCGGCACGACAGGATTGCCAAAGGGAGCGGTGCATCTACACAGAGCCGTCATTGCTCACCACATCACGGGGAAGCTTGCACTCGATTTTCATGAAAACGATATTTTCTGGTGCACGGCTGATCCGGGATGGGTGACCGGGACGTCCTATGGAATCATCGCTCCGCTGACGAACGGAATCACCAGCATCATTGACGAGGGCGACTTCGATACGGAGCGGTGGTATGGAATTCTTCAATCCCAGAAAGTGAGCGTCTGGTATTCCGCTCCCACTGCCATTCGCATGTTGATGAAGGCTGGAGCGGAAATCGTTCGTAAATACGATCTTCATTCCCTGCGATTCTTATCCAGTGTTGGCGAGCCCCTGAATCCCGAGGCCGTCGTCTGGAGTAAAGAAGCATTTGAATTTCCCTTCCATGACAACTGGTGGCAAACGGAAACGGGCGGGATCATGATCGCGAATTTTGCATCGCAGGATATCCGACCGGGCTCCATGGGCCGCCCACTGCCTGGAATTGAAGCCGCTGTCGTAAGAATTGGGGAAGACGGCTCTTTGCAGGAGATCCACGATCCCGATCTCGAAGGTGAGCTGGCCTTGCGGCCGGGCTGGCCGTCCATGTTTCAAACCTACTGGAATGATCCCGATCGCTATCAGAAATGTTTCGCAAATGGATTTTATTTGACAGGAGATCTCGTGAAGAAGGACGACGATGGCTATTTCTGGTTTGTCGGGCGCAAGGATGATGTGATCAAGAGCTCCGGCCACCTCATTGGGCCGTTTGAAGTAGAAAGCGCTCTGATGGAACACAAAGCAGTGGCAGAATCCGGAGTGATTGGCAAGCCGGACCCCGTGGCCCTCGAGATCGTCAAGGCTTTTGTGGTGTTGCGCAAGGGGTTTGAACCAACTGAAATTTTGAAACAGGATTTACTTGGGTTTGCCCGCACGCGATTGGGCGCAGCAGTTGCGCCCAAAGAGATCGATTTCGTGGCGACCTTGCCGCGCACTCGCAGCGGCAAGATCATGCGTCGCTTACTGAAAGCGCGGGAACTGGGACTCCCCGAGGGGGATATCTCGACGCTGGAAGCAAACTGAATGGCAACGACAAGCATCTCCGAAAGTGCACCGGTTGAGCGGGAACACGCTCTTTTCCTTTTGCGGGAAATGCTGCGAATTCGCCGATTTGAGGAAAAGGCGGCGGAGATGTACAGCCTGCAGAAAATTCACGGCTTTCTTCATCTTTACATCGGAGAGGAAGCCACTGGTGTTGGCGCCATGCAGGCGTTCAAGCCCGAGGACGCGATTGTCGCCACGTATCGGGAACATGGCCAGGCACTGGCGCGCGGAATACCAGCCAGTTCCCTAATGGCGGAGATGTTTGGCAAAGCCACTGGTTGCAGCCATGGGCATGGCGGCTCAATGCATTTCTTTGATGCCAGCCGACGGTTCTATGGCGGCTACGCAATCGTTGGCGGCGGCTTGCCCATCGCCGTAGGCTTGGCGCTGGCTGACAAAATGCAAAATCGGCAAAGAATCACAGGTTGCTTTTTTGGGGACGGGGCCGTGGCAGAAGGCGAATTCCACGAATCTCTCAACCTGGCCGCGCTCTGGAGACTCCCCGTCCTTTTTTTGTGTGAGAACAATTTGTATGCCATGGGCACCGGCTTGTCCCGGTATCAAGCACAGACGGATATCAGCCGGAAGGCTGATCCCTATGGAGTGCCTTCGGGCGCCGTAGATGGGATGGACGTCCTGGCCGTGGAATCAGCTGCAAAGCAGGCTGCTGATTATGTGCGCTCTGGGAATGGCCCTTTCCTCTTGGAGTCGCGGACATACCGCTTCCGAGCGCATTCCATGGCCGATCCCGATTTATACCGGACGAAGGAGGAAATTGAAGAGTGGAAAAAACGCGATCCGATTGTTTTGTTTGTGGGGCGCTTGCAGAGCTTGCAAATGCTGACCGATTTGGATCTGGAATCGATCGAAGCGGACATTACGCGTGAACTGGACGACGCCGTCCAGTTCGCGGAGTCGAGTCCATTCGAATCAGCGGAAGATTTGCTTAAAGACGTCGGCGGGAAGCTGAGCCCTTGACCACAATGACCTATCGCGAAGCGGTGCGCGCAGCGCTGCGCAAGGCTCTGCGATCGGATCCTGCTGTCTTTTTGATGGGCGAGGATGTCGGACGCTACGGCGGTGCGTTCGCCGTGAGTCTCGGGCTTCTCGCCGAGTTTGGGCCCGAACGCATCCGCGATACTCCGCTCTCGGAATCCGCGTTTGTCGGCGCCGGAATTGGCGCAGCCCTGAACGGCATGCGCCCCATCGTCGAGATCATGACCGTCAATTTCAGTATGCTGGCCATGGACCAGATCCTGAACAATGCCGCAACTTTGCGGCACATGTCTGGCGGCCAATTGAAAGTTCCACTCGTGGTGCGCGTAGCGACCGGCGGTGGCCGGCAGATGGCTGCGCAACATTCACATAGCCTCGAGGGATGGTACGCACACATTCCCGGAATAACGGTCCTGGCTCCCGCAACTGTGGCGGACGCCTATGGGATGCTACTGGCAGCTTTGCGAGAACCCGACCCTGTGTTCCTATTCGAGCATGCGACACTCTACCCTCTCGAAGGCGAAGTGGACGAAACGCAAGAAGCAAACGATATCCGTCGCGCAGTAGTACGCCGATCCGGCTCAGACGTGACGCTCATTACCTACGGTGGCACTCTGGGCAAGGCAATGCAGGCCGCAGACGTCCTTCATAGAGAGGGCATCTCAGCCGAAGTGATCGATTTGCGTGCCCTTCGTCCTCTCGATACGCAAACAATCCTCGATTCGATCGCGAAGACGCATCACGCCGTGGTCATTGACGAAGCATGGCGCACTGGAAGTCTCGCCGCAGAGATCAGCGCTCAGGTCATGGAAAATGCTTTCGATGATCTGGACGCCCCAGTTGCGCGCGTGTGCAGCGCGGAGGTGCCCATGCCGTACGCGAAACATCTTGAAGCCGCAGCCCTCCCCAAAGTGGAAGAGATTGTTAGCGCAGCCAAGGAGATGATCTCCCGTCATGGCTGAATTTGTGATGCCACAACTCGGTGCCGATATGACTTCCGGCAAACTGCTGCGTTGGCGGAAAAATGTGGGCGATCGAATTCAAAGGGGAGAAATCATCGCGGATGTTGAGACCGACAAGGCCGACATTGAAGTGGAAGTCTTCGCCACGGGTATCATCGAAAGATTGCTTGTCCGGCCCGAAGAAAGAGTCCCGATTGGCACCGTGATGGCCATTATCCAGGAGGAAGGGAAACTCCCTGGCGTCGAAGCATTGCCTATTCCTGCAATGACAGAGGTACCAGCCGCACCAAAGATTCCGACTCCTGCAGTCTTGGCACCTCCGTCTTCCGCCGAGGTGGGAGGACCTCGTGTACACATCTCACCTGTTGCACGCAAGTTGGCAGCCGACCTCGGCATCGACCCAGTCTCTGTGAGCGGCACAGGCCCGGGTGGCCGGATCACTATGGCGGATATCGAACAGGCGGCACGAGCCCGGAAGGCGGCGCCCGCGGAGGCAATGCCGGACCGTGCCGCACGGATGCGTCAAATCATCGCCGCAGCGATGGCGCGTTCCAAGCGGGAAATCCCTCACTATTATCTCAGTACGACGATTGACATGAGCCGGGCTCTGGCCTGGCTTAGGCAGGAAAATCTCAAGCGCTCTGTCGAGCAGCGAATTGTCTATGGCGTTCTGCTTTTAAAAGCGGTGGCCCTCGCGCTCTGCGAAATACCCGAGCTGAATTCCATATGGTCCAACGGAAAAGTGATGCAGTGCACTGACGTCAATGTTGGTGTGGCCATATCTTTGCGGGGCGGCGGGCTGGTCGCGCCCGCTTTGCACAATACGGATCGCTTGACGATTGATGACCTGATGAAAAGCTTTTCTGACCTGATTCAAAGGGCGCGAGCAGGCTCTCTGCGCAGTTCGGAACTGAGCGATCCGACGATCACGGTTACGAGCCTTGGGGAACAAGGTGTTGAGGCTGTCTTCGGCATCATCTATCCCCCTCAAGTTGCGCTGGTCGGCTTCGGCAAGGTTACGGAGCGTCCGTGGTCATCCGACGGGCAGGTGTCTTCGCGGCCTGTAATCACTGCGACTCTCTCCGCGGACCACCGCGTGAGTGATGGCCACCGCGGCGGGCTTTTTCTTTCCGCAGTAGATCTCAAGTTGCAAGAGCCGGAGAAATTATGACCAGGGATGAAATCAAATCCATTGTGCTTCGAGTTTTGGGCCGCATCGTGCCCGAAGCGGACATGCAACAACTCAAGCCCGAACAGCGGCTCCGTGATCAGTTGGATATTGACTCGATGGATCTGCTGAACTTCGTCGTCGGTTTGCACAAAGAGCTACACGTCGAAATCCCCGAGGCCGACTATTCGAAGCTCGCTACGTTAAATGGATGCGTCGATTACCTGGCCGCACACCAAACAGGAGTTGCTTGATCTGGCTTTTGGGTGTTTTCCGGCTACTGCAGCGGATTCTCAGGCCCCAAGCAATGATTAGAAATTCCTACGAAGAATCTTCTGGATCATCGAAATCTCCATTCTCTTCTCTTCGAATGGTTTTCTGGATCTCTTCGAACACAGGCCTATCTTCAGGTTCGATGAATTCTGGCGGGGCTGAGGTGCTACCAGAACCCGCTTTGTTCTCGCTGCTTGCAACTAAGTCCTGCCTGTTCGAAGAACCCTCGGGGGGATTCTGCATGGGAGGAAGGCCCAACGCCTTGGTCGCCCTCTCTGCCAGAGAAGGCTTTGGAGGAGCCGGATCTTTCCGGGGAGCCGCCTTTGGTGGCTGGGTGGTTGGGTTCGTTCCGTAATTTGCTGTGTTTTGCCCACCACCACCCTGCCGAGGATCAATAATTAAAGGCACTTGCTCCCATTCCGAGAATTCAAGAAGGCGTTCTTCGCTCTTTGCTGCCCCATGTGGCCGAGATTCTGAATCGTCTCGAGAAAGGCGGGACTCTTCTGCAACTGTAAGGGTTTCAGTACTAGAATCGGCCAGAGCGCTCATACCATCCTTGGGCGTCGTTTCTGCCTTGCGCCTCTCCTGCATGCGCTCAAGTTCGCGCATCGCTTGGAACAATTGACGGTTGATCGTTCCCTGATATCGCAGCAACCGGTCCAAGCCGTTCCAGCTAAACATGTTGATGCCCTTCGTGAGCTCTCGCTCGAACGTTAGGAGGCGGGAGAACCGGATTGATTCCGTGGCGATTTTCTCGGTCAACAATCCCTCCAGGTACCCTACGGGTTTGTAATACTCCCAGATGCCAGCCACCAGATCTTGATAGGCACCCCATAGCACAGCGCCAGCCTCCCCAGGCGGGAGCGGCTGACGCGCAAAAAATCCGTGCTTGTAGCTGTTTCTGCTACTTCTCGCTTTTCCTTCCGGAGAAGTTGGACCGTTCGATCGCTTTCCGTTTCCCCGACTCGCCGCGATCTTCGCGGGAGAACTCGCTTTTCTTTGGTCACCATTCGATGGGTGGGATGATTCTTCTGCCGCCGAGGTAGTTTGCTCTCCATTTGTTGCGATCACCTGATGGTCCCGATTCTGATCCTCGTCTTGAGCCATGAATCACCTCTCAGATGGAATTTCGTGGTTTTTTCCTGTTTTGGGCGATGAAACGTCTTGTGAATTAAGAGAATGGCGTTGCAGGTTGTTGGCGCGACTCTGGTAGGTGCGCCGTATTGGTTTCTGCCGGAATGTCGATGTTCTGCTCATCCGCGGGTAGTCACCCCTAAGGAAGATCCATCGATGCCGCATGTGGACGGCGTCCGCCTGAGTACTTACCCTTTGTGGAACAGCTCGCTGAGTTCAATTTATGCGAAAGTGGTAGCGATAAATGCGTGACATGTCCTGACGTATCGAAAGAGTTATCCTTACCAGGCGTATTCTCGACCGGCGATCCGGAGACCTCATAGGATCGCTGGCTGCGAGTAGGTGGAGTTCTTTGCGTAGAGCTAAAATGCTTCCTAATCCGAAACGACGGTTCCCTAGACCGCTGCAGTTGGCGCCGCATCCTTAGAGCAGTAGGATTTTCGTTACATGCCGAGCCTTTGTTGAACGGGTTCGCGTGTCATTCGGGAATTACACAAGGAACTACTTGCCGGCTGTGACGGCGGTACACTCGGAAATCTTCGTCGGTCGTTAAGACGATGGGATCGGCAAGCGTTTCGGTCATGCGGACCAGGCAAGCATCGGCAAAGCCTATTGGGACATTAGAGTATTTCTCGATCAGCTTCACGACCGGCTCGACATGCTCGGCAAGCCTGAAGGTGATGAGCAACGCGCGCCGGCGAAGTAGGGCGCCGAGATTAGGGGCACCGCGCTCCCCGAGAAGATGAAAAGCCTCCGACACGGCGGCTTCGCACGTGGACCAAGGCGGAGGCATCTCAGACGCCTGAGCCATGGCCCATTGGTGGCGAGCGTCTCGACGACTAAGCAACGCTACAACAAATCCAGCATCAACGAGGACGTTTCTGGCCATAACCGGTAGCTTGCAAATATTCCTTCCTTCGCGTCGTTAAGTCGACCGGTAATCCATCTACCGATCCAATGAGATCAGCGATGGTATTGAGAGAGCCAGTGCGGCGGCGCTGCCGGGGCGGACGTTCAAGCCGCTCGCGAACAACATCTGACTTCGAGATCTTGCGCCGCCGCGATTCCGCCTCAATGTCTGCGACCAATGGCTCGGGCAGTCGTACGGTGAGAGTCTTCATCGAAGGATTGTATTACATACATGGCATGTATGCAAGACAGAAGCTTTAAGAGACAGAGCCTTTTTGGATTCGCAATCTCGCGTGCACGAGCTTGTGGAATGTCTGGTGACCTAGAACGGCTTCCTCTACTAGTCCTCGAACGATTTCCTCTGGTCGAACCACCGAACATCGAAAACAGGTCTAAAATCGCGCTCGTTGATCCAAGCGGTCATTCCCGCCACGTTCCAACCCCTGGAGAACCAATAGGCCCTCCGATCTGGCCGCGATTGGGCCGGAACTTTTACAGGTGAAATTACAAGTGAAGAAATTCGGGTCCAACCCGTGAGGTGCCCGAGAAACGTCCGACGCGTTACCTTCCAAGCACAACGTCGATTCCAGAGAGCAGTAACTCCACCTTTGGAGGCGAGAGTTTCCCGGCCCGCTCCGTTAAGAGATCCTTGTCCACGGTGATGATCTGCGAAACGTTGGCCACAGAATCCTTTGGCAACCCCGTGAGACGTGCCGAGAGGCGCAAATTTCCAGGAGCCGCTGCCCATTTGAGATTGCTGGTCAGCGGGACGCAGACGGTTGTAGCCAAACGGCTCGCATTTAGCGCGTCGCACTGCACCACAACCACCGGCCTTCTGAAACCAGGACCGGACCCCGTGGGAGCAGGCAGATCCGCCCACCAGATTTCGCCTTGGGAAATTACCATTCGCTCCGCTCTAGAACGCGGCGGGCCGCAGAGGACACGAACTCATCTTTCGCAGTGCCCAGCTCGGAACAAGCCTTATCCATCGCCTCGGTAACACTGTCTGGAGTGTGGCGGGCCAGGTATTCTTTAAGAGCGTCGCTAAAAAGACGACTACGCGACCTTTTCGTTTTGCGCGCCAGGCGCTCCGCCCCCTCGAAGATATCTTCGGGAATAGAAACGGCAGTTTTCATACCCGCAGTATAACTGCATCTGTAACGCAGTGGCAAGGCTCTGTTTTCGCTGTAGGACGGAGTCACGAGCGAACTCCTCTTTGGAATTTGCGCCTTCGCGGTGCACGCAAAGCATGAACAAGCAAGACGCTTCTACGAACATTTCGATTTTATTCCCTCCCCTACAGACCCGATGCACCTTTTCGTTTTGCTCAAGGACGTGCGCGGATTGGGACAGTAGCAGAGAGGAGGCGAGGGCGGTTGTGGAAAACCAAAGGATGGCTAGGCCAGGTGAGTCGGACCACGTTGCTATAACACCGAGTGCCAATTCCATCTATGTATGCGAAGGCGTTCGAGGGGCGCATCAACGAAATTCAGGAAGAGGCACTGAATCGGCTTATGGCGCTTTATCGGTCAGAAGGAAAAACTTCTGCAGCTGAGGCCCTTGCTGCCTCCTACTTTCTCTCCCCCGCGAATCAAGCGGTCGTTGCTTCGGCAATCGAGAACGAGAAAATACCAGGATTTGCGGAAAGCCAGCCGGAATCACGCCGAAGGGGAAACCCCAGTGAGAATCAGTTCATTGGTCCTATAGACACAATTGTCACCACCACTAAACCCACATTTCAGTGGCACCCTTGGAATGATGCCGACGGCTATGTTGTTCGAATCTACGATGCGAACATGGATCTTGCAGAGGTCAGTCCTGTGGTCGAGGTCACAAAATGCAAGGCGGTGGTTCCCCTAGCTATACAGGAGAAGGCGTTAGGTACCTGCACGGAAAGCCGACTCTATTGGTCCAATTGGTACGGAACGATAGCCTCCAGGTTTGCCGAGGATACGACCAGAATATCCTTTCGGTTCCCAGAACCCGTTTCTGACTCGCTTCCGGATTGCCGATCGACCGGACGAATGCCGAGGTGCAACGCCGAGGTGCAACGCCAAGCGCTCGCCCAAGGTCCAATCACTACAAAGTAGTAATGTTCTTGCGTGACCTAGGGGGATTATTCGTGTCGCTGGCGTCGTTCGTGGGCTTGTTCTGAATGGCCATTCGCGTCCAGCCAGGCCAAAAGACAGCGAATGCTGCCGCGTGCCAATGCAATGCTCGAATCTGCGGCGCCATAGTAAAGATTGATCGTGTCTCCGTCGGCGGCGATGGTATAGCCGCAGGGAAATACCACGTCCTGCACATCTCCGTGGCGTTCGTAGTCGGCTTCAGGCGCAAACATCCAGGAATCTCCGCGCACCAGACACTTTTCGGGCTGTTCCAAATCAAAGAGCGCCAATCCAAGCCGGTAAATGGAACTCGATGGCGTTCTGCGCACGCCGTGGTAGATGATCAGCCAGCCTCTGGACGTTTCAATGGGCGGCGGTGACATGCCAATTTTATTAGCGTCCCACCACGCGCCGCGCCGGGCCTCCAGCATGAGCTTATGGCTCCCCCAGTGCTTCAAATCGGGGGAGTAGGAAATCCAGATGTGGGCTCCCAGCGGGGTCATAGGCCGGTGGATCAACGCCCAAAATCCATTGATTCTTCGCGGCAACAGAGCAGCGTCCTTGTCGTCCGGCGACATAATCACGCCAAATCTCTCGAAGACACGAAAATCTCTTGTTAGCGCCAGGGAAACACCAGGGCCGCCGCGCGAATATGACGTGTAAGCCACGGCGTACTGCTGGAGCTCTGGAACATACGTAATGCGCGGATCTTCAATGCCCCATAGTTCTTCGGGATAATGCTCCGGGTCGGCCGCAAGCGTGGGCTCACGATCGATTTGCCATCCGTTGACGCCGTTTGATGAGTGCGCCGCACACAGATGCGAATGGCCACGCCGATCTTCCACGCGGCACAGGAGTAGAGTCGACCCGTCAGGCAGCAACGTGGCGCCAGCGTTAAATACACTGTTGATGGAGTAGGGCCAATCTTTGGCGGTTAGGATCGGATTCGATTCGTCCCTAACAAATAGCGGGTCGTGTTGGATCATCATTTCTCCCAGAAATAGCTTAATCGCAAGTTCCAGAGATCTCGCGACGCCCGCAAAGCGCCAGCAGTGGTAGTTGGTGGGTCAGTCTTTTGGATCGGTGGTGTCTGCTCTCTCCAACCTGGTCATTTCCAGAAGGGCCATGAGAAAAGATAGTGTTGATTCCGCTCCCTGATTCTCGTTGGCGCGGTCAGGATGCAGGCCGTCCCGACACCCACCCGTGATGGGATCGTATAGCGCGATCTGCAGATCGTTGTCGCCCAGGAACCAGTTGAAGGCAGTCCACGCTTTCTTCCGCCAGCGCGCTTTCCCCGTTGCTCGGTAGGCTTGCAGAAAAGCGGAAACAGCCCCACAAGCTTCCACGGGTTGCTGGTCGAAGCGCGCCTTCTCTGTTTTCTTGGAGTAAAAGCCTTGCGAACCAATGGGCACGAAGTGACCCTTCGCCTCGCATCGTTGGGCTGCAGCCAGCCAATCCAATGCTTCGAGCCCGGCCGAAACCATCGCGTCATTTGTGCTGTGCGTTCCCGCTCGTATCAGCGCTTGCGGCAAGCGGGCATTGGAGTACGCAAGTCCGTTTTCAAACCATTTCCAATCCGGGGTGCGGTTGGCAGCGTAAGAGGCCAGCAAATGATTCGCCAACGCATCCGCCGCATTCAGAGCGGCACGATCGCCGGGAAAGGATTCGAGATATTCCAACAAACCGAGCAATGCAAAAGCGCAGGCTCGCGGGCTTTTGAACTCCACGGCTGCGGGAACTGCCAATTCAAACAAACGACCGGCGGCGCCGCGGAGACCCGCATCCCTGGTCCTGCCGAGGACAGTTCCGAGACCCCAGATGGCCCGCCCATGGCTGTCTTCCGAGCCCTCCAGTTCCTGCCAATGGCGTTCGTAGCTCAAACAGTTTCGAAATCTCTTGGTTGCCGGATCGAAAGCCAGCCACAAAAACGCTAAATAGCGAGACGCAAGATCTAGCGAGCCCCTTGGGGCAACGCTCCCGAGCTCTTCCAATTGAATCGCGACGATCAAAGCCCGCGCATTATCGTCGGTGGAGTATCCTTCCGGGTAGTTTGGCACTACGAAGACGGCGTGCTCCACGATTCCCGTGTGGTCGGTCATTCGGAGCAAGTGATCGAGTTTTATGGCCGGGAGCCGGTCGAGACTCTTTTCCGTGTTCTGTGCGGAAAATGTGGCGCGCGGATTTCGCAAGCGTTCGTTATACACGCGTTCAAAACTTCCCATGTACTGCTGCGCCACGCGATCCCAAACCATGTCTCTTGTATAGAGGTAGGCACGCTTCCGCATGGCATGACGAGCCGTACCGTTGTCCAGAAGGCCGACGGTTTTTTCGGCGATGGCCTGGGGATTATCAAACGGAACGAGTACGCCGCGTTCTTCGTCCAGTAATTCAATCGCGTGCAAGTAGGGAGTAGAAACGATGGCCTTTCCAGCGCTCAGTGCATACGCAAGCGTCCCGGAAACTACTTGGTCTTTGTGTTTATAAGGAGTGATGTAAATGTCAGCCGCGCCGATGAGTTCGACCAATTCTTCCGGGCTGACAAAGCGATTCCGAAAGATGACGTGGTCCTGGACTCCGAGGTCCCTGGCGAGTTTCTGTAGAGATTCCCGGTATTTTTCGCCCTCGTGGCGCAGGACATGCGGGTGGGTGACGCCGGAAACCATATATACGACATTCTTATGACGGGCCAGGATGACCGGCAGGGCTTGAATCACGTTTTCGATGCCCTTGTTGGGCGAGAGCAAGCCGAAGGTTAGTAGAACTTCCTTGCCTTCTGTCCCGAACGCGTCTTTGTAGAAAGTTGGGTCAGTAAAAGCCAAGTCAGGGATGCCATGCGGAATCAGATCAATCTTGGAAATAGGAACGCGAAACACTTCCTGAAGGATCTCCGAAGACTGCTGGCTCATGACAATCAAGCGGTCTGATAAGGCCGCGATTTGCTCCATTACGGTGCGCTGGTCGGCATTCGGCTCGCGCAGCACCGTATGCAGCGTGGTGACCACAGGCATTTGAAGGTGCCGCAGCAGCTCTAGGATATGAGAACCTGCTGGCCCACCGAAGATCCCATATTCATGTTGGAGGCAAACCAGATCAATGTTGTTGAAGTTCAGAAAATCCGCAGCCTGCCGGTACGACGCCGGATCGTCCTGCGAGAGCTCGAACCGTATGCGGGCGGGGTAGTCATAACCTTCCTCAGTATCGTTGACTGGTAAGGCCAGCAGTTCCGTCGCGCCATATTCCCCGTGAATCGCGTCACACAAATCCGTTGTGAACGTGGCAATGCCGCATTTTCTGGGAAGATAATTCCCAATGACGGCTACCCGGCTGGGCAGGACCGGGCGCGGGTGTACGGGCCAGCCCGCCGCGGATTTTTCTGTTACTTCGAGTGCGACCACTTCTTGGAGACTCGGGACTTCCATTGTCGCGCCATCTCCTAGAAGGTCAATGAGTGTTTCTACTTGAGAAATTGTCTTTGGAACCGACATTTTTTCCTATCTTTGAGGGCCATTTGGCCGTTTTCCTGAACTCATGGGAATGCGGCGCGACTCCAGGTTCAAATTTCTGTGTGGACCGAAGCGTACTGTATGAGTTCCATCCGGTCCGAGAACTGCAGAAAATGCATGATCCAGTCGACGCAGCCTTGCACATTGACTTCCGAGGTGTTCAACCTGCTCGCGATCTCACCATCGCTAAAACCCTGGCCGGCCAAGCGAAAGACGGGGACCAGGATTCCTGTTCTCTCCCAATAGGCGCGCATAGAAACTCCCCTCAATCTCCAATGAATTGGCCTGTACTCGATCCACATCGCTGTTTTGGGATCGTTAGGTGAATCTGGCCGTACGGAGGTGATGGGTTGCGTTTAGTACGCTCCTCCCATTCCTCCGCCGTAACCCGCGCCTGCCGCAGCAGTCCTTTCTTCACCCTTAACTTCGGCAATTAATACTTCCGTGGTAAGCATCAAGGAAACAATCGATGCAGCGTTCTGTAGGGCGAGGCGCGTGACTTTTGCCGGATCAATCACGCCGTCCTTGATCAGGTCGCCAAACTCTCCGGTCTCGGCGTTGAAACCAAAGTTCTCATCCTTTGATTCACGGACGCGCCCCACGATGACCGCGCCTTCGTGCCCGGCGTTCAGGGCAATCTGGCGCAGGGGTTCTTCGAGCGCGCGCTTTACAATGTTCACGCCAATAGCTTCATCATCATCGAGTTTGAGCTTCCCCAGGGCTGATAAACAACGCAGGAGAGCGATGCCGCCGCCGGCCACGATACCTTCTTCCACGGCTGCACGAGTGGCATGCATGGCGTCTTCGACACGAGCCTTTTTCTCTTTCAATTCAGTTTCGGTTGCCGCGCCAACCTTGATGATGGCGACGCCGCCGACGAGCTTGGCCAAACGCTCCTGCAGTTTTTCCTTGTCGTAGTCCGATGTAGTCTCTTCGATCTGCACGCGGAGTTGCTTGATGCGGCCTTCAATCTCGCTGGCCTTGCCGGCGCCCGCGACGATCGTGGTGTTGTCCTTGTCTATGGTCACCTTCTTGGCGCTGCCGAGTTCTTCGATTTTGACGTTCTCGAGCTTCAGGCCGAGGTCTTCGGTGATGGCCTTCCCTCCTGTGATAATCGCAATATCCTCGAGCATGGCCTTGCGGCGGTCGCCAAAGCCGGGGGCTTTTACCGCAGCACACTGCAGGGTCCCCCGGAGTTTATTCACCACCAGCGTTGCCAGTGCCTCACCCTCAATATCCTCAGAAATGACCAGCAGGGGCTTGCTCATCTTGGCTGTCTGTTCCAGCAAAGGCAGCAGGTCCTTCATCGAGCTGATCTTTTTTTCGTGAATCAGAATTCGGACATCCTCCAGAACACACTCCATGCGTTCCGGATCGGTGACGAAATACGGCGACAGGTAACCGTGGTCGAATTGCATGCCTTCCACGATTTCAAGAGTTGTATCCATGGTTTTGGATTCTTCGATGGTGATGACGCCATCCTTGCCGACCTTCTTCATGGCCTCCGCAATGATGTTTCCAACCTGCTCATCGCTGTTGGCGCTGATGGAGCCTACCTGCGCAATCATGTCGCCCTTCACTTCGCGAGAGAGCCGCTTGATCTCTTCGACGGCGACTTCCACGGCCTTATCGATGCCACGCTTCAGCGCCATCGGGCTCGCGCCTGCGGCCACCGTCCGCACACCCTCACGGAAGATTGCTTGGGCCAGTACGGTCGCGGTGGTTGTGCCGTCGCCGGCCACATCTGAGGTTTTGGAAGCCACCTCGCGCACCATCTGTGCACCCATGTTCTCGAGTGGATCCTGCAGCTCGATCTCTTTTGCCACGGTGACGCCGTCTTTTGTGATGATGGGCGCTCCAAACTTCTTCTCAATCACCGCATTTCGCCCCTTCGGGCCGAGCGTGGTCTTTACTGCGTCCGCCAAAATATTGACGCCACGTAAAATCGCCTGACGTGAATTTTCACCGGTTACAATTTGCTTTGCCATGAGACTTCGCTCTCCTGGGTGATTGACCAATTCTGTCCGTCAAAAATCAGCGATCCGAGTGCGTTCTATCTCTTGCCGGATGCTGCTTTCGCGATCCCGCCAACTTTCGCCAGGATTTCTTCCTCGCGAAGAAACAGATACTCCTGGTCGTCGATCTTGATGTCGTTGCCGGTGTATTTGCCAAACAAGATCCGGTCGCCAACCTTCACATCGAGCGAGATACGGTGGCCCTTCTCCAATTTGCCGGCGCCGACAGCGATCACTTCGCCCTCGTGCGGTTTTTCTTTGGCCGTATCGGGAATAATGATTCCACCCTTCGCGGTTTCTTTCTCTTCCAACCTGCGTACCAAAACCCGGTCATGCAGCGGAGTAATATTCACTGTCATTTCATTAGCCTCCATTCGATGCATTTTCAAAAGCCAGAACAATCCACCTTTATTGGACGCCGGGCGGCCCTACGGGCGGAAACTCTTTTGGTTCTTCTGTCGTGTCACTTCCAGATCATCTGCTTTCTTTTTCTTTTCGCCGGCTTCCTTTTCTGGGCGTTGGAGTTCCTCCAGCTTCACGGCTTCCGCGATGCCAAGATCCGCCGCTGCATTCGCAGCCTTGGCGTAAATCACCAGTCCAAAACTGTCGCTGTACGGCGAACGGACCAGCTCCACCGAGGATTGTGAGTCTTGCCACATGGCAACAGGCCCTTGCTTCTGGTCGTACACTTTGTTCAGGGCGATATCGGCTTCCGATTCGATATTTGTGGCTGGTCCATACTTCGCAGAAATGGACTTGACCATATCCTGCCCCGTAAGCCCTTCCGTCGAGGTCCGCTCGTAAGTTACCGAGATCTTGTAAAGTGTTCCGTTGGAGAATGAGAAAAGAATCTGCTGGACATTTTCGGGCCGGGAAGAATCGCCGGAAGCGCTGTACAGCCACCATGTCAACTGCTGAATCAACATTGGTTCTGAGTGAATTGTCTTCACGTCCGCCAATTTCTGGTCACTAAGTTTCAAAACGTCTGCCAGGCCCGACCCGAGTGAAAAGTCGCGATACTTGGAAAGATCCTGTCCCTGGACCAGCGATGTCGCAAGAAGCAAGGCGCCAAAACAAAGAAATAAGTTGCGTAAAGTTCTCATTTTCAGGTTCCCCATGAATACCTAAGAATTCGCAATTAGAGTCCCGTATCTGTTCGAAGCCATCAGTCCCTCTGGAGCGGTGAGTGTTTTCAGGATACAAACGTTGGCGGGGTCCAGGGTCACACTTTGCTGGATGTGGCGAAAATGGGCTGTGATACTCATAAACGGGACGCCCAGAAACCAATTTGCAGCGGTTCCTGTGATCTCCAGTGAATTAAACTTTTGCGCCTCGGGCTTCGCCAGGACACGCCGGACGGCCTTGCGCAGACTCTCTGGGCCCTCGCGTCCAAAAACGATTACCTTAAAGTCGCCCGCCAGATAGAAGAAGTTCCATCGAGCCGCCGCGATCTTTCGATCAAGCCCTCCCGCGTCAATATCCCTGACAATTCTCCAACCGGGCAAGAACGCTTGCGTCTCGAGCACCAGGCCTACCGGCAGCAGCGTGTTCTCTCGGATGAGGATCGTTTCCGATGTGTTTTCGTCCGTCATTTGAGCTTTCGCAATCTTGAGTCCGTGCCCAGCGGTGAACAGCCCGGTAGGCACTCGCTTACCTGCCACTGCTCCTGAAGTTGTTGCGCGCAAACTCGGCGAGAAGTGGAATTCACCAATTCACGGGTGCCGGTGTTGAGGGTTATCATCGCTCGACGCACCAACTTCGAAACCCTCTTGCCCACCGTTCAGTACCATCTTAGAGACTGTCGGGAGGCTCCGCTGTCCTGTTTTATACAGTCTTGCGTAGAACGTCCTCGCGTGCATTAGCTGGCGATTCGGGGCTATTTCCGCCTCCTGCCGTCCGTAACCGGGTTAGGCGAAGCTCGACTAAATCTGATGCCGTCTGCGCGAAGCCCTAGCCCAATGAAAAGCGTATTCCCCAACATACCAGGCAAGCATGCCCCCTGCGATGACCGAACCAACCGAAACCAACGCCGTACTGAAGAATAGCCAGCAATCAATAGCTCCCTGACACGATTAAAGCGCAAGCTCAATCCCATCAGCAGCCAGGAGAATAACGACACACGGCGGCACGCTAGAGATGGATGGTTCACAAATCCGTCCA
>Ga0335082_10001799_pt1 | contig 22903 bp, 19 predicted proteins | sample Lox_Sample_41_FD_206718 | JGI IMG/M metagenome (GOLD analysis project Ga0335082, IMG submission 206718) | Soil microbial communities from Loxahatchee National Wildlife Refuge, Florida, United States - Lox_Sample_4.1 | ecosystem: Environmental > Terrestrial > Soil > Wetlands | place: USA...
ACCAAACTTGGTTGTTCCGTAAAGGCTTCCTGCTGAATCCAAAATGACACCCGCCTGGGGATTGGCTCCGTCCTCTCCACCTGTAAAACTGTACAGCACCGTTTCAGTCCAAACTCCGCCGTTTGTCGGTGGGCTCAACTGAAAAACTGTCCCGCATCCCTGGTTGTTGCAACCAGTGCTGTTGCTCCCTCCGTAGACAGTTGTGCCGTATAAATTTCCGGTCGAATCAATGGCTAGATTGCCTTGCGGCTGCCAACCGTCAGGTCCGCTGAAGCTATAAAGGATCGTATAACCCGTCTTGGCGGACAATCTATATATATTTCCTTTGGTGCCACCGTTAACACCGCCGGTAGCAGTAGTCCCATATGCATTTCCCGTCGAATCAAAAACCAGTCCGGAAGACGGTGTTTTTGCGTTTTGACCAAATGCATAAAGCACTTTGTAACTCGCCGACCACGCGCTTGTGGACAGTAGAAGCAACGCTGCCAAGGGTAAGATGGGGCTCAGAATTGGCCGGAGAAAATGGCGGAGCACAGGCACCTCCGTACGGAGATCGAGTAAGGCGAGGGGAGTCGAACACCGGAGACGAGCCTTACTACCGGGGTGGAAGTATAGCACTGCAGGAAAATCTGTGCCCGCCCCTTCGCACAGAACGCGAAGGAACGGGGCACCCCCGGAACCTACCCATCCGAGCAAAACCGGCTCGGATGGGGCACCCGGCGAAGGAACGGGGCACCCCCGCCGCGGATCTAAACTTCCCGTTTTGGAGCAAGTGGTGCGTTTTCGTACCGTGTTTCTGTCTGGTCCACGGCGCTGCCGAAATACACTGGTATCTACGGGCCCGTGGTGTAACGGAGAGCACAGCTCCCTGTCATGGTGCAGGTGCGGGTTTGAGCCCCGCCGGGTCCAAGCCCCAGGTTACGGGTGGGGCAACATGGGGGGAGAGAAAACAGGGATATCTCCCCAATCTGACCCAAGTGGATTGGTCAGACACCGAAGTGCATTGACAGGCTTTTCAGGCAATCGCATACTGAAGTTGCACCATGACAGGAATTAGGGGCTCCGGGAGACTGGGGCCCTTTGATTTTGCCCCCAAAACTTCTCTACGGGTTTAGACAAACGCTGCGCCCGCCCCTTCGCACAGAACGCGAAGGAACGGGGCACCCCGAGTTCGAGAAACCAAAGCAGGTCCCTCCACTCAGCAGCTGATCTGCTTCGCAGGTCAGCCGCTTCGGTCGGGATGACTGGCTTATTTTTTTGCTCATCCGAGCAAAGCCGGCTCGGATTGGGCACCCCGTGTACTTAGTGCACTTTGATAAAGGAAGCGATCCAATCGCGCGATTATTGTGTCGCACAGAGCGCGACACACCGCGCGGCGCGCCCAGGTCCTTCACTTGGCAAAGAACGCTCGTTCAGGATGACAAGCAAACTAAACTATCGCCCACGTCCGAGCTCAAGTGACGAACCTGCTCACCGCATGGGAAGATGAAAGAGCATGGCACAAAATCTCAAGACAATCTTCTTTGATGTTGGCAATACTCTTCTCTTCCCCGACCGCACACGCATTCTGGCGCCGCTCGCGCACAAGGCCAATCCCACGCTCGAACAGTGGCAGGCGATTGAGCGGGCCACCAAGCCGAAGTTCGACGATCTGCTGCAACGTGGCGGGCCGGTGGACCATGGCTTCTGGCACATGTTTTATTCCAGCCTGCTGGCGGAGTGCGGGGCCGAAGAGGACGGATTGATGGACGCGTTGCTGGTGACCACGCACGATTCGGGTAACTGGTGCGTGATCCGTCCGGGGACACGGGAGGCGTTGCAGCGGCTGGGGAAGCGGTATCGGATGGCGATCATCTCGAATGCCGATGGCAAGGTTGCAGAGGTGGTGCGGCGGTGCGGTATTGCGGATTGCTTTGCGTCGATTACGGACTCGGGAGTGGTGGGGTATGAGAAGCCGCATCCGGTGATCTTTCAGACGGCGTTGCGGGCGATGGAGGCGAAGCCGGAGGAGAGTTTGTACGTTGGGGATGTGTATTCGGTCGATTATCTGGGCGCGACTGGGGCGGGGATGCAGGCGGTGTTGTTCGATGTGGCGGGAGCGTATCGGGAGTTGGGAGTGGCGAGGGTGGAGTCGCTGGAGGAGTTGGAGGGTCGCCTAAAGTAGGTAAGAGAACGCCTGGCGACGGGTTTGCAGATGTTGAGCGGGTAGGGGTCCTTCGACTTCGCAGGAACTCCGCGTTGCGGAGTTCATGCTTCGCTCAGGATGACAGGCCTTCTTAAAGGGATATCACCTGGTGGTCGAGGCAGTCGGGGTGGATAGCGTCGTATATAGTGCGCAGAAGATTTTGGCCGTAGCGGGAAACGAAGTAAACTCCGGCGATTTCGCGCTCTTGCAGGACTTTGTTGGGGTAAAGCGTATTGCTCAAGAAAGCGGCTTTGCGGTCGAGGACTTCGCTCTGGCGAAGCTCGGCGCGGGCGGCGCGGGCACGCAGGCTTTCGAGCTGATGTTGCATCTTGGAGGCGGCGTTGTCGGCGGCGTCTACCAAAGTTTTGTCCAGCTTTTCGAGAGCGGCGCGGATAGGTGCGAGCGATTTCTCAAGCGAAAACGTGGCGCTGTCGAAGGCTGACTGCAATTCGACGGGTAGCGCGCGGGCAGCGAGCAGTTCGCGTAGCGGGCCGGGGCCCTGAAACAGATCCGGCAAGCCGAGGCCGTAGCGATCGAGCAGAGTGCGTGGCTTGGGCTCGATGAGCGTCGCGGAAAAGCGCGGAATGACCGAGGTAATTCTTCCCAGCAGCTTTTCGTAAACCACGGCTCCTTGCGCGAAGTAAGCGACCTCGGCCGATCCGCCGGTGTAGGCGATCGTGGGCAGAAGGTGATCTTGTACTATCGGCCGCAGCAGCACGTTGGGGCTGAAGTCCTGGGGAGCAGTGGAAATCCGCTTCAGCAGTTCCTCCTGCGAGACGTTCTCTTCCCCGATAAGAAATTCCATGCTCGTGCCGTTCAGGCGGCGATGCACCGGAACCCGAGCGCCGTTGTGCAAGGTGAACAACAGCGTCGAAGACGGCGTAACTTTCACCTGCTGATGGTAGCCGGCAGTTTCGAGCTCCTTGCCGCGAGCCAGCAGGGCGTCGTCGAGTTCTGCGGCGCGCTCGATGGCGGCACGGTAGATCGGTTCGGCTACCCGGTGCAGTTCGGGATCGGAGGCGTCGAGCAGAATCACACCCCAGTCAGCGAACAACTTGGTGAACAGCCTGGCGAAGGCGCTGCCGAAGGTTTCGCCTGGGCGATAGCTTTCGCGGAGAGCGGTCAGGATTTCGGAGTCGCCCAAGAATGTTGCAGCAGACTCTACTGCGGCCTCAATCTCGCCGCCGAATTTGATGGTGCCGACGGGTGCATCAGTCACACCCTGGGTTGAGACGGCCAACTCCTGAAGCGCGGCGTCGGGGCCGGGCACGAAGACATGGTTGATCTCGGCGAGGTCGTGGTCGGTGGTGGCGAGCCAGAAGACAGGAACGCAGTCAATGCCATTCTCGGCCGCCGTCTGGGCGAGCTTTACGGCGGTCAGCGCTTTGTAGATAGAGAAGGCAGGGCCGCCGAACAAGCCGACCTGCTGTCCGGTGACCGCAGCCAACGCGCCATTGTGCAGGCGATCGATGTTTTGTTGAGTCTTTTCAGAGGCACCCCAGGAGCGGTTCTGCCGCTCGAGGATCGCAGCGACTGCCCGGCGACGGTCAGAGCCATAGCGAACCGCAGCCGCTTCCTCCTTCAACCATTGGTTGAAGTGCGCAGTTCGCGGGTAAAACTGCTGGACCTTAGGGTAATCGGAGAGAAAATCGGCGAAAAGGCGGGTGGTGTGCGGAATCTGGGGAAAGGACAGACACTCCGATTTCACCGGCAGCTCTCCTGACAGCTTTGGACGAAGAATTTCATTTAAGGTTTACCCATTCGGCAGCCTCTAATTTCGCGCCCAGGATTCTTAAATCCCTGCAAATACTTGGTGGTGCTTGCGGTCAAAAAGCTTTTAGCCGCAAAGGACGCGAACAACAGCGCAAGGGGCGCGAAGAAAACCATTCACCGCGAACGCACCCACCATTTTACCGACTTGCTTTAGATGGTTAGAAAGAACCGCAGGATGCAGATCCTGAGTTCAGGAGAGCGGGGTTGCGGGGTGCTGCTCGTTGGCGGAGCGGATACGGATGCCGAGAAAGGAAATGGGTAGCGCGCCGAACAATCCCAGACCAAGGCCGAGAAACGGGTCCCAGCCGAGATCAACCGTCCGCAGACAGACGGCGAGGGCCCAGACCAGTCCGGTCGCCTGGAAAACATAGAACATGTGTTGCCGGCTCACGAGGCTTTTCCGTCCTATTGTGTTTGTAATTGGTTTGTCGGTGAATGGGAAGAAAAAGCGGAATCGAAGGTAACCAAGGAGGCTGACCAAAGTCAGTAGCCCCGTTGCTTGTCAACGATTGCCAGCAACGGCTGGTGGGCCAGGTAGCGGCGAAGGTTCTCAGACAAAAGGGCATAGTGGCGTTCCCAGAGTTTCTCGGTCAAGCCGGCACTGTGGGGGGTGATCAGCAAATTCGGGAGCTCCCAGAGGGGCGAATCCTCGGGCAGGGGCTCGTTTTCAAAGACGTCCAGGGCCGCGCCGCCGATGGAGTGGTTGCGGAGGGCCTCGGCCAGGGCTGAGTCGTCGATGAGCGGGCCGCGGCCGACGTTAATCAGGTAGGCGCCGGGCTTCATCTGGGAGAGGCGCTCGGTGTTGATCAGATGATGGGTGGCAGGGGTGACTGGCGCTGCGAGAACGACGAAGTCCGCATGGCCAAGGAGGGGGTCAAGTTCTGTTGCTGGGAAAACCTGCTGCACGCCCTCGGGGGTCCCCTTCTCCGGGTTCTCGCGCACGGCGATGACGTGCATTCCTAAGACTGCGGCTTTGCGGGCGACTTCGCGGCCGATGCTGCCTAAGCCGATCAGGCCCAGGGTTGCGCCGGACACTTCCCGCGGGCGAGGGTGCCCGCGCCACAAAAGCTCCTGGCCCCAGGCGTGCTTTTGCTGCAAGCGGACGGCGTCGGGAAGCTTCTTGGCGAGGGCAAAGATGAGAGCGAGGACGTGCTCGGCCACCACCGGGCCGTGCACTTGGCGGGCGTTGGTCAGGATGACGTCGCTGTTGATGAATTGCGGGAACATGAGTTGATGGACGGCGGCGGCGGGAGAGTGAATCCAGCGGAGGTTCTTCGCGAAAGCAAATTGCTCGGGCCGGAGGGACCATGTGACCGCGATCTCGGCGGCGGAAAGTTCAGTAGCGATGCGGTCGTAGTCGGAGAGGTGGACGATGTCAAGTTGAGGGAAATCTGATTTTAGTCGGCTGGGCAGCCAGTCCGGGGCGTTCCAGAGCTCAAAGCGATGATGGAGAACGATGAGGAGCTTCATAACTTCAAAATCTTAAATCGCAGAGGACGCAAAGAGCGCAGAGAAAGCTAGACAGCGTAAGTGTCCAGGGGCGGACTCCCTGTCGCGCCGGTGGCCGGTCAAAAGATTCTAGCGGTCCTTCGACTCCGCTCAGGATGACAAGAGTTGGGCCAGGTCAAGTTTTCTTCACGCGCAGGTCACGGCCGGTCATTTCTTTGGGTTCGTCGAGGCCGAGCATGGCCAAGATCGTCGGCGAGATGTCGCGCAGCGAGCCGTTGGACCTGAGAGTGAATTGCTTGCTGTTCTCACTGATTACGATGAACGGAACAGGATTTGTCGTGTGGGCGGTGTGTGGACCGCCCGTCACAGGATCAATCATCAGTTCGGCGTTGCCGTGGTCGGCGGTGATGAGCATGGCTCCGGCTTCGGCGCGAACTGCGGGCTCGATTCTGCCCAGGCAGGCATCGACAGTCTCGACAGCTTTGACCGTGGGCTCGATTTTGCCGGAGTGGCCAACCATATCGGCGTTGGCGAAGTTGACGATGATAACGTCGAAGGTGCCGTCATTGACAGCTTTGACCACGGCGTCGGCGATTCCGTTGGCGGACATCTCAGGTTTGAGGTCGTAGGTCGCGACTTTGGGAGAGGCGACGAGAACTCGGTCCTCTCCCGGGAACGGCTGTTCCACGCCGCCATTAAAGAAATACGTGACGTGGGCGTACTTCTCAGTCTCAGCCACGCGCAGGTTGCGCATGTTCGCCTGGGCCATGACGTTGGCCAGGATGTTGTTCAGCGACTCGGGCGGAATCACGACCGGCAGGCTGAAGGTCTTGTCATATTGCGTCATGCAAACGTAGTGCAGGTTTTTGGGCATGCGATCGCGAGGGATGGTGTTGTCCAGATCGTCGGCGCCGGGCAGGTCGCGGCCAGCTTTCCCGTTCAAGCCGCTGTTTCGGGCTAGAGCGCGGGTGATCTGGCGAACGCGGTCAGCGCGGAAGTTGAAGCAGATGCAGGAGTCGTCGTCACGAATGGTGGCCAGCGGCTCACCGCGGTTATCGACGCAGACAAAGGGAAGGACAAACTCGTCGGTTACGCCTTTGTTATAGGAATCTTTCATGCCCTGCACGGGATCGATGTACTTCCCCGCCTCGCCATCGCCATAGACCATCGCATTGAAGGCCTTGGCGATGCGCTCCCAGCGGCGATCGCGATCCATGGCGTAGTACCGGCCGTTGACGGTGGCGATTTTGCCGGAGTTGTACTCGCGCATCTTCTGCTGCAGTTGTTCGAGGTAGCCGGCCCCGTTGGTGGGCAGCGTGTCGCGGCCATCCATGAAGGCGTGCACGAAAACGCGGTCGACGCCTTGCTGCTTGGCCATTTTCAGCAGAGCGTAGAGATGGGCCTGCTGGGAATGGACGCCACCGTCGGAGACTAGGCCGAAAAGATGCAGGCGGCGGCCGCCGGTGCGGGCGTGCTTCATGGCTGCGACCAGCACCGGGTGCGAGAAGAGGTCGCCGTTCTGGATCAGGAGGTCGATGCGGGTGATGTCCATGTGTACGATGCGTCCGGCACCGATGTTGAGGTGGCCAACCTCGCTGTTACCCATCTGGCCGTCGGGCAGGCCGACAAACTTGCCGCTGGTGTGGATCAGGGTGTTGGGGTATTCACGCAGCAGGCGATCGTAGGTGGGCTTGCGGGCGAGGGCGATGGCATTGGCGTCGGTTTCGGCGCGGAAGCCCCAGCCGTCGAGGATGATGAGAACGAGAGGTTTGGGACGAGTCATTGCTTTAGTCTCTCAAGAACCGCCGCGGATTCGCGCGGATAAACGCGGATTCGCAAATGAAGCCAGCCACGGATTTTCGCGGATGGACACGGATAAAGCAAGGCTACTTCTTGTCATCGGGTTTCGCAGGGGGAGTCGCCTTCTCCAGTTCCACCTTCTCTTCGGCGCGGCGCAGTGTGTCATCCATGACTCTCTGCAGGCGGGGATAGACGGCCTTCATGCCCTCGGCAGAAATTGCCGGCATCTCGCGTAAAAGCTTCTTCCCTGTCGGTGATGAGTAAAAGGCGATCATGGCGTTGACGTCTGCTTTGTTCAGGTGATTCTGGTAAACGGGGACCATGTCCTGGATGAGTTCGGCAACAGGAAAGCTCGCCGTCATTTCCGCACTCTCTTTGTCCATGCGGTCGAGCTCAGCGTCGGTGACATCGGGGTGCCGCTGCTTGATGGCTTCCCGGCTGAGGGAACGGGATTGGGCGAGCACCTGCTGCATCACTTCCCTCACCTGCTGCTCGGTATTCATGGCGCGGAAGAGGCGCAGAATGTCGGCACGCGTTGCGGGGGTGGGAGTGGCTGCCGGCTGCTGCGCCAAGAGACCGCCCGGCAGGAGAAAGAGAATCAATACGAGGAGAGATGTTTTCATGGGTTTTGAGCGTCCAGGAATGATAATAAATGCATCCGGGCGAGAGGGGCAGGCGTCCAAGGGACGGGAGGAATCATGCCGATTAGCGATCTGCTATTGCCGGAATTCGACCATGAGATGAAAACTACGCGGATCACGCTGGAACGCGTGCCGTTTGACAAGACGGGCTTTGCGCCCCACCCGAAGTCGATGCCGCTGGACAAGCTGGCGCCGCATGTGGCCGAACTGGCCGGGTTTGGCAGCATTATTCTGACCACACCGGAATTGGATTTTTCGACTGCGCCCAGCCGGCCGCGGCCGCCGTTTGAGTTGCAAGGCCTATTGAAGGCGTTTGACGAAGGCGTTGCCAAAGCCAGGGCTGCCCTGCAAGACACCAACGATGCTGCCTGGATGCAACCGTGGAAGCTGAGTTTTCAGGGCAAGGCGATCTTTGCAGGAATCCGGTTTATGGCATACCGGCAAATGTTTCTGAATCACCTGGTGCACCACCGGGCACAATTGGGCGTGTATCTGCGATTGAATGACGCGCCGTTGCCGGCGACGTATGGGCCGTCGGCGGATGACCGGATGGGTTTCTAGTTTTCGCCGCGGATCTGCGCGGATGAACGCGGATCAAAAGGCAAGAACAGCCACGGATTAACACGGAAATACAGCAATTCCTCGCCGCTATGCTCCTCGGAATGACAATCCACAGGGGATTCGTTCACCCGTGGTAGTTCAGCGCCTTCAGCCCAAGGAATCTTGCCGTCCCCCCCAATTCTTCCTCAATCCTTAGCAACTGGTTGTACTTGGCGATGCGATCGGTGCGCGAGGCGGAGCCGGTCTTGATCTGTCCGGCGCCGGTGGCCACCGCTAGGTCGGCGATGAACGTATCTTCGGTCTCGCCGGAGCGATGCGAGATCACCGAGGTGTAGCCGTTGCGGCGGGCGAGGTCGATGGCATCGAGTGTTTCGCTGACGGTACCGATCTGGTTGACCTTGATCAGAATCGAGTTGGCAACCTGCTTATCGATCCCCTCCTGCAGGAACTGCACGTTGGTGACGAAAAGATCGTCGCCGACCAGCTGAATCTTGCCGCCCACTTCTTTGGTCAGGTTTTGCCACCCGTCCCAGTCTTCTTCGGAGAACCCGTCTTCCAGGGAAACGATGGGATAGTCCTTGACCCACTTGGCCCAGAAACGCACCATGTCGTCAGAACTCTTGCTCGACTTGTCTGATTTCTTGAAGATGTACTTGCCTTCCTGATAGAACTCACTGGCCGCGGGGTCGAGGGCGACGGCAATGTGCTTGCCGGGCTTGTAACCGGCCTGCTGGATGGCTTCAAGGACGACCTCAATGGCTTCAACATTCGACTTAACCGAGGGGGCAAAGCCGCCTTCGTCGCCGACCGCGGTGTTGTAGCCGCGCTTCTTGAGCACGCCCTTCAGGGTATGGAAGACCTCGACGCCCCAGCGGAGAGCTTCCGAGAAGGATGACGCGCCGACGGGCATCACCATGAATTCCTGGAAGTCAACGTTGTTGTCCGCGTGCGCTCCTCCGTTGAGGATGTTCATCATCGGAACGGGCAACGTGTTGGCGGCACCACCACCGAGATAGCGGTAGAGGGCAAGGCCGTAGCTGGCCGCTGCGGCCCGAGCTGCCGCCATCGAGACGGAGAGGATGGCGTTGGCGCCGAGCTTGCCCTTATTGGGGGTCCCGTCGAGGTCAATCATTTTTTGATCGAGCGCGCGCTGCTCGGCTACATTCATGCCCGATAGCGCCTTGGCGATTTTGGTGTTCACATTCTCGACCGCTTTGAGCACGCCTTTGCCCAGGTAGCGCTGTTTGTCGCCATCGCGGAGTTCGACGGCTTCGTGCTCTCCAGTGGAGGCGCCGCTGGGAACAATGGCACGGCCCTTGATGCCGTTGGCAAGGGTGACTTCGGCTTCGACGGTAGGGTTGCCGCGAGAATCGAGGACTTCGCGGGCATGGATAGCAGAAATAGTGCTCATAGGTACGTCACCTCGTTGGAAAGCCGCGATTATAAACCAGGCGGGTGTCAGGAGCGGTGACGGTTGGACAGCGCGCTCATAGCTGGGATGGGCACTTTCGCGGACAAGAATGTCCGCGCTACACCAACCAGTATCTCCGGTGGTTCTCGGGTCCCTTCTACTCTTGTCCTGGCCATACACCTCTCTTAGAGTCGGAAGCAGATGCAGAACATCACCGAGACTCTGGGGATCGGGTCGCGTGCGCCGGGATTCTCGCTCCCCGCAGCTAACCGGGATGGCCTGTTTACGCTTGGCGGGTTCCTCGCCGAAGGCCCGCTGATCCTGGAATTCCTGCGCGGAACCTGGTGACCGAACTGCGTCAAACGTATGGCTCAGTTTGAGTCGTTCAACAATCAGATTGAGGAAGCGGGGCTGCAGGCGGTGTTCATCGCCGCGGAGAAGCGCGATGGAATGTTCAAGCCGGCAAAGTACTTGTCGGAGCATCGGACGTCGTTTCCCTTTCTGCTGGATGAGGACCGCCAGGTAACAAAGGAGTACGGCCTTTATCACCGGATCGGACTCGACGCTTTTAACATCGCGCACCCAGCTACGTTGCTGATCGACGCCGGAGGCATGGTGCGGTTTATTTATCGCGGATTGTCCCAGACAGACCGGATTCCCTTGCAAGCGGTTCTGGAAGTGGCGAAAAAGCTCAAGAGCTAAATGGACCTCAGGAGGATGAGATGAAGAAGGTGGCGGCGTTGCTAAGTATCGTGGTGCTCTCGCTGGTCGCGATGGCACAAAACAACATTTCCCTGCCCGCGGGTACGACCTTGAAGGTCAAGCTGGACAGCACGTTGGCGACCTATTCCAGCAAGACCGGGGACCCGTTCTCCGGGCGGGTCACGGAGGCGGTTCTGCTGGATGGCAAGACCGTAATTCCCATCGGCGCTACCGTACAAGGACGGGTGACCCAGGTGAGCGAACCCCGGCGGGTTTCCGGCAAACCGACCCTAGGAATTTTTCCAGAGACATTGGTCATGCCAAACGGTGACCGATTCATGCTGAATGCCAGTCTGGTGGATACGAGCGTGCGCAACGGTACGGACGTGAATGACGAGGGCCAGTTCAAAGGCAAGGGTCACGACGGCAAGGACCTGGCCGAGATTGGCATGGGCACGGGCGGTGGAATGCTGATCGGCGGCCTGGCTGGAGGCGGCAAAGGCCTGGTGATCGGCGGCGCGATTGGTGCGACGGCCACGGTAGCACACTGGCTGGGCAAGAAGAATTCGGCATCGCTTCCCGCGGGCACCGAGTTGGTGATGGAGTTAAGCCGTCCGCTGGAGATGGCGCCGGCCACAACAGGCGGGCAGTAAGAAAACCAGTTCTCGGTTGTCAGTTCTCAGATAGGCCGGAGGGTCTCCTCCGGCTTTTTTAACGCAAGGCGGAGTGCAGGAAACGGTTGAGCCGGTTCAGGTCCACCACCGGCATGTCCACGAACTGGATGCCATTTCCGAAAGAGGGGTGATGAGTGACCACGACCGCCTTGGTAACAAGCTTTTGGTCGTGCAGCCACAGGCCAAGATCGAGCTTGGAGCCCACTGGCAGGGTGAGATTCATCTCGATGTAGCAACCTCCACAGCTGATGTCGGAAGTCTGTGCATGGGTGGCAGTTTCCGTGCCCTCGGGCTTGAACTCAACCGGCACGCCGATCTTAAGGCGGGGGAATTTTCGCCGCTCCTGGAGGGCAATTCCCGGGTGAGGAGTTCCAGTCGAGGAGGTATCCAACAGTGACATATTTATTCCTCGGGTTTGGGCCTCTGCTGGCATCATCGGCGATGGCGATAGATCATTGATGTGATCTGCCCCCTGGGACTTCACACCTCGGTAACGGTACCTTTTTCTGGGGAGCGTGTGATGGAAATCACAGACACTAGAACGCCAAGGCTGCGAGCTCATCCTCGCTGAGCAGTTGCAGTTCGATCCAGCCTTCGAGGGGAAGTGCGTCAAGCGGCAGATGGTTCTGCCACAAGCTGAAACGCAGCCGCAGGCGGTTGGTCGCTGGAGATGCTGTATTTCCGGTGGCAGCCTCCCGCGAGGCCACCGGGGTCGTGAGCAGCCAAAGCAGGGGCAGCCGAAATTCGAAGTTGCGCCCCAGTGAGACCTTTGCGTCGCTGACCCGAGTCTGCAGAGTCGCCAGAGGCTGCGTTTCGTTCGGAGCGCCCACCTCCCAGGAGTTCATCCTGCCGGCGCCAATCTGGACTGCCAGGCGCAGGGCACGCCTGGGGTGGGTTGCAGCGACGGCCCATGATTCCAGGTTGACGACCAGCTCGAAATCCATGCCGGGTACCTTGCCGGCAAAGTCGAGGCGTCCGTAGACATAGGTTTCGTCGATGCCGGCGTAGACCGAATCCACCAGGAATTGCTTGCCGTGCATGGATCCAGAGCGGCGGTCGGCGGTGTAGACGGCCGCGCCCATCCACTCAAAGTATCGGACCATGTCTCCGGCGACCTTGGGGTGGATATATGAGGTTTGGGGAGTAAAGGCGGGACGGGAGGCCGTAGCCGTGATGGGCTGGGCCAGGTAGTCAGGCGGAGTGGCGCCGAGCGCCTGGTAGACGTTAGACAGGTGCTTACGATAAAGCTCGTCGAAGTCCCGGTCATTGGCGGAGTGGTGCTCAGGCCCATACCACCAGTTCCAGTCGCTGCCCTCAGAGATCAGTATCTCTTCGAAGGCAAGTTGGCGCTGGGTTTCGGTGGCGCGGGCTGCCGCCTCGGCGTAGAAATTGCGAGCGTGATAGAGGTAGTCCCAGGATTTGTTGTCTTCCGGGGCACCGATCCAGACGTTGAAGTTGGCGTTGATCCAGGAGCCCGGCACCAAGGAGGAGAGCTTGGGAAACTGTTTGTGGCGGCTGATGGCTTCGGAGACAGTTACGGCCTCGATGCCCTTGTCGTTTTGCAATCCATCGTAGAAGCGGCGCAGGAATTCACGGCCTGATTGCGGGTAGTACTCCCAGGCATTTTCGCCATCGAGGATGACCGGGATGATCGCATCTCGCCCTTTGTCAATAATTAATTGGCCGGCATCTTTAATGTTACGGATGAGATGCTGGGCGGCCTCTGCGGCGGGCATGCCTGAGTACACAAAGCCGACCAGATCGGAGATGGTGTGGTCGCGGAAGACGAGGTACATCTGGGCGGAGGCGGTTTCGAAGCGGTGAATGTCGTAAAGCTTCTCGGCGTTTTGCAGCGGCAGGCGGCCGTGGCCATCGCGGGAGAAGTTAATCCCTAGCGAGCGGCCGAGCACGCCTTCGTCGGTGGCCATCCAACGGACGCCGAGATTCTGAGCGATCGCCAGAACTTCCTCCGAGACGCTGCCCTCTGAGGGCCACACCCCGACGGGCCGTACTCCGAAGACCTGCAGGTGAAGGTCGAGCCCGCGCTTGAGCTGCTCGCGGGCGTCTTCGGGATGGCGAAAGCGGTTCTGCGGCAAAGGCAGACCGGGCGAGGAGATGCCTCCCTGATTGGTGTCGCACACCAGCGGAAGGATGGGATGGTAGAAGGGCGAAGTGGAAATTTCGACTGTTCCCTGCTGTGCGGCAGTGGCGTGCGCGGGCAGGACCTTGCCCAGTAGTTCACGTTCCCGGGCGATGACGAAGGCCTGGTCTTCGAGAGTGTAACCGTGTCCTTTCTTGACTAACGCTGCGACCTCGGGATCGGCAAGAAAGAACTCGTCGAACCAGGCGATCTGGGAGAGGACCTGCAGGTCGGTGAAGTCGTGCGGCTGAAAATATTTGTCGGCGCGCTCAGGGGAGTCTCCGGCGCCGCGGAAGATCTCCCACAACTCTTTGTAACGAGGATAGCGTCCGATCATGTTAGCCGGGTTCGCTTGAAACAGGTATTGCAGGGCGAAGCGGCGCTCTTCGGAAGTAAGGTCACGGGCGGGCTTGGCGGCAACTTTCAGGAACGGATCCTGGGCAGTCCCGGCGACGTAATCCTGAATCTGAGCAATGAGCGATGGAACCAGGTTGAAGGTTTGATGGACGTTGGGAAACTCGTCCAGTAGTTTGACCATGCCGTAGTAGTCCTTGAGCGCGTGCAGGCGGACCCAGGGGAGACGATACTCGCCGGTGACCAGGTCCTTGTAGAAAGGCTGGTGCTGATGCCAAAGAACGATGACGCGGAGGGTGGGCATGCGGAAAGGAAAAGTCTAGCACGGGGGATCAGCGGACCAAGGGACGGTCAGTTGGAGGAGGTTAGTTGGATTCCTAAAAACGGACAATAGCTTTATGGATTCTGCGCGGCGAGGGCGCCCGCGCCACATGCCTAGCGGTTCTTACTGTTTCCTTGACCTACCGCCAGTTGAAGCAATTGTTGGGCTCGGGCGTTGTTGGGATCCATCCGCAGTGCCTCGGCCAACGGCATGCGTGCCGTTTCGTATTCCCCGAGATTCAGGAGGATCTCTCCGGACTTGATCAGACACGGAAGTGCGATCTCTTTGCTATCGGCATAGCGGGCGACAAATTCATACTCCTCAAGAGCGGTCCGCAGTTGACCTTGACCTACGAAGGCATCCGCCATCTTGTAGTGGCAGCGGGCATAGGCTGGAGACAGTTCGCAGGCTTCCTTGTAATGCGGAATCGCTTCGCCATAGCGGCCCGTCGCAGCCAGGGACTCGGCCAGGCCTTCCTCGATTATGAAGTCCGGTTGGGCGGCAACGAGACGGGCATGGGTGAACAGTTCGACTCCACTCTGCCAGAGGCGCAGATAGCGGGAGGTGGAGAGTGCAAGTGCGAGGACTAGGGCCACGGCAGCCATCGCTGGCACCGATCGAGGCATGTGAACTAGGTGAGCAACGGCATTCAAGCCCCATGCGATGATGATGAAAAGTCCGATGCCCGGAATGTAGAAGTAGCGGTCGGCCATCGCCTGGCGGCCGACCTGGACGATGCCGATCACGGGGATCAGGGTGATGACAAACAGGAACCAGCCCACCGCCAGGTAGCGGACACGGTGAAGGTAGAAGGCTGCAATGGTGATCCCGGCAAGGATCATGGTGGCCGCCGTCACCTCAGGCCAGGGCAAAGCCTGCCATGGGTGGGGGTAGAACACGGCCAGACGGGCCGGCCAGAACATCTTTCCAATGTAGGCGAGGTAGGATTCGACCGCGTTCTCGAGGCGCACAGAGATCGGCAGTTCAGAGGTGCCAGCCACCGTGCTAACGCCGCGCTGCGCGAGAATCGTGATTACGCAGCTGGCAGCGCTCAGCAGGGCCAGGGGGAGTTTCTCGACCGTCAGGCGAAGCCAGCGGCGTTGAAGGGGGAGATCTTCGCAGCGCTGCAAGGGCCAATAATCGAGTAGCAACAAGACGAGCGGCAGACTCACCGCCATAGGCTTGGACATCAGAGCCAGGGCAAACGCGAGAACGATCAGCGAATAGGCCTTCCAATCGGGGCGCTGAACGTAACGGCCATAGGCCGCAATCGTCAGTAAAGAAAAGAGAGTGCAGAGCAGGCTCTTGCGTTCTGCCACCCAGGCGACCGTCTCGACGTTCAGCGGGTGAACGGCGAACAGCGTAGCGACGAAGAAGCTGCGCCAGAGTGCGCCCGTTGCCTTGTGGAGTAGCAGGAACAGCAGGAGGACGTTGAGTGCATGCAGCACGATATTGACGAGATGATGAGGTCCGGGGTTCAGGCCGAACAGCTGGCAGTCCAGCATATGAGACAGCCAGGTGAGGGGATGCCAGTTGGCTTCGGAGAAGGTGGTGAAGGCCCAACGCGCGTTGCCCAGGCTCAAACCGGTGTTTACGTGAGGGTTGTTGGTGATGTAGAAGTCGTCGTCGAAAAAGACCAGAAACTGATGGTGCGCAGCCGGCGCGTACAACGACAGGGTCAAAAGGGCGAGGGCGGCGCCCAGGACACTGGGATTCTGACCAAGTTCGTTGCGGGGTTCGTCCCGAGGGGCCGGCTTCATGAGCTGCTATTCCTTCGGGTTTAGATCGTAATGCATGGGTCGGTCCCACGTCTCGCAAAGACGGCGAGACGTGGGGCACCCTCCGCGAAAAACCGATTCCTCGCTGCACTCGAAATGGCAACCGAGTGAGCGAGGATTCGCGGGCAGGAATGCCCGCGCTACACACCTACTTTTCTGACCAGACGGCGAGCACGTTGCCGCTGGGGTCGGCGAAGTGGAAGCGGCGTCCGCCGGGAAAGTCGAAGGCGTCCTTGACGATCGCGCCGCCGGCATCGCGGACCTTCCTTTCCGTTGCGACAAGGTCGGTGGCGTACAGCACGACCAGCGGGCCCCCGCGAGAGACGGCCCCCTCTTTCGAGAAGCCACCGGCGAGACGGCCATCTTGGAAGCTGGTGTAGCCGGGGCCGTAGTCGGTGAACTTCCAGCCGAAGACTTTCTCATAGAAAGCTTTGGTCTTGGCGATGTCGGTGGCGGGAAATTCAATGTAGTCGATGCGGTAGTTGTTGGGGTTGGCGGGCACTGGCTTCTCCTGTTGGGCAAACACGGTGGTTGCAAGAAGCAATACGGCGATTGTGAGTTTCATAATCAGCAGTGATCTGCAAGCGATACTAGGTTAAGGCAGTTTCCGGGCGATAGGAATAAACGGTCACCGCGCTGAAAAAGCGGCGGGTGTGTGCCCTGAGAAACGTTGGAAATCGGCGATGAAGTGCGATTGATCGAAGTATCCGCAGTCGGCAGCCAAGCCTGCATGCTGGCCAATTTCGTCGTGTATCCGCGAAAGAGCGTAGCGGAAGCGCACGATGCGGGCCAGGAGTTTTGGAGATAGGCCAGCCTGTTCGAGGCATAACCGGCGGAACTGTCGTGGGCTGATTCCGCATTGGCCGGCGAGCACATCGAGTGACACCACGCCGCGATGGAGGCGCATCCAGGCAAGGGCCCGCTGCAGCGCAGTTGGGGAGGAGGCATTGCGCAGGCAGCCGGCCAGCAAACCTGCGCATCGTTCGGGTGACGTGCTCTCTGCCAACTGCTGTAGCAAGCTCCGTGCCCGTGGGCCCCAGAGATCTTCGAGTGCAACCAAGCCATCGGTGACCTGATCGGCGGGGATGCCAATGTGGTGGGCCCACATACCGGGATGAAAGCGGAGGCCAACCATCGTTTGCCCTGGGAGTACGCGGTAATCTTCAAAGCGAGTCATGGCTCCGACGACTTGCAGCGTGGGCTTCGCCGAGCCGGTTGTAAAGAGAATGTCGGCACAACCGTCCGGCAGGACACGATGCCGGGCGGCAGAGTCTTCCTCGTGATGCATGACCCACAGGCACTCGACTGTCTCAGCGAGCCGGGCCGGAGGAGCGAGTTCGACGTAGGCGGGCATGGAACGACGGTGCAAGTCTATCGCAAAGCCAGCCACCGGCGAATGCTAACCTCTCGATTTGAGGGTGGTTACGGCGGTAGCGGCAACCCGCGGCAATTCCGGTAGACTAGACGGGTGACAACGGTGGACAAAACGGCAGAGGCTTCGGGCTCTCGCTCCGACATTAGCTTGCTGAGCGAGGAAGACTTATATCTCTTCAATGAGGGCCGGCATTACCGCGCCTACAACCAGCTGGGGGCCCATCTTACGAGTGCGGGCGACGAGTCCGGTGTGTGTTTCAGCGTTTGGGCGCCGAATGCGCGGGAAGTGTCGGTCATTGGCAGTTTCAATCGTTGGGACCCGCAGGCGCATCGCCTTTACCCTCGCGGCAGTTCGGGGATCTGGGAAGGCTTTGTGCCCGGAGTGAAGAAGGGTGAGCTGTACAAGTTTCACATTGCTTCCCATCATCACGGACACGTCGGAGACAAAGCCGACCCGTTCGGCATGTGGCACGAGAAACCGCCGCGGACCGCCTCGGTAGTGTGGGACCTGGAGTATCAGTGGTCGGACGGCGACTGGATGCAAGGGCGCAAGGAAAAGAACTCGCTGCATGCGCCGATCTCGATCTACGAGGTGCACCTGGGCTCGTGGATGCGGGTTCCGGAGGAACACAACCGTCCGCTGACATATCGGGAGCTCGCGCCTCGGCTGGCGGACTACGCCAACCGGATGTATTTCACCCATGTCGAATTTCTGCCGGTGATGGAACACCCGTTTTACGGATCCTGGGGATATCAGACGACGGGGTACTTCGCGCCCACGGCCCGCTACGGCACACCCCAGGATTTCATGTACCTGGTGGATTATCTGCACCAGCATGGAATCGGCGTAATTCTGGATTGGGTTCCTTCGCACTTCCCTTCCGACGGGCATGGGCTGGCGTATTTCGACGGGACACATCTGTTTGAGCACGCCGATTCGCGCAAGGGCTTCCACCCCGACTGGAAGACGCACATCTTCAACTACGGGCGTAGCGAGGTGCGCAGCTTCCTGCTCTCGAGCGCGATGTTCTGGCTGGAGAAGTATCATGCCGACGGGCTGCGCGTGGATGCGGTGGCTTCGATGCTGTATCTGGATTATTCCCGCAAAGAGGGAGACTGGCTTCCCAATCAGTATGGTGGACGGGAGAACATCGAGGCCATCGAGTTCCTGCGCCAGTTCAATCACGAGGCTTACAGCGAGCATCCCGACATTCAGACGGTGGCGGAGGAATCCACAGCCTGGCCGATGGTGTCGAAGCCAACGTACGTCGGCGGGTTGGGGTTCGGTTTCAAATGGGACATGGGGTGGATGCACGACACGCTGGAATACTTCAAGAACGATCCCATTCACCGCCGGTTTCACCACAATCAGCTGACGTTTCGCATGTTGTACGGGTTTACGGAGAATTTCGTGCTGCCGCTCTCGCACGATGAGGTGGTCCACGGAAAAGGGTCGCTGATCGGCAAGATGGCTGGCGATGAGTGGCAGAGGTTTGCCAACCTGCGGCTGCTCTTCGCCTATATGTATGCCCAGCCTGGCAAGAAATTGCTATTCATGGGCGGGGAGTTCGGGCAGGTGCGGGAATGGGCCCACGATACCAGCCTGGAGTGGCATGTGCTGCAGTATCCGGTGCACAGCGGTATGCAGAGGTGGGTGGAGCAGCTGAACCGGGTTTACCGGCAGGAACCCGCTCTGCACGAACTCGACAACGAGCCCAGCGGCTTTGAGTGGATCGACTGCAATGACACGCTGGCGAGCACGATTTCGCTTCTGCGCAAGGCGAAGTCAGGGAAAGGCAGTATTGTGGTCGTGTGCAACTTTACGCCGGTTCCCCGAGTTGGCTACCGCCTGGGAGTTCCCACGGGAGGATACTGGCGAGAGCTGCTGAATAGCGATTCCACGGATTACGCGGGCAGCGGGATGGGGAACATGGGGGGCGTGCAGGCCGAAGAGCGACCGGCGCATGGGCGGCCGTTCTCGGTGGTTCTGACCCTGCCACCGCTATCGGCGCTCTTCCTCAAGCCTGCGTAATCGCGCCAGTCCCCGACGCACGCGCTTGCCGGCACACAGGCCGCAAGCATAAGATAGCCGCCCATGAAGCTCACCCGTCGGGAGTTCGCCAGACTTTCCGGGCTGGCGGCTGCAGGGCTTGGTGCGGCCGATCTCAGCTGGGCATTTCCACAAAACGCAGCCACCCGTTCTTCCTCCGGGAAGCGAGTGGTCGTTCTGGGTGCGGGGATGGCAGGGCTGGTGGCGGGCTGGGAGTTGCGAAAGGCCGGCCACGACGTGACCATTCTGGAGGCGCAGCTTCATCCCGGTGGCCGCGTGCATACCATCCGTGAAGGGCTCTCGGATTATCTTTATGCCGAAGCCGGCGCCGGGCGCATTCCCGAGACCCACAGCGTGACTATGGAATGGGTCGACTACTTCCGGCTGGAGTTGGAGCCATTTTATCCCTCCGACGGTGCGGAAGTCGCGGTGCTCAAAGGCAAGCGAGTCAAGATCCCGGCCAACGGGCCGCTGGATATGTCGCAGGTGCCGCTTAACCTTACCGTGGACGAAAGGAAGCTCGGCCTGGGAAGTCTGTTCGCACACTACTGCAGCGAGATCCTGCGCAAAGAAGGCGACCACATCCGCGAGGACTGGCCGCCTGAGATCGTGCGTTTGGAGGACATTACCATAGCGGATTATTTGCGCCAGCGCGGGGCCTCCGAGGACGCGATTCATTACATGCTGATCGGCTTTGACGACAACGCCGCGGCCGACTATCTGAAAGACTTTCTCAATGAGCACGCTCCGCTCAATAAGATCAAAGGAGGAAACGACCAGCTTCCACGGGCTTTCGCGGCAGAGTTGAAAGACATCATCCGTTATGGGTGCGCGGTGGAACATATCGAGCGGGGCGAGAGCCGGGTACGGATCTCGTGCAGGCGCGCGGGGACCCTTGATCAGTTGGATGCCGACGCAGTAGTGTGCACGATTCCCTACTCAGTTCTGCGTCACATTCCGGTAACGCCCGAATGGTCGCCAGCCAAGCGCAAGGTCATCGACAGCACGTACTACGGCCCGTGTGTGCGTACGACCTTCCAGGTGAGCAGGCGCTACTGGGAGGACGAAGGCATGAACGGATTTGGGACATCAGATAAAAACTTCGAGGTCTGGCACCCGACCTATGGCAAACCGGGCCGTCGCGGACTACTGCAGGCGTACAACTACGAGAGGTACGCCGATCATCTCGATCAACTCGGCGAAGCTGACAGAATCGAGCAGGAAATTCGTGACATGGAGGAGGTCCACCCCGGCCTGCGAACACACCTCGAAGGGCTGGTGGTAAAGTCGTGGGCCCTCGATCCCTGGCAAAGAGGGGCGTACACGCTTTACAACGTTGGGCAATTGGAGTTCTACGCAGACATCTGCCAGCCGGAGGGACGGATCTGGTTTGCCGGGGAACACGCCTCGCCCTATCCCGGATGGATCCAGGGGGCATTGATGTCGGGGATCAAGGCGGCGAAGGAGATCAACGCCACTTAAGGCCGTTCGCAAGGGCGGGCGCGCAGCTCGCATGCTAGACTGCGGATAAGCGCCGCCATGCGGATTCTCACCCGCTATATCCTGCGTGAAGTCGCGGCCCACGCCCTGATCGGGGTGGCGGTATTCACCTTCGTGTTGTTTACCCGCGATCTGGGACGAATCCTCGAGCTGGTAGTTCGCAACAGTGCGCCGTTGCCCAGCGTGGCGCAGATTTTCTTTCTGATTCTTCCGGTGGCGTTCACCATCAGCATTCCCGCCGGGGTGCTGGTGGGCATCCTGATTGGGCTCGGCCGCTTGGCGGCCGACAGCGAAATCACCGCCATGCGCGCCAGCGGGATCGGCGTGTGGGATTTTCTGCGCAGCCTTTCCATCTTTGCCGTGGCGGCTTGGATTCTGGCCTTAGGAAACGGAATTTACCTAGCGCCGCAGTCCCAGGCGGCAATGGCGCGGCTGGAAAACCGCTTGAAGTCCTCCCAGGTCTCGTTCGAGGTTCAGCCCCGGGTTTTTTATGAGGGCTTTCCACAGCTCGTCCTGTACGTGGAGAACGTCAAGGCAGCCCAAAGAGCGGCGATCTGGAAGGGGGTGTTTATCGCCGACACGAGCACACCGGCCTCACCCCGAATCACCCTGGCACAAGAAGGGATTCTGGTCAGCGAAGGGCCGCACACCCTGCATCTGCACCTGATCAATGGATCGACGCATGAGATCGACCCCAAGACGCCCGACAATTATCAGGTGTCGACCTTCGAGCAGACCGATGTGCCGATCAATCTTCCGGATGTAGACAACGGAAAGGAACAGGAGCCAGCTCCCGTAACCCAACTGGGCACGTGGGAGCTGTGGCGACAGGGCACGAACGGGAGCGCGATGGCACGCTGGAGCCGGATCGAGTTTCATCGCCGGCTGGCGCTGCCGACTTCGTGCCTGGTGCTGGCGCTGGTGGGGATTCCGCTCGGCTTGTCGGCCAAGAAGGGCGGGAAGTCTACCGGGTTTGTGCTCACCATTCTGCTGGTATTCGCCTATTACTCGGCTTCGTTAGTGGGAGTGTCTCTTGCCAGGCAGGGCAAGGTTTCCCCAGGGGTGGGTGTCTGGTTGGCAAACCTGGTGTTCTTTCTGGGTGGGGTCTTTCTGTTGTGGCGGGCGGAGCACAAGCCGCTGGACGTGACGGCTTGGCGCGACCGGCTGAACCCCTTTCGCACCAAAGTCAAACACGGACCCAAAGCGCAAGCTGCAAGCCGGCTCACCAATTTGTTTGACCGGGTCTCGACCCGGCGGCGGGTCCTCAGCGGCAACTTCCCCATGCTGCTGGATGACTATGTCCTGCGGGACTTCGGGGTGAACCTGGCGCTTGTCCTGGTGACGTTTTTGATTTTGCTGCTCGTCTTTACCATGTTTGAGTTGCTCGGCGACATCCTGCGCAACCAGGTGTCGCCGATTGTGGTGGGGGAGTACCTGCTCACCGTCTCACCATACTTCCTGTACAACGTGGCGCCGTTGAGTGTCCTGCTGGCGGTTCTTATCACGCTTGGCTGGATGCAGCGCTCCAACGAAGTCACGGCCATCAAGGCGACTGGAATCAGCATTTATCGCATCATTGCCCCGGTATTGGTGGCCAGCGCCTGCCTGGCAGCAGGCCTCTTCTTTTTCGATCAGACCTACCTGCCGCATGCCAACAAGCGCCAGGACGCATTGCGCAATCAGATCAAGGGCAAGCCCGCCCAGACCTATCTGAATCCCGATCGCAAGTGGATTTTCGGACAGCACTCCGACATCTACTACTACCAGCTGTTTGATTCGGAGCGCGATCAGTTCGGGCGCCTGTCGGTGTTTCAGTTCGATCCCCACACTTTTCAAATGACCCGGCGAATGTATGCCACGCGCGCGCACTGGGAGGACACCCTGCAGCGCTGGGTGTGCACCCAAGGCTGGGTGCGCGATTTGCGGGGTGCGGCCATTGAGGACTATCACAGCTTCGACGTAACGACCTTCCCCTGGTTCAGCGAGCCACCCACGTACTTCAAGAAGGAAGTGAAGCAGTCCTCCGAGATGAGCTACCAGGAGTTGCGGCGCTACATTCGTGATCTGCAGCAGAGCGGCTTCGATGTGGTGCGGTTGCGAGTGCAACTGGAGAAGAAGTTTGCCTATCCGGCGATCGCGCTGGTGATGGCAGTGCTGGCAGTGCCGTTCTCGCTCTCGGCGGGCCGGCG
>Ga0335082_10001800_pt1 | contig 22895 bp, 22 predicted proteins | sample Lox_Sample_41_FD_206718 | JGI IMG/M metagenome (GOLD analysis project Ga0335082, IMG submission 206718) | Soil microbial communities from Loxahatchee National Wildlife Refuge, Florida, United States - Lox_Sample_4.1 | ecosystem: Environmental > Terrestrial > Soil > Wetlands | place: USA...
AAGGAGGGTGATCCAAACATATGAAATCTGATTGTCACAGTTGTACCCCAAGTGAGGTGGCTGAGGCTTAGGGCTTCCGCTCTAAATCTCGCATCGCTCGAAAAGCTGTCGAGTTGATTCGCTGGGGCCACGAGAGTGGACAGCCTCAAGCCAATCCCAACAGCTAACCGGAAGGACCCGCGGGCGCAAACCGCTGCGGGTCTTTTCTATTGTTTAGCGCGGCTGGCGATGCAGTTGCGCCCGTTTAAGCCAGTCGACGAGGAAGAGGGCGGCAATGAGGAAGAGTGGGCCCGATATCACTAAGACCCAACTCAAATGCCGGCCCATGGTCAGCCAATAGTACGTTCTTCAGGAGAGTGAAGAGTACAGTCCCAACCCATTCCCAGCGCCACGCCAGCACCAATACGGCTGCTACCGTGGCCGGCCACTTGAGATGCATGACGAGCGCTAGCAGAAGACGCCAGCCGGTATAACCCTCGCTGAACACGTCGAGCGCAAACAGCGCAAGGAAGATCGCGAAGGCAATGGTGAGCACTCGCGGGGTCCAGAATAAAAAGCGCCTGGCAGCGGACGTCATCACCATCCCTCCGAAGTTCTGCCGTCGCCAAGGTGCGGTTATTGCTGCGGCGGTGACGGCTGTGGCGGCAGGCCATGCGGTCCGACCGGCGCTTCCCCGGGCCTCAGCTTGCGGCAACACCCGCTGACCATGTCACCGGTCGGAAGGTTAACCTGCGCCGACCAGGGGAAATTTTCCTTACGCACGGGATCAGTGCAGGAAGATTTGGTAATGTTCGCCGACAAACCGTAGCCGCTCACCGGCGCAAGATTGTCTTTCCGCTGCCACACCCAAACCTTGTCGTTGGGCACCCACACGAAGCCGCCAAGAAAATCCTGGTCAGGCTGGTTGATGCCCAAGTACCGCGCCCCCCAGGAGACAAACTGGATGCTCCAGTTGGGTCCGCTGCCCCAGCACACCATGTCGGGAGGCTTGGGCGCCGGGGCCTGACTGGAGGGACTTGCCGGCGGCGGCGCCAGCGGGTTGGTGGTCGTCTGTTGAGCAACGCCAATCACGGCGGACAGAAAGAAAAGAAGGGTAACTGCGCGTAGGAACCAGCGTTTCATCAAAATTTCTCCGCAAACGCAATCGTCGCCGCAAACCGGCCCGGCGTCAACGGGTAACTTTGGCCAAACCGTCTGCGGCAGGCGGGCACGCGGCAGCAGAGCTGTCGCAGCTTTGTCACCGTTTCAGGTAACGAAGCGCAATGCCTCCCGACTTGAATATCTTTGAGTCAACAAGTTTTAGTTGCAATTTCTCCTGCAGGCTGATTCCTTCCAGCAACCGTCTCCCTTCGCCTGCAATGATTGGCGAAACAACAAAACGGTATTCGTCAACCAGGCCAAGCTCCATAAGTTGGGAAGGAATATCTACCCCGCCGACTAAAATACTTTTGCCTTGTTCTTGCTTCAATTTAAGTATTTCGTCGCGAAGGTCCGTACGAACAATCCTCGTATTTCCATCTTCGGCGCTGTCTAAGGATCGCGAAAAAACAAGCTTGTTGACGGAGACAAATGCTCGAGCGAACTCAAGGTCTGCTTTTGTATTGGACTGATCGTTCGCGACGTCCGACCAATAAGGAACCATCAATTGGTAGGTTTTACGCCCAAAGACCTGCAGGTCAACATCTCGCATGAGGTGCGTAAAGTATTCAAGTATTTCGTCATCAACAATCTGTTTCGTGTGATCGACGCAGCCATCCAGGGTAGTGTTGATTGCGAAGATTAGCTTTCTCACTTGATTGTTCTGCCCCCTTTCGATGCAGCAGTGTGCTAGCGCTTATGAGAGTTTGAGCCTTGCGCGCCCGCTCTATTCCGTTGCTCCCTCCGGGTCCGGGTAGAACAGAAGCTGCCGCACCTCGCCGGGCACGTCGCAGGTGATGGCAGCCTTCTTCGCCCACGCAAGTGCCTCATCCAGATTGGCGGCTTCCAGAATCCAGAAACCGCCCATGTGCTCCTTGGTCTCAGTGAACGGTCCATCGGTGACCAGCACCGTACCGTCAGGCTGTTTCCGCACCGTCTTTGCGTCGCTGGCCGGGGAGATGCCGCAGGCGAACTTCCTGGCGCCGGCAGCAATCAATTCGCGGTTGAGCGCGTGAATCTCCTCCACCATCGCTTCGGTTACGGTGGACGGGTCGAAATCGTCGGGGAGGTAGTTAGCAACCAGATACTGTGGCATGAATTCTCCTTGTTTGCCTTGACTCAGAGAGCCGTAGCTCATCGTTCTGCTATTAGATTGTCGTTCGAGAGACCGAAAATCGACAGCCGTTCGGATTTTTTATTTCGAGTGGCGAATCCGTCGGGCGCCCCAGGTTCCGAGATTTTCGAAACCTGGGGCTTGTCGCTGATGCGGCGAATGCGGGAAGAGTGGATCACGCCAAATCTCCGCTCTCCAGCCCCGCTAGTCGAACTGTTTGATCTTGACGCTGTATCGATACACCCTCTCTTGATCTGTTGTCCCGTTCTGACAACCTCCGGCAACCAGGTTCTGGCAACTCACTACGCGCCAGCGAATTGGACGTTGAACGCCGCTGGGATAAGGGGATGTTGGATGGTCGAAGGGAACAGCTCTACCGACCGGCAGTGGTTCCGTAGGGCTTCTGTGACAGGATTGCTGTGCCGGCTGTGGCTGATGCCAGCACACTTTGGCAGCCTGTCCTTCGTCGAAGTTGGCACAGTAACCGCCTATGCCTGGGTTCTGGCATTGGCTGTCGTTAGTGCACGGCGTGTGGTTTGGCACCGAAGTGTAAATCAAACAACCGCCGCCTGTCCGTGGACTGCTTCCTGAAGGCGAGGCCTTGAGGGTTATTGACCCGGTGATGAGCTGGGCACTCGGTCCCGGAACAACGTCCCCGGGGTCAACGATAAAGCGCAATGCGTTTGGCGGTGCGGTTTGCTGCGCGGCTTGCTGCGCCGTGCTGAGCGTGGGTAACAACAAAATACTCGCGGATAACAAAAAGACAACTCTTCTCATTGCTCTCTCCTGTTCAGACTGTGAGTTGAAATGACAACCGATCTTAGAGACCGGGGTGAAGGATGGTCTTGCCCAGATCGATGCCGAAACGATCCAGGCGCTGAGTTCCGTCTGCCCTCGCGGGCCGAGGCTTTGATGCCGTCAGGACTTCGAATCAGATAAGTGGAAGACGCGTGTTGGCTAGAACAGAAGGGTACAAACCTGCGACAAAAGACGTCGCGCTCCGGCGAAGCGAGGCGCATCGGTACGGGTGATCGGCCTGGCGCTAAGTGGAAGCGGAGTGGAAGCCTGAAGGCTCAGCGGACTTCGCCCGGCTTGAGTCTCCGAGAGGGTCGTTTGCGTGACCGAGGCGGTTTGCGCCGCCAGATTTGAAATCGGCAGGCTGCCTTCATAGGGCTGGGTTTCAGACTCGTCGTACGAGGTTTGCGGCAAGTCTTCCACTGGAATGGCCGAAACAAGGCCCAGAACCAGCACCGCGACGAAGACGAGACAGGTAAGCCGCCCCAAAGCCGAACCCCAAGAAAGAAGTAGCAGTACAGTAAGTCGACAGAGAGGGTTTGTCAAGAACCGCTTGCCGGCATGCGAGGCGAATCCATCCAAGCCGCCCGGATCTGCCGCGAGCAACCAGGGTCTGGTAGCTGGCTGCGACAATCTCACGCAAACGCCGTTTCGGTGTATGTGCCATATACCTCGCGCAACGCGTCGCAGATTTCGCCGACGGTGGCGTAGGCCTTTACTGCGTCAACCAGGAAAGGCATGGTGTTGGCCGGGGAGATTTGACCGTTCGTGCCGGCTTTGGGATCTTGCGCGGCGGCTTTCTTCAACGCATCGAGGCGGCGGCGGACCTCGTCATTGGAGCGACGTTCGCGCAGCGTCTTCAGCTTTTCGCTCTGGTGGCGGGCGACCGATTCGTCAATGTACAAAGTGTGCGGCGGCTCCTCTTCGATGACGAACTCATTGGCGCCCACCGTGATCTTCTCTCTGGCTTCGGTGGCGCGCTGGAACTGGTAGCTGGCCTCGGCGATCTCCTTCTGGGGATAGCCCTTCTCGATGGCCTTCACCATGCCGCCCATGGCGTCAAGCTTGCCGAAGTAATCGAAGGCGCCGTTCTCCATGTCGAGCGTGAGCCGCTCCACGAAGTACGAGCCGCCCAGCGGATCGACGGTCTGCGCCACGCCCGATTCGTAGGCGATAATCTGCTGCGTGCGCAGCGCGATGCGCACGGCGTCTTCGGTGGGCAGCGCCAGCGCTTCGTCGTAGCTATCGGTGTGCAGCGACTGCGTGCCGCCCAGCACGCCGGCCAGAGCCTGGATGGCCACGCGCGCGATGTTGTTCATCGGCTGCTGCGCGGTAAGCGAGACACCAGCCGTCTGGGTGTGGAAGCGCATCAGCCAGGTGCGCTGGTTCCTGGCGCCGAAGCGGTCCTTCATCAGGCGATACCAGATCTTGCGCGACGCGCGGTACTTCGCGATCTCCTCAAAGAAGTCGTTGTGCGCGTTGAAGAAGAAGCTGAGCCGCGGTCCGAATTCGTCCACGTCCAGCCCGCGACGGACCGCCCACTCGACGTACTCCACGCCGTCGTAAATGGTGAACGCCAGCTCCTGGAGCGCAGTGGAGCCGGCCTCGCGAATGTGATAGCCGCTGATGGAAATGGTGTTGAACTTCGGTGTGAACAGCGAGCCGAACTCGAAGGTGTCAATCACCAGCCGCATCGACGGCGCGGGCGGGTAAATGTATTCCTTCTGGGCGATGTATTCCTTCAGGATGTCGTTCTGGATGGTGCCGGAGATTTTCTTCCAGTCGGCGCCCTGCTTCTCCGCGACCGCCAGATACATGGCCCACAACACTGACGCCGGCGAGTTGATGGTCATCGAGACGGTGGTCTTCTCCAGGTCAATGCCATTGAAGAGGATTTCCATGTCTTCCAGCGAGTCGATGGCGACGCCGCACTTGCCGACTTCGCCCTCGCTGAAGGGATGATCGCTGTCGTAGCCCATCAGCGTCGGGAGATCAAAAGCGACGGAGAGTCCGCCGGTGCCGTGTTCCAGCAAATACTTGTAGCGCTGGTTGGTCTCTTCCGGCGAGGCAAAGCCGGAGAACTGGCGCATGGTCCACATCTTGCCGCGATAGCCGGAGGCGTGAATGCCGCGCGTGTAGGGCGGCTGTCCGGGATAGTTGAGGTAATCTTCGTACCTCCAGTCCTCGGGAAGGTCGGCCTGCGTGTAGAGGCGTCGAATAGGAACGCCGGAAATGGTGGTGTAGCGGGCATGGCCGTGCTCGTCAAGGTTGACGCCTGTGGCCGCGCCGATGGGCTTCTCGGGAGCTTTGTCCAACGTGGGCGCGAGTGTCTTTTCGGCCCATTGCTTTTCGGAGTCGGAGGGATGGCGCCCGTTCTCGAGGAGATCGGTGACCGGCGATTCAGCTACAGCTTTTCCGTTGGACTTGGCGCTATCGGACATGAGCTACCCCACGCATGTAACAGAACAAAACCCTTTATGGTAGTGGATGCGGAGGATGCGAGCAAGGCGCGGCTACTGCTCCGGAGGAAAGCGAGCGCTAGCTTTGTCCCACCCGGTTGTTAACGAGACTCCCTGCAGTACGCGGGATATTCGCGTTTACACACCTCCTCCTTTTCTGTGGCGACGTTCTTGTTATGGTTGGGGGGGAGCGACAGAGCTTCTATGATTTTCCGATCATAGAACGCCTTGTCCCAATGGACAGCCCTTTTCACTTGCTCGGGCTTTAAGTTCTTGGTTTCCCTGAAATCGCTGTAGGTAAGGTCGGCATCGTTGAGGTGGGTGACGGTCAAGTTGGCGCCTCCGAGATCGGCAGCAATCAAAATGGCGCCGTCCAGGCGAGTCCCGCTCAAATCGGCTCTGCGCATTCTTGCACCTGTCAGGTCCGCCGCCGTTAGGTCAGCGTCGCCTATCGTGGTTCTCGTCAAGTCAGCTTTGGCCATTTTGGCCCCTGTCAGGTGCACCCCTACAAGATAGGCTTCCAAGAGATGCGCTTCGTTCAAACTGGCGCTTGTCAGATCGGCTTCGCCCATTTTGGCACCTGTCAGGTCAGCCCGATCGAGGTTTGCCCCCCTTAGAAGTACTCCTAGCAAGTTGGCACCGTTCAGTTTCGTCCCAATCAGATAGGCCCCGCTCAAGTCAGCCTCTTCTATGTCGGCGCCTGTCAGAACGGCCCCATCCAGATAGCTGGCCCTTAGGCGGGCTCCTCGAAGCTTGGCACCGCTCAGATCGCCCTGCCATATGTCGGCCCCAGTCAGATCCGCTAAGGTCAGATTCGCTTCAGCCAAAAACACGGCGCGGGCCTCAGCGTATTGGAGATTAGCTCCGATCAGTCGGGCTCCGATCACCGAACCGGGGTCACGATCACTTCTCGCGGTCCAGGTCGGCCTCTTTTGGGATACCTCCGCACCGGTGAGATTCGCGAACGGAGGATAGCCGACGAGGGCCATAAACCGAGGTATCCAAGTGCGGAGCCCAGTGGCATCACCCCATACAAAGAAATTCTGGGTATTGACGCCGAGGATAGGTGCGCCGGACCGAACTCCCCATATCGCACCCCAGGAAACTAGCCCAAACAGAACGCCAGCCGCCACGGCGAAAGTGGCTGTCTGATAACCGCGGCAGCTCCTAAGTGCCCCCTTCCAGGCGAACGGCTTCCGGCCGGTTCCCCGCAACGTCGCAACCGCCAGCCGGTAGAGGCTGACGGCAGCGACCAACGAGATCACGAGCAGCACCACATGAAACGCTGTTCCAATTGACTCGTGCCTTCGCAGGTAGCGTCCCCAGAACAGGAGCATGGTGATAGGCACTACCCACCACGCCAGCAGCACCGAAATCCATAGCTGTAAGTGCGATAAGAATGGCCGATTGACATTCAGTTTAGGCAAGTGCGCCCGCACCAGGTCATTCAGCAGCCACGGATCGACCTTGGTATGAAGGGGACGTCCATCATGAAAGATAGCTGGCAAAGAGCCGAGCTCCTCCCACAGTTTCTGCAAATAGAAGTGGAAATAGAAATAGACGCATAGCACGAGCAGCGGCGCGATCACATAGAAACCGACAATCGGAATAGGTGTCTGAATGATGGGCAGCGGCGAGGAGGCGCGATTGGTGATGAGGTTGACGTCGGCGGTGGTCGCAATCGTCAGCCAGCAGTAAAGACATCCCGCCAGAACCGCCAGGAAAATCTTGCGGGCGCTTTCGGAGATGCCCTTGACGTTGTCCAGGCTTTCATACAGCTTCTTAAGCTGGTCAGGTAGCTTGGCGCCTGTCAAATCCGCACCGGCAAGCTGCTCAGTTCTTAATCCTCCCTGGGCGCCGCTGAGATCGGCGCCTTGCAGGTTGGCCTCGCGCAGATTGGCTCCGAATAAATCGGCGCCGGTGAAGTTGACGTCCTGCAAATCAGCGCCGCTCAGGTTGGCCTGATACAGATCGGCCTTGGAAAGATTGGCATTCCGCAGCGGGGTACCAGGGCCAAGCCTCGCGTTGCAGAGTTTCGCCCCTTCGAGATTTGCACCGCGCAGGTCAGCCCCACACAGGTCCTTGCCGGCGAGATCTGCAAAGTCCAAGTCAGGAACGATGGCTCGATCTGCCCTCCAATGGTTCCAGGCTTCAACGCCCTCATACAGCTTGCCGAGATGTTCTTGGTTGGGCATGTGGATCAGCCTATCTTCGCACCACTTCGCTCCCACGCCTTTGCATATTTCCAACTCACGTATTCGGCATGGTAGAGGTGCAGCAATAGGCCTTCGCGGCCGTCGAGGAAGCCGCCGCGCAGGATGTAGTTGTAGCAGAAGGCGAGGCGCGGGCGGATGACGATATCCACGAAGCTGAAGGCGCGCGGGCGCTGCGCGACCGCCATCTGTGCCCCTAGCGAGGAATAGCGGTTCATGTGCTCGAGATAGCTGTCGAGCGTGGGATAGGCGCGATGCAGCAGGTGGTTCTTCAGCCTGGCGGTCGGGCCAGTGACGCGCGCGTCTTCGTGCACCAGGCGGTCTTCGAACTGGCCGGCTCCGCGACGAAAGAGGCGCATCTTGGGATCGGGATAGAAGCCGCCGTGGCGAATCCAGCGGCCGAGGAAGAAATTTTTGCGCGGAATCCAGAACCCCTGGACGTCCGATTGGCGGCCGATCACCTCGCGGATCTCGACGGCGAGTGCCGGCTCGACTTCTTCGTCGGCGTCGAGGGACAGAATCCAGTCGCCGGTGGCTTGTGAAAGCGCGAAGTTCTTTTGTGCTGCGAAGCCGCGCCAGGGCTCGACGCAGAAGTTGGCGTGGAAGGATTCGGCAATCTCGCGGGTGCGGTCGGTCGAGCCGGAGTCAACGATGACGATCTCGTCGGCCCAGGCGACGCTCTGCAGAGTGGGCGCGAGGTTAGCTTCCTCGTTCAGCGTAACGATGACGACGGACAGGCTCAAGCAGACAATGCTAACTGGCGCGGGGGATGGCGGAAAGAGAAAACCCTGCCGGTCCTTACCCCATAGGGGTCCCTCGACTCCTCGGCCGGCCGCCACGGCGACCGGCCTCGTCGCTGGGATGACACACCTTTAACATGCACCCATCAATCGCAATCCCTCAGTGCGGCGGCTCGGTTCCGGCCGGAGGTGCTGTCGCGGGATTCTGCGGCTGCATCTGTGGCGGCGTCTGACCCTGCGGCTCCGGGGTGTTGATTCCCGGCACCGGGATTGGTTTCACGTTGGGCTGCGTCAGGTCGTTGGTGTTGGCGGGGACCACGCCCGGCACCTTCGGCATGTGCTTCACCTTGGCGGCTTCGGCATCGATTATGTCAATGCCAAGCTTGCTGAGGGTTTCTGCCGTGGACAAATCAAGCTGCACCTTGGACTTCTCGTAGTTGGTGGCGGCAGCCAGGACGTTCGATTCCGCCTGGGTCAGCGCGCTCGACGCCTGCAATACCAGCGTGCTGGTGGAGGCGCCCATGCGCAGCTTCTTCTGCTCGGCGTCGAGGTTCTGCGCGGCGTAATCGCGCGCGGCAATCGCGGCCTGCAGGGCAACGTAGTTCTGCTGCAGCGCGAACTGCGCCTGCCGCACCTGCAGGCGGATGGTGTTCTCGGTCTGCTGCAGGCTCATCTGCGCCTGGCGGTATTCCAGCACCGAGCGCACCTGGTCGGCCTGATTCTGGCGGTTGCGCAGGTTGATATTAATGTTGACGCCCCCCCCCTTGTCGGGCGCGGAGCTGTTGAACAGGTTCTGGAACGCATCGGAGTAGCCAGTGGTGGGGATGCTTCCCGGGGGCGGGCAAAAACTGCCGCTGGTGCAAAAAGGGTTTTGCGGACCAGCCAGCCCCGAGGCCCCGTAAAACGCGAACACGTCCACGGTTGGCAGCAACTCGTTGCGAATCGACTTGCGGGAAATCTCGTTGTTGGTAAGTGTGATGCGCGCCGTGGCGATTTCGGGGCGCTGCTGCAGTGCCTCGGCGATCAGGTCTTCGACCGGGCGCACCTGATATTGCTCGGTGATATTCAGCGTGTCGGTGGGAATGACCGGTGCGACCGCCAGGATCGGATCGCCCATGTTGCGGGTGATGGCGTTCTTCATCAGCAATTGCTGGAGCTGCAGGTTCACCTGCGCAGCCACCAGGTTCTGCTGAGCGGTGGCTACCGCGCTTTGTGCCTGCACCACCGCAAGCGGGGCAAGCGTTCCGGCTTCGACTTGCTTCTTGTCGTCAGACAACGTCTTATTGGCCAGGTCGAGTGCGCGCTGCTGCACGGTTACGTTAGAGTACGCATTGACCAGGTCCCAGTAGATGTTCTCAATCTGTGAAACCGTTTGAATTAGTTGCAGGCGGAATGTAACGTCCGTGATTTCCTTGTTGTTGCGGGCGATGCGGATCCAGCGCAGGTTGGGGTCGAAGCCGAAGCCGGAAAGCAGGTGCTGGCGCAGCTCGAAGCGGAAGTTGGGCGTCAAGGTGGGATTCAGCGTGTTGAAAGCCGAATTGGACGAGGTGCGGTTATTGTTAAAGGCGACCGTCATCAGCGTGCCGGTGGAGAAGCCCTGGCTGTAAAGGAAGTTGGCGGTGGTAATGTTCTGGCTGAGCTGAGGCGTACCCGTGAAGATGGTATTGGCTTCCGGCGTGACGACGTGCTCTTCATTCACCGTGCCGGTGATGATCGGGTCATAGTTGTCGATCGGCGGCCCTTCGCCGATGGTAGAAGCCACGATGCCGCCAAAACCGGCGCCCGCGCCGCCGATGCCGATGCTAGTACCACCGACACCTCCGCCGGTCGCACCCGTCGTGGAGGTTCCGGTGCCGCCGGCCGAGGTCGTACCCGTCTGCCCGCCTGGCGTGCCTTGCACCACACCGGCGTTCACGCCCAGCGCTACTGCTCCCGAGCTGGTGCGCAGGATGTCGGTATCGGCGATGGAAAGGTTGTAGCGCTGGATGCCGATGTCGAGATTGTCTTCCAGCGCCATGGCCACTGCATCGTTGAGCGACAGGTACAGCTTGCCGTCCATCAGCACGCGGTCGGTCCGGCCGCTGTTGGCCACGTTCAGGGGTGCAACCTCCCGCGTCGTATATACCACGAAGGGATTCGGCCACTGCTTCTTGCCCCGGCTGTAGTCCTGATCAGAATACGGATGGGCATTACGCTGCGGCATCGGCGCTTGTGGCAGCGGTGTCAGCGGCGGGCTCTGCGACGAAGCCGTCTGCGCCGCAGGATTCTGGGGCGGCGCCGTCTGGGGCGAGCCATCCTGGGCGAAAGCGGCCGCAGCAAGCAAGCCAATCAGAACTACGGGGAGTAACTTTGCAGGCAGAGGAAACACATGCTTGGAAACAAACATTCCGTTATCTCCAGGAAGTGAAGCTGTAACTGCTACGTTCTTCATTGGATTCTCAAGTGCCGCCGTGGAACTCAACTCATGGAAGAGTCGTCACGAGGCACCTCACGATGATCGCGCAAACGCGAAACCATACTCGCGCCCTTGCACGTCGCAGGAATGGCATAGTATAGCTGACACTCAGGGCGGAATTTGGCCGGCTTTACACGACTTAACAGAGCTTTACAAAGGCGTAACAGACGCGCCGTAGCCGGGCATGGAGCAAACGTGAGCCGCACCTTCAAGATCACGCTGGCGTATGACGGATCTGAGTTCCACGGGTGGCAGATTCAGCCCGGCCTGCCGACCGTGCAAGGCACGCTGGCCGAATGTCTTAAGCGCATCACCGGTGAGGAGGTGCTGCCGCAAGGCTCTGGACGTACGGACGCCGGCGTTCACGCTCTCGCGCAGGTTGCTTCCGTGCAGCTTGAGTCTCCCATCCCCGAGCCAAACCTGGTGACCGCACTCAACGATGTTCTTCCGCCATCCATACGCGTCAATTCGGTGGAGGAGACGTATAGGCACTTTCACGCGCGACATTCTGCCTCGGCAAAAACCTACCGCTATCGAATCTATCGTGGCGCCGTTTGCCCGCCGTTTCTCGCTCGCTACGTTTGTCACGATCCTTATCCGATGAACGAGGATGCGATCATCCGCTCCTCGCGGCATGTTGTAGGAACACATGACTTCACATCGTTCGCGGCGTCGGATCCGGAACGTGCCGCGCGCATTGCGGAAGGACGGCAGGAAGGGCCCGGGCCAGGAGAGTCTTTGGGCGTTTCGAACGTGCGCACCATCCATTCTTCGCAGTGGGTGAGAACCGGCGACGAGCTGGTTTACACCGTGCGCGGAGACGGTTTTCTCCACCACATGGTGCGCAATCTGGTGGGAACCTTTCTGCAGGTGGGCAAGGGTGCGCTGGAGATTGACGACGTGGCTCGAATCCTGGATGCGCACGACCGCAGCGCTGCCGGGCCGACCGCTCCGGCTTGCGGACTCTACCTGGTAAGCGTTGAATATTAGACATGGCAACGCAAGCGCCAGTGGTGGGAAGCAGCACCATCGTAACCACAAATCCGGCTACCGGTGAGGTGCTGGCAGAGCTGAGTTGCGCCAGTGCCGGCGACGTGCAGGATGCCGTGCTGCGGGCGAGGCAGGCGCAGCCGGCCTGGGAGGCGACGCCGGTCAGCCAGCGGATCGCCGTGCTGCGGCGCTTCCAGCAGCGTTTGAGTGAGCGGCGTGACGATGTAGCCACCCTGATCTGCCGCGAGGCCGGCAAGCCCGTGGTAGAGGCGCTCGTGACCGAAGTTCTCGTGGTTCTCGACGCTGCCGAGTTCTGCATCAACCATGCGCATCAGTTCCTCCGCGAGCAGCCGCTGCCCCACGGCAACCCGGTCATGAAGATGAAGCGCGGCAAGCTGGTGCGCGAGCCGTTCGGCGTCATCGGCATCATCTCGCCGTGGAATTATCCCTTCTCGACCCCAGCCGGCGAGACGCTTGCGGCGCTGGTCACCGGCAACGCCGTGGTGCTGAAGCCGTCGGAGTTCACCCCGCTGATCGGGCTTGAGCTGCAGCGCTTATTGCATGCCGCCGGCTTGAATCCTGATCTCATGCAGGTGGTCGTCGGTGAAGGCCCGGCCGGCGCCGCACTCATCGAGTCGCCGATAGACAAGATCATCCTCACAGGGAGCGTCGCAACCGGCAGACGGGTGGGGGAGGCAGCGGCGAAGAAATTGCTTCCCGTCGTCCTCGAACTGGGCGGCAAAGACCCGATGCTTGTGCTTGACGACGCCAACCTGGACATTGCCTCCAGCGGCGCGGTGTGGGGCGCGTTTATGAACGCAGGGCAAACGTGTCTATCGGTCGAGCGCTGTTACGTCCACCGCAGCCTGTACGCTGAATTGCTGGAAGTCTGCCGCAGGAAGATTGCGAAGCTACGCGTGGGCAATGGCATCGATTCAGGCGTCGAACTCGGGCCCATGATCAACGAGCGCCAGTTGCGGATTGTCGAAGACCATGTGAACGATGCCGTGCGCCGAGGCGCACGTCTGCTGATGGGCGGAAAGCGCCTTTCCGAGCTGGGGCCGAACTTCTACGCCCCGACGCTCGTTGCCGACGTGACGCAGGAGATGCGCATCATGCGCGAGGAGACGTTTGGCCCGGTGCTTCCGGTGGCGCCGTTCGACAGTGATGACGAAGCCGTGCGGCTGGCCAACGACAGCGACTTCGGCCTCGCGGCCAGCGTGTGGACAAGTGACCGACGTCGCGGTGAGCGTATGGCTGCAAGGCTCAAAGCGGGAACGGTGATGGTCAACGATGTCATCTCATGCTTCGGCATCGCGGAAGCGCCACACGGCGGCTTCAAGCTGAGCGGCATCGGGCGTACCCACGGCGAAATGGGCATGGCCGAGATGGTGCAGGTCAAGCACGTGGACGTGGACTTGCTGCCGGGCGTGCCGAAGCCATGGTGGTTCGGCTACGACGGCAAGCTCAACGCTCAGATGGGTGCCTTTGTGGATTTCCTGTTTGCGCGACGTCTGGGAGCAAAAATCAGCGGGGCGCTGCGCTCGGTGGGGTTGGTGCGGCGAGGGAATAGAATCTGAGCAGCAGGTGTGCGAGCGACCTCTATGAGCGCTGAGATGGACTTACTCGAGGAGAACGCCCGGGAACTTGAACAGTATGCCGGGGAGTGGCTGCTGATCCAAGGTCGAGCCCTGCTGATGCATAGCCGCGATTTCCATGCCATCCGGGCGGTAGTTCGCGAGCGCAACATTAAGTGCCCGTTCGTTTACTGTGTTCCAACCGAGCCCAGTTTCATCCCAATCTAATGGATGGGACCACCGCTTACGTCCTGCTGGTCATCTTTGTTGCCACCCTCATACGCTCCGCCTTTGGATTTGGAGAGGCGCTCGTCGCGGTTCCTCTTCTAGCGCTCCGCCTTCCGGTAAACGTTGCTGCTCCGCTGGCGGTGCTGGTTTCCATAACGGTTGCCGCCGTCATCATCATGCAGGACTGGCAGAAAATTCATCTGCGCAGCACTGGCTGGCTGGTAACGGCAACCCTGTTCGGTATTCCGCTCGGCTTATGGCTGTTGACGGCGGGCAACCATCGCATCGTGAAAGCCGTGCTGGCGGTCATAATTATCGCCTTCTCCGTCTATGCGCTGATCGGCCGCAGGCCGCCGGAGCTGCGCAGCGACAGCAAGCGATGGCTGCTCGGCTGCGGCTTTTGCGCTGGAGTGATGGGCGGGGCTTACGGGATGAACGGGCCGCCGCTGGCCATCTACGGCGCAATGCGCCGCTGGTCGGCCCAGCACTTCCGCGCAACCCTGCAGGGATACTTCCTGCCCGCCAGCCTGATCGGCATGGCGGGCTATTGGATGGCTGGTCTGTGGGTGCCTGCCGTCACCCATTACTATCTGCGGTCGTTGCTGCTGGTGCTGCCGGCGATATGGCTCGGCCGCATTCTTAACCACCGCCTTCGGGGAGAAGCGTTCCTGCAGTACGTTCACGTCGGCCTGGTCTTGATCGGCGGAGCGCTATTCGTTCAGGCCATCCGCGGCTAAGAGCTCATTCAAGGCCGGTATTGAGATATTCCTCGCGACAGGCGATACTGCCTTCATGGCCGAGACCATGCAGACGGAAGCGCCACAACTTCCTAAACACAAGCTGAAGTACAAGAAGCCCTTCCAGCGCGCCTGTAACGAGCTGGACGAAAAGAAGAAGCTGTGCGGCGGGCATTTGAAGCGCTGGTTCTACATGGCCGACGTGCTGGAGCAGGCCTGCGGGGACGTGAGACAGGCCTTTGGCGAACACGCGGAGATCTACCGCTGCGAGCACTGCAAGACGTTGTATCTACCCAGCGACGAGGAGCCGCGCGGCAGGAACGTGGCTGGGTTGGGTAAGCCATCGACGTTTGGACTGACCCTGGCTCCCAAGTCCGGCGAAGAAAAAGACAAACCATAGCGCAGCTTTGCGCGATAATCGGAAACGAGGCAGAGCGCTTCGGCATCTGCTCTGGCAGGTCCGGCGCAGTGGGACGCCGGAAGCGGGGAACAGGCAATTGACAGCCAAGGTTGCTGATCTCATCTACGACTGGAACACCGTCTTCGCGCGGTCGATGGTGCCCTCCGGCAAGGTTCTGCTGAACGACGAATCACTGCGCGACGGGTTGCAGTCGCCTTCCGTGCGCGACCCCAGCATCGAAGAGAAGATCCACATCCTCCACCTGATGGAGGAGATCGGCATCAACTCACTGGACATCGGCCTGCCCGGCGCCGGTCCTCGAGCGGTGGCGCACTGCGAAGCCCTGGCGCGTGAGATCGGCCGCGCGCACTTGAACATCAAGGCCAACTGCGCCGCCCGCACCCACCAGAACGACATCCGTCCGGTTGCGGAGATCGTGCAACGCACTGGTGTGCCCGTCGAGGTGGCGACGTTTATCGGGTCGAGTCCCATCCGGCGCTACACCGAGGATTGGAGCGACGACTTCCTGCTGCGCACCACGGAGAACGCCGTGAAGTACGCCGTCTCGCTCGGCCTCGACGTGATGTACGTGACCGAGGACACCACGCGCTGCGATCCGGAGACCATCCAGCGGATGTACAGCACGGCCATTGCCTGCGGCGCTAAGGCCATCGTGATTTGCGATACCTGCGGGCATGCTACGCCAATGGGCGTGGTCGCGCTCATGCATTTCGTTGTCAACGAAGTCGTAAGGCCGTCGGGAGCAAAGATTCGCGTGGAGTGGCATGGCCATTGTGATCGCGGGCTGGCGGTCGCCAACTCCCTGGCGGCGCTCGTGGCAGGCGCCGAAGTGGTGCATGCGACGGCGTGCGGCATCGGCGAGCGCGTGGGCAACACGCAGATGGACCAGATGCTGGTGAACCTGAAGCTGATGGGCATCGAGCCGTGGCTGAGCCAGGACCTGACCAAACTGAAGGAGTATTGCGAGGCGGTCGCCAAGGCGACAGGCGTCCCGATTCCGCCGAACTATCCCGTGGTCGGCGAGGACGCCTTCCGCACCGGCACGGGAGTTCACGCCGCAGCGGTGATCAAGGCGTATCGCAAGAACGACGTTCTGCTGGCCAATAGCATTTATTCCGGCGTGCCGTCTCATTACTTCGGCATGGAACAGGTCATCGAGATTGGCCCCATGAGCGGCAAGTCGAACGTGCACTTCTGGCTGGAGCGGCACGGCATCCAGGCCAGCGATGAAGTGGTGGATCGCATCTATCAGCGCGCCAAGGCTTCCGACAAGATGCTGACAGATGCGGAGATCCTGGAGTGCCTGGAACCAGCGCCCGCAGTGCGCTCAAGCCTGGCGTCGTAAGTGGCGTCATCCTTTCGGTTCCTTCCACCGCCGTATTACCATTGAATATCTTCATGCCCTCCGGCCCTCCAGCCCGCGAGATTCCCGGCGAAGAGGTCTCGCTAAGTGAATCCCAGACGTCGCGCTCGGCCCAGCAGCAGGTGGCGCATCTGGCGGAACTGCGCCCTGTCCATGAAGCGTTCTCCTGGTTCCGTTCGCACGCCCGGCAATTGGAGGAGTTGCAGCTTCAGGTAACGTCCATCGCTGCGCCTCCCTGGGGCGAAGCGCCACGCACCGACTGGCTCAAGGCACGATTCACGGACCTGGCGCTGGCGGATGTGCACCAGGACGAACTCGGCAACGTGTTTGGGGTTCGTCCGGGCAGCGATCCCAACGCGCCCTACATCGCGCTGAGCGCGCATCTCGACACGGTGTTTCCCTCCGGCACCGAAATATCCGTGCGCCGCGACGGCGGCAAGCTTTACGGACCCGGCATCTCCGACAATTCCTCCGGGATTATCGCGCTGCTTGCCATTGCGGCCGCGATCCACGCCGCGCCCATCCCCAATCGCGCTCCCATTCTTTTCATCGGCAATGTCGGTGAAGAGGGCGAAGGCGACCTGCGCGGCATGCGGCATATCTTCCAGCAGCCGAAGTGGTCGGCGAACATCGCGTCGCTGGTGGTGCTTGACGGCGCCGGCACCGACACCATCATCGCGGAAGGGCTCGGCAGCCGGCGCTATGAAGTCACGATTCGCGGCCACGGCGGGCATTCGTGGAGCGACTTCGGCGTCGCCAACCCCATCGTGGGACTGGCGCGTGTGATCGACCGCTTCACGCGCACTCCCGTGCCGGCGGCTCCCAAGACAACCTACAACATCGGCATCGTCAGCGGCGGGACCTCGGTCAACTCCATTCCCGAGTCGGCCACCATGCGCGTGGACACACGGTCCGCGTCGATCGAGGAGCTTGACAAACTGGAGCGCGCCCTGCACGAAGCTCTGGACCAGGTGATTCCTGAACTTACCGGCCGCAAGCGCGAGGAGTTGCTTACCGCCGAGGTGCGCATCATCGGCAATCGGCCCGCTGCGGACTTGCCCTCCGATTCGCAACTGCTGAAGACCATCCTCGCCGTGGACGCGCACCTCCACATCGCGGCCAGGATCCAACGCGCGTCCACCGACGCCAACGTGCCGCTGTCGCTGGGACGTGAAGCGATTGCAATAGGCGCGGGGGGCACCGGCGGGGGCGCGCACACCATCCACGAGTGGTATGACCCGTCGGGACGCGATCTCGGCCTCAAGCGCATTCTGCTGCTCACGCTCGCTCTCGCTGGAGTGGCGGACGAATGAGAAGCCTGCTGCTGGTCGTGCCGGTATTTATCCTTCTGAGTAACTCCATCTCGGCCCAATCACAGACCAGTTGTCCGAATATGCAGAACGTATATGACCAGTTCCGTGCGCTGCCAGGCACGATCTTTGTGAATGGCGATATCTACACGCAGGCAAAGCCGGCGCGCGTGCAGGCCATGGCCGTAAGTAAGGGTTGCATCGTCGCCGTCGGTTCGAACGACGACATCCGCAAGTTGAAGGGCGAGCACACGCAGGTTGTTGATCTCGGCGGGCGCTTCGCGATGCCGGGCTTCAACGACGCGCATGTGCATCTGGAGCACGCCGGTCTGGAAGCGCTCAGCGTGGACCTGCGCGGCACCGGTTCGTTGGAGGAGATGGAGCGCCTCGTCTGGTCGGCCTGCAAGGCTTCTGCTCCCGGCGAGTGGGTGGTAGGCGGCGGCTGGGACCAGACGAAATGGACTGACCAGAAACTGCCCACCCGGCAGGATCTCGACATGTACACCTTCGGACATCCTGCGGTGCTGGTGCGTGTGGACGGCCATATCGCCGTTGCCAACACCGCCGCGCTGAAAGCGGGTGGAATCACGGCGCAGACCCAGGCCCCCCAGGGTGGCAGCATCGATCACGATGCCAACGGCGAGCCCACGGGAATTCTGCGCGAAACCGCGCGCGCACTGGTGGAGTCGAAGATTCCGCCGCCAAGTCCGGCACGACGCCGGCAGGCTGCGGAACTGGCTTTGGCTGACGCCGCGCGCTGGGGCGTAACCTCCGCGCAGGACAATTCCAGTTGGGACGCCTTCCTTATTTATGAAGAACTGGAGCGCGAAGGCAAGCTGACCCTGCGCATCAGCGAATGGCTGGCCTTCGACGACCCGGTGGACGTACTGCTGTCGCATCGCGCTCATCATGCCGCGAACGATCCCATGCTGCACACGGCCATGCTGAAGGGCTTTATGGATGGTTCGCTGGGATCGCGGACCGCCGCGCTGCTAGCGCCCTATTCCGACGATCCCGGCAACTCGGGATTAGCGCGCTATGAACAGGACAAGCTCAATGGCATGGCCGTTGAGCGTGCTGCCGCGGGATTCCAGATCGGCTTTCACGCCATTGGCGATCGCGCCGTCCAGACGGCGCTCGATGCCTTTGCAGCCGCCGAAGCTGCAAATCCGAAGGCACGTGATCTCCGGTTCCGCATCGAGCACGACCAGGTCGTCACGCCCGCTCAGTTCGCGCAATACCGCAAGCTGGGTGTCATCGCTTCCATGCAACCCAGTCACCTGCTCACCGACATGAATTGGGCCATGGCGCGCATCGGGCCGGAACGCGCCAAGAGTTCTTACGCGTGGAAGGAGTTTCTTGACGACGGTGTGCCGCTGGCGTTCGGCACGGATTATCCGGTCGAGCCCATCACGCCGTTTCGCGGAATTTGCGCGGCGGTGACGCGCATGAACGAAGCCGGCACGAAATCCTATTTCCCGGAGCAGAAGCTCACCATCGAGCAGGCGCTCGCAGCCTACACCACCGGCTCCGCCTATGCTCAGTTCGCCGAGAAAGAAAAAGGCACGCTTGCACCGGGAATGCTGGCCGACTTCATCGTGCTCGACCGCGACGTGACCAAAGCCGCTCCACCGGAGATCCTGAAGACTCGCGTGTTGCGGACCGTGGTTGGAGGCAAGACGGTATACGAGACCCCGCGTTAAGATTCGAGCCGCCGCGCCTATGCACTTTCCTCTTTGGCCTCTGGTTCAGCCCTGGATCTCGGCGTGGCTGCCGGCAGGAAGATGCTGAAGCAGGTCCCCGTCTTTCCGGTAGTGGAACTGATCACGTCAATGCGCCCGCCCAGCTTCTCGACAATGCTTTTGACGACCCACAGTCCGATCCCGGTGCCCTTGTCTTCCTTGGTGGTGAAGAAGGGCTCGAAGATCGTGCTCAGGTTTTCCGGCGGGATTCCGCAACCAGAATCCTGTACCCTGACTACGACTTCGTCGCCCGCGATGCGCTCGATGGAAAGCGTCAGGTCGCCGTCACTCTCGATGGCGTCAACGGCGTTGGCAACTAGGTTGGTGAAGACCTGCCGTAAATCGCTGGCGTAGATCGTGACCTCGCCTTCGGTGTGAAACTCCCGGTACAACTTGATGTGCGCAGCTTTCAGCTTAGGCTCGAAGACGGCGCATACGTCGTCCAATAGGTCCGAGACCTTGGTGACGATCGGCAGTTTTGTCTCGCGATGCGGAGCAAGAGTCTGGCGCGTGATGGTCGCCAGCCGCTCGATTTCGTGCTCCGCCAGCCCGACCAATTCGCGCGCGTTCTGGTCCAGGCTGGAATCCTGCCGCAACATATAAAGGCAGGTGCGCAGAGAATCCACGGGGTTGTTGATTTCGTGCGCGATGGTGGCGACCAGGCGGCCGGTGGAGGCGAGCTTCTCGGAACGGTGCAGCGCCCTCTCCAGTTCCTCGTTCAGTTTCTTGATCTGCTCCTCGGCCAGCTTGCGCTGCGTGACGTCGCGAATTGCGCTGCTGACAAACGTCCCTTCTTCGGTGACCAGGGGACTGAGGCTGATCTCAACCGGAAATTCGGTTCCGTCTTTGCGCAAACCCAACAGTTCCAGCCCAACGCCCATCGGACGCACGCGAGGATCGGCAAAGAACCCGGTGCGGTGTCGCGGATGTTGATGATGATAACGTTCCGGAATCAGGCATTCGACCGGGCGCCCAATCAGTTCCTCTCGACGGTAGCCAAACAGCTTCTCCGTTTGGGCATTCACCAGCGTGATCGCGCCGGACCGCTCCACGATCACCATGGCGTCGGGCGCGGCTTCCAGTAAGCTACGGAACTTGTCCTCGGTCCGTTTCCTGGCAGTCATGTCTCGGGAGGCGCTGCTCCAAGGCTTGGTTTTTTCGAGCAGCATACGCGGGCAAGCCGGGTAAGTCAAACGTGCCGGTGGCTCCCGTTTTGGAACAAAATAATTTTGCATTACAGCCCGTCATCCCCACGCAACTTGGGGCATAATAGCGGTCAAGCGCTGTGGTGGCGAACTTCCCTCCGTGCAGGTCATCATGCGACGCGTTTACATGTATCTGCGCCTGCTTGCAGCGGCGTTGGTCTTTCCCGCCATCGTCGTGTATATCGCTGTCGCCACTCTGATCCATCCCATCTTGGCCTTCCGCACCCGCATCAGCTTGCGGCTGTGGATGAGTGTGGCCGACTGGGTCAAGGGAATCCCCGTAGGCTATAGCTACTGGGAGCAATACGAGGCCCCTACCATGCTGGATGAAATCGCGGTCCACCACGACGAGTAGTCCGCTCAGGCCCGGATTCTGTGATTGCTTTCGGCACAATCCCTAGCGCATAATCGGGCTGTGGTGTAGCCCCTATCCTGCGGGCCTGTCTCCGTTGTGAATCTTCCGACCTACATTACGCTTACCCGCATTCTCAGCATTCCCGTTCTCATTTGGATTCTGTCCAGCAGCCGATTCAATTCCGCCAATGGCGAGCGTGAGTTGCTCGCGTCTTTCGTGTTTATTGCAGCATCGATGACCGATGCCATTGACGGCTACCTGGCACGCCGGCGGGCGCAAGTCACGACTCTGGGCATGCTGCTCGATCCTGTGGCCGACAAGCTGCTGATCGCGGCCGCCTTCATCACCCTGGTACAGTTCAATCCGCAGATTGTTCCCGCCTGGATGGCGGTGATCATTGTCGGCCGCGAGTTTCTGGTCAGCGGACTGCGCTCGATTGCGGCGTCGGAAGGATTCACCATTCAGGCCAGTGAGCTGGGCAAAACCAAGATGTTCGTGCAGATCTTCTCGGTGGTGGCCGCCATCATCGATCATCACTGGACACATCTGCCCTGGTACTTCCTCAATTTGCCGGTGCATCCGATTGCGCTGGCGTCGATATGGGTCATGGTGGGGCTGTCGCTGGTTTCGGCCGCCGATTACTTCGTTGCCTTCTGGCGGACCATCGATCGCCACGCCGTTAAGCGCCGCAAGCGGCGTTCCTTCGTGCTTAGCCGCCGCCGGAAACGCAACGATGTCCCTGCAGTCTGAGCCATCCCGGGGTGTGCTCTCGGTGGAAGCGGGCGAATACTTAGCCAGCGAACGCGAATTGCTGCTCAGCCTCGCCCATGAGTCGGTGCTATCTGTGCTTGAGGATCGCGATTTTGACCCGATTCCGCCTGGTCCCCATTTGGCGGAGCCACGCGGCGCCTTCACCACGTGGCATCTCCGGGGCCGGCTTCGCGGATGTATTGGCTACGTGTTCCCGAGCGATTCTCTCTACAAGACCGTCGCTGACACCGCGCGGGCGGCGGCATTTGACGATCCGCGCTTCTCGCCGGTGACAGCTGCTGAAGCCCCAGACCTTAAAGCGGAGATCAGCGTCCTGTCCCCCTTGCAGGCCATTCATCCCGATGAGGTCATCCTCGGGAAACACGGTCTGATTGTCATCCGCGGAAGCCGGCGTGGATTGCTCCTGCCCCAGGTCGCGATCGAATGGGAGTGGGACCGCGAAACCTTTCTCGCCCAGACCTGCCTAAAAGCCGGCCTCCCACCAGATGCCTGGCAGCACGGCGCCGAGTTGCTCGGGTTCACCGCGGAAGTCTTCGGAGAACAATAGCGAACTGCCGTCGGAGTGGGTGTTTCGGGGATCGCCGATTACCTCTAATATCGTGCTAAATTGCCCAGCGAATGAGAATAACGCGCGAGGAATTTGAAAAAACTGTCGCGGAGGTCATGGACTCCCTCCCCAAGGAGTTTCGTGAGCGCATCCGGAACGTCGCCGTGCTGGTCGAGGACCATCCTCCGAGTCAGCGAAGCCTGGCAGCGGCCAAGAAAAAGGGCCTGCTGTTGGGCCTGTTCCACGGTGTTCCCTTGACGGAGCAGAGTACGTTCGGGTTGTCCGGAGGACCAAACCATATCGTCCTTTACAAGAAAAACATAGAGGCCATTTGCCACAACGAAGCCGAGGTGCGCGAGCAAATCCGGCGGACGGTCATCCACGAGTTTGGCCACTACTTCGGAATGACCGAAGAACAACTGAGAAAAGCCCGGAAAGCGTAAATGCAAGGCAACGCGCGCTGGCGGCAAGGGAACAATTGCGGGCAACTTTTTCGTATGTAAGTGTCGAAATTCGACAGCTGCGTCCGTCGATACAATGAGACCACCCCGTATCACGGGGAGCAAGGAGTGAGGATGAGCAAAGTACGAGTGTTGGTTGGCACGCGCAAAGGGGCATTCATTCTGGAGTCGGACGGGAAGCGTGAAAAGTGGGACATCAGCGGCCCGCTTTTCACCGGCTGGGAGGTCTATCACATGAAGGGGTCGCCGGTTGACCCTAACCGGATTTACGCTTC
>Ga0335082_10001801_pt1 | contig 22894 bp, 21 predicted proteins | sample Lox_Sample_41_FD_206718 | JGI IMG/M metagenome (GOLD analysis project Ga0335082, IMG submission 206718) | Soil microbial communities from Loxahatchee National Wildlife Refuge, Florida, United States - Lox_Sample_4.1 | ecosystem: Environmental > Terrestrial > Soil > Wetlands | place: USA...
ATTTAGAGAGCACCGTCCCCGTGAAAAGAACCTATAATGGGCGGTACGGCGTGGCCAGCATGGCAGGCGTTACCGGTTTAGCCGAGCTCGCGGGTATTGGAATCCGGCCCCAGGAAGCCGCAATCGTGGCTGAACTCAAGGCAGGGTCGGAGGAAGCGTACGCCTGGTTGATCGCCGAGTTTCATCAACCCATCTATAGCGTTGTCTATCGCGTATTGGCCGATCCAGCTGACGCTGCGGACACGACCCAGGAAGTTTTCCTAAAGGTATTCCGCGGGATGAAGCACTTCCACGGCGAATCCACTCTCAAGACCTGGATTTATCGCATCGCCCTGCATGAGGCCTCCAATCGCCGGCGCTGGTGGTTCCGCCACAAGTCGAAGGAAACCTCTATCGAACCCCTGGAGGTGGATACCACCAGGAATCTGGCGTCGGTAATCGGAAGCGCGCTGGTCGATGACTCGGAGTCCCCTTTTGATTACGTAGCGCACGAAGAGGTGCGTGAACAGGTAGAGAAGGAGCTGAGCCAGGTGCCGGAACCGTACCGTACAACCGTGATCCTGCGCGATCTCGAAGAGCTGTCCTACGAGGAGATCGCGGAGATTACGCAGGTTTCTCTGGGAACGGTCAAATCACGGCTGACGCGCGGACGGGATGCGTTGAGAAGGCGGCTGCAGGCGTATGTCCGGACGGTAGGTCCGGAGTTGGGGCTGCAGACCGTGCGCGAGGAGTTGCAACTTGCGGAGCCCCGCGGAGTGGCGTGTGCCGGCGGGGAATTCGAGGTGGCGTCATGAGATGCGCTCAGGCCAAGACCCTGTTCTCATCCTTGCTGGACGGAGCTATGCCAGGCACCGAGATGCTCGTGCTGACGGAGCACCTGGAATCATGCGGGGCCTGCGGGGCAGAATACCGAGCGCTTCGCCGCACGCAACAATTGGTCGCCGCGCTGGGCCGTAAGCCGGCCCCAGACGATCTGGCGCTAAAGCTTCGGCTGGCCATCTCCCGCGAAGCCGCGCAAGCTCGCCGTCCGTATTTCTCCGGATTGTGGATTCGCGTGGAGAACTTTATCGATGGGTTCATGGTTCCCGCGACGGCTGGGTTGGCGAGTGCGCTGGTGATGTTTGGTTTTCTGATGGGATTCTTGACGCTTCCCCTGCAGGCGGGCAATGCTGATGTGCCTCTGATGTTGAATACCGCTCCGCAACTGCAGCAGTCGGCTTTCGGGACCGCGCTGGAGTCGATCAGCGGCGACTCGCTGGTGATTGAAGCTTATGTCAACTCCGATGGCCGGGTCGAAGATTACCGGGTGCTTTCCAATCCTGAGCAAACCAAGGACCTGCCGCCGCAGGTGAAGAACATGCTGATCTTCACCACGTTCCGGCCGGCTATGTCGATGGGCCATCCCACCTCCGGCACCGCCGTGCTGTCGTTCTCCCGCATCAGCGTGAAAGGTTAACCCGCCTGGTGTTCGGCCTAAAGGATTGGTACCGGGGGGTTTGAGTCGGACTTTGATTGACCCCTCGCGCGGAACCTCTTAAACTTACAACGGAACCCGCACATCCACCATCCTGCAGGAGGCTTTTCCTGGCTTATCGTCTTCGAGGCGCGCTACTGGCAGCCCTGCTGGGGTTGGCGGCGCCCGTGTTCTCCGCGGAAAACACCCCCAAGGTCAGTCTGGAGACCAGCGAGACCTTGTTCACGGTTCTCACTGCGATAAACACCTGTGGCTATGACACTGAGTTGGGTACATCCAACTCTCTGCGCTCGCAGATCCGCGCCGAAGTTGCCACCGCCACCCAGGCCTTCGACCAGGCGAAAGACGAGACCCAGCTTCTGTGTCAGTTCTATCGCGAGCACGCGCAGACCGACTCCTCGCGCACTCTGGCGCAATATGTGTCGCTGGCGTTGTGCTTGGAACCGCCACCCGGGTTAGCCCTGAAGACGAAGGAAGCTGACCTCCCTCCGGACGCCGCAGCGGTTGTCGGGATCGTTCCCATCCTGCAGAAGTTCTATGACGTGGCGGGGCTGCACGCGATCTGGCAAAAGCATGAACAGGCCTATTTCGGCCTTACGGAGCGCTACCACGAACCGGTTTCCAAGGTCCTGTTCGATGCCGAAATCTACCTGAAGTTGCCATCCGCGGGATATCTGGGGCACAGTTTCACGGTGTACGTCGACCCGATGGCAGCCCCGGGCCAAACCAATGCCAGAAATTATGGGGCCGATTACGCGGTGGTCGTTTCTCCTGGCCGAGGATCGACGTTACAGACCGACCAGATCCGCCATACCTATTTGCACTATCTGCTCGATCCCCTTGCGATGAAATATCCTGCGACCATGCAGCGGTTGAGTCCGCTGCTGCAATCGGTCAGCAAGGCCCCCATGGACAGCGGCTTCAAGAACGATATGTCACTTCTGGTGACGGAGTGCCTGATCCGCGCCGCGGAGGCCCGCATGGCCGTTCGGGGCAAATCGGCGGAGTCCCAGCGGCCGGCGAGTATCGATGCTTCGGTGAAGCAGGGCTATATCCTCGTGCCATATTTTTATGACGCGCTGGCGCAATTCGAAAAAGGCCCCGCCGGACTACGGAATGCCTACCTGGAGTTGGTCGGCGGCATCGATGTCAGCAAGGAACAGAAGCAGGCGGCGCAAATCCAGTTTGCCAGTGAGGCAGAGCAGGAAGCGTTGCACCTTTCGCAACCCAAGGAAACCAAGCTGTTGGCGGAGGCCGAGCAGGAATTCTCTGCCGGAGACACGGACGGCGCCCGAAAACTGGCGCAGCAGGCGCTCGACAACAAGGCAGAAGACCCCGGGCGGGCGCTGTTTCTGTTGGCGCAGATCGCAACCAAGAATCGCGACATGCAGGGCGCGCGGGACTATTTTCAGCAGGCTCTGGGCGTCGCGCACGAACCCGTGGTGGTGGCCTGGTCTCATATTTACCTGGGAAGGATTTTTGATCTGCAAGAGGACCGCGCCGCGGCTCTTGATCATTACCGGGCGGCACTGAGTGCGGGAGCTTCCCTGCCGGAGGCCCGGGCAGCTGCCGAGCGAGGGCTGCAAAAGCCGTACGAGCCACCTGGGCGTCCTCAATAAAGGGACGCAAGAGCGATTTACACGATCTTAAGAGGCAATTGGAGTCAAGGAGAAACCATGAAGCGAGTAGCCAAAGTACTTGCTGTTCTGGCCGTGGCGAGTCTTGCATCCGCGCAACAGCAGCAGACACCCGCGAGCCAGAGTTCGCCCGCAAACCAGCAGAAGAATGCACCTGCGAATCCCGCGCCCACGCCACCGCAGGGCAAGCGTCTGCCGCAGGCCAAGACTCAGGCTGAATTCGAAGCGTACAAGACGGCTACAGCCGCGACTGCGGACGCCGCCACCATGGAAAAAGCAGCCGACGACTTTGCCGCCAAATTTCCGGAAAGCGAGCTGCGCGTCCTGCTGTATCGGGCAGCCATGCACGGCTATCAGAACGCCAATAACGGCGACAAGATGAGCACCATGGCCGAGGCTGTATTGAAGCTTGATCCCGACGATCCGGAGGCCCTGATTGGCGAGGCCGAAGTCCTGGTGGAGCGGACGCGCGACACCGACCTGGACAAGGACCAGCGCTGGGGCCGCGCCCAACAGTATGCGCAACACTCGCTCGAGACCATTGACACCGACGTCGTGATTCCTGCCGGCACTCCGCAGGAGCGCGTCGATGCCTACAAGAACCTCATGCGCTCTTCGGCTTATTCGATCCTGGGTGCGTTGGCTTTGAATCAGGATAAGTTCTCGGACGCGGAAGGCTACTTCCGCAAGTCGATCGACGCCTATCCCGCTCAGCCGGATCCGGTCGTCGTGCTGCGCCTGGCCATTGCGCTCGACAAGCAAGAGAAGTATGCCGACGGTCTGAAGCAAGCCAATCGCGCGGTGGAACTGACCCAGGATGGCACGGTGGCGGGCAAGCTGGCGCGCCAGGAACGCGACCGGCTAGTGCAACTGACGGGAGGCATTCCGGCTACCCCGGCTCCGGCTGGAAATAATCCGCCGACGCACTAGCCTGCCGGTGGAAGAGAACGCGATTGCCTTGTCCACGATCACCAAATCACGGGATATCGCCGAGTTGGAACAGGCTCTCGGCTACAGTTTCGGCAAATCCGAACTGCTGGACCAGGCGCTGACCCACCGCTCACAGGCGCGGGAGATGGAGGCCACACAGCCTGGAGGGTTTGCACGAGCCAGCGACAACGAGCAACTCGAGTTCCTGGGAGATGCGGTTCTCGGATTGGTCACGACCGAAGAGTTGTTCACCCGCTTTCCCCATTTCCGCGAGGGAGAGCTGTCCAAGCTGCGGGCCCACCTGGTCAGTGAAAAACACCTGATCCGGGTTGCGCACCAGCTCGAGCTGGGACATTACCTGCGTCTCGGACGCGGAGAGGAAAAGAGCGGAGGCCGTAGCAAGACCGCCCTGCTGGTCGATGCCCTGGAAGCGGTCCTGGGAGCAATGTATCTGGATGGCGGCTTGGACGTGGTCCGTCGCATCATTCTGCAGCATATCCTGGCCCCGGAGTTGGCGAGGCTGGCAAGGAGCGGAAGCAGCCTGCCGTTGAGCGATTACAAGTCCGCTCTCCAGGAGAAGCTGCAAGCCATGGGGCGGCCGCAGCCGGCCTACGTGCTGGTTAAGGAAGTCGGGCCCGAACACAGTAAGACCTTTACCGTCGAAGCCCGGCTGCATACCGGCGGCGATCGGCGCGAAGCGGAGTTCGTCGGCCGCGCTGAGGGGACTACCAAGAAGGATGCCGAGCAAGGTGCGGCGCGCCAGTTGCTGGACTATCTGATAGCGCTGCCGGAAAACCTGGGCGGAAAAGAACACGCTGGACATTTGTCGTCAGAGTCATGATGGAAGCTGTGTATAACCGGCAGGCCGGCTGGGTAGCCTCCCTGCAATCGCTCCTGGGAACTGTGATCATCGCTGTTTTTGTCATCACTTTTGTGGTGCAGGCGTTCCAGATCCCCTCCGAGTCGATGGAGAATACCCTGTTGATTGGAGATTATCTGCTGGTGGACAAACTTCGTTACGGCGGCGGCGGTTTCGGAGACTGGGTGATGCCCTATCGCGAGGTACATCGTGGGGACATCGTAGTCTTCCACTATCCCGTCCATCCCAGCCAGCATTTCGTCAAGCGTGTGGTGGGCGTGCCGGGAGACCGTGTCCGGCTGATTAACCGGCAGGTCTATGTGAACGGCGTTGCGCTGAAGGAGCCCTATGTGATCCACAGCGCGCCGTTTCACGATCCCTTTCGCGACGAATTCCCGCGCCTGAATCTCCCGGTGCCGGGGTTGGAAGGAACCTGGTGGCTGCAAATGAAAAAGCTGGTGGAGGACGGCGCCCTCATCATTCCCGAAGGCCACTATTTCGTGCTCGGGGACAATCGCGACGAGAGCCTGGACAGCCGATATTGGGGCTTCGTGCCGCGGGAGAATATCATCGGCCGTCCCTTGCTGATTTACTGGTCGCTGCGTACCCAGGAAGCCGGGGTCTCGGCTTCTTCCGTGTCCAGTGATAAGCTTTATCGTTTCGCCTATGCGGTGACTCATCTGTTCGAGATTACCCGCTGGAACCGTACCTTTCGCTTGGTCAACTGAAGCGGGTCCATCAGCATCAATGGGAACACATAAAGATGGCTAAGAAAGAGAAAACGCAACCCGAGAAGCCGCCCGAAACCACGGTCGAGTTTCTGGCCTCGCTGGCCACCGTCCTGGTCACGGGTCTTTTCATTATTACCTTCATTGTGCAGGCCTTTGAGATTCCCTCCAGCTCGATGGAGAACACCCTCCTCATCGGGGACCACGTGTTTGTCAACCGGGAGCAGTTTGCGCCCCGCGCCCGCTGGATGGGTCCCTTGCTTCCCTACCGCGACATTCATCGTGGAGACATCGTGGTGTTTCTCTCTCCGGCGGAACCGGGGTTGTACGTGGTGAAGCGGATCATGGGCATCCCGGGGGACCGAATCCACTTGCGCGATGGAGTGGTTTATCGCAACGGCCAGAAACTCGACGAGCCTTATGTCATTCACCAAAGCAATACTGAAATGATCAATCCCTACCGGGACAACTTCCCGGCGGTGGCCCCCTCGGACTACAACAATGTGACGCCGGAGTGGCAATTGCTGCTCAGGCAGAACCTTGACGGGGATGACGTGGTAGTGCCGGCTGACAGTTATTTCGCTATGGGCGACAACCGCGATGTCAGCTATGACAGCCGTTACTGGGGCTTCATACCCCGGCAAAACGTGATCGGAAGACCCATGTTTATCTACTGGTCGTTCGAGACGCCGCCCAATCAGTATCAGGAAAAGGAAGTCAGTCAGCGCCTCGGGTTTCTTGCCCATGTCATTATTCACTTCTTCGACGAAACCCGCTGGCGCCGCACCTTGAAGGTGGTGCGGTGAAATTCCTCCGTTCCAGGCGCGGGATGGCAGCTTTGGGCATGCTTCTGGTCGTGGCCCTCTTTCTGGTCCGGCCGGGAGCCAATCGGCTGCGGACCCGCATTGTGGCGTCTATCAGCATGGCTGTGGGCCGCCCAGTGGAAGTAGCATCCGTGAACCTGCGGCTCCTGCCACGCCCTGGTTTCGACCTGGAAAACTTTGTCGTACACGAGGACCCTGCATACGGCGCGGAGGCCATGTTGCGGGCGCAGGAGGTGACCGCTTCTTTGCGGCTGTCTTCACTGCTGCGCGGGCGACTGGAGATTGCGAGCCTCAGCCTGACCGAACCCAGCCTGAATTTGACGCGCAACGCCGAAGGCCACTGGAATCTGGAGAACCTGGTGGAGAGGGCTGAGAAGAATCCCGTCGCCCCCACCAGCAAGGGAAGAACCGAGACCCGACCCGGGTTTCCCTATATCGAAGCACAGAGAGGCCGGATCAACCTTAAGCTTGGGCCGGAGAAGAAACGCTATGCCCTGACCGACGCCGATTTCGCCCTGTGGCAGGACACCGAGAACACCTGGGGGCTGCGGCTGAAAGCCCAACCGGTACGGACAGACTTCAATCTCAGCGACACTGGTGTCATCCGCGTCAACGGCTCCTGGCAACGTGCCGCCAGCCTCCACGATACTCCCGTGCAGTTCAGTCTGGAGTGGGACCGCCCGCAGCTGGGACAGCTCACCAAACTGATATACGGCAGCGATAAGGGCTGGCGAGGAACCGTTCGAGCCGCAACTGCCGTCTCTGGGACGCCGGCGAATTTGACGCTGAAGACAGCCGCATCCATCGATGACTTTCGCCGTTACGACGTGATGGGCGGCGGAGACCTGCGCCTGGCAACGGACTGCCAAAGTCACTACAGTTCTGTCGACAATAGTTTCTCGGAGATTGCCTGTGTGACCCCGGTCGGGAACGGAGCGATCAACCTGGCTGGACGGGCGGTGAATCCGTTGCTTTCGCCAGCTTACGCACTTACTGTTACGGCGAAGGATCTCCCCATAGCGTCCCTGGTGGGTCTGTTTCGTCATGCCAAGCTGGGATTGCCCGATGATCTCGTGGCGGGTGGACGGTTGACCGGCACGGTGAAGATTGTCCGGCAGGCTCAGAGTGGCAGCGGTTCGTTCCATTGGGAAGGCAAAGGGCAAGCGTCGGGAGTCCGGCTGGCGTCAACCTCGACCGAAACCGATTTGGCATTCGACGACGTTCCCTTCAGCTTCAGGGACTCGGGAATACCCAAACGGCCTGTGCGACATTCGGCCACCACGAGCCTAGCCGAATCCAAAGAAGCTCACATGGATATCGGCCCGTCGCGAGTGGCCTTGGGCCGGCCGGTGCCGCTTGTGGTCCAGGGTTCCATATCACGGTCCGGATATGCCTTTGCACTGCGGGGCGAAGCGCAACTGCAGCGCTTGTTGCAGGCCGCCCGAACCTCAGGACTGCCGGTGATGCAGACCGGCGCAGAAGGCTATGCGACGGTGGAGTTGGCAATCGGTGGAGGATGGACAGGGTTTGCGGCCCCGACAGCAACCGGAAAGGCGCAGCTGCATTCGCTGCGTGCGCCGGTGCGCGGCCTGAACGTGCCTTTGGAAATCTCCACCGCCAGCCTCACGCTGGCTGCCGATCAGGTGGACATTCAGAACCTGACGGCCAGCGTCGCGGGCGCCACCTGGCACGGTTCGCTAGTCATTCCAAGGCCGTGTGCTGCAAACGCGTGTGCCGTGAGCTTCGACCTCCATGCCGACGAGATGGCGTCAGAGCGGCTGAGCCAACTTCTGAATCCCGGTATCCGGCCACAACCTTGGTATCGCTTCTTGTCGTCATCCACCCTCTCCGGAAACTACCTGATGACCTTGAATGCAACCGGAAAGCTGTCCGCAGACAAGATCACGATTGGCAGGCTTGCAGGGAGTCGGTTCTCCGCGAACGTGCAGTGGAACACGGGCAAGCTGCAATTGTCGGATGTACGCGCCGAAGTTTTGAGCGGTCGCCATAAGGGTGAATGGAGAGCCGACTTCACCGCTAAACCACCCCAGTACAGCGGCCGAGGAACTCTGGCACACGCTTCCCTCAACCAATTGGCATCTGCGATGCATAGCAACTGGATCACGGGCTCGGCGAATACAAGCTATCGAGTCGGCATGGCAGGAGTCACCGGGAGTGAACTGCTGTCTTCCGCCACGGCAACGCTGCAGATCGACGCGCGCGACGGAGAGTTGCCTCATCTGGCACTGGGAGAAGGGGCGGGGCCGCTGCAGATGCGACACCTGGCAGTGCAGCTCGTGTTGCAGGACGGCAAATTCGAGGTTGAAAACGGAACCCTGGAGGCTGCCGCCGCCCGATATGAGTTGAGCGGAACTTCCTCTGCCGACCACAGCCTGCATCTGAAACTGACCCGCGAGGGCGCTCCGGGGTTCAATATTACTGGCACGCTCACCGATCTCCACGTTTCCGAAATCACCACTCCAGATACCAGAGCGGCGCTGAAGCCCTGATTCGATCCGCGCTTTACCTCGCCGGCTGGTACCCCGATCCGCGCAATACCTTCCCCGGCCTCGCTCCCGTCATCTTCCCCTGGTCGATGACCATCGTCCCATTCACCAGGACGTACTCCATTCCCTGCGAAAGCTGATTGGGATCTTCGAACGTGGCAACGTCATGAACGGCAGCTGGATCGAAAATGACGACGTCGGCCCACATGCCGGCCTTGAGGACTCCGCGATCGGTCAGTCGCACGCGCTGCGCCGGCAGGGCTGAGAATTTGCGAATGGCGTCTTCCAGATTCAGCTTCTTCTCCTCCCGAACATATTTGCGCAGGATACGGGGAAAAGTCCCGTAGGCCCGCGGATGCGGGTGCTCCTGTCCCAGGAGTCCATCGGGAGATGTCCCGGAGGAATCGTTGTCGATCGAGACCCATGGTTGCTCCAAAGCGAGCGCGACATCCGGTTCGGCCATGCCGAACACGGCCACCGAGGTAAATGCCTGGTCTTCAATCAGGAGGTCAAAGAGCGCATCTCGCGGGTCTTTCTGCCATAGTCTTGCGATTTCGGCGAGAGTCTTGCCTTGCAGCGGCAATAGCTTGGGATTCTGGACCACGCCAATCAAGACAGCTTCAGGCCCGGGAATCTCCAGCCACTCATTGTCCCAGGCCTTTGAAGGAGTCTCCATCTCGTTGCGGATCCGTGCACGGGTACCCGGATCTTTCAAACGCTCGACCAACTTGGCATCCCCGCCATCGTGGGCCCACTGCGGAATGAAGGCGGAAAGGGAGTTGAACCAGGCGGTGTAGGCATAGGTATTGGCGCTAACATCCACTCCTGACGCCCGCGCGGCGTTGATCTTAGCCACGACTTCCGGCATCCGGCCCCAATTTGCTTTGCCCGCAACCTTCAGATGCCAGATTTCAACCGGGATGCCAGCCTCCTTACCGATGCGAATCGCTTCATCGATTGCCTCCAAAACAGCATCGCTTTCGTTTCGCATATGGGTTGCATAGATGCCGCCGAACTTAGCTGCCTCGCTGGCGAGAGCAATGAGTTCCTCTGTCTTGGCGTAAGGAGCGGGTGCATATTCGAGCGAGGTCGATACTCCAACTGCGCCGTCACGCATCGCCTGGCCGACTAGTTCTTTCATGTTGGCGAGTTGCTCCGGTGTGGGCTGAACATCGTCGTCCCCCAGCACCACGCGCCGCACCTGGGTGGCACCAACATAACTGCCAAGATTGATGCCGATTCCCTGCTTTTCGAGTCTGGCGAAGTATTCCCGGAAGGTTCTCCAGTCAGGCGTTATGCGGTAGTGATCGTAGGTTGTGCGGTCGGCTTTGATGATCGCGTCGTTCAGAGGGGCTGCTGAACTGCCTTCCCCTGTAATCTCCGTGGTGATGCCTTGGTAGATTTTCGATGGCAAACGCGGATCGACAAGGATCGTCAACTCGGACTGCCCCAGCATGTCGATGAATCCTGGCGCCACTACCTTGCCCTGTGCATCAATCGTGCGCGTTCTACCGGCCGCGTTGAGATTTCCGATGGCGGCGATCTTTCCGTCGCGGATGCCGATGTCCCCCGAATACCAGGGCGAGCCGGTGCCGTCGATGATATGGCCGTTGACGATAACCAGGTCGTAGCTGCTGGCGCCCGAGGCCAAGGACGCGATTCCAACGACAAGCAAAACCATTGATAAGATTCGAAACCGAATCGTGAGTCGTCTAGCCATTCCCATCTCAGTTCTCCATTCGTGTCTCGGCGATCATGCGAACCCCAGGGGCTCGCCATGCCAGGCCAATTCCCAGCCCAACCCAGACCCCCAGGGCCAACCACTCGTAGCTCGTGAAGTGGCCGGGCACGGCCGGCAGCACCTTCATCAGGATCATGGAGGCCGCTACGAGCACGCCGAACCACGCGATGAATGTCCCGCGCCGCGAAGGTGTCAAAGCCAGATATGCGGCGCAGGCGGCGAGCCATCCCGCCGCCGATGCCACCGAGCCTACTTCTGTGACCGGCACTAGAATTGCATCTCCAAGAAACATACAGACCCCGGTGACCAGACCGATGCAAACCACCGCCGTCGACGGTGTTTGATTTCTGGGATGGACGCGGGCAACGGCTGACGGAACCAACTTGCGCCGTCCCATGGCAAACAGCAGCCGGCTGGTGGCCACAAAGTTGCCGTTGTAGCATTTGACCAGGGACAACAACCCGGCGGTCAGAATCACACTCACAATCCACCGCGATCCCACTGCATGCTCGAAGGCGACGGCGGTCATGAACTTCTCCCCAGTAAGCTGCCTCCAGGGGGCGACATATCCGACCGCGGCGATGATCGTGGTGTAAAAGAGAATGCCGACGACAATCGCCATTCCGATCGCCTTTACAAATCTGTCGGAGCGAAACTCCGGCCCGGCCTCTTCTGCCCCTTTCACGACCGATTCAAACCCGGTCATGAAGTACGGCACTATCTGAATAACCAGCAACACCGAAACCAACCCGCCCTGGGTAAACAGCGGCGGGAAATTTCGTGGCGAGCCCTTGCTTACACCGAAACCCACAAACAAGGCAAACAGAGCCAACGTGCCAAATGCAGTCCAGTTCTGAAACGTTGCGCTCAATCGGATGCCGCGATAGTTGAGCAAGGTGATCAGTCCCGTCAACCCAAGGCCGATGATCAGGTGCGGCAGGTACACCGGATGCCCGCCAATGCGGTAAAGCTCCATTGAGTCCAGGGCGGGAAAAATATAGGCGGCGACCCTGCCGACCGCGACTGCCTCCCAAGGACAGACGATGAAATAGGCAAGCACCATCGCCCACCCTGCGGCAAAGCTGACCCGTTGCGAAAACGCGCGCGCGGTGTACGCCACCTCGCCGGCCGCATCCGGCATGGCTGTGACCAGCTGACCGTACACATACCCGATCGGCAGCAACAGGGCCCCGCCGATGGCAAAACCCAGGACTCCTCCGAGCACGCCGCCGCGTCCCAACCAGTCGTCCATGACGACCAGCCAGCCTACCCCCACCATGGTTCCCCATCCCAGGGTGAAGTAGTCCACTACACGCAGCTTGCGAGCCAGAGTCGTCACGCGCTAAGCCGCGAATTATAAAGCATAGCCGCGCGACAAGCCGTCTTTGGCGCTTGCTGTGCTATGTTGGAAGTTCTTCCCAATTCCCTTCACGAGGCGAACCATGCCCCGATACGAGTATCGCGTTCTCAATCCCACTGCGCCTGCGGAAAAGGCGTTCCTTAACTGGATCGATAAACTAGACCAGGAGTTCATCAACCGCGACCCGGACCATCGCAGCGAGGTCGTACGCGACGCCCTCCACGAACTTTATCTTGGGCGTCCTTATAAAGCGCCCGATCCGCACGCATCGCTATCCCAGCAAGCCCTGCTTCACTCCTTTGACCCGCGCAACGCCACGCTCGAGCCCGAGACCTATGGTGACCTGGATGCGATCAAGTACAACGAGCGCAAACCGCTCATCTGGTTCTGGATGATGTACGACCGCTCGCCGGTCGGTCTGAATCACTGGCTGGGCCATCGCATGCGCGCCATGCTGGCCCGCCACGTGTTCAAGCACTGCGGCAAGAACGTGAAAATCTTCCACGGCGTCGAAATCTCCTACGGCTATAACCTCACGGTCGAAGACAATTGCACCATTCACAAATATGTCCTGCTCGATGACCGCGGCGAGATCATCATTCATGAGGGGTGCTCGATCTCCGACTACGCAAACGTCTATTCGCACGCCCACGATCTGAATGACGGCATGATCGTGAATAACCAGAAAACGGAAATCGGTCCGCGGGCACGCATCACGTATCACGCGACCGTTTTGAGCGGGATCAACGTCGGTGAACACGGGTTGGTGGGATCCATGGGAGTAGCTTCAAGAAATGTGCTGCCTTTCCACATCGTGGTCGGTGTCCCAGCCAAGCCGGTCAAGCTTAAACCGATTGCACCGGAAGAGTTGCAAAAGGCGTTCGAGAGGAAATGAAAATCCGCGCCAGATCTGCGTGAAGTGCCGATGTCCAAGACGCCCGTCGAAACCGGAATTCCCTCTTAGCATGGTAGTATCAAAGCCGGGCCCGCATGACCGTGGACTACGTTGACATTCTGTTTCAGTTGATCGCGTTTTTGTTTGCGATCAGTGTACACGAGTCGGCGCACGCCTGGATGGCGAACCGCCGGGGCGACCCGACAGCCCGCATGCTGGGGCGAATCACACTGAACCCTATCAAGCATATTGACCCAGTGGGCACAGTTCTCATGCCGCTTATCGCAATGGTCACTGGATTTCCCGCGATTGGCTGGGCCAAGCCGACCCCGGTTGATCCGCGCAACTTCAAGAACCACGTGCTGGATGACATCTTGACCTCGGTTGCCGGCCCGGTCAGCAACTTTATCGTTGCCACAGCAGCGACGATTCTGCTGGCTATGATTTCTGTGGTTGTGCCCGGCGGGCGGGCGGTCGTTCAGTATGCCGTGCACGGCGTCGCTTATGGCAACTCCATGCTGGTTCCCATGAGCCTGCTGCTCTACCAGTTTCTGGTAATTAATGTCGTGTTGGCGGTCTTCAATCTCATCCCCGTACCCCCACTGGACGGCAGCCATGTGCTTCGCCACTTCCTGTCGGAAGGCGCCCGCCGCGTCTATGACACTGTGGGAATCTTTGGCTTGATGGCCCTGGTATTTTTTGGTGGCAAGGTGATTTACGGTCTGATTCGGCCGGTGCTGCTACTCTACACCTCCATCCTGATGACAATTTGATGCCCTCACCTTCCCATTCCCGAAAACGGGTCCTGAGCGGCATGCGCTCGACTGGCAAGTTGCACCTCGGCAACTACGTAGGCGCCTTGCAGAACTGGGTTGGCATGCAGGACAAGTACGAATGTTACTTCTTTATCGCCGACTGGCATGCGCTGACAACGGACTACGCCGACACTTCCAAGGTGAAGGAAAACTCGATCGAAGTGCTGCTCGATTGGTTGGCCGCCGGGCTCGATCCCCAGCGCTCGACCATGTTTATTCAGTCGCATGTTCCACAGCATGCCGAGTTGCATCTGTTATTTTCGATGGTTACGCCGCTCGGCTGGCTGGAGCGAGTGCCGACGTATAAAGAACAGCGGGAGAACATCACCGAAAAGGACTTGGGGACCTACGGATTCCTCGGCTATCCGGTGCTGCAGGCGGCGGACATCCTGATCTACAAGGGCGATTTCGTTCCTGTGGGCGAAGACCAGGTGCCACACGTCGAGCTAACTCGCGAGATCGCCCGCCGCTTCAACCAGTTTTACCGGCTCAACGGTGAGTGTATCTTTCCTGAGCCGCAGCCGCTTCTGACCCCGGCCGCCAAGCTGCCGGGGACCGACGGGCGCAAGATGTCGAAATCCTACGGCAATACGATCATGCTCACCGATCCCGAACCGGTGGTGCGGCAAAAATTGAAGACGATGGTGACGGACCCGGCACGCGTCCGCCGCACCGATAAGGGCAATCCCGACGTATGCCCGGTGGGCGACCTGCACAAGATCTTCAGCGGCCAAGAAACGATGGCCAAGGTCAACGAGGGCTGCCGGTCGGCCGGGATCGGGTGCATCGAGTGCAAAAGCTGGGCGGCCGATGCCCTGGTTAACATCTTGAATCCTATGCAGGAGCGCCGCAAGAAATACGAAGACAATCCGCGCCTGGCGTGGGATATTCTGGAGGCAGGCTCGGCCCAGGCGGGCAAGGTCGCTGATGCCACGATGCGCGAAGTCCGGGCGGCCATGAGCATGTCGCTGGAGTACGAGGCGCCCAGGAATTCGGGAGTGTCCACGCAAAAATGACCGAACGCGCCAAGCTTACGAATGATCCGGGGAGTGTGAACACCACTTCACTCGCCCTTTCGGTCACCGCTCCCGAAGATGCAGGCAAACCCAAGAAAGCAGAAAGCGACTCCCCGTTTGCGGTTTCTGTAGGCACGATCTACGAAGGCCCGCTCGACCTTTTGCTGGACCTCATTCGCAAGCAGGACATCGATATCTACGACATTCCGATTGCCAAGATCACGGCCCAGTACCTGGCGTATGTCGAGAGACTCCGCCATTTGGATGTAAACGTTGCCGCGGAATTTATCTACATGGCGGCGGTTCTGATTCACATCAAGTCGAAGATGCTGTTGCCGCGCGATCCCGCCGTCTCTTCCGAAGAGCAGGAGGATCCGCGCTCGGAGCTGGTGAACCGCCTGATCGAGCACGAGAAGTTCAAGTCGGCGGCGCAGATGTTGATGCAAAAGCAACAGATCGAAGACGCCGTCTGGTCGAACCCTGCGTTGAAGGAATTTGTGGACGCCGAAGGCACGGAGCCTGAGATCGCGGCGGACGTGATTGACCTGGTCAAGACGTTTCAGCAAATTCTCGAGCGGGCGCGCAACCGGCCCATGATCCGGGTGGATGAGGAGACCGTCACCGTCAGCCAGATGCTCGACTACCTGGAGCGGAGACTGTCGCTGGAAGACCGGCCGATCCGCTTGAAGCAGTTGTTGCAGAACATTCAGTCGCGGCAGGCGCTGGTGTGCATGTTCCTGGCGCTGCTCGAAATGGTGCGACTGCAGGCCATTCAGTTAAGACAGGACCGGCTGTTTGGAGAGATTCTGATTCGCAAGCATGCAGGATTTGATACCGCCGTGGCCGAGCATTCCGCAGTGCGGGACGACTGGAGGTAGGGCGCACAACCCATGAGTCTGAAAGCCAAACTCGAAGCCATCATTTATGCCGCGGAGATGCCGATCACGCTGGAGCAGATCCTGCCGCTGGTGAAGGACGAAGCTGCAGAGGACGGAGCCGATGCGCTTCGTTCCCGGGTGCGGGCCGCGTTGGAAGCACTGGCCACCGACTACAGTACGGCCGACCACGGGATCGAGATTCGCCAGGTCGCCGGTGGATATCGCATGTCCACCAAGCCGGAGCAGCACGATGTGGTGCGCAGCTTTGCCAAGAGCCTGAAGCCGCCGATTCGCCTATCCATGCCGGCACTGGAAACGCTCGCGGTTATCGCCTACAAGCAGCCAGTCACCGTGCCGGAGATCAACGACATTCGCGGCGTAGATTGCAGTGGCGTGATTGCCACGCTCCTCGATCGGAAGCTGGTCACGACGGCCGGGCGGAAAGCGGTCATCGGGCGGCCTATCCTCTACAAGACCACGAAGGAATTTCTTCTTCGCTTCGGTTTGAAGGATGTGAGCGAGCTCCCCAGCATGGAAGAATTCGAGAAACTGGTGGCAGAATCGTTCCAGAGTGATCTCCTTCCGGCCCAAGAACCGGCGGCGACGCAGGGGGTCTCAGCAGAACCGCGTGAACCTCGGCCGCATCTCGCGCCCGTAGAGATCGAAACGCCGGGCGAAAGCGATCCGGCGGCTTGAGGTCGCGTCCTCGTCCTAATCCAGGCGCCGAGAATAGCCATGCCCGCTGAACGGCTCCAAAAAATCATCTCCGCTGCTGGAATCGCCTCGCGCCGCAAGGCCGAGCAGCTGATTACCGGCGGCCTGGTCTCGGTGAACGGCCAGGTCGTCACCGAACTCGGCAGCAAGGCGGATCCCGAGCGCGACCACATCCGGGTTAATGGAAAACTTCTGCACGGCCCCGAGCGTCACGTCTACCTGCTGATGAACAAGCCCAAGGGATTCGTCACAACGCTGCACGATCCGGAGCACCGCCCGACGGTTATGGATTTGCTGCGTGGCGTTAAGGCGCGCGTCTATCCCGTCGGACGTCTTGACTACGCCAGCGAAGGCCTGCTGCTGCTCACCAACGACGGCGACTTCGCGCACTTCCTGATGAAGGCTGCCTCCCACGTGCCCAAGACCTACATGGTCAAAGTCGCCGGGACTCCATCGCCCGAGGGACTGGCGCGCCTGCGGGATGGCATATCCATTCCCACCGACCGGGGAAAACGGGTCAAGACCGCCCCGGCCACCATTCGCGTCATCCGGGAGGCGGCCAATCCCTGGTATGAAATCACACTGACTGAGGGAAAGAACCGCCAGATCCGGCGCATGTTTGAAGAGATTGGCCATCACGTGGAGAAGATCAAGCGCGTCCGCTATGGGCCTCTCCAACTAGACGTTCATCCCGGCGAATACCGCAAGCTCACCTCGGAAGAAGTCGGACGCTTGAAGTCCATGGTCCGGTAAGAGTGACGCCGCTTTCAGTTGAACCAACTTTGCGGTCTTCGCGAATTCTTGGCGATCTATGCGGTGAAAGTTCCTAAACCGCGAAGGTCGCAGAGAAGAGCCGCAAAAGAAAAGAGCATTTGTCTCGGACACTTCACGTTGTGGATCATCAAACGTGACACTTCCGCTGCGACGTGATAAAGATTAGATGACCCACATGAGCGAGTTCAGCCAGCTTGTGCCCGAACACATCCGGAACCTGGGCGGGTACACGCCGGGCAAATCGCCACGCCAAGCCCAGCGGGAGAGTCGCGTGAACTGCATCAAGATGGCGTCGAACGAGAATCCCTTCGGGCCGTCGCCTAAGGCGATTCAGGCCATGCAGGCAGTCCTGGGAGAGATTCACCTTTATCCCGACAACGATTGCACCGACTTGCGTCACAAACTAGCGGAGAGGCACGGCGTACAGGCCGAGCAGGTGCTGCCTACGGCTGGGTCGACGGCGCTGTTAGGCATCATCGCGCGCACCCTGCTTTCACCAGGGCTGAACGCAGTCACCAGCGAGCGGTCCTTCATTGTTTACCCTATTGCTACACAGGCCGCGGGGGGGAAACTCATTCAAGTACCCATGCGGCACGATGCCTATGACCTGAACGCATTGGCCGCGGCCATCGACGGAAACACGCGGATTGTGTACCTGTCGAATCCGAACAATCCGACCGGAACCATGGTTCCAGCGCCAGAAGTCGACCGCTTCATTGAGAGGGCCCCGGCGCATGTGGTCGTGGTCCTGGACGAGGCCTACTGTGACTTCGCCGAGTATTATGCGGTCCGGCAGAGAGTTCCGTACTCGCACGCCTTGGATTATGTGAAACAGGGACGCAGGGTCGTCGTGCTAAGAACATTCTCCAAAGCGCACGGGTTGGCGGGCGTGCGCGTGGGATATGGGATCGGGCCGGCTGAGTTGATGTCTTATTTCGCCCGCATGCGTACGACGTTCTCGGTGTCTTCTGTGGCGCAAGCCGCAGCCTTGGCGGCACTTGGCGATGAAGCCCACACACAGAAAGCAATCGCGAATAATGCCGAGCAGGTTCCGGCTCTGCTGGCAGGCTTGACAGAACTTGGCTACCGCGTGGTTCCGACCTGGGCAAACTTTGTTTACTGCGAACTCGGCGAAGATGCGGGCAGTCTAGCGAAACGATTGCAAGCCGAGGGAGTGATTGTCCGGCCTCTGGGACCCTGGGGAGCACCCACCGCGATGCGAATCACGGTCGGTACGCCCGAGCAGAACCAGATATTCCTCACGGCCTTCAAAAAAGTCACCGAACGTGTCGGCGTCAAATAGCTAGCTGCCATTCCCCAAAGGCAGGCGAGCCGCCCCGTACAAACCGGCATCGCTGCCCAAAAGTGCCCGCGTGATAATCGTCTTTCGTGAGCCGCGCGGCTCTACTCTGCCCGAAGCCCCTTGCCCATTCGACGGCTCCGGAGCGGTGGCGGCGTAGACCATCGAACGCTGCCGCAACTCTTCAAAAATACTGGGCGCGAAGGCTTCCCAGGCGCTGGACACCCCTCCGCCGATCACGTACATAGGGAGATTCAACGCGTTCACCATTCCGGAGAGCACGATTCCCAAGGCCCGCCCCACCCGGCGAAAGATCTTTCTGGCCTCCTCGTCGCCTTGAACCGCGAGGTTGTAGACCGCCTTGGCGCTGAACTCAGGGTCGGAGCTCGCAGCCCGCGCCATGGCCGGAGCAACACCGCTGGCGATCGCCTCTTTCGCCATGCGCACGACCGCGGTTGCCGATGCGTAAGCCTCCAGGCATCCCAGATTTCCGCATCCGCATTGCGGGCCTTCCGGTTCCACCGTGGTGTGGCCGAACTCTGCAGCCATTCCGTTCATGCCGTGCCAGAGACGCCCACCCAGAACGAGGCCCCCGCCAACCCCGGTGCCCAAGGTGAGCATGGCCATGTCCTTAACGTCGCGGGCCGCTCCCAGCCAGCTTTCCCCGAAGGCCGCAGAGTTCGCGTCATTCTCCAGAATGACCCGTGTGCCCAAGCGCTGCTCGATCTCGCTCCGCACCGGATAGTCGGCCCAATCGGGAAGGTTAGGCGACTCACGCACCATCCCGGTTTCCATGTCGATGATGCCGGGAACACCAATACCGATCCCCAACAACTTGCCGGAGGCCTGAAATTTCTTGGCCATGTGCTGAATGGCGTCGCACATGTCACGGACAACGCGATCGCGGCCCAGGGCAACCTGTGTTCCAAGGGTGATTTTCTCCAGCAGCTTTCCCTGCTCGTCGACTGCAGCGATACGCAGGTTGGTGCCGCCAAGGTCCACGCCGATGGAGTAGGTCGTCATGCGAGAGAGTCAGAGTATCACCTGAGATTTTCCGCTGTCGACCGATTTCGTGGCACTAAAACGTTACTGGCGGGTAGCCGCTTGCACTTTACTTCTGGCATTTTGGGCAATAGTGGCTGCTTCGGCCGGCAATCACCACACGCTTGATCGGAGTCTTGCATACCAGGCAGGGCTCGCCTTCCCTTCCGTAGACCCGGTGCTGCAGCTGGAAGAAGCCTTCCTCGCCATCCGAGTCCACGTAGTCGGAAACAGAAGATCCTCCCAGAGCAATGGCTTCCTTCAGAACATCCCGGAGCGCGGGATAGAGCCGCCGCAGGTCGTCCCGGGTCAATGAGGCTGCACGACGACGGGGCCGAATGCCGGCGCGAAACAACGACTCGTCGGCATAAATGTTTCCCACCCCGCTCAGCAGCTTTTGGTTCAACAAAGCGCTCTTGATCGGCGTCTTCCGGCCGCGAAACAACTCAACGAACCGGTCCAGTTCGACTTCCAGCGGCTCAGAGCCGGGCGCCTCGAAGCCTTGGGCAACGCTCAATCGCCCAAAACGTCGAGGATCGACGAACCGAAGCTCCCGGCCCGAGGTCAGTCTAGCGATCGCGTGGGTATGTTTTGCAATCTCCTCTTCCGGCTTGCAAACCAGCATCCGGCCGGTCATCCCCAGGTGGACGATCCACTGGGCTGCGGCGGGCTGAATGTGCTTCACTGATTGCCTTTTGGAGGGCCTCCCCGCACCGTTCTCCAGGTCAAACACAATGTGTTTCCCTACCCGCCGCACGGCGGCGATGCGCTTGGATTCCAGAGTGGCTACGATGTCTGACGCCCGCGACTTCAGCGGCTCACGCTTGGAACCCAGCCACACGGATTCGATGGTGTCGCCGCTGACCCGCTCGGCAAGTCCACGGGCGATGGTTTCGACTTCGGGAAGCTCAGGCATAGTGTGAGCAGCGGAACCTCAGGTTTCAAGCATACCTCACCTCGGGGACCTCATTGCGTTGCCCCTGTCCTGCCTGCCGGGTTATCATTTCGAGTACACCTCTGTTGCGTCTTAATCCATGAAATTCAGTCACCCGTTACCAAACGCGGGCAACGAGTGTGTACGACCTCGCATTGCGGCCGAGGGCGGCCGCGCCAATCCGTTTCAGGGAGTCGGCATTTGAAGATGGGGAAAACTGCGGTCATCGTCGGCGCCCAGTGGGGTGATGAGGGCAAAGGCAAGATTGTCGATGTCCTGTCGGAGAACTTCCAGGTAGTCGCGCGCTACGCTGGCGGACACAATGCAGGCCACACCGTCATCATCAACGGCAAGAAATTCATTCTTCAGTTGGTGCCCAGCGGAATCCTGCGCTCCGGATGCCGCAGTGTTATCGGCAACGGAGTAGTGTTCGACCCTATTGCCTTTCTCAAGGAAACCGGGGCACTGCGCGAGGCCGGTGTCAAGGTGGACGGGAATCTCTTCGTCAGCAATCGCGCCCATGTGATTCTGCCTTACCATCGCATGATCGAACTGGCTTCAGAGAATGCTCCCGGACGGGTGAAAATCGGAACGACTTCCAGGGGTATTGGTCCGGCCTACGAGGACAAGATGGGCCGCCGGGGACTGCGCGTGGCTGACCTGCTCGACCTGCAACTGCTCAAGACGCACATCGAGAACGCCTGCCGCGAAAAGAACATGATCGCGCACGCGTTGTTCAACTCTGAACCTTTAGATGCCGACAAGATGTACGCGGAGTATGCGGCGGCATCGGCCCGGATCGCTCCGTTTGTGTGTGACACCGCCGCGTTGCTGAATCAGGCGCTGGCCGATGGACAGTCGATCGTTTTCGAGGGCGCGCAGGGCACGATGCTCGACATTGACCACGGCACGTATCCTTTTGTGACATCCTCCAGTGCGACTTCCGGTGGAGCAGTTACGGGAACAGGTGTGCCGCCAACAGCGATTGATACCGTGATTGGCGTCTCTAAGGCTTACTGCACCCGGGTGGGTGGCGGCCCGTTCTCCAGCGAAGCTCTTGACGCCGCGGGAGACCTGCTGCGTAACCGGGGCAACGAATTTGGGGCGGTCACGGGGCGTCCCCGCCGTTGCGGATGGATGGACTTGCCTCTGCTCCGCTACGCTGGCATGATTAACGGAATCTCCTGGATGGTGGTCACGAAACTGGACGTCCTGGATGAACTCGCGGAAATTCCTGTCTGCGTCGGTTACAAGATTGACGGGAAGGCCACTGAGAACGTGCCAGCCCAGGACAGTGGTTACGGAAAGATCGAATGCATTTATCGCAAGATGCCGGGATGGAAAACGTCCAGCCAGGGCATTACGAAACTCGAGAAATTACCAAAACCGGCCCGAGAGTATCTCTCGTTCCTGGAGAAAGAATGCGGGGGGCGCATTGGCATGGTATCGACAGGTCCGGGACGGGAACAGACGATCGTGGTGGACGAGTTCGCGGCGAAGCTGCATGAATTGACCGGATCGAAAACCGAAGCTCATACCAAAGCATAGATCGGAGTCAGCGATGGTCGTACTGGCAGTAACGTGGATGGCAAAAACGGGCCGTGAAACGGAAGTGGCTGCCGTGTTCAGCAAACTGACGGAGGAGTCCCGCAAAGAACCCGGCTGTCTCATGTATCAGGTGCATCGGCACAAAACTGAGCCTCGCCGGTTCTTCATCTACGAACAGTACAAAGACGATGCCGCACTCGAGGCGCATCGCGCCGCTTCGCACTTCCTGCAATACGCAAAGAAAGAACTGCCCAAGTTAGGAGACCGGATCGAAGGGCAGCTGTACGAACCGCTGGCCTAGGTCTGGCGCGGGCAGTCCTGCCGCGAATCGTTACTTCTTGTCCGCCATCAGCACGCCGGCAGAGGCATAGCTTTCTTTCGACACTTCATGGAAGACCACCACCACGGCCTCTCGCTGCGCTCCCGCTTCCTCCACCATGGCATCGGTCATGCGCTGCGCCAGCTTGCGCTTCTGATCCGCCGTACGGCCGGTCAGCATCGTGATTTGCACCAAGGGCATAATTACCTTTCAGGCCTTTCAGGAATTGTTATTCCGAGGAGCGATAGCAACGAGGAACCTGCCTTCGCTTCGCTCGGGATGACAACAAGAGTCTGCGTTACTCAGCGAATATCTGCGGCTAACTACTTCGCCAGCTCGTACCCGGCAAAGAAGTAGCTCAACTCGAAGCGGGCCGTGTCATCGCCGTCGGAGCCGTGAATCGCGTTGTGCTCGATGTTGGTCGCCCACTTCTTGCGGATCGTCCCCTCCTCGGCCTGAGCCGGATTGGTTGCGCCCATCAGCTTGCGCAAGTCGGCGATGGCGTTTTCCTTTTCCAGCGCGAGGACCACGATCGGGCCGCTCGACATGAAGTTCGTTAGCGAGTTGTAGAACGGGCGGCTGGCATGCACGGCGTAGAAC